>Ga0334887_1004794_pt1 | contig 11842 bp, 11 predicted proteins | sample GraSluR1_MG_10_FD_207217 | JGI IMG/M metagenome (GOLD analysis project Ga0334887, IMG submission 207217) | Sludge microbial communities from methane-producing bioreactor in Wageningen University, Netherlands - Granular Sludge_18_07-R1 | ecosystem: Engineered > Bioreactor > Anaerobic >...
TCATTGGCATTTTTCCTCATCCGTTGGTTGAATTGCTTATTTGTTATCACTTCTTTTCTGGCAGTATATCACAAATCAAAAAGCAAGATTCAACCGTTCAAATCCATCTTAGTGAAAGGCACTACGCGCAAAAAGGTGCGTAGTGCCTTTCATGACAATCATAAATCCATTAATTATGCAGCGTTTTCGGCTTCCAACTTGGGTTTCAAAGCCGCAAGCATCACGCCGCCAACAATTCCACCAATAATAAGGGATAACAGGAAGAACAAGGGCTTATTGGACAGTAGCAGCACAAACAACCCGCCGTGGGGAGCCATCATGGTGACGCCCGTTGCCATGGCTATGGCGCCGCCAACTGCCGAGCCTACCATAATGGACGGCAAAACCCGCGTGATATCACCGGCTGCATAGGGAATGGCAAACTCGGTAATCAGGGAAGCTGCCCCGATGAAACAGCCTGGCAGACCTGCCTTTTCCTCATCCGTGAATTTCTCTTTGGCAATCAGCATCGCAATGGCAATCACCAGGGGAGGAACCATGCCGCCTACAAACACTGCTGACATGGGAACCCAGTTGTTGGCAGTTTCTGCCACACCCAGTGCAAAGAAGTAGGCCGCTTTATTCACCGGGCCGCCCATGTCAAACGCCATCATTGCTCCAATCACCAGACCCAGTGCAATGGCGCTACCGGTGCCCAGGTTGTTCAAAATGGCGCTCATAGCTTCGTTGAGCCATTTGACAGGAGGGCCAATGAAATAGACCATCAACAGGCCGACAATGGTGGTGGCAATCAGCGGGATGATCAGAACAGGCATTAAAGAGCGAATCATTTGTGGAACTTTCATTCCCTTGATGTATTCAACAAGGTAGCCAGCGATCAAACCGGCGATCATTCCACCTAGAAAACCTGCCCCAATGCGGTTTGCCACCACACCGCCCACAAAACCGGGGGCAATACCCGGGCGGTCTGCAATGGAATAGGCGATGTAACCAGCCAGGGCGGCCACCATCAGGCCAAAGGCGTCTTTGCCCAGGAAAAACAGTTCAGCCGGCAGGCCCGGGGTTTCATAGACTTTGATGCCGCCTAGCAGAAAACCAACGGCAATCAAAATACCGCCCGGCACCACAAACGGGATCATATACGATACACCGGTTAACAGGTGCGTTTGCAGATCATGCAAAAACTTCTTCATTTCTTTCTCCTTTTTGCACTTCGTGAAAAAATGTTTGGTTGGATTGCTTGGTTGAAATTAAGGATTAAGACTTTCTAAACTAACTCAATCCTCCTTTCTCTTTTGCCAGTGCTAGCGCCTTATCGCCATCAGCAACGAATTTTCCAGGATCAATTTCAACGATGTTTTTTCCTTTGAACCGGCCAGTTTCACGGACTGCAATGTTGGCAACAAACAGAACCAGGTCTGCTTCATCGATTTCTGATTGTTTCAGGCGGTTCTCCAGTCCCATGGATCCCTGGATTTCTACTCTGGCTTCATCGCCAATTTTTTTTGCGCTTTTCTTGATGGCTTCAGCCGCCATATACGAATGCGCAATCCCACCGGCACAAGCAGTTATTGCAACAATTTTCATCTACACTCTCCTTACACAATTTGTTACTCTTCGAGTAATACTTCTCCGTGAACGATGGCGTCTAATACATCCTGATACGTTTTAGCCGCCATTAATTCCTCTCGAAATTCGTCGTGCACCAACAAACGGGCAAGCCGCGCCAGCACAGCAATGTAAGCATCGGGAGCAGTGCGCTCTGGAATGGCCAGCAAAAACACCAATTTGGCAATCCCACCACCGTCCTGCGTGATATATTCAAAACCTTCCGGCGACCTGCCAAAAGCAATGCCTGCCTCGCGCACCGCGGCGCATTTTCCATGCGGGATGGCAATGAAGTGTTCCATGTAGGTGGGCCCAAGCGATTCGCGTTCATAAACCGACTGGACATAGGCTTCACTGTCAGAAATCAATCCGGCATTATTCAACAAACCGGCGAGATATTGAATAGCGTCATCTTTGCAATGCACTCCGCTCAGATTAAGATCAATGGTTTCAGGGCGAATAACCTCGCTGATTTTTAGTTGTTCTGAAAGCATGAGCCTGTTCACTCCTTTGGTAAAGTCTTCAATGCTGGCGCAAGAATTTCAACCGTAAATTGCGCCACCTTGCCTACCACATCCGTACATCCAGTGTCGCCGTGAGCACCAGCTGCTTCAAACAGTTTGCTGTCTTCTTTGTTGCTCAAATCGTAAGAGCGGCCGTATTTCTTTTCGTGGATTTTTCCGCAAATCACGCTGCCGTATTCCTGGATAATGCGGTCATGCAATTGCTGGACAAGCGCAAAGTTGGTGTATTTGCTTTCGCGGTCTCCGCCAAAGTTTTCCCGGTTGCGAGGGAAAAACTTGCCAATTACCATTACCCCGCCCGCAAATGCCGAGCAACTGCAATCTGTCTTCAACCCAACACCGCCGCACAACCCCGTGGCAGCTTTGAAGGTTTCAGGGTCGAAACAGCCCAGGGTTTCTGATGCTGCCGCAAAAACACACTGTCCGCAGCCGTGGTAAACCTTTTCGTATTCAAAACCCAGTTCATAAGCCTTTTTTGCTTTTTCGCGCCAGGCCATATCCTGTTCAACCTGGTGATAGGCATTCTCAATTTCGATTGCCAAACCAACCTCCATGCTGTTGTCGCCAAGTCCGCAAACATCTCGAATGGTATGTTTCAATCCATTCTGGCTGATCATTTCTGCCAGTTTTAGAGAATTTGCATCTTCTTCATTTCGATAATGCAAAGCAGCGCCGATGGCCTTAATCAGGTGAACAGGTTGAATGCCGTTTTTCAAACACAGCAGCGCCGGGCCGATTAGCCGGTCGTCACGATGAAGTTTGCGCAAGGGGTCAGCGGCTGAACGAACCACCATGTCGCCAACCGTGCGGTTATCAGTTTGTTCAATAACGCCCTGAACCCAGGCAGCCATTTCATCTTCTGTAAAACCTAATTCAAGCTGCAAGGTTCTGCTTACTTCATCCAACGCACCCTGCGCCTCGGCGCGAATCACGGGGTCAGCCAGGCAGTCGACCAGTTGCGGATGACCCGCCAGGTACCCGTGATAGGAAAGAACAGCATGGCACATATTGTAAGTATATATCTTGCGGCGTTCTTCTGAACGCATGTCTTTCACCAGCCGGAAAGCTTTTACGGCAGGAATAGAGCCCTTGAAAGCCTTCTCTTCAACCGGCAGCACAGAGTAGCCGTTCGTCCACACCACCAGCGGGTCGTTGGCCAGTTCAGATTGGGGAGGATTGGGCGCAATCCGAATGACGAGCGCTTCCACAATTCCAACCTTGTTCGAGAAGAAATCCTGGTCAGCCGCATTCAGGTTTTTATAGAGATGCTTTTGGAAGATGGGGCCAGCGTGAATTAGATTGGTGCATAAAATGATGTTGATGGGATCTTGCGGACGAATTTCTCTGCGGCGCAGAATAAGCGATGCCAGTTCTTGCGCCACACTCTCGAAATTTTGCGGGAACACCGCAACGGCAATCAAATCTGTTCCAATAATCGCTTTTTCAATCTCTACTTTTTGCGATGAGTGAAATGCCGTGTAACCTTTGATTTTCACCCGTTCAATGTTGGTTTCGCTGGTGGCGCGGACAACCGTGTATTGACCATTTTGCGTCAATTGATCTACCAGCGCTCTGGCTTCATCGACAAAAATCAACTGATAAGCTGACTCTGTAAACAAGTCTCCAACAAAACCACGGCCGATTCGTCCGGCGCCCCAGATAACAATTTGTTTTTCATCCATGGTTAAGAAAGCTCACTTTCTAGAAAAACATTTTCCGCATCGCGATTCCAGGTTTCGTTTTCACCCAGTTTTGCATACACCTGCGGTAATTTTTCTTTTAGTTCTGACAAGCCGGTCAGCGGGAAGTTTTCAATCTGGGGGAAGATTACAATTTTTCCAGGGTAAATGGAATCGTGTGTGGCACGCACGCCGTCGGCAATTTGCATCAATCCGGCCACGGCCGCCACTGACAGGTTGGGATCCAACTGTCCTGCGATGCAACGATTAACCACCGCTTTTTGATCGTCCAGACCGGAACCGCTGTGTCCAATGAAACGAGCCTGTCGATTGCCAATCATCAACCAGGCGTCAATGGTCATCTTCACTCCACGTTTCATACCGGCGAAAATATTCACCATTCCCTTGGGCGCCAGGTATTTACAGGCATCGGCAATTACAGCAGGCAGAGTAACCATCACTTCAATGTCATCGAAACCGCCCTTATTCAAACAGTCATTCATCAGGCTTTCAAACCCGCTGCGGTCTTCCACCGAGTTTATCAGCAGCAATTTTTTGTTATTTTTCTCTGCCAGTGGGGCAAAGAATTCTCGCAGCGCTTCAAGCCGAACGGCTGTTACTTCACTTGCCACGATGACCGCAGGACCATTTTGTGATTCGATGGCGCGCTGCAAGTGCATGCGTCCCATCGGTCCGCCCGCGCCTAAAATCCAGGCCATGCCGCCTTTTTTAAACTCAGGACGGGCAGGGTTCGATTGGTAGGCATCCGAGATATTCAGGCTGGTTGAGCCGACATAGAAAATTTCATCATAATGCAGGCAGCCCAGGTCAATTTCAATGGGATCAGACAGGGGTTTGTCATTGAACAAAGCCGTCACAGCGCCTTTTGCCAAATGGCTAGCCAGCAAGTTCACATCCTCAGCCGAGCCGTCCAGCAGCAGCAAATCATCAAACAGCAATTCACCGGCAGAAATTTCTTGACGGGTGATCGCCTTCAATTCAATTGCATTCTTATTGCACAACCCGGCAAGCAAATCATGGAAATCAGCCGGGGCATCGCAGACATAGATGGTTGCCGGTTTGGAATTTGCCAGCCACTGTTCATCGACAACAAAACCTTTTCGTGAGCTGGCTGAACCGATGAACAGCACTGCCCCATTTGTGCGAAACGCCTCGCGGTATTGCATACGATAAGCGGCTTCAACACACGCCCAGGGTTCGGTAATGGCGGCAGCAGCATAGGTCATACCTTCCGGCACCGGGATAAGATAATTACCCGCGTCGCCAGCCAAAATTCGCTGGTCGATCACAGCATACTGGCGGTAAGCTCCGTCCATGCCAAAGCAAAATGGAATGCTTTTTCCATCCACCCACACATCAGGCTGCATGGTGTAGCGGTCACCCACTTTGTACTGCTTGCTCAATTTTGCACCCACACCTACAACTGTCATGCTCAATTCATGCCCCGGAATGATGGGGTTTGTTTTCAGGTCACGCCCTTTCAAGCGCGGGTGGTTTTCGCCCTGATCAATCTCTTTCAAATCGGTGAAACACAAACTGACTGCATCAATACGCATCAATAATTCATTGTCACCATAGGCAGGAACAGGAGCTTCAACCGCTTTCCCATTCTTTCCAAGGTTATCCACTCCCGATCCATAGAGAGGCCAGGTATATTGCTTTTGGGGCAAGTCAGCTTGAGGTTGTTGATACTGTTGAAGTTTGGATATATCCATTAGTATTCTCATTTCTTATCGTATTATCATTATTATTAACAATAGGTGATCATCATTTGTGATTGTTGCCATATTATGATAATATTATATTATCTTTACTGTGTGTTTGTCAATATATATTTTTATTAGTTCTCGTTTATTCTCATTTTATTACTTTACGACAGGAGATTTGAAATGTCTGAGATCGGAAAACAAGTACGCTTAAACCAAATTTTCAACCGCAAAAGCGGCAATTCTGTAATGGTGGCCATGGATCATGCTGCGGTTGTCGGTCCTGTGCCCGGCATGGTCAACCCGGCCGAAACCGTGCGATTATTGAGTAAAGAAAAACCCGACACGTTCTTTATGCCGGTGGGCGCGTTCAAACAGGTTTATCCAAGCTTTTTGGAACACAACATTCCTTACATTGCATCCATTGATTCCTGCACTTTCATGGGGCCCGAACCAGACTACTTCATGTTTGCTGACACTGTGGAACACGCCATGAGTGTGGGAGCAAGCGCCGTATCAGCGCATGTACTGATCGGTCCAAAGCGCACCAGTGAAATGTTGAAAGGCCTGGCAGAAATTGCCATTGAATGCGACCGCCTGGGCATGCCGCTGCTGGCGATCATGTATCCATGGGGATTTGAAAATAATTATGATGTGCAGCATGTGAAGTGGGCAGCGCGCATTGGCGCCGAGTTGGGAGCCGATATTGTAAAAACCTATTACACGGGTTCCAAAGAAACCTTTGTTGAGGTGATCGAATCCTGTCCAATTCCGGTTCTGCTTTCGGGTGGAGACAAAACTTCAGACCCCAAAGAATTCCTGAACACCCTGAAAACTTGCATGGACTGCGGTGCGCACGGTGTTGCCGTGGGACGCAACGTGTGGCAAAGCGACAATCCGACGGCTGTTTTGCGCGCCGTGATGAAAATTGTTCACGAAAATTGCAGCGTTGAAGACGCAGTTAAATAACAAAACGGCTTTCGCCGTTTCATTGAATAGTCAATATTCACCTTCAGACTTCCCAGTTCAATCGGGAAGTCTGAATTTTCTATCCAAACCGTCCTTCCACATATTCCTGGGTGCGTTTTTCTCGCGGGCGCATGAAGATATCTTTGCCCGGTGCGGTTTCGATTAACTCTCCCTGCAAGAAGAAGGCGGCAAAATCAGCCGTGCGGGCGGCCTGCTGGGTGTTGTGCGGCGCCAGGATGATGGTGAACTGTTCTTTCAAGTCTTGCAGTACGCTCTCAATTTTGGCAGTGGATACCGGATCGAGCGCCGAGGTGGGTTCATCCAACAGAATCACTTCGGGTCTCAGCGCCAGGGTGCGCGCCAGGCAAAGTCGCTGCTTTTGCCCGCCCGACAGGTCGTTGGCCGGAGTATCCAGCCGGTCGTACACCTCATCCCACAATACCGCCTGGCGCAGTGACCACTCCACCGCTTCATCCAGGCGGGTTTTACTGGTTTCACCGGCCATGCGCAGTCCATAAACAAGATTTTCATAAATACTGAGCGGCAATGTAACCGGGCGTGAGAACACCATGCCCACTTTTCGGCGCAGTTCAATCACATCATAATCCGGGTCTAATATGTTTTCACCATTAATCAACACCCGCCCTGTCTGTTGTGCCAAATCAGTCAGGTCGTTCAAGCGGTTGAGCGTGCGCAGCAAGGTAGATTTGCCCCCGCCAGCGGGTCCAAAAATCACTGTGACCTGGTTGGCGGGAACGTTCAGGTTGATATCCCGCAGGCTTTCAGCCCCGTCGGCATATCGCAAACTCAGGTGTTCGATAACAATCTTATCCATACTTACCTTTTCACCGCAAAGTCACCAGGGGTGCCAAATCTTCTTTGTCATTTCGACGAGCGCGACACCTATTTTATAAAACAAAACATCAAAACGCGCGAGGAGAAATCTTTATTAACGTTCAAGATTTCTCATTCGCCCCTTTCAGGGGCTCTTTCGAAATGACAGAATGTCATTTTTTATCCGATGCCTTAGCGGTTCAACAAATTTACCACTGCCTGCGAGCGCGGGCGCGGGAACGAATGACGGTGGCGATTAACTCCATACCCAGCACAAATACCAGCAGCACCAGCACCGTGCCGTATTGAATTTGGATCGGCATGCCCGGCACCTGGGTAGAGATGACAAACAGGTGATAGGGCAGCGCCATGGTGGCATCGAACGGCTTCTGCGGCAGGCGCGGCAAAAAGAACGCCGCCCCGGTGAACAGGATGGGGGCAGTTTCACCGGCTGCGCGCTGCAAACCCAGAATGACCCCGGTGATGATGCCGGGCAGGCTTTGCGGCAGCACAATGTTGCGGATGGTTTGCCATTTGGTTGCACCCAGCGAGATGCTCACCGTGCGAAAACTGCTGGGCACCGCGCGCAACGCCTCTTCACCGGTGCTGATAATCACCGGAAGGGTCATGATCGACAGGGTGAGCGAAGCAGCTAAAATGCTGGTGCCAAATTTGAGAAACAGCACAAACAACCCCAGACCAAACAAGCCATACACCACTGAAGGGATGCCCGCCAGGTTGATCATGGTGATGCGGATCAGGCGCGTCCAGCGGTTATCGGGCGCATATTCTGAAAGATAGACTGCGGCTGCAATGCCGGGTGGAATGGAAAACAATGCCGTTCCCAGGGTTAAATATAACGTGCCAACGATGGCGGGCAGAATGCCGCCGGAGCGCATGCCGTCAGACGGCATGGCGGAGATAAACTCCCAACTGATGGCCGGTGCTCCCTGGAGAATGATATACACCAACAGCGCCACAATGGGCAGCACCGTAATCACACCCACCAACGACAGGAAAGCCTGCCCCACTTTTTCACGCTGTTGTGAAGTCAGGCCCTTGCGCTGGCCGCGCACCATATCGAAATACGATTTTTTCTCTTCCATGAAAGCCCTTTACGACAGCAGCCGTTCGGCGCGCTTGATACGCTGGTGGCTGACGATAAATGCAACAATGTTAATAATGAGCGCCAGGGTAAACAACACCAGCCCAATAAAGAACAGCACATGATAGTGGGTGCTGCCGTTGGCCACTTCGCCCATTTCTGAGGCAATGGTGGCGGTCATGGTGCGCACCGGCAGGAAGAGCGCATTCAAACCAGAAGGCAGCGTGGGTGCGTTACCGGTCACCATCATCACAGCCATGGTTTCGCCAATCACGCGCCCCATGCCCAACATCACCGCGGTCAAAATGCCAGTGCGCGCCGCCGGAACCGTGACACCCCAGATGGTTTGCCAGCGCGTGGCGCCCAGCGCCAGCGATGCCTCGCGGTAGGAACGCGGCACGGCATTCATGGCGTCTTCCGTCACCGAGACGATGGTGGGGATGGCCGCCCAGCCCAACAGCAGGCTGCCGGTGAAGGCGGTGAGCCCGGTGGGCAGGTTGAACGACTGACGCAGGAAAGGCGAAAGCACCAGGATGCCCATGAAACCCAGCACCACCGAGGGAATGCCGGCCAGTATTTCAATCATAGGTTTGAGAATTTCATTAGCCCAGGTGGGGGCAATTTCAGCAATATAAACGCCGGTGCCCACCCCCAGCGGTACGGCAATCAACACCGCACCCAGGGTCACAATCAACGAGCCGGTCAGCAGGGGCAGAATACCAAAATAGTCTTCAATGGGATACCAGCGCGAACCCAGCAGGCTGCTGATGGGCACCTCGGAAAGCGCTGGCAGTCCCTCACGGATTAAAAACAGGCAAATCAACGCCACGAATAAAATACTCAAGTAGCCGGCGGCCTGAATGATGCGGGTGATGATCAGTTCTTTAATTTCTTCGCGGCGGCTCATAATAAAACAATTAATTCTCCATTACTTTGTACGGCACAAATCCCAGCTTACTGACTATGGCCTGTCCCTCGCTGGAACGCACCCAGTTTAAATAATCCAGAATAGCGCCCTGAGGTGTGTCTTTGGTGTACATATACAATTCGCGCGCTATGGGATAGGATCCGTTGTTTACCGTGCCAGCCGAAGGTTTGATATAAACTGCGCCTTCTTTTGAAGCCACTGCCAGCACCTTGACGTCATCGGTTACATATCCCAGTCCATCATAACCAATGGCGTTGGGATTATCGCTCACCTCGGCAATAATGCCCTCGGATGAGGGCAGCAGCAGCGTATCGGCTGAGAAGATGGTCTTATCTTCTTTGCTATCCAGGCGGATGACAGATTCCAAAAAATAGACATGCGTACCCGAATTGGTTTCACGCGAAACGCGCACAATCGGGCGGTCTTCACCGCCCAATTCTTTCCAGTTGTTGATCTTTCCACTGAAAATCTGAGAAATTTGCGGCAGGGTCAATCGGTTTATGGGGTTCTCCGGATGCACAATCACCGCAATGGCGTCGCGGGCAATCACAAATTCCACCGGTTTATAACCGGCATTCTCGGCAAGCTGCTGCTCCTCAGACTTAATCTGGCGCGACGCATTGGCAATATCCACCGTGCCGTTGGCCAGCGCCGCCAAACCGGTGCCGCTTCCGCCGCCGGTGACCGAAATGCGCACCTCGGGGTGCAGCGCCTGGTAGGCTTCAGCCCAGGCCAGCGCCAGGTTGACAATGGTGTCGGAGCCTTTATTTTCAATGTATGTGGAGGAGGTGGAATCGGACTGCGTGTTGGTTTGTTCAGCAGACGTGCATGCAGAAAGACCAACCAATAAGATCAATAACAAAAAAAGGAAACGAGCCCTTCTCATCTTCTATCGATTATACCCGATGGAAAGAAGAAAGTATTGAGAAATTGCTCACTACTTTGAATTAATCCAAATGTGCACGGCGCAAGTCCAGCGTCTCAACCGCGTGGCGCAGATGCGGAATGACAATGCTGCCGCCCACCACCAGCGCCACGTTGAACGCCTCATACAGTTCATCGTCCGTGCAACCAGCATCGATGCACTGCAAAACATGATAATCGATGCAGTCGTTACAGCGCAGCACCATCGAGGCGGTCAATCCCAGCAGTTCTTTGGTTTTGCTGTCCAGCGCGCCGGGGCGGTAGGCGGCCGTGTCGAGGTTGAAAAAGCGCTTGATGCCCTGGTGGTCAATGGACAGAATGCGCTCGTTCATGCGCGCGCGGTATGCTTGAAAATCATCCAGCCGGTCGGTCATACTGTCACCATGTTATCCAGATATTCTTTGATGGTCGGCACGCCGGTCAATTTCTCGTAGAAGAAGTTGTTGACCAGGTTGACCATCTCGGCGCTCACGGCCTCGGCCTGAGGCGAAAGCGTGCCGCGGTTCACATCGTCAGCCAAAAAGCCGCGGAAACGCAGCAGCAGGCGCACAAGTTCTTTTTCCTGCTCGCCCTCCAGCACCTCGGTGACGGAAAGGATCAGCTCGTCAGCCTGGTTGAGGATGGACGCCCGGTCAATTTGCGAGCTGGGTTGAAAACTCTCGTCCACGGTGCGCACCAGCGCGCCAATCTGGTACAGCACGGTGGCGGGTTCGTCGAACAACTCGCGCAAATAGGCGGCGTCGGTGTAGCGCCCGGTCAGGCGGAAGATGTTGTAGAGCCGCTTGGCCACCTTGCCAAAATTGGGGCTCTTGGTCACGTATTTGTGCACTTCCTTCTCCAGGGCGCGCACATAATCATCCAGGGCATCATCGGACACGTGTTTCACCAGCTTGCTGAAAATGGGCACCGAAGAGGCGTCCAGGTACACCTCCTGGAAATAGGCGTCCAGGTAGCCGTCCAGCGGGGTGATGCTGCCGTCGGGCGCTTCCCAGGTCACATCCAGCATGTTGCTGGCATTCACCAATTGCATGCGGGCGGTGTCTGCCACCACCCAGTCGAGCTTGCACCAGCCGGGGTCGCGCGAGGCCTCATGCCAGGTGAACTCAACAGCGGCGCCGTCAGATCCCACGCCGGTGATCTTGCCGTCGTCGATTTCGTTGGGCATCCAGGCAATGGGTGTGCCGGCTTTGTGGAGCGTGTCGCCGCGCCGCATGTCCACCGGGTAGGAGCCGAACTTGACCTCGATGAGGGTGTGCGTTTTGCCCGACAGGGTAGACAGCGCTTTGTCACGCATGATCTGGCTCAAGATATCGTAGGCTTCGTCGCGCGTGGGGGCAATGATATTCACCCGCTCAAAGAAGTCGGCGTCGCCGGGGTGGGTTTGAATTTTCGACTGGGCGGCCGAACCTGACAGCGACAGGGCGGTTTCGACCTTGCCGGGAATATCTTCAAATTCGACAATCTTGCCAATTTTACGAAAATGCGCCAGGTCGCGGTCGCTGAAATCGAGCAGGGTGATGCGGTGACCAAAAATGCCGCTTTTC
>Ga0334887_1004803_pt1 | contig 11826 bp, 7 predicted proteins | sample GraSluR1_MG_10_FD_207217 | JGI IMG/M metagenome (GOLD analysis project Ga0334887, IMG submission 207217) | Sludge microbial communities from methane-producing bioreactor in Wageningen University, Netherlands - Granular Sludge_18_07-R1 | ecosystem: Engineered > Bioreactor > Anaerobic >...
CAGAGGTAAGATGCTGTATCATCCTGCTTCATTGAATGCAGCCTATAAGAAGGCGTTCGAGGCTCGAAACTGGTTCGCTCACCGGGTTCATTGCGATTATCCGGCAAACTATTACACGTCAGGCTATCAATCGAGTGGAAAATGGACAGGCGCATTCCGCGAGATGGACTTTGTAAAGAATCGGTTAGGGATCGAAGTGCAGTTTGGGAAATATGCGTTCATGGTCTACAACGTTTGTGCAAAGATGACGATATTTCGAAACCTTGGCGTGGTTGATACTGGCGTAGAGATCGTGCCCGTGAAAGACCTAGCAGACCAAATGTCGAGCGGAGTATCCTATTTCGAGCAGTTCGTTTGGGACCTTGAAACCCGCGGCGTCTCTGATATCGACATCCCCGTATTGATCTTGGGCGTTTCATTTTAGAGTTGTTCTCCTTTTTCCTTGTTGTTTTCCTTGTATCCTGGCTGATGACTTCCTGTCTCACCCCGCTGGCGGGCCGGCTCGGCGTGCGCTATGGTCTGGTGGATCGGCCCGGCGGGCGGCGCAGACATCGCGGCGCCATCCCGCGCACGGGCGGGCTGGCGCTGTGGGCCGCCTTCACCATCACCATCGGCCTGACGCTGGTCCTGCCCGCGGTGCTGCCCCCGGCGGCTGCGGCCTGGTTTCCCCCGCGCGACGATCCCAACGAGTTGCGGCGGCTATGGGCGCTGCTCGGCGGCTCGCTCTTCTGCGTGGTCATGGGCTTCGTCGACGACCGCTATGATCTGCCCAGCGGACCGCAATACCTGGTCCAGTTCGCAGCCTCACTCATCGCCATCGCCGGCCTCATCTTCATCAAGCACGTCAACAACCCGTTTGGCGAGGACCTGCTCTACGGGTCGGGCGGCCTTCCCTGGTGGTTGGTGGGTCCGTTAACCGTCTTCTGGTTCATGGGCATGATGAACACGGTCAACTGGCTCGACGGGCTGAGCGGGCTGGTCGCCGGCGTCACCGCCATCCTCTGCACCGTGCTCGCCCTACACATGCTCTTCGCCGCGGAGCCGCCGCAGTTGAGCGTCGCCATACTGCCCGTCGCCCTGCTGGGCGTGGCGCTGGGCTTTCTGCCCTTCAACTTCGCGCCGGCGCGCATCTTCATGGGCAGCACGGGCAGCTACTTCCTGGGCTATGCCGTCGCCTGCCTGGGCATCGTCGGCGGCGCGCGGCTGGCGACGGTCATGCTTGTCCTGGGGCTGCCCGCGCTCGACGTCGCCTGGCTGATTATCCAGCGCTGGCGGCGCGGGGTGCGGCCCGCCCATGCCGGCCGCGATCACCTGCACTTTCGCCTGCTCGATTTAGGCCTGGCCGAACGCACCATCGTCTTCGGCTACTGGTCCTTCTGCGCCGTCTTCGGCGGCCTGACCCTGCTGCTCGATGACCGCGTCTACAAGCTGGTCGCGCTGCTGGGGCTTGGCGCTGTCGCGCTCGGCGTGCTCATCTGGGCAGGCAATGCCCAAGGAACCCTGCCGAATGACGAAAATCCTGGCTATTGAGACAAGCTGCGACGAGACCGCCGCCGCCGTCGTCGAGGACGGCCGCCACATCCTCAGCAACGTCGTCGCTACGCAGATCGAGTTGCACCGTCGTTTTGGCGGCGTCTTCCCCGAAGTCGCCAGCCGCCAGCACGTCCTGGCGATCCATCCCGTCATCAGCCAGGCGCTGCAGGATGCCGGCTTGCGCCATGTGCGCGAGGTCGACGCCATCGCCGTGACCTACGGCCCCGGCCTGGCGGGCAGCCTCTTGGTGGGCGTCAACGCGGCCAAAGGGCTGAGCTTGGCCGGCGGGCTGCCTTTGCTGCCGGTCAACCACCTGGAAGGCCACATCTACAGCAACTGGCTGCACGCCGGCGGGCCATACGGCGCGCCGCCGGAAGCCGCCTTCCCCGTCGTCGTGCTGATCGTGTCCGGCGGGCACACGGAGTTGGCGCTGATGACCGGCCACTGCCGTTACCGGCGCCTGGGCGGCACGCTCGACGACGCGGCCGGCGAGGCTTTCGACAAGGTGGCGCGGCTGCTGGACCTCGGCTTTCCGGGCGGGCCGGCCATCCAAAAAGCCGCCGCCGGCGGGGACCCGGCGCGCTTTGCCCTGCCCCGCGCCCTGCAGCACGACGCAGAGCATCGTTTCGACTTTAGTTTTTCGGGCCTGAAGACGGCTGTGCTGAACCTGGTGCGCCAACTGGAGCGTGAAGGCCAGGACATTCACGATGCGGCGCTGGCGGCGGACCTGGCGGCCTCGTTCCAGGACGCCGTCGCCGACGTGTTGGTAGAGAAGACCGCAGCCGCGGCCAAAGCTTATGACGCGCAACAGGTCTGCATCTGCGGCGGCGTCAGCGCCAACGCGCGGCTGCGCCAACTGGCTCAGGAACGTTTCGCCGCCACCGGCCTGCCGCTCTATATCCCGCCGCTTTCGCTCTGCACCGACAACGCGGCGATGATCGCCGCGGCCGCGTATTACCGTTCACAGGTCGATCCTCACGCGACGGCGGACCTGGGGCTGGATGTGTTCGCCAACCTGCCGTTGCCGGAAGAAGGCGCGTAGAATCGCCGCCCGCCCGCATTACGCGCGGCAACTGACGGCGCCCAAACTTAAACTTGTGAACTAGGTTGATTCCGCCGGATAGGACTGGGGAGGCGAAGCGGGAGAGGACTTCTCTTGGCCGGAACTGCTCTCGGCTTCCGTCTGGCGTTCGCGGCTTTGTGGGGTTTCCTCGTCGTCGGCTTCACTCGGCGGTGTCGGGGCGGCGTTGCGCTGCGCCACGGCGGGTCGCGGCTGTGCGGCCAGTTCGTCGCCCGTTACGGTGCGCCGGTAGACGGCCGGCCGTTTGCGCCGCTCCGGAAGCTCCTGGCCGAGAAACGGCGTATAGTCCAACAGCTTGGCGTGGATATAGGCGCCCAACACGCGCATGCTGGCAAGCACCGGCGCCGCAAAGAGCGCGCCCAGGATGCCCCCCGTTTGGAAGCCGACCATGACGCCGCAGATGACGACGATCGGATGCAGGTTCACGAAGCCGCCGATGATGCGCGGCACCAGGATGCTGTTTTCCAACTGGTTGATGATGAAATAGGCGGCGACCGTGATCAGCGCAAAGCCGAAATTGTTGATGCCGTAGGCCGCCAACGTGTCGCTGCCCTGGATCAAGGCGATGATCACGGCCGGGATGGTGGCGATCGTCGGTCCCAAGTTGGGGATGATCTCGAGCGCGCCGGCTAAAATTGCCAAGAGCAGCGCGCCGGGCATGCCGATGGCGGTCAGCACGCCCCAGGTCACTAGGAAGATCACGAAGCTCAATAGAATCTGGCCGCGCAAAAAGGACTGCCAGATGTGGCCGACGCGGCGCAACAGGTCCACCCACTCCGAATGATAGGACTGGGGGACGAGGCCCTCCACGTAGGCGCGAATGCTGGGTGCATCTTTGGTCAGGTAGAGACTGACAAAGAAGAGCACCAGGAAGGTGATCACCGCCTGGACCAAGCCGCCGACCACGCTAATGCTGATGGCTGCGGTGCTGCTCACCAGGTTTGTCGCCGTGCTAATGAGCTGTTGGATATAGTTGAGGATCTCGGCGATGGTGGGGATGAAGCGAAATTCGCTCAGGCCCGTTTCGATCTGCTCGGTCACGCCGGTGAGCGGAATCTGAAAACCCAACACCTCGACCGTTTCGGGCAAGTTGTACACCGTGCGCCCCAACCAGGCGAAGAAGCGCACAGCCGTCGCCTGCACGTCGAAGTTCAACGAGACGAGTTGATTGACCAACACGGGCGCCAACAAGATGGGCGTCAGGACGATGAGAAACAGCAGCAAGACAAAGAGTACAATCGTCGAGACGGCGCGCGGCACGCGCACCCGCTCCAGCAGGTCGACCAACGGGCTCAGGATGTATGAGATGATGGCCGCGATGACGAGGATGGGCAGGACCGACCGGCTGATCCAGAGCAGACCCACCGCCGCTATGAGCAAGATGACGACGACAGTCCGCTTCGTCGGCAGATCCCAGCGCGAATCGCTTACTGCCGGCACGCGCAGGTCCGGGTCGACCATCGGGGCCAACGATACCGGTTCGGACGGAGCCGGAAGCTCGACTGACGGGGGTGTGGCGTGGGTTTCGGGTGTTTGACTCATCGACAATCTGTTCTCATTCAACGCGCCCGCCGGCACAACCTGCCGCGATACTGCCTATAGGTAAAACCCCGCAACCGGCCCGGGGTCGCGCCCACTTCAAGCCGCGCCTAGGCCTGACGTCACCTCAAGCGCGGCGTCCTTGTTTGCTCGCCGCCTTGCGCGCCAACGTCAGCGGAATGCCCTGGCCCTGGACAAATTGCTGGAAGAGGGCATAGAAACGCTGGCGATCCTGCTGGGTGATCACGGCGGCGGCGTCCGCGGTCTCTACGGCATAGGGATAGCCGGTCCCCACCACGCACTCGGCTCGCACCACGTCCATCACCGTCTCGGCCAATCCGCTCTCCAGCAGCCAGCGCGGCAACTCGACCCGCGCCGGCGATCGGTCTTGAGTCAGGCGCACATAGGTGAATACGACGTCGCGATAGAAGGCGGCGCGGCCTTCGCTGCTCAGCGAGTCGTCGCGCGCGCAGATAAAGAATGGCGAACGGTCTCCCCACTCCGGCAGCCGCGGGGCCAGCAGCGCGGCGTCGCCCAGGGTGAGCGCGTTCGGCGTATGCGCCAGCAGCTCGATCAACGTGACCAGATCACGGCTGTAGGACGAATCCACGAAGCCGGCTAGCGGTATACGAAAACGCTGCGAGCAGTCCAGCAGTTCCGCCACGGCCTCCAGGTAGGGGCGGGCGCGCTGCGGGCGCATCTGACCGGCGAAACTGATCACGAACGAACCGTCGAAGAAACAGAGCGGGCGGCGCTCCTCCGGTAAATGGGCATGTTCTTCCATCAGGCGGCAGAGGCGTTGGCATTCGCGCACGAAGCGCACCTGGTTGACGCGCCAGTTGGGGAAGCCGTCGCCGCTCAGTTCCAAGTCGTCCTCGGTCGCGGCCAGTTCGTCGGGGCCAAGCACTTCGAACTCGACATCCTTGATATAACGCCCGCCGGGCGTGTGGTAGTTCACATACCACCCGACTTGTACCGCGCCCACGGGCACGGAGAAATCCTTGGTGGGCGTCACCTGGCTGCCGTCGACTGCGATCACGGGCTGTTCGGCCAGCGTCTCCAGCGCCCAGGCGCGTGCGTCCTGGTGGTTGCGCCAGCCGCGGCCAAAGGGCAGGCGCAGATCGCGCGCCTGGTCCAACTCCACGGTGGGCAGCGCGCCGGGCCACTCGATGCCGCTCTGCTCGATCCGCGCCAGAATCGCTTGGCAATCGGCCTGCGTAAACTCCGCCAGCAATTTCCGGATCAACTCATGCTGGCGGCGCTGGTCTGCGGTATAGTCCAGGAACTGCGTCCGCTTGTCTTGTAGAGCGAGGATTACTTTCTGACGATCTAGCACGTCATCTCTGCTTAGGGTTTGCTTAGGATCATCTTCGGGGAATGGCCGCCGGTTAGCAATTCTGCCTTATGCTGTGCGTCTCATTATACGCTATACTGGCGGAAACTCACACTGTGCGCCGCCCATACGGATTGGCTCCATCATCCTGACGCTGCGCCCCGAATCCTGCAACCCTCTTGGTGAGCCATGCATTTCGACGCCTTAACCCTGGCCTGTATCGCCCAAGAACTGCGCAGCAGCATCGCCGGCGGGCGCGTGCAACAGGCGCTCCTGCCCGATGCACAAAGCGCCGGTCTGGAAGTCTACGCGCAGCGCACGCGTTATTACCTGCTGCTTTCGGCGCAACCCGGCGCCGGACGGTTGCACCTCTCTAGCATGAAACTGCGCCGCGGCGCGGAGCGCGAGACGCCGCTCCTGCTGCTGTTACGCAAATACGTGCGCGGGGCCGTCCTCGAACGCATCGAGCAGCCCGACATGACCGAACGTGTGCTGCATCTGCACTTCGACCACCCGGAGCATGGCGTGACCGTGCTCGTGGCGGAACCGATGGGCCGCCTGAGCAATGTGCTGCTGCTCGACGTAAACGGCAAAATCCTCGACTGTATTCACCGCGCGCCGGGCGGCGAGAACGCGCAACGGCTGCTCCTGCCCGGCAAGCCCTACTTGCCGCCGCCACCCCAAGACAAAACGCCGCCGCTCGACGACGGAAGCGCTAATTACTACGAGCGTCTGGCTGCTGTGGTCGCGGGCGAAGGGCCTCTGTGGAAAGCGCTGACCGCGCAGGTAGCCGGCGTTAGCCCTACGCAGGCGCGCGAGGCGGCCTGGCTGGCGACCGGCGACGCCAACGCTCCGGCGCACGCCGCTTCCATCGTCAGCGTGGCCCAGGCGCTGCAAACCTTGTGGCTGCCGGCGACGACGGGCGAATGGCAGCCCGGCGTGATCGAGGAAGCGGGCGCGGCCGTGGGCTTCAGCGTCTATCCGGTGCATTTCCGCGGCGAGTTCATCCCTTGCCCCACGGCGAGCGAGGCCATCGAGCGCTACTTCGCCGCGCCGCGCGCCACGCTGCCACAGGCGGACGCCTACGCCGCGGCGCGCGGCCAGGTCGCCGCGCAACTGCGCCAGGCGCATCAACGGGTGGCGCGCCAACTCGCCGCGCTGGCAGAGGACGAACCGACCCCCGGCGAGGCGGCGCGCCTGCGCACCGCGGCCGAATGGCTCCTGGCGCTGGGGCATACCGTGGCTGCAGGGCAAGTCGTGTTGGAAGTCGACGTCAACGGCGACGGCAGCGAGGTTTTGCCGATCTCCCTGGACGGCGCCCTTACGCCGGTGCAGCAGGCTGAACGTTTTTTCAAGCGCGCGGCCAAGCTGGAACGCGCCGCTGAGTTCATCCCGCAGCGACGCGCCCGGCTTCTGGCGGACCAGGATTTTCTGGCGCAGTTAGAGATGGACCTGGCGCTGGCCGAGAACCGGCCTGAGATTGCAGCGGTCGGCGCAGAGTTGGTCGCCGGCGGGTTCGTGCGCAAGCCCGCGCGCCGCGCTCCGCAGAAGCAGAAGACGCAGCGGGCGGATGCAGGCATCCTGCGCTTCGACAGCCCAAGCGGCTTCGAAATCCTGGTCGGGCGGAATGCGCGCCAGAACGAGGCCATCACCTTCAAGCTGACGCACCCGCAGGACCGCTGGCTGCACGCGCGGGGCGTGCCCGGCGCGCATGTCGCCATCCGCAGCGCCGGGCGGCCCGTGGACGAGGCCACGTTGCGCATGGCCGCGCAGTTGGCGGCCTACTATTCCAAAGCACGCGGGGAACGGTCGGCTGCGGTCATGGCGGCGGAGCGCCGCTTCGTGCAGCGCATCCCCGGCGGACATCCGGGCCAGGTGTCGGTGCGCAACGAGGAGATGTTGTTCGTGGCTGCGGAACTGCCCGAAGGCGCGGCCTAGAAGCAGCCCAGAAGCGACTAGAATTCGATATCCACGCCGCCGCGACGCGCCCGGCGCGGCTCGCTTTCTTGTTCTTTGCCGGCTTGGCCCTCGGTCTGCTCCAACAGGCTCTCGATCAACGCCTGCGCGGCCAGCAAGCTCTCGCGGCGCACTGCGTAGACATGCGTCCAGAACTCCTCTGACAGGCCCAAGTCGTTGTGTCGCGCCTCTTCGATGAAGCCGGTGATGCCGTCCGCCAACCAGATGAGAGGATTGAAAGCCGCGGCACGGTCGTCGGCGGGGCGGCGAGGGGGTGTTTCGTAGCGCGGCGCATAGTCGCTCGCCGCGGCGCGGTCGCGTGCGCTGGGGGGCGGCGCGGACATGTCCGCCGCCTCTTGCGCGGCGGTTTCCACTTCGATCGCTTCTTCCTGGGCGGCTCTCTTGACCGCGGAACTGCGCTTGGTCGCGCCGCCGACCGGGATCTCGTTGTCCATCATCGCCTCGTCTCCCTGTGTCAAATTGCGCGTCACTCGCGCGGCGCGGCCTGCCAGAGAGCGTGTGAGCGGGGCTTATGCCCGCCGCCGCAAGATCACGCGCATCACGTCGTAATCGTGGCTGCCGAAGCGATACTTGTATTCCTCGTCGCCCTGCATGAAGTCGAAGACCTGGCAGCCGACGGCGATGGCGTACTGGATGGCGTAGGCGAGCTGCACCCAGCCTGGGCTGAGGTGGGCGTGCGCCTCGGGGTCATAGCCGGAATTGTAGAGCAGATAGCGCCGGTTATACTCGAAGGCGAGCAGCGCCGCGGCCTTTTCGCCGTCGATGCTCAGAAAGCTGAGGCGCAGCCAACCCTTTTGCATCATGCGCCGCGCCATAGCGTGGAAGAAGCGGCGCATTTCCGGCGTCATAAACTCGGCCTTGTCGCTGCGGCTGGCCTGTTGCAGCGCGATGAAATCGTCCATCTCCGCGTCGAGGTTGTCCTCCGGCTGTACGAGGATATAGTCGACGCGCGCTTCGCGTTCGGCGCGGCGTTGCTTGCGGCGAATCTCGTGGCGCTGCTTCTTGTCTACGAGATCGCTCAGATAGGTTTCGTAGCGCGTGGGCAGCTCGAACTGCGGGGCGACGTCCTCGCGCATGACGTTCGCATCGACATCGAATTCAGCCGCCAGGTCCGGCAAGTCCTGATAGGTGCGGCTGTCTTGCGGCAGGTTGCACAGATCAACCGCGTCCCAGGCCGGCGCGGCGTCGCTGTGCAGCCAGCGCAGCAACGTCCGGTATACGGCCGTTTCCCACTCTTTGGCGGCGATGATGTCGAGGTAGTCGCTGACCTCGATGCAGCCGACCAGGAAGAGGGTGCGCAGGCCGGCCCGCTCGCCTGCTTGCGGCGTGGTCAGGTAGAGCGGCACGATGCCGGCCAACTCGCCGGTCGCCGGTCGCCGCATCGCCAGAATCCAGAGTTCACCTTCGCCGAGATAATTCCACCAGGTGGAGAGCCACTCGTGGGTTAGGAAGATGGTGTTGTAACGGGCGCGCTGGAGCAGTGCGTTCCATTCCGCTTCCAGCGCATCGAAACCGCCGGTCTCGCTGTCCGGGCCGTAGACAATACAGTCCAACTCCTTGCCGGCATCGGCTGCGCCGGTCGCCGAGGCGTCGGGGGAGGAGGCCGTGGTATGGGCCGGTTTTCCCGCCGCGGAGACGGGTTTATCTGCACAGAGGTTCGCGCTGGTCATGCCTTGTTTGCTCAGTCCGTCATGTCTTGTTGGGTTCCTGGCGCCAAACGCATGGCGTCGTCCGTCAGGACGCTACGAGGAGTATAGCGCAGCGGCAGGGGCGAGACAAGTAGGCCCACTTCCCGACGTCTGCGCCGGCGGAGCGAGGAAACGGGCGCGGCAAAAACAAGCTGCCTGCGTCTAGGAGCCGTTGGGCGGCTGGAACGTGTTGCGGATGACCAGGACGCCGAAGCCGATCATGCCCAGCACGCCGAGCATCACAGCGCCGGTGAAGAGCCAGCCCAGCCACTTCCGGGCGCCCACAGGCGCAGATCCCGTCTCCCGACCGGCGAGCGACGTATGCAGCACGGGCGTCAACTCCGAGTCGGAAGGAGCCTCTGCGGACGTGACGGTGGCGGCGTTGGTCGGAGAGGCGGGCGCGCGTGTCTCGGCAGCGCTAGGAACCGCGCCGCCTGCCGCGGTGCAGGCAAGGATCGATACATTGTCCACGAACATGGCCGTGCGTCCGCCGGCGTCGTCATTGTTGACCGCGAAGACGATGCGCACAGGCTGGCCGGCCAGCGAAGTCAAATCGTAGGTCGCCGCCAGCCAGCGCGCATCGTTCTGTTGTACGCCCAGAGCGCGCCCGGCGAACTGGCCGGTCATGGCGTTGTAGATGTCTACGTACTGCAGGTCGCCGGGGTCGGGCTCGCCGTCGATCACCGGATAGTAGCGGAAGGAGAGGACGATGCTGGCGACGTCCTCCGGCAGGAAAACGATCTGGTCAGCGGCGCTGATACCGGCGGTGTTCTCCTGATCGACGTTGCCCAGGCGCAGGGCTTGGCCGCCGTCGCCAAATACAATTTCCGTCTCGTAGACGGGCTCGTGTTCGCTGACGGTCAGGTTCCAGCCGGGACCGGCAGCTTCGAAGCCGCCGTTGTTCACCAGTTCCACGCAATTTCCCGCTCCGGCGGCGGACGTGGCTGTCGCCGCCATGAGCGAGGTTTGGGTTATGCCCCGCTGTGCAGAAGACGTGGGCAGGGCGGCGGCAGCCAGGCTGCTTTCATCCTCGGGGGAAGCCAGATCCCACAAGCCTGTTTCCGCCGCTTGGGCTTCGTTTTGGGCCTGGCGCAGAAAGTCTTCGTAAGGACCTTCGGCCGCAGACGGGGCGATGACGGCGTGGCCGGCGGCAACCATGACGGCGTTGACCAGCGTACCGTCCGCCAAGAACACATAGGCGTCGATGGCGTCGTCGCTTTCGTCCCCGTCTTGCTCGACGATCTCGAGGTAGACGACCGCGCCTTCGACCAACAGCCGGTTGGCTTCGGCGGCGAGTTGGCCTTGTTCCGTGTCGAGCGACGCGGCGTCAATGCCTGCGTAGCGAATGAACACCGCGCCTTCGGCGGCTTCGTCTGGGTCCGCCTCCCCGGTGTCGGCGATGAGCGTGTAGCGCACCGTTGCGCCGAGCGGCGTGGTTGGGCCGGAACCGGTCGCGTTTAGGATGGCCTCGACGGTTTCCCCGTCGATGACGCGCGTTACCACGGCGGAGACGGCGTCGGGCGGGATCAGCGGCGCGGCCACAGGAGCTAGGCTAAGCGCCTCAGCCTCGACGGTCTCCTCCGGCGCCGGCGTTTCAGTAACCGCCGGCGTCATGGTTGGGGTGTCGGTGGCGGCCGGCGTGGAGGTGGGCATCGGCGTCGGCGTGTAGGTCGCCGCGACGAATGCCCCTCTGGGCGACACGGTCATGCCGGACGAATATTTGGGATAGTCGTAATCATATGGCATGCCCGGCTGGGCGGGCGCGCCGTAGGGTATGGGGTACTGCGGTTGTGCAGGCTGCGGCGCATACTGCGGCGCATATTGCGGCGCATACTGCGGTGCGTAGTCCGGTGCGTATTGTGGCGCATATTGTGGAGGGTATTGCGGCCCGTAGTACGGTGCAGTTTGTGGAGCGGCTTGCGGCGCGGCTTGCGGATACGGTTGCGGCCCATGACCGCCTTGACCGCAGACGTCCAGCGTCACATCGTCCAGGTACATCCATGTGCGCGCGGGGCTGCCGTCGGTATAGACGTTGAAATAGATGTAGAAGCTCTGCCCGATGAACTCGGTCAGGTCAACCGAATCCGGCTGCCAGGAACCTTCGTTGCGGCGCACGCGCTGCAAGATCTTGAGCGTGCCGCCGTGCGGCGTGAGTAAGATGACCTCCTGCCGTGAACTGCGGTTACTCGGGTTGGCATCTACGCCCTGTTCGGTTCCGTACATGTGCCACCAGCGCAGCTCCGCAGTTGAGGCGTTGGCGGGGATGGTGACGAGTTGGCGCACGGACGAGTAGCTGACCGTAGGCCGCTCGTTGGAATTGGGCGGGTTGCCCAGTTGGATGGCGCGCAGGCCGTTGCGCACCTTCGCGCCCACATATTTGCCCGGAAGGGGGCTTTGCCCGAACACCCAGCCCTGGTCGCGCTCCATGTCGCCGTTGACGACGATGTTGGTGCAGCCCGGCTGATGCGTCGGCCACGACGTCGGCCACGGCGTGACCGTGATCGGCGGCCAGGGGGTGTAGGTCGGCGTTACCGTGACCTGGGGCGGACCGAGCAGGATCCAGCCGGACTCGCCGCCGGAGGAATAGCGCCAGCGGCCGTCTGTCCCTATGCTAAAGACGTCGGTGCGGTTATCGCCGTTGAAGTCGCCGAAGCGCAGGTCATGCAGGGGCGTCG
>Ga0334887_1004808_pt1 | contig 11816 bp, 9 predicted proteins | sample GraSluR1_MG_10_FD_207217 | JGI IMG/M metagenome (GOLD analysis project Ga0334887, IMG submission 207217) | Sludge microbial communities from methane-producing bioreactor in Wageningen University, Netherlands - Granular Sludge_18_07-R1 | ecosystem: Engineered > Bioreactor > Anaerobic >...
GTACGGGTCCGGCTACGGCGGCAATGCGCTGCTCGGCAAGAAGTGCTACAGCCTGCGGATCGCCTCGGTGATGGCCCGCGACGAGGGCTGGATGGCCGAGCACATGCTCATCCTCAAGCTCACCTCCCCGGAGGGGAAGTCGTACGTCATCGTGGCTGCCTTCCCGTCGGCGTGCGGCAAGACGAACCTGGCGATGATCACCCCGACGCTGCCCGGCTGGAAGGCCGAGACCCTCGGCGACGACATCGCCTGGATGCGCTACGACGAGGAGGGCTACCTGCGGGCGATCAACCCGGAGTTCGGCTTCTTCGGGGTGGCGCCGGGCACCGGCTACCACACCAACCCGATCGCCATGCGCACCATCGAGGGCGGCAACTCCATCTTCACCAACGTCGCCCGTACGCCCGACGGGGACGTCTGGTGGGAGGGGATGACCAAGGAGTTGCCGGCGGAGCTCATCGACTGGGAGGGCCGGCCGTGGACGCCGGACTCCCCGACCAAGGCGGCCCACCCCAACAGCCGATTCACCACCCCGGTCGAGCAATGCCCCATCCTCGCCGACGAATGGAACGACCCGAAGGGCATCCGGGTCGATGCCATCCTCTTCGGCGGTCGCCGCGCCACCACGGTGCCTCTGGTCACCCAGTCGCGGGACTGGGAGCACGGCGTGTTCCTCGGCGCCAGCTGCTCCTCGGAGACCACCGCCGCCGCCAAGGGCAAGGTCGGCGTGCTGCGCCGCGACCCCTTCGCGATGCTGCCGTTCATCGGCTACAACGCCGGGGACTACATCAACCACTGGCTGGAGGTGCCGACTCTGCGGGCGAACGCCCACGTGCCGAAGATCTTCTACGTCAACTGGTTCCGCAAGTCGCCCGAGGGCAAGTTCCTCTGGCCCGGATTCGGCGAGAACAGCCGGGTGCTGGCCTGGATCGTCGGCCGGCTGGAGGGCACCACCGCCGGCGTCGACACCCCGATCGGCATCGTGCCCGGTGCGGGTGAGCTGGACGTGACGGGCATCGAGGACGAGGTCTCCCCCGAGATGCTCGACGAGGTCACCCGCGTCGACGTCGCCGAATGGCGCAAGGAGGTGCCGCTCATCCGGGACTGGTTCACCAAGCTCGGCAAGCGGCTGCCGCACCAGTTGTGGGACACCCTCGACCAGGTGGAGCGTGACCTGGGCGCGTGAGCGCCGCTCACCGGCGTGACGCCCGAAGGGGCGTCGCATCACCACGATCTGCGTTTCGGGATCGGCTCTGCGCACACCTCGGCCCCCGATTCGCCCCACGGTGGCCCCACCCCCGGCCCGGGGTGGGGCCACCGTGCGTCCTGGGGAATTGCGCGTGTCGGGGTGCCGAGCGCACCGGGTCCGGGCCCCCACACAAGCGGATCACTCGGCATAGACAGCGGACAATCCGCTTGCGTCACCGGGACCGAACCCCCACACAAGCGGATCACTCGGCATAGACAGCGGACGATCCGCTTGCGTGGGGGCCCGGGTCGAGCGGACCGCCGGCCGCGGGGTCGCGGCCCTCAGGAGGTCTGATCCAGCGTCGAGGTATCGCCGGCGTCCTGGCCCAGCACCCGCGCCTTCAGCACCCGGCGCATGATCTTGCCGGACCGGGTCTTGGGCAGGCTGTCGACGAACTCGACGATGTCCGGCTTGGCGATGGGACTCAGCCGCTGCCCCACATGGCGGCGGACGTCCTCGGCCAGTTCCCGGGTCGGCTCGACCCCCGGACGGAGCACCGCAAACGCATGGATGTACTGGCCCTTGACCTCGTGCGGCAGCCCGACGGCGGCGGATTCGACGATGTCGGGATAGGAGTTCATCGCCGCCTCCACCTCCGCGGTGCCGAGCCGGTGCCCGGACACCTTGATCACGTCATCCGTACGGCCGATGATCCACACGTACCCGTCGTCGTCGATCCGCGCGGAGTCCCCGGTGAGGTAGCCGCCCGCCTTCGACCAGTACGTCCGCAGGTAGCGCTCGTCGTCGCCGTACAGCGTACGCAGCATCGCCGGCCACGGCCGCCGGAGCATGAGCAGACCCTCCTGCCCGGCCGGGACCTCGCGGCCCTCGTCATCGACGACCACCGCCTGCTGGCCGAAGAACGGCTTGCCCGCCGAGCCGGGCTTGAGCGGCAGCGACGGGGTCGGGGTGACCTGGAACATCCCGGTCTCGGTCTGCCACCAGGTGTCCATGATCGGACAGCGACCCTTGCCGATGACGTCGTGGAACCAATGCCAGGCCTCGGGGTTGATCGGTTCGCCGACGGTGCCGAGCAGCCGCAGCGAGGACAGGTCGTGCCGGTTGGGCCACGCGTTGCCGAAGCGCATCAACGCCCGGACCGCGGTCGGCGCGGTGTAGAAGATCGAGATCCCGTAGTACTCGATGAGCTGCCACCACCGGTTGGGGTACGGATAGGTGGGGCCGCCCTCGAACATGAACGACGTCGCACCGTTGAGCAGTGGCCCGTACACCCCGTACGAGTGGCCGGTGATCCAGCCGGGATCCGCCGTACACCAGAAGCGGTCCTCGGCCCGCACGTCGAAGACGTATTTCATCGTGGCGTACGTGCCCACCATGTAGCCGCCGTGCGCGTGCACGATCGCCTTCGGCTTGCCGGTCGACCCGGAGGTGTAGAGGATGAACAGCGGGTCGGTCGCCTCCATCGGTTCGGTCGGGCAGGGTCCCTTGGCGATCGGCAGCGCGGCCAGGTCGTGCAGCCAGTGGTCCCGCAGCGGGTCCAACGACACCTCCGAGCCGGTGTTGCGCACCACGATGACGTTCTCCACCGTCGGGGAGAACCGGATCGCGTCGTCCACCAGCGCCTTCATCGGGAAGATGTCACCGTTGATCCACGATCCGTCGGCGGTGATGACCAGCTTGGACTCGGCGCCGTTGATCCGTTCCCGGATTGCGTCGGAGGAGTAGCCGGCGAAGATCACCGAGTGCACGGCGCCGATCTTGGCGCAGGCGAGCATGGCGAACCACACCTCCGGGATGCGCGGCAGGTAGATCGTCACCACATCACCCTTGTGCACTCCCATCGCCTTGAGCACGTTGGCCATCCGGGTGACCTGCCGGTTGAGCGAGAAGTAGGAGTACGTGCGGTAGTCGGTGCCGTTCTCCCCGACCCAGATGAGCGCGAGCTGGTTGGATCGCGGGCCCGCGAGGTGGCGGTCGATGGCGTTGTGGACGATGTTCGTCCGCCCCCCGGGAAACCACGAGTAGAACGGCGCCCGGGACTCATCGAGCACCTGCTGCCAGGGCTCGAACCACTCCAGTTCGGCGGCCTGCCCGGCCCAGAACCGGTCGGGGTCGGCGAGCGCCTGGTCGCTGAGAGCGGCGTGATCGAGGACGTTCGTCCCGGACAGGACGTCCTCGGACGGCCGGATGAACTCTCCTTCGAGGGCCATGGTGACTCCTTCGTCGATGGACTCTTCGGATCTGCGGGAACCCTGCTGACAACTGGAGCAGGCTGGACCTCAGTGTGCTCCGGTTCACGTCGAATTGCCCGCAAGAGTGCGCCCAGCGGAAAATGAGTTGTCACCGCACCCCCAACGGCCGTCCACGAAGGAAGCCTTCCATGTCCACGCCAGCCCAGGACCGCCCGGCCCAGGGTGCGCAGCCTGTCGCCCCGGCCGACCGGGGAGGGGCACGCGAGCGTGCCGGCGCCCGCAATCGGGTCCCCGGTCACAAGCATCAGCAGATCCGCGACTACCTGGAGTCGCTGATCGAGAACGAGCTGAGCACCGGGGAGGCCATCCCGTCCGAGCGGTTGCTGACCACGAAGTTCGATGTGTCCCGGATGACGGTGCGTCACGCGATCGACTCGCTCGTCAACGAGGGTTTGCTGGAGCGGGTCCAGGGTCGCGGCACCTTCGTGTCGGACCGGGCCCACCGGGAGTTCGAGTTGCGGCTGACCACCTTCGGTGAGGAGATGCGCCACCGCGGGCTCACGCCCAGCACCCGGGTCCTGGTGGCCGACCGCGCGGTGGCCTCACTTCGCCTGGCCGAGGCCCTGGGCGTACGGACCGGCGACGCCCTGCACCACCTCGAACGACTTCGCTTCGCCGACGGGTTGCCGGTCTCGATCGAGGAGGCCTGGCTGCCGGTGGCCCTGCTGCCCCACCTGCTGGACGACGGGGTGCCCGAATCGGTCTATCAGGCCCTGCGCGACGCGGGATGCCCGCCCCACTGGGGGGAGGACGCCATTGCCGCGGACCTGGCACCCGATCGAGTCGCCGAGTTGCTCGATGTGCCGACGCCGTATGCGCTGCTGCGCACGCGCCGGGTCACGTACGGTCCGACGGGACCGGTGATGTTCTCCCAGTCGTGGACCCGCAGCGACCGATACACCCTGATCGCCCCGCTGCGGGAGCCGCACCGCACGCTGGTGCCGCGCACACGCCGATAGCACGCTGGTGCCGCGGGCGTGCCGACAGCACGCCGGTGCCGCGCACCTGTCGACAGCACGCCGGTGCCGCTCACACGCCGACAACCTCACGCCGGTCCGAACCGGTCCGAACCATTGCGTAACCGTGCTGACATCCTCTTCATGCGGCCGTAAACTGCCCTGGGTTAGCATCGGGCGACGTTCGCAACGACGACACTCGATCAACCCACGCGGTGACATCGCCGTCTCGACGCGGAAAGCAGGTTCTGAGACACCTATGTCCATCCGATCCCATTCCGACGTTCTGCCACACCTCGGCCCCGCCGCCTCGCCGGAGTCGGTCATGGCGCGGGCCATCCTGGCCGCCGTCGGCGGCGTCGACAACATCGAGGAGTTCGACCCCTGCACGACCCGTCTGCGCGCGCTGGTCCGCGATCCGCGGCTGGTGGATCCTGCCGCGCTGCGGGCCGCGGGCGCCCATGGCACTCTCCGGGCCGGACGGGTGGTGCAGATCGTCGTCGGACCGCAGGTCGACGTCATCGCCGAGGAGCTCGACGAACTGCTCTGATCCTCCGCGCCCGCGCGGCGGCTGAGGACATGACTCCGGCCGAGGTCCGGCCGACGGCCCTCATCGAGGGCCGGCGGGGTCGCGGCCTCAATCAGACGCCGCCGCGCCCTTGACCCGCCGCCCGGCCGCGACGTCCGGGATCTCGAAGAGCACGTCCCCCGCCTGGACGTGTTGCCCCACCACCGGGGAGGTGACGGTGCCGGGGGCGCTGTCGAGCTGGCAGACCAGCACCCAGGGGGACAGGTCCTTGGCGGCGACGGCGGACGGATCCCAACGGATCATGTCCTGGCCGGCAGCGACCTTGCCTGTGGACGGCGTCAGGATCTCGAATCCCTCCCCCTCCAGCCGCACCGTGTCGATCCCGAGGTGAACCAGCACACCGACTCCGCCCGGCGATGCGAGGACGTACGCATGTGGGTGCACCTTGGCGATCCTGCCGTCGAGCGGCGCCACCGCGACCTGCGGGCCGCCATCGGGGTCGATCGCCACGCCCGACCCGACCATCTCGGCGGCGAAGACCGGATCGGGGGCCTCCGAGATCGGACGGACCACACCCGCGACCGGCGCCAGGACCCTCACATCAGGTCCTGGATGTCCTCGGCGATGGTGTCGGCCTGCGGCCCGACGACCACCTGGACCGTCGTGCCCTGCTTGACCACACCCATGGCCCCGGCGGCCTTGAGCTTGGTCTCGTCGACCAGCCCAGGATCGCGGACCTGAGTCCGCAGCCTGGTGATGCAGGCCTCCATCTCGACGATGTTGTCGCCCCCGCCGAGTCCGGCGAGAAGATCGTCCGCCTTGCTCATGGCAGTCCCCTTTCTGTTGCCTGGCCTTGTGCTGCTCCGCCGTTCGCATGATGTCCCCGGTTGACGCGAGCCGACATCGGGGGAACACTAAGTGGTATAGACCGCAGACTACCACCCCGACAGGGCTCATAGCCAGGATACGCGAGTGTACGTACCCGATCCTCCGGCAACCAGCAGGGAAGTGGTGTGGACCGCGGACAACGCGACAAGCGCCGGCGCTCGGCCGGGGAAGGAAGAGTCTGATGTCTGCTTCGATCGCCGAGAAGGGCAAGGACCGGGCCTGGTTGGCCTGGCTGCAGAAACTGGGCCGAAGTCTGATGCTCCCGATCGCCGCCCTGCCGGTGGCCGGGCTGCTGATGCGCCTGGGCCAGGACGACCTGTTGGGCCCCGACGGACTGGGGTGGAATGCGGTCGCGTCGGTGGTCGGAGCGGCCGGCGGAACATTGTTCGACAATCTGCCCGTGCTGTTCGCGTTGGGCGTGGCGATCGGCATGGCCCGCAAGGCCGACGGTTCCACCGCGCTCGCCGGTCTGGTCGGCTACCTGGTGTTCAAGGCCGTCGGCGACGCGATGTCGCCGCTCATCGGTCTGCCGGTTGATGCCGACGGCACCCAGGAGACGATCAACTACGGCGTCCTCGGCGGCATCCTGGTGGGCATCATCGCCGCCGTCCTGTGGCAGCGGTTCCATCGGGTGAAGCTGCCGCCGTACCTCGCGTTCTTCGGCGGGCGGCGATTCGTCCCGATCATCACCTCCTTCGCTACGCTGGCGCTCGCCGTGGTGCTCGCCTGGGTGTACCCGGCCTTCAACGTCGGCCTGACCGGTCTGGGTCGTTGGGTCGCCGACAACGCGGTGATCGGCAGTTTCGTCTACGGGACGGTCAACCGACTGCTCATCCCGCTCGGCCTGCACCACATCATCAACACCACCGTCTGGTTCCAGGTCGGCGACTGCCTGAAGGACGGCGCCACAGCCCATGGCAACCTCACCTGCTTCTTCGCCACCCAGGGTGCCCAGGGCGGCGAGTTCATGACCGGTTTCTTCCCGATCATGATGTTCGCGCTCCCGGCTGCCGCGTTGGCCATGTGGCGCAACGCCCGGCCCGAGAACCGCAAGGTTGTCGGTGGCCTGATGCTGTCCACCGCACTGACCGCCTTCCTCACCGGAGTGACGGAACCCCTGGAGTTCTCCTTCATGTTCGTGGCCTGGCCGCTGTATGTGATCCACGCCGTGCTCACCGGCACCTCGATGGCGATCGTCAACGCCCTGGGCATCCACGACGGGTTCACCTTCTCGGCCGGGTTGTTCGACTACATCCTCAATTTCGGGATAGCGACGAAGCCGTTGCTGCTGATCGTGGTCGGGCTGATTTACGGCGTCGTCTACTACTTCCTGTTCAGCTTCATGATCCGGCGGTTCAACCTGAAGACGCCGGGCCGCGAGGATCCCGAGGAGTCCGCCGCCGCAGCCAAGGAGCAAAGCGCGGAGTGAAGGGCCTCGCCGGGGGTCAGCCGGTTGGCTCGGCGCCCGTCGCTCGGCCGCTGGAACTCGGCGGTTGGCGGTTGGCCCGGCCGCGATCGACCAACTGCCGAGCGCGCCCTGAGCAGTGGTTCACTCATAGGTTCCGGGATCCCAATAGTTTCGAGGAATTCATGGGGTAAACCGACCCTATGAGTGAACCACTGCTCACCACGAGATCCAGCCCCGGCTGAGTAGAGCCGACTTCAGCTGGTCGATGAAGGGCTCAGCCTTACCGACCATCGCCCAGGTGAACCGGATAACGATCCAGCCTTCACCACCGAGGTGATTCCACCGGGTTCGGTCACGACGGAAGTCATCGGGCCCATCATGGTGGGCCCGGCCGTCGGCCTCGATCGCCACCTTGGCCTCGCGGAAGGCCACGTCGACGATCACCGTCCACCCGGGACTCTGAACGGAGTAGTTTCCACGCCAGCCGAAGATCCCGGCGTCCCCCAGGACACGGTGCAGCTCGATCTCCAGGACCGACCACGGGCACTTGGCAAGATCCCCCATGAGTCGCCGCCGCACACTGTAGTCGGTCTCGTGCCGGAACAGTCCCACGACCTCACGCAGCGCCGCCAACAACCGTTGACTTCCCGCGCTGCCGACGCACCTCAGCAGGTCGCATGCCGCGGCTCCGCCATCCGCGGGCATAAGCTCCACGGCCGTGTACACCGGTCCCGACCAGGCCAGCGTCCCCGTCACGACAACATGCTCCTCGGGCACCCGGCGCCGGGTGAAAACGTAGGCCTTCGTGTTGCGGTGCTGATCGCCGTGACTGACGACGATGGGCTTGACGAGCGGACCAGGGCATTTGTCCTCCACGAGAACGCGATGAGCCTCCAGTGCCCCCAGGCCCAGTAGCACCGCCCCCGGGAATGTGCGGCCGACCGCCACCAGCCACGGCCAGAACTCACCCGCGCGGGCCGGCTGCAGATAGGTCCCCTGGAGGACCTTTACCAGCTTCGCGCGACGAACCCCCCGGCTGAACGTGGCCGCCGAGACATCCGAACGCTCCGCTCGCACCGCCAGCCCGAACTCGTCCACCAGACCGTCCATCGATCCACCACCTCCGCACAGAGGATGGTCAACGCCAGGCTCGAAGGGACGCCGATGGCGCAGGCTGTGGACAACAGTTCCGGTCGCGGCCGAACTGTGGACAACAGGCCGGCGGCTGTCGGAGGTCAGTGGGACACTTCGCCGCGCGAGGTCTCGAACCGGGTATTCTCGATGATTCGATCGATGATCTTCGCCGGATTCTTCTGACTTGTCGCCGGCGGCGGGTAGTTCCAGCCGTACTCGACCACGACGTCCTTCAGTTCCTCGATGTCGAGGGTGGCCAGTTGCTCACGCAGGCCGTCCAAGCCGCTCTCCCGGGTGACAACGTACGGATTCACCGGACTCGGTCGCCGCTTTCGCTTGGCAGGCTGGGCTTTCGTCTCGGACTGGACCTTCGTGGTGGGAGGAACGCTTTCGGCCGGGCTGGCTGTCGTCGGGTTCTGCTCGGCCGAGTCGGTGGCACGCTTGACGATGAGGTCGATGACGGGGCCCTTGTTCAACTTCGACGGGTGAACGTCGGGCCAGTTCGTCTTGACGATCTCTCTCAGCACCTTGACCGACAATCCACCGAGGCGCTTCCTCAACGTGTCCGGCCCGGACTCCTGCAGCACTTTCGTCGGGTCGAGCAGATCCGACACGGGCGTCGGGCGCGTCCGGGGCGCAACGGGCGGCATCGACGGTGCCGCCACGGTCAGTGCCTCGATGAGGCCCTTCCGGACGCGGGCGGTCTTGGTCGCCTCCGCGGCCATCACGGCAACCAGTCCGGCAAGTTGCGCGGCGAGAACGTCGGCTCCCGGTTTGCCCGAGTGTTCCAGGCCCCGGAGAGCCGTCAGGGCCCGCTCAATTTGATCCGCGCTCACGCCCGTTCCTCCACCCGCTGCTTGAAGTTTGCGGTCAGTTCCCAGAGGGTCTTGTAGTTCCGGTATCCATACTTGTTCTTGAGTGACGGGTATTGGCGGAACGCGGCCGAACTGGAGATCTTGTCGGTGTCCGGAACCCACGGGCCGATGAGCCGGGGGTATCTGTCGGGCATGTTCTGCATCATAGTGACCTGGCCGTCTGAGGCCGCCGACCGTCGGTACCGCGTGACGATTGTCCCGATCGCCAGGAACGACGGCAACTCCGACTCTTCGGAGAACTTCCTCACCTCGTCCCGGAGAGGCTTGACACCGTACGTGGACAAGACGTCGGGCAGGGTCGGGATGACATATGCATGGGAGGCGACCAGCGCGTTCATCGTCATCAGGTCGACGCTCGGCGGGCAGTCGATCAACACATAGGTGTAGTCGTCAAGAATCGGCTCGACTCCGTCCCGAAGGATCTCCCATGCCTTCTGCCGCGTCCGCTTCGCCAAGTACATCTGGGACAGGTGGCGCTGTTGAGGGATCGCATCCAGCGACGACGGCAACAGATCAACGCCCGATAGCTTCTTGACGGTGGAGGCATTGTGGGCGATTGTCCGAGACATGTTGAACCGAGGCTCGGCGTCCGGGTGGATGGCGTCCTCGATGAGCGAGGAGAGCGTCCGGCCGGCCTCATTGATCAGCCTGTACTGCTCGGGCCCGAGCATGGTGATCGATAGGCTGCTCTGCGGATCCATGTCGATCAACAGCACCCGTTCCCCGAACTCGCCGGCGAGGAACTCTCCCAGCATGACGGTCGTGGTGGTTTTCCCGACGCCACCTTTCATATTGACGACCGAGATCACGTGGGTCATGGTGCAATTCTCCTTCGACGGGCTCAGTCGGCGGTCGGGTGGGTACGAAGATAGAACTGGATCGCCGCGGGAAGCGACTTCTCGTGGACGACCACCAACTCCAGGTTCGCCCGGGTCAGCGCGGTGTACAGCGGGCCGTTGTCGCCGGAGAGCACCTCGAAGGCGGCCGGCTCAACCACGACGACCGCGTCGAACTCCAGGCCTCGGGCCTCCGGGCTGGTCAGCAGCACGAACCGGTGCCCCGAGCTGCCCTCCCACCGGTGACCTTCGGTGGCGGTCCAGCCGTGATCGGCCGCGTACGCACCGATCCGCGCGGTGAACGGCGTGATGACCGCGATCGTCCCGTCAGGATGCCGGTCCCCCAGGGTGATCGCCTGCTCCAGGGCCAACTCCGCGAGATCCCGTCCGGACTTCCTGGCGTCGACCAGGATGGGCGGCTGCCCCTGACCCAGCACCGAAGAGGTCCGCTTCGCCCCGGGCTGCAACTCGGCCGCGAAATCGATGATCGCCTGCGTGCTGCGATAGCCCCGGGTCAGCTTCTCCTGCTGCCACTGGCCGCCGCCGAGTAGCGCGATCACCTGCCTCCAGCCCTTGGGGGTGTGGCTGGTGCGCCGCTGACTGGTGTCCCCGACGAGGGTCCACTGACCGGCATTGAGCCGTGCCAGCACCCGCCACTCCAACGGACGCAGGTCCTGGGCCTCATCGATCACGACATGGTCGTACGGCTCCGGGTCGCGCAGCAGCACGGTGAGCCACGCCAGCAGCGGTCGCAACGTCGGGTCGGGCAGCGCATCCTCGTACGTCCGGGGCAACGCCCCCAGCCAGGCGAGGAAGTCAGCCTTGTCGACCTTGGCCCGGTCCTTCGGCGGCACCACCGCTGTGGCCGTCCGGACCAGGGCCGCGTACGCCTGCGCGCGGGTCAACTCCGGGTTGACCGAGCGCTGCTTGTCGACCACGGCCTCCGCGGTGGCCGCCAGCCACGAGGATGTGGCGTGGATGACGTCCGGCGACGCCCCGGGAACGGTTCCGTCACTCCCCGCGTCGGACGACGCCCCGATAGGGCCCGCGTCGGAAGACGCCCCGACACGGTCGGCCAGGCCGATCAGTTCCGCGAAGACCTCCGAGACCGACCGGATCACCACCGCCCCCGGAATCGCCAGTTCCTCCACCGCGGGCCGGATGTGGGCCGACCACGTCGACGTCGGGCCGATGAGCGCCACCCAGGCGAGCCTGCGGTCATGCTCGGGGTGGGTGAGCCAAGCGGCGCGGTGGGTCGCGACGATGGTCTTGCCGGTGCCCGCATATCCCTGAACGACCATCGACACGCCCGGGTCGGCCGTCACCAGGTCGAACTGGTCGCCCTGGAGCGTCGCCAACTTGGAGTGAAGGTCGGTCCGCGGCTTCTTCAGCTTTTTCTCCAGCGTTTCCCCGGCCCGCGGGGACTCTGGCGTGGAGGCCTCGGGGCGCACGACATCCACAGGTTCCGGTTCCGGAGTGCGGAACGCCGGCGGGTCGATCGGGTCGACGAACCACTCGTCGTAGAAGTCCACCACCTCGCAGCCCTCGGTGTCGAACCGACGACGGACCTTCAGCCCTCCGCCGGCGTACCGGCGGGCGAGTAGTATCTTCGCGGCCGGCGCGACCCAGCTCACCACTTCGATGCCGTCCACCTCGGCCTGCATCGGCCCGACGTAGAACTCGTCGTCGACCTCATCGCCGTGGAACCGGATCCTGAGCCGCCCGATG
>Ga0334887_1004811_pt1 | contig 11810 bp, 7 predicted proteins | sample GraSluR1_MG_10_FD_207217 | JGI IMG/M metagenome (GOLD analysis project Ga0334887, IMG submission 207217) | Sludge microbial communities from methane-producing bioreactor in Wageningen University, Netherlands - Granular Sludge_18_07-R1 | ecosystem: Engineered > Bioreactor > Anaerobic >...
TATCGATCTCGACGGTAGGATTAAGAAGATGTCGTACACCGATGGGATCGATTTTATCAATCAGCACCTCAAAACCATCGAGAGTGCCGGTATCGACGTACAGTTTGAAGCCAGCGGCGAGGCCAACCGGTTTTTTATCGGCGAACAGGAGATCTCGGTAGTCATTGAAGAAGAGCGGGACTGGTTCGACATTAAAGGCCGGGTTGTTTTCGGCGAATACGAGATTCCTTTCATCGTAATCTTGAATCATATACGCAGGAATCAACCTCAGCTGCGCCTGCCCGGGGGCGCCTATGCCATCATTCCCCAGGCCTGGTTCGACGAATACCGTAGCCTGGCCGAATTTTCGCGCACCGAAAACGGCAGGGTGATATTGAAAAAACACCACGTGATGGTCACCGGATCGTTCTACCAGAGCGGGAGTGTGAGGCTGGGCGATAAGTTGGGCATCCGTGCACTGCTGGAGGGAAAAGCTGTAGATGAGTTTGAGTTACCGAAGGGGTTCAACGGGCGCTTGCGCCGGTATCAGCAGGAGGGGTATAACTGGCTCCGGCAATTGAATGCGTTGAACCTCGGAGGATGCCTGGCCGATGACATGGGACTGGGAAAAACGGTGCAGACGCTTTGTTTGTTGCAGTGGGCAAAGGAGCAAGCCGAGGGCATGTCGTTGCTGGTGGTTCCCACGACTTTACTGTACAACTGGCGCAACGAAGCGGCACAGTTTTGCAGCGATCTGATTGTTTATACACATGCCGGCCCCGATCGTGCTGTGGACGCCGGATCGTTTGCAGGGGCCGATCTGATCTTGACTTCGTATGCTATACTCCGGCGCGATGCAGAGTTGTTGCGCAGGCTCGAATTCAATTATGTTATCCTGGATGAGGCGCAGGCGATCAAGAATCCGCATTCGCTTACAGCTACAGCCTGTTTCGGGATCAAGGCGCGGCATTATCTGACACTTACCGGTACGCCGGTGGAAAATTCGCTCAGCGATTTATGGACGCAGATGCATTTTGTAAACCGCAACATCCTGGGGAGTCTGCCTCGTTTTCTGAAGGAAAGTAAAAACGACGATAAATTGACATTATACCGCCGGCTCATCAGGCCTTTCCTGCTTCGCCGGCATAAAAACGAGGTGCTCAACGACTTACCCGAAAAATCGATCATCGTGCAATATTGCGACATGGATGAATCGCAGCAGGAATTCTACCGGGAAACCCGCAACCAGTTCCGGGATAAAATGCTGGACCAAAAAAACAGCAGGCAAAATGCGATCGCTTTACTCGAAGGCCTGATGCGGCTTCGCCAGGCGGCCAATCATCCGGTGCTGGCCGATAAACAGTACACCGGAAGTTCGGGAAAATTTGAATTGGTGTGCGAAATGCTGGACGACATCCGGCGGCAAGGCAATAAAGCGCTCGTATTCAGCAGCTTCACCGAGCATTTAAAGCTATTTCGCAGGTACCTCGACGAACAACAGGTCAACTATTGTTATATCGACGGCTCCACGAGCGACCGGAAAGAACAGGTGGACCGGTTCCAAACCAGCGACGATTACCCGTTCTTTCTGCTCTCGCTCAAAGCCGGCGGCACCGGGCTCAATCTTACCCGGGCCAGCTATGTATTGTTGCTCGATCCGTGGTGGAATCCGGCAGCCGAAGCGCAGGCATTCGACCGGGCACACCGGATCGGGCAAACCAACAAGGTATTTGTTTATAAGTTTATTACGCGATCGTCGGTGGAGGAGAAAATACTCCTCCTCCAGGAAGAGAAAAAAGCGCTTTTCCATACCATGATCGACGAAAACCCGGAGGCTACCCTCAAAATCAATGTCGACGAACTGATGCAGATGCTTTGACTACAAAGCCAACCCATCCAGTAATTCAACATACACCTCAATGGCCTCTTCAATTTCCGGAATACGTATGTACTCGTTGGCCGTGTGCGACCGGGCCGATTTGCCCGGGCCCATTTTCACGCTGGGGAAAGGCATCAACGCCTGATCCGACAGGGTCGGAGAGCCGTAAAGCTCACGCCCCATGGCTTGAGCACGCCGCACCACCGGATGATCGAGCGGAGTCGCCGTGGAGCTCAGGCGGGTCGACCGGGCCGTCACCCGGCAATCCACAAAACCCTGAATCAACTCGAGCAATTCCACGTTCGAATACATCTCGTTGGACCGTACGTCCACCACAAAACTGCATTTGTCGGGTATCACATTGTGCTGCGTTCCGGCGTTGATCTGCGTGACCGTCATACGTACAGGCCCCAGAAACTCCGTCTGCAACGGAAACTCGTAATGCCGGAACCAATCGATAGCATCCATTGCCTTATAGAGTGCATTATCGCCCGTACCATGGGCAGCATGGCCCGACTTACCAAAAGCAGTACAATCGAGCACCATCAATCCCTTTTCGGCCACTGCCACCTGCATTTCGGTAGGCTCGCCCACAATCGCAAAATCGATGGCAGGCAACTCCTTCAGCAAACTCTCAATGCCGTTGGCACCCGACACTTCTTCCTCGGCCGATGCTGCAAAAATCAGATTATACGACTGAGGACGTGCCGAAAGCATGAAAAACACCTGCAGCAGACTCACCACCGAAGCGCCCGCATCGTTGCTTCCCAACCCGTACAACTTAGTACCTTCCGGGGTGGGACGAAACGGGTCGTGCGTCCATCCTTCCACCGGCTTAACGGTATCGATGTGCGAATTCAGCAACAAAGTACGACGCGACGGATCGAAGCCCGGACTCATCAGCCACACATTATTCCCCAGACGATTGGCAGTATACCCCTGCAACTCGATGTAACGTTGCAACCAGTCGGCCACCTTCCCTTCCTCCCTGCTGAACGAAGGAATGCAAATCATGTTTTTCAAAAGCACTACCGCTTCTTTTGCATACTCACTAATCTCCATAAACACTTATTTCATCAACTTTTGTTTCTTCATCCAGCTCTCGAGCAACAACGGCCAACGATCGGTCTCGGGATTGGTGGGACGCATCCCGAAACCATGACCACCCTTTTCGAACTCCTGAAGCTCTCCTTCCACCTTATTGCGTTTCAACGCCTCCACAAACAGCCGGCTGTTTTCCACCGGTACCGCCTTATCGTCACGGGCATGAAACAGAAAAGCCGGCGGAGTGCGGCGGGTGATCCTGTCTTCGCTGGAAAAACGCTGTATTAACGTCGTATCGGGAGCATTGCCAAGCAGCAGACTTCTCGAACCGGCATGCGTTATACCTCCTTTCATCGAAATCACCGGATACCCGAGAATCATGAAATCGGGACGATTACCGGCCGACGTAAACTGGGTGCCGGCCGTGGACGCCAAATGCCCGCCTGCCGAAAAACCCATGATTCCGATCCGTTTTTTATTCAAACCCAACTTCCGGCTTTGTTTCCTAACCCTTTCAATGGCCGTAAGCGCATCTTTTACCGGGATTTCGTAATGCCGGTTGGGCATACGATAATACAGCACAAAGGCCGAAACTCCCTTCGAATTGAACCACCTCGCGATTTCAATCCCTTCTTTTTCGACAGCTATCCCCCGGTAACCTCCGCCGGGGCAAATTACAACCGCCGTTCCCGTAGGATTGACTGCAGCCGGATAATAATACATACGGGGCTTGGTAATGTTAATCACAAAGTCGGAGCGCTGATGCTCTTCGGCGGCTTCGATCTGATTCGACTCGGTGGCACCTCCGGGGTACAACAGCCACTCGTCCTGCGCATGTAATCCTAGTGCACACATCAATAAACTACTTACAATTAATTGCTTCATATTCATTCCTAATATTTATTTCTCTATACTGCTCACACGCCCGATCCATACTTCTCGAGGTATGATTTTAACTGATTCGACACTTCCAGCAATACCTTCGCCACCTCATCCATCAATGCAAAAATCTGCTCGGGTTGCATTACATCCGGATCCACCTTTTCCAATAGCCTTATCGTATCGTAAATGGGTACAATCGTCAGATTGTCGATACTCGGCTTTAACTTGTGCGCCAGCTTGCGTATTCCCGGAAAATCGCGGCTAAATCGCATTTGTTCAAATTGCGGCACACTCTCGTCGACCACTTTAATGAAAATACGCATCATAGTATGCATAAATCCATCATCGTGCTTACAGATCTCCCGCAAATGCACAAGGTCGTACAAGGGTGTTTCGGCTTCTTCGACCGGTAAAACCGGTAAACCGGGAATATACTGGTTCAACTTCTGAAAAAAATCTTTTTCCAGGTAAGGTTTCACAATATAATCGTTCATCCCCGCTTCCAGGTAATTGACCACATTGTGCTTAAAAGCATTGGCCGTAAGCGCTATGATCGGCGTTTGCAATTTAAGCTCCTTGCGAATAATGCGGGTAGCCTCAATACCATCCAATGCCGGCATCTGAACATCCATAAAAATGAGATCAAACTCCTGATCCTTCAAAATCTCCAGGGCTTGCTTACCGTCGCCGGCTTCCGAAATCGAACAATTTAAAGCCTGTAAACTCAACTGCACTACATACCGGTTCATTTCGTTATCCTCCACCACCAGTACCCTGCGGCCTGTCAAATCGGGCGCTTTGGCCGAATACCGCGATTGAGCCGGCAAAAGATCGTGACGCGCCTGCCTCAACAACAGGTTGAAGTGAATGGTAGTACCTTCGCCTTTCGTGCTGCGCACTTCCACTTTACCGCCCATCAGCCCCACCAGGTGTTGAACTATATTCATGCCCAGCCCCGTACCCTGGAACTTACGACGACTATCGTTCTCTTCCTGCGTAAACTTCGAAAACAATTTACTCATAAACTCCTGGCTGATCCCTACTCCGGTATCGGCAATCTCGACGTTCACCACCCGCAAGGTATCTTTCATCAAGCCCGGCCATACTTTCACGTTAACCGACCCTTTTTCGGTAAACTTGATCGCATTGTCCATGAGGTTGATCAGCACCTGACGAATGCGCGCCTCATCACCAAAAAACACCGTATCCATTTCAGGTTCGATCGACAGAGTCAGGTCAATTTGCTTTTCCTTGGCGCGAAGTGTCATAATGCCTTCGGCATCCCTCAGCAAAGTCGCGAAATCGAACACACAGTTGTCGAGCACAAATTCGCCGGCTTCAATTTTTGATAAATCCAGAATATTATTCAGAATCGACAATAAATGAACCGATGCACTTTTCGCATTGGTAAGAAGAGCTTTCTGAGCAGGCGGGAGCCGTTGTTTCAGCAACTCCCTCACCATCCCCGTGATCACGTTCAACGGTGTACGAATCTCGTGGCTCATGGTAGCCAGGAAGATCTCTTTTGTTTTCGATGCCTCCTCGGCCACATTCTTCGCGCGTATCAATGCTTCCGCCTGCCGTTTACGCTCGGCAATATTCACCAGCATCTGCGAGAACACCACCAGTAAATCGCGCTCTTTCTCGCTGTAGGCATGAAAATCGCTTACCGAATCGAACCCTACAAAGCCCACCAGATCCTCGTTCAGCTTCATGGGCAGTGTAATCAGACTCTTCACCCCCTGAGGCTCCAAGATACCCCGCACACTGTACGGGCCGTTGTTGGGCAGCAGGTTGATGTCGGGCATATAAAAAGCTTCGCCTTTCTGATGTAATGCAATCCAGTTCGGTATAAAATCGATCGGTACATTCTGAAGATTATTGATTTCGGAACTAATGCCCTCCCTGCACCATTCGCAAGTGTTGCTGCATACGTTCTTTTCAAAATCGTAATCGAATATATAGGCTCTGTCGGCACTCACAAATTCGGCCATTTCACGCAACGATTCCTGCACGATCTCATCCACCTTATCGAGCTCGATATTGATGTAAGTCGACGAAATCTTTATCATCAATGCCTGTAACCGCGAATATTGCTCATTCAGCTCCTGCGCTTCGAGCATGTCCGTAACATCGTTCAACACCGTAAACCGGTACTGCTTGTCGGACACCTGCATATTTTCGGCACTCTTCAGCACCGTCAGGAGTTTACCGCTCTTGGTACGCAATTGAGCTTTAATATTTTCCAGTTTCCCCTCTGTATCGGCATGGGAAGCGACCCGCTCCTTTTCCTCCGGAGTCATGATCCCCAACTCCACCAATGTTCTGCCTACCAGTTCTTCGCGGGTGTACCCGAGCAACTCGCATACGGCGTCGTTTACTTCCAGATACTGCCCTGTAACCAGGTCGCTGAATCCACAGGGAGTGGGGTTGAAATAAAACGACTTTGCAAACTTCTCCTCCGAAAACTGAAGGCGGGAGATATCCTTGCTGATGCCGAACAAAGCCGGCTTATCGTCCCATACGCCCCTTATAACGGTGGTTTCGACAGGGATCTGCCTGGCGTCTTTGGTATAAAGAGGAATGGGACATACCCTGGTACTTCCGCCAATCATTTCCATAAAAATATGCATTACTTCTTTCTGCCGGTCGGGCGGATGAATCTTCAGCACATTGGAACCGATGATTTCTTCGGCCGTATACTGTAAACGTCTGAAAATCGTTTCGTTGCAATGCACAATACGGCCTTCGAGGTCGAGCACGAACAAAAAATCGTCGAGCGTATTGAAAAAAGTTTCGTAATTTTTACGAATCTGCAGGCACTTTTCAGTTTCAGGTGGGTTAAGAGGGATATACATGGCTATTTGTTAAGATCGATAACTCCTGTTTTCATCATATTATAAATGGTCGATTTCCCTATGTCGAGTTTTTTGGCGACCAGCAACACATCCTGGTCGTATTTTTTAAGGTAATCGGAAATAATTTCAGCAGTGAACTCACGCAGTGTTTTGTCGCGGTTCGAAAACTGGGTATACTTACTCACTTCGTGGAATACAATATTATCGGGCTTTATCATATTATCGGCACACATGGCACAGGCGGTATCGATCGTGCTTTTCAGTTCGCGCAAATTGCCCGGGTAATGATAATGAAGCAATTTATCTTCGGCCTCCGGCGAAATGAATATTTTACGCTTTTTATTGGCATTGCTGTATTCGCGAATAAACCGGCGTACATAAATCAAAATATCCTTCCCCCGTTCGCGCAAGGGAGGAACCTCGATCGACATGCCGTGCATGACAAAATAAAGGTCCTCACGGAAACGGCCTTCCCGTACTTCCTCAACAATATCGACCGGCACAGCGCCCATCAGCCTGAACTCTACCGGGCGTTGCTCGGTGGATCCCAAACGGGTGAATTTTCCCGATTGCACTACTTGCAGCAATTTTCCCTGCATGGCATGGTCGAGCAGGTGCAGATCGTCGATCAACAAGGTACCGCCGGCCGCTTCTTCGAATTTACCGGATTTATTGTAGAAAGCGCCCTGGAAAGCCCCTTTATCGTATCCAAAGAGTTCGCGTTCGAGCTTCTCATGATTAAAAAGCGATGCATTGATTTCAACAACAGGTTTCAGTTTCCGGTCGCTGTTGTAGTGAATGGTACGGGCCACTTCTCCCTTTCCTACTCCCGATTCGCCCGTCAGAAGCAGATTGGCATTGGTATCGGCGGCTTTGTGGATTAATCCCACCAGTTTACGTATTGCAAAACTTTTACCGGGGAATGCCTTCTCGATTTCGTAACTCAGCTGAAGTTTCTGCGTCAGCTCCTGGACTTGTTGTTTCAACTGCAAGTTTTCGCGAATATTCAGGATGGCTCTGAGCAGTAGTTCGCGTGTATGATCGTCCTTGGGAAAATAGTCGTGAGCTCCGTGTTTCAGCAATTTGACGGCCACCGAAATATCGTCCTGCCCGCTGATAATGATCACGGGCAAGTCGGGGATACGCAAAATAAGCTCGTCGAGCAGCCGATCGCCGTCCATATCGGGCAATCCGTAATCAACACATACCACATCAGGATTCCGGCGTAATTCCTGCAGGCAATCGCGCGCAGTCGTGAACAGGCTTACCTCCATATTCGACTGCTGTGTAAGATGATGTTTCAGGATTTCTCCGTACCAGGGATCATCTTCGACAATAAAAACAGTGAGTCTCTCCATGCGTATGGTATTGATCGTTATACTAGTTCGATGGTAGTTCCTTCGGTCGATCCTACCAAATCGGCCCTGGTAATCACCACTTTGGTCACTCCGTCTTGCAGGGCATCAAAAGCATTTTCCAGTTTCGGTATCATCCCTCCCCGGATAATCCCTTTTGCGACATAATCGTCAAACAGCTGGGGCGTTAGGTTACCGATAACACTTTCATCATCGTTTTCGTTGCGTAATACTCCTTTTTTCTCGAAACAATACTGAAGGGTTACCGAAAAATGAGCAGCCAATGCTTTTGCCGCTTCGGCGGCTATCGTATCGGCATTGGTATTCAGCAGCGTACCTTTGCCATCGTGGGTAAGCGGAGCCAGTACAGGCACCACTCCACGTGCAACCAGATCGGCCAGGATACCGGCGTTCACCAGCTTCACATCGCCTACAAAACCATAGTCGACAGCCCCCACCGGACGTTTTTCAGAAACCATATAATTAAGATCGGCCCCCGTGAGTCCCATCGCATTAAGGCCCAACGCCTGCAATGCCGCCACTATCTGTTTATTCACAAGTCCGCCGTACACCATCGTCACCACTTCCAGCATCGCCTCGTCGGTAATCCGCCTTCCGTCTACCATCCGGCTTTCGATGCCCAACCTGGCAGCAATCGCCGTGGCCGAGCGACCGCCACCATGCACCAGCAGCTTGTGGCCCTTAATCTTTAAAAACCCGGCAAGCAGTTGCTGCAGGCTGGCAGGCTCCTCCACGATTTTACCGCCCACCTTTACTATCGTAAGTTCTTGTTTCATTTAAAAATGGATCATAGTATGTACATCAACACCTTCCGGCAGGTTCTCACGTCCTTTCAGGAAATCGAGTTCGATAAGAAAACTCACCTGCACCTGCGCAGGTTTAAACTTGTCGATAAGTTGCAAAGCAGCGCCCGCACTTCCTCCGGTGGCCAGTAAATCGTCGTGCAACAGCACCACATCATCCTCACTGATAGCATCCTTATGGATTTCGAGGGCATCGACCCCATATTCCAACGAGTATTCCACCCGGAATGTTTCGGCAGGAAGCTTACCAGGCTTGCGAAGCAGTACAAAACCGGCTCCCAGCTTATAAGCCAGGATACTTCCCAGCACGAAGCCGCGGCTTTCGACCCCCACTACCTTGGTGATGCCCCGGTCCTTATAATAGGCATAGAGCTCATCGGCAATGAAACGAAGTACCTCCGGGTCTTTCATGGCCGTAGTTATATCTTTAAACTGAATCCCTGGTTTCGGAAAATCGGGCACGTTGCGGATCGATGCGATCACTTGTTCAATTGTCATTGTCGTTGTTACGTTTTTTAATATTATAGATTGGCTTCGAGCATTCGCTTAATAACCACCTGGGCCGAAATTTCACGGTTGGCGGCTTCCTGAATCACGATGGAGCGGGGACTTTCGATCACTTCGTCGGTGACGATCATGTTGCAGTGCATGAAACGGGCGTCGTTGGTAACGGCCATTTGCCGTCCGCTCACCGTCCAGCTCCGGTCGGTGCTCAGTATTTTACCGTAATGGGGGTCCTGAAATGCCGCCCAGTTCTTGGCATATATAAAATCGGCTCCCTCAAACGCCTTCATCTGATCGTATTCCACCCGGGCACCGCGCACGAACTGCTCCGGCAATTCGTAACCTTCGGGATGGGTGATCACGAATTCAACATCCGCTTCGTTCATGAAATCGGCAAAGGAGTTAGGAACCGCCTGTGGTAATGCGCGCGGATGCGGAGCCCAGGTAAGCACCACTTTCGGGCGCTCCTTCGTTTTATACTCTTCGATGGTGATAAGGTCGGCAAAGGCCTGCAAAGGATGCCCCGTAGCAGCTTCCATGCTGAAAACCGGCTTCCCCGAATATTGTATAAACTGATTCAACAGGGTTTCGCTGTAGTCGAAATCCTTATCCTCAAACTGGGCAAAAGCACGAACGCCAATCACATCGCAATACGCTCCCATCACCGGAATAGCTTCCAGAATGTGCTCGGGCTTGTCGCCGTCCATAATCACCCCCCGTTCGGTTTCGAGCTTCCAGGCGCCCTGATTGATATCGAGTACCATGGTATTCATACCCAGGTTCATTCCCGCTTTTTGGGTACTCAAGCGGGTACGCAGGCTCGAATTGAAAAATACCATCAACAGGGTTTTATCGGTACCCAGCGATTTATAACTGTAGCGGTTGGCTTTTACTTCCAGGGCTTCTCTTACCGCAGCCTTCAGATCGCCCAGATCGTGTACGTTTGTATATGTTCTCATTCTTTAAAAAATTGCTTACCGGGGTTGCATCACCACCAGCGGAATAAGCATCTCTTCGAGCGAAATGCCTCCGTGTTGAAATGTATTCCGGTAATAGCTCACATAATGATTATAATTGTTGGGATACGCAAAAAAATCGTCGTTGCCTGCAAAAATATAGGTCGAACTTACATTCGGACTCGGTAAGCCCACCCGTTTCGGATCGGTAATTTCAAATACTTCTTTCTTGTTATAACTCAGATTCTTGCCCACCTTGTAGCGCAAATTCACCGTGGTATTCTTATCGCCGATTACCTTTACCGGATTCTTTACCTGTATCGTACCGTGATCGGTAGTCAGCACTACCTTATACCCGCGGCGTGAAATGGCTTTCAGCAACTCGAGCGTTCCCGAATGCCGGAACCACGAAAGAGTAAGCGACCGGTAGGCCTGCTCGTCGTTGGCCAGCTCGCGCATCATCTTCGATTCGGTACGGGCATGCGAAAGCATATCGATAAAATTAAGCACACACACGTTCAGTTGGTTTCCATCGAGCTGCGGCAAACGCTCGATCAACTTTTCGCAGTACGACGACTCGTTTACCTTATTGTACGAAAAGGTATAATTCTTCCGGAAGCGGCTGAGCTGCGTCTGAATCAAATCCTTCTCATTCAGATTCTTACCTTCATCTTCATCCTCCTCGACCCACAAATCGGGGAAGAGTTGCTGTATTTGAACCGGCATCAATCCCGAAAATATCGCATTACGCGCGTATTGAGTGGCCGTGGGTAATATGGCCGAATACAGGTTTTCTTCCGCAAAGGTATAAAACTCCGACAGCATTTCACGAATAATCTTCCACTGGTCGAACCGGAAATTGTCGATCAATACAAAAAACACTTTTTCGCCTTCGTCGAGCAACGGGAATACCTTCGTTTTAAACAAATCGGGACTCATCAAGGGACGTTTGTCGGGATTACGGAACCAGTCCTCGTAATTGCGCTTCACAAATTTAGTAAAGGTATGATTGGCTTCGGTTTTTTGCATTCGCAACATTTCGTCCATTCCGCTATCGGTTTCGGCCAGCTCCAGCTCCCAATATACCAGCTTCTTATACACTTCCACCCAATCGTCGTAGGTCAACGAATCGTTGATCTGCATCCCGATACGGCCGAATTCGGAGCGATACGAACTGGTTGCGTGCTCGGTAACGATCTCTTTTTTGTGAATGTTTTTCTTTAAAGTCATCAATATCTGGCTCGGGTTCACCGGTTTTGTAAGATAGTCGGCAATTTTACTCCCGATTGCCATATTCATGATATTCTCCTCTTCGCTCTTGGTAATCATCACCATAGGAACATCCGGATCGATTTCCTTGATTTGCGCAAGGGTTTCCAATCCGCTGAGTCCCGGCATGTTTTCGTCGAGGAAAATAATGTCGAAACTCTCCTTTTTACAGAGGTCGACGGCATCCTTTCCGTTGGTGGCAGTCACCACTTCGTAGCCCTTTTCTTCCAGAAAAAGCACATAAACGTTCAATAAATCAA
>Ga0334887_1004820_pt1 | contig 11783 bp, 10 predicted proteins | sample GraSluR1_MG_10_FD_207217 | JGI IMG/M metagenome (GOLD analysis project Ga0334887, IMG submission 207217) | Sludge microbial communities from methane-producing bioreactor in Wageningen University, Netherlands - Granular Sludge_18_07-R1 | ecosystem: Engineered > Bioreactor > Anaerobic >...
TTGAGCAGCTGCCTGAGCTATAGGGGTTGAAATAGCATATATTATATCTACATTATCATCTTTAAATTTTTGGGCAATTGAAATAGCATTACTAAATTCCCCCTGGGCATTTTGGAAATCATAAATCACATCTTCACCAGTAACATATCCTGCTTTTTCCATTCCATCAACAAACCCGTCACGACAATTATCCAGTGCCGGGTGCTCTACAATCTGGCTAACTCCAATTTTTATCGGAGCCGCAAAAACTGCAGTACTCGTTAATAAAAAAGTTAATATAATTACTACTACACCAATTATCATAAAAACTTCTGATTTTTTTGAATTTGTTCTCATCTCATTTCCTCCTTTTTTTTATAAAGAACTTTTCAATAAAATTACTGTAAACATTGTTTTTTGTTTAAATTGTTTATCATCCCCTTTCCTTTAAAATAAAAAACCACGAATGTTTAATACACCCGTGGTTAAAAATAAAACCACAGGAACTTACCTGAGGTAAATGCCTGTGGTTTATTAATCTTAATAGATTTTACTTACTACTATTAAAACCGATGGCACTTACCCCGGAATATAATAGTAGTAAAAATAATTATTCTTTTGTCGCGTTATTTTGTTTATATTTTTCATAATCTCAACTAACTCTTTTATATTGGTTATTATTGTAACCACTTACTGTAAAAAAGTCAATACAGATTAAAAAATTTTATATGAAAGTAATAACTATTTAAATATGAATATTTTTAATAATTCTATCATGTCTTCTATAGTTTCTTTAAACTAAAAAAATCCCTGGCATTTTTAGAAGTTATTTTGGCTATCTCGTCTATGTCTTTTTCTTTAATCTCGGCAATTTTTTCTGCAATGATCGGTATATATTTTGGTTCATTTGGCTTTCCCCGAAAAGGTACTGGAGTGAGAAAAGGAGAGTCTGTTTCCAGTAGTATATTATCTATCGGAATCTCCTTTACTATTTTTACCAATTCTTTGGCATTCTTAAAAGTAACAACTCCACCTATCCCAAAAAAATATCCTCTTTCTATACACCATTGAGCCATATCCATATCGCCGGAAAAGCAATGCAGGACTACTTTCATGTTTTTTGCCTTTTCTTTTAATATTTTTATAGTATCATAATGTGCATCTCTATCATGAATAATTACAGGTAAATTATATTTTTTAGCTAAGTCAATTTGTTCCCTGAATATACTTTTCTGATCTTCTTTCTTGCTATGCATGTAATAATAATCCAGCCCTATCTCACCAAGTGCTACATTTTTTGGATTTGATATCATTGTTTCTAACTCATATAATTCCTCTTCTCTTATCTTTTTACTTTCATGCGGGTGAAATCCGATCGCAGTAAAAACATCCTTATATTGCTTTGCATAATTTATATTCTTTTTACTGGATTCCAAATCAACACCAATTGTAATAATATCTTTTACGCCACTCTTAAGAGCATCGCTGATAACTACATCTGTTTTTTTCTTTATAATATCCAGATGAGCATGTGTTTCTACAAAATAACTGTCAATAATATGCTTCTCCCCCTTTTAGTATTTTTTTTAAATAAATTTAAAACAAAATAATTGACTCTTTCTTTTTAAAACATTTTTTATTATAATATGTAAGAAAGGATTTTTTAGTATTAATGTAAATATTTTAATTTAAATAAAAAAATGTTCATTGACATTATATACCTTTAATGGTAATATTCAAAACTAAATAGCATCTTTAATTTAGTCCAGTGAGGCTAGAAAGGTAACTATCTTGAATTCAGCAAATATATCAAAAAGACAATTCAATAGAATAAATATACTTGATATTTCAACCTTCCCTTCTTCGTAAGGGAAGGTTTTTTTTATGATTTTTTTAATGTTTAATTTAAATTTTAAAAGAAAGGTTTTATAAAAATGATTATAGATAAATTATATGAAGAGGCTTTAATAAGCCCGGTATGTGTGGGTTTGGATTTTAGATTTCCATTATTGCCTGACTTTTTAAAAAATTCTACAATCCCTTTAGAAGATAAAATATTTTTATACAATCGCCATTTAATTGATGCAACCAAGGACATTGCTGCCTGCTATAAACTACAAATTGCCTGTTATGAAGCCTGGGGAATTGAGGGGCTAAAAGCCTACAGCCGGAGCCTCCATTATATTCGAGAAAATAACAAAATTAGTATTGGTGATGTAAAAAGAGGAGATATACTGATTACCGCAGAATTCTACGCTAAAGCTCATTTCACAGGGGATTTTGAAGCCGACTTTGTAACTATGAACCCCTACCTGGGCATTGATAGTATCAGTCCTTATTTTGATTATTTAAAAACAGGTGAAAAAGGCATGTTTATACTTATACATACATCAAATAAAAGCTCAAAAGACTTTCAAGAAATAAATATTGATGGTGATAAATTATATATGAGAGTAGCACAAAAAGTAAATGAATGGGGCAAATCCTTTATTGGTTCCAATAACCTTAGCCTTATTGGTGGTGTGGCTGGACTTACCTTCCCTGAAGATATGACTAAGATTTGGGAAACCTGTCCAAATGCATTTTTTTTAATTCCCGGTTTTGGAATGCAGGGTGGAGATGCTAATGATATTGCACCATTATTAAATGGAAAAAGAAGATTCATAGTTAACTCTTCCAGAGATGTTATAGGTGCTCATAAAGGAGTGAGGGAAGATAAAACTTTTGCCAATTGCGCAAGGGAAAAAGTATTAAGGTTAAGAGATACTATTTTATGTGCAAAATAATTTATAATGAACAACTTTGTAAAGATATTTTTTTAATTAAAGTCAGTGGTAAATTCCAGGGTTCAATGGGTCAATTTTATATGCTAAAAGGTTGGAATTCCTTGCATCCACTTTTGGGAAGACCTTTTACAATCTTTGATATAGATAACAACTCAATAAGTTTTTTGTACAGGGTTGTAGGAGAAGGAGCTAAATTATTAAGTCATTTAAAAAGAAATGATAGTATCCATGTTTTGGGACCTTACGGTAACGGATTCCCTATACCAAAAGGCTGTATTGCCTTAATTGGTGGAGGAATGGGAATAGCTGCCTTATATTTAGCAGCAAAACAACTATATAATAAACAGTTTATAAAGTCCATTGATATTTATCTTGGTTTTAAAGATACACCTATTCTATTAGATTATTTTAAAAAACATGCGGATAAACTTGTTATAGAGGTTGGTAACAACATTTCAAGTGTAGTAAATATACATAAATATGATTATGTTTTTTCTTGTGGACCGGAAGACATGATGAAGTCAATTATTTCTCAAAAATATTTTGAAAAACCAAAAATCTTTATTTCTTTAGAAAAAAGAATGGCTTGTGCTGTAGGGGCATGTCTTTCCTGTAGTTGCAAAACAAAAAGCGGAAATAGGTTAGTCTGTAAAGACGGTCCAATATTTCCCGGAGAGGATATTATTTTTGAACAACTATCTAAATGTTAATTTTTCATCAATAGAATTTAAAAATCCAGTAATTGCAGCCTCCGGGACATTTGGAATTGGATATCAACAGCATTTTGACTTATCAAAATTAGGTGGTATTTGCACAAAGGGCTTAACATTGTTTCCAAAATCAGGAAATGATGGAATCCGGATTTGGGAAACAGCTTCTGGTTTAATGAACAGTATTGGATTAGAAAATATCGGTATTAAAAATTTCATTAATAATGAATTACCTATTTTAAAAAAATTAGGTGTAAGAACAATTGTAAATATAAATGGCTCCACTGTTGATGAATACTTAGAGTGTGTTTCTATTATTAACAATGAAGAAATTGATATTATTGAATTAAATATTTCATGTCCTAATGTAAAAGAAGGAGGGCTTCTTTTTGGTATAAATGCAAAAACTGCCAGCCAAATAGTACGTAAGGTTAGAGGTATTACAAAATTGCCATTAGTCATAAAACTCTCACCGAATGCTGAGAATATCGTCAGAATTGCTCAATGCTGTGAAGAGGAAGGTGCAGACGGTTTATCGCTTGTTAACACATTTAAAGCAATGTCTGTAGATATTTACAATAGAAAACCTGTTTTTAATAACATGTACGCAGGACTCTCCGGCCCAGCTATTAAACCTATTGCCCTTAGGATGGTTCACGAAGTATGTCAAAATGTAGAAATTCCGGTTATGGGTTTAGGAGGAATTACCAGTGGAAAAGATGCTCTTGAATTTATCATGGCAGGAGCAACATGTATTCAAGTAGGAACTGCTAATTTTATTAATCCTTACTCATGCCTTGAAATTATTAAAGAAATAGATACTTTCATGAATAAAGAAGGTATTAAATCACTTAATGAAATACGCGGGATAATATAATTAATTAAGGAGAAATTTTATTATGGAAAATTTGCTAATTAAAAAAGAGAAAGATTTAACGGTTGACGAAAGAAATATTTTAGAAATATTAAAAAAAACCGGGGCTATACTTAGTGGTCATTTTTTGCTTTCTTCAGGTATTCACAGTGATGGTTATATACAGTGTGCCCGTATGCTGCAATACCCCTTTTATGCAAATGAGGTGTTAAACCTGGTGGCTAAAAAGGTTCAGCATCTTGACATTGAAACTGTTGTAGGACCAGCCTTAGGAGGCATAATTGTTGCTTATGAATTAGGCAGACAATTACAGAAAAGAGCAATGTTTGCCGAAAGAAAAGATGGGATCATGCAATTTCGAAGAGGATTTGTCATTAAGCCAGGAGAAAAAGTACTGATTACCGAAGATGTTGTTACTACAGGAAAATCAACCCTGGAAGTTAAAGAATTAGTAGAAGAGCGTGGGGCAAAGGTTATTGGTGTTGCATGTGTTGTAGACCGCAGAAGTGAGGAATATCGCTTAGATATACCGGTATATGGTGCCTTACAGATGGATATCAAGACATATACCCAGAGAGATTGCCCTCTCTGTCAGCAAAGAATACCTATCGAAAATCCAGGAAGTAGATTTATTTGATTTATTCTTTATTTCTAAAAATATTCTATTATTTTGTATAAATATTTTTCCTATAAAAATTTAAAAGGAGGGAGCTTATTATCTAATTCCCTCCTTTTAAATTAATTCAATAACTTATTTATGGTTTCTTTTTATTATTTTCCCATAACCAGGGTCTACTTTTATTTTACCTTCATCATAAACTATTTGTCCTCTTACAATAGTCTTTTCAGGTTGCCCGTATACTTCCCATCCATCAAAGACTGTGGCACTGTCTTTGCATTTAGTGAACATTTTATCCTTGTCTATATTCCCCTTCTTGTCTGCATCAAAAATAACAAAATCAGCATCAGCGCCTATCATTATAGAACCTTTTTGCGGAAACAGGCCAAAGATACGTGCTGGGTTTTCACATATCAGCTTGACCATCATATTTAAATCTAATCGTCCTTCTTTTACTGCAGTAAACATTAGAGGTAAACGAGTAGATAATCCTGGGAATCCTGCGGGTGGTGAAAATATGTCTCCATTACCTTTTTCTTTTTCTTCTTTGGTATAAGGGGCATGGTCACTACCAACAATATCAAAATATCCTGCTTTCAAATATTCCCACATCTTCTTTCTTTCCGCTTCGCTTCTGACCGGAGGATTACATTTTGCAAATGCACCATGTTTAACTAACGCCTGGTCATTTAAGAATAAATAATGTGGACAAGTTTCAGCAATAACTGATACACCTTTTTTCTTTGCTTTTTTAACCAATTTCGCAGCTTCAGGTGTACTAATATGAGCTATTTCAACCTTTGCTCCGGTTTTTTCAGCAAAAAGCAATATCTTTGCAGTTGTTTCTATTTCTGCAACAGGAGGACGGGACCTTTCATGAAAAATTGGAGATGTCTTCCCTTCTTTTTTGAGTCTGGCAATATTTTTTTTGATTAAATCATTATTTTCTGCATGAAATGCAGTTATAATTCCTGTCTTTGAAAGGATTTCCATTAATTCATACTGATCACCTGTATCAGGTGCGGTTAATCCAATGAATTCCTGTTCTCTGCCTTCAGGTGCTTCATGCAGGAAGGTTTTAAAGGCAACAATACCTGATTTGGCACAGGGAATAACACTTTCTTTTTTGTCAATACCTGCAGCCCCAAAAAAAGCAATATCGACCACTGCTTCTTTTTCAGCAATCGCCATTCTATTATTCACAATCTCTGGAGAATAAGGAGGAGGGGAAGAAATAGGCATTTCTAATACAGTGGTTACTCCTCCTAAAGCGGCTTCTTTGGTTCCTGAAAGAAATGTCTCCCTGTAATCGTGGCCTGGTGCTCTAATATGAACATGGGGATCTACTGTTCCCGGTAAAACAGTTTTACCCCTGGCATCTATAATTCTTTCACCATTTAAAATATTTTTACTGATTACAGTGATTACTCCATCTTTAATACCGATATTGCAATTAATCAACCTGTCGTTAATAAAAACACTACCGGAATTTATTACCAGGTCATATTTTTCCATTGTATCTCCTCCTTTAATATATTGATATCTATTTAATCTTTAACAAACATAAGTAAAAATAATTATTTTAATCAAGAATAGTAGCGTATAATTCAGATTAGCTATATTTAGCTATTTTACTGGTTCCAACCTTATATCTTATAAGTGATTCTATCATCATTAAAGCACAAACTACACCATCAATAACAGGAACCTTGACACTCTTTTCGATTTCCTTGTCTAAACCTGCCATTCCTGCACATCCCAGTATTAATACTTCCGCACCATCCTCTTGAACAGCTGCCATTCCTTCTTTAAGTAACTTTTCTCTTTTACGTTTTTCGGTTTCCACTACACCCAACCCTGTTGCGCGAATTGAGGCACATCTTTTTTCCAGGGCATATTTCCTGACTAAATCCTCTTTTTGGGGTATCTTTTTTCTTTTCAGTGACAATATACTAAACTTATGTCCTAAAGGCAAGGAATACAGAATTGATGCTTCTCCAATTCCAATAACCGGTTTTGTAGTTAACTCTCTTAATAAATCTATACCTATATCGCTATGACAAGCAATAATAAAACCTTCATATTCCTGTTCCCATTTCTTGAACTTCTCAATTATATACTTTTCAGAGATAGCAGCATCCTGGTAGCTTTCTATTCCCGATGGAGCTTCATCAATCTGCTTAACATCGATTATTGTATCAGATAATGCATATTCACCACAGGTTTTTTTAATTCCCTCGGTCACTTCTTTAGAGCTATTTGGATTTATACATAATATCTTCATTGTATCTCCTTAAAAAATGATAAATATTTTTTGTTTTACCCGGATAATTTACCCTTTTGATCAAGTCTGTTGGCGATTTCAGTCATTCCTAACTTTTCCATCAATGCTCTTGTTTGTTTCCCTGTTTTGATATCCCACTCCCAGAATTTGTAATAGTCGTCTAACATTTTATTGTACTTTTTTATATCAATTTTAAATCCTTTGTATGGTCCTGTTTTTACTTCTTCTACGATAAATCTTTTTGGAGGCATATCATCGTCCCGAGTCATATCTGTATGTAGTTCATTGAATGCTTTTTCCATGTTTCTACCGATCGGGGCATAATAGTCCATGAGGTCTTTTTCATTCAAATTTAATCCCATGCCTGTATTTATTAACTGCACAAAATCTGATAAATCAAGAAAATTAGCTCCTGACCAGGTTCCAACATAGTTACATATTCCCAAATTATCCTCAATTTCCTTTGTTTTTCCCTGCCAATAGACACCATATGCTTGATTTTGGTAATCAGTTATATTGAATCTACCAGTTCTTGGTTTTGGTCCATATCTTAGATTGCCCATTGTTGCCCCCCTTAAATGTCTGCCTGCAACAGGCGAAGTAGAGACCGCAAGAGCCCATGCTTTAGGAACACGAAAGGGCTCAATTGACGGCTGACCTTTAACCTGTATAACATACTCTTCTGAATTTTTTCCAATTTTTTTAGCGGCTTCTGTTAGTCCTTCTGCCAGTATGTTCCCTATACCATTACGGTGCGCTAATCTTTTCAACATTTCAATAAATGATTTACTGTCACCCCATTTTAATTCCAATCCATCTGTATCTTTCTCTGAAATAATTCCCTTTTCGTATAATTCAAAAGCCCATGATATAACTGATGAAGCAAAATCTCCATCCAGTCCCAGTCTATTAGTAAGAATCCATGATTCAATTACTGCTTCAGGCTCTGAAACATCTACCCGGCAAGCATGTCCCATAATAGTATTAATCCAAAATCCTTCTCCTTTAGTCCCCTGATATTCTCCTTTCCTTATTTCCATAAAAGGCATACATCCTGTCGGGCATTGGTAACATGCTCTTACCTTCTTAATCATACTTGGAATCCCGTTTTGAGAATTCATTAATTTTATTCTTTTCTCGTAATCCCACTGGTCATCCTGGCCATTTCTAACTACAATATTAGTATTCCATCCATCCCATTCAGGATTTGCATAAAAATTCAGGGGGGCTTTCCTCATAAAATCGGTACTTTCCTGGCTTATACATTTTTTATTACACTCTTCTACAATTTTCATAAATTTTTTGGGTTCTGCAATATTTATTTTTCCATGTCCGCGAACAACCACGGCTTTAATTTTTTTGTCTCCCATAACACAACCTACTCCTGAACCTCCGGCTGCCTTGGCTGTGTCAACAATTATGGCAGAGCCTCTTACCAAATTTTCTCCCGCGGGACCAATCGCCGCAATTTTAATATCCCTGTCCTTTATTTCTGCTCGCAATAATTCTTCTGTCTCAAAAATATCTTTTCCCCATATGTTATCTGCTTCTCTAATCTGCACATCTTCATCATTAATATATAAATATACCGGCTTTTTTGATTTACCAGTTATAATCAGGTTGTCATATCCGGCATATTTTAGCTCAGGTCCCCAGAAACCTCCAACATTAGCTGACCCCTTGCCACCACTAAATACGTTAATTGTTGAAATATCAACCCTGCAGGCACCCGGAGCCATCGTCCCTACCATACTTCCAACTCCAAAACAAAGAAGATTTTCAGGATCAGACCATCTGGTATTACAATTTATTTTTTCCAGCATAATAAGAGAATTAATTCCTCTGCCACCCAAAGTTTTCAAGGCATATTTTTCAGTATTCTCTCTCCATATTTTATTATTTGTTAAATCTATCCACAGTATTTTACCAGCTAAACAGCCTTTGATACTTCTTTTATTGCTCATTTAAATCTTCCTTTTATTAATCAGTCTGATATCGTAAGTGCTCTATAAGTACAGTATTTTACACATAAAGGTGTTTCTTCTTCTGCGCATTGGTCACAAGTATTATCTATTTTCCATTTAGTTTCACCGCTTATCGGATTACGGTAAATATAAATACTGCTTTTATCCGGCCAAAACATACTGGTGTGATGAAAAGCACAGGCTAATTGACATGATTTACAATAATAACATAGATTTTCATTTCTTTTTATCTTCAACTTATAACCTCTCGAGTAAATAAAGTTTTGATTACTAATTATTTTTCTAACAACTCTTTCCCTGCAATGCCACTTTTGGTCATTTCATAAGGATCCAGTATTTTATTTAACTTCTTTTCATCGAGTATATTATGCTCTAAAACAATTTCCCGAACACTCTTATTTCCTATAAATGCTTCTCTTGCTACTGTACAGGTTTTTTCATAACCAATATGAGGATTTAGTGCAGTTATTATTCCAATACTTTTCTCCACAAATTCCCTGCATCTCTTTTCATTGGCTAATATACCATCAATGCATCTCTCTCTGAGCATATTTTGGGCATTTGTCATTATATCAAAACTTTGCATTAAATTATAAGCCAAAACAGGCTCCATTACATTTAATTCCAATTGACCTGCCTCAGCAGCCATATTTATTGTAACATCATTGCCAATTATCTGGAAAACTGTTTGATTAGTTGCTTCAAGAATGACTGGATTAACCTTCCCCGGCATAATTGAAGATCCGGGTTGAACCTCAGGAAGTCTGATCTCATATAAACCTGCCCTTGGACCGGAAGCCATCAACCTTAAATCATTGCATATCTTAGATAATACAACAGCCCATGCCTTGATAGCTGAAGAAGCTTCCACATATGCATCCGCATTTTGGGTAGCATCTACTAAATCTTCTGCAATCACTAAATTAAAACCTGAAATTTCTTTCAATCTTTTTTCTACTATCTTAATATATTCAGGTTCAGCATTAAGACATGTTCCAACCGCTGTTGCTCCCATATTTATTGCCTTTAGCCCTTCTATTGATTGAACTATCCTTTTTCTTGCTCTCTTTGCAGCAGTAGCATGTGCTAAGAATTCCTGTCCCAATCGAATTGGAACTGCATCCTGTAGATGCGTTCTGCCCATTTTTAATACATGGTCAAATTCCTTGGCTTTCTTTCTAAAAGAACTCTCCAATTTCTCGGTAGCATCCAGCAATGCCTGTGATTTCATAAGTAAAGCAATTTTTATAGCTGTTGGGATTGCATCATTTGTTGATTGAGACATATTTACATGGGTTAAAGATGATATGATTGTACTATCACCTTTTTTGCCTTCACCGTATAACTCAATGGCCCTGTTTGCAATCACTTCATTTGCATTCATGTTATTGGATGTCCCTGCACCGCCCTGAATTGGATCCAAAACAAATTCATCATCCAATTTACCATCAATTACCTCCTGTGATGCCTCAATTATTGCCTTTGCTCTTTTTTCATCAAGCAGTCCAACTTCCATATTGGCCATTGCTGCTGCCTTTTTTACAATTCCCATTGCTTTGATAAATTCTTTATCTATTTTATAACCGGTAATTTTAAAATTTTCCATTGCCCTGATAGTCTGTACACCAAAATAAACATTATCAGGTATTTTTCTTTCTCCTAACAGGTCTTCTTCAATCCTGAAATTATCCATGATAATTATCTCCTTTTTCTTTAATCATTTTTGATATTCATATTTGATATTAATACTTTTAATAATTAGTAATAAATAAAAAGTATTTGTTCCATATTATGATAAGTTGTTCCATATTAATAATTAAAAAAATACTATTTATTTTAAATGTTACTTTTAGGTTTTTAAGATATTTTGTTCTTTTTTAAAATATATTAAATTAATAATTGCTTCTATTGACAGGCTTTTTACATTAAACCCGTGTAGCCAATTATTAGTTGGTTACACGGGTTTAATATTTAATTATCTATCTGACCACTGAGGAGCCGGGTACAATGGCTCACTCTCCTGAGAATCTTCAGGGTATACTATTTTGAATTCTTCGTCTTGAACCTGAATTACAGGATGCAACCATTGAATATTTTGTCCTTTTTCATTAAATTCAACTGCTGGCCAAGTGGTTAGCTGAACATTCATGCCTAATAATGCTTCTCTGACCTTATCAGTTTCTATAGTACCTGCTTCTTCTATAGCTAATTGAAGAATACTTCCTGCAGCAGCAGAACTGGCAGTCCAATATTGAGGTCTGAAATCTTCTCCGAGTAAATCCTTACAAGCCTGGTTAAATTGCTCAGTTGTACCAAATATCGGATCTTCCAGGATCATTCCAGGTAGCCACCATTCTCCTTCAACAGCATAATTTCCATCTGCTCCCATTTCATCAACATATGCCGGAACCATTACTCCAACAGAAAATGCGTAAAGTTTTGGATTAAAATCCAGTTCTTTGCATTGTCTCATAACCATAAGAGAGTCAGCTGTATATCCACCAACACCTAAAACATCAGGATTTAATCCTTTAACTTTGGTCAAT
>Ga0334887_1004823_pt1 | contig 11771 bp, 8 predicted proteins | sample GraSluR1_MG_10_FD_207217 | JGI IMG/M metagenome (GOLD analysis project Ga0334887, IMG submission 207217) | Sludge microbial communities from methane-producing bioreactor in Wageningen University, Netherlands - Granular Sludge_18_07-R1 | ecosystem: Engineered > Bioreactor > Anaerobic >...
ATTGTTTAGGAGCAGGTCGAATAGCACAATCTTTTACACGGAGGATACTAGATGTCTACTAAGCGAATGGCACTGAGTTTCTTGTCGATTCTGATGATAGCGGCCATGTTGGCGGGTTGTGTGGCGACGCCGCCTGCTGCGGCGCCTGCAGGCGAGGCTGCTCCTGCGGCTGAGGAGGCGGCCGTTCAACAGCCGGTCACGCTGCGCTGGGCGAATATCATCGACGCCACGGGCATGGAGCAGTGGCAAGAGGTGGTCAACGCCTTCGAAGAGAAGTACCCGCACATCACAGTCTCCAGCGAATCGACGGCGGGCAGCGGCGCAGCCGTATACCCCGATGTGCTGAAGACCTCAATGGCTTCTGGCAACCCGCCGGATTTGTTCTTCATGTGGGGCGGCTCGATTGCCCAGCCGTTTATCGATGCCGGGCAGACGCTAGACCTCAGCCCGTACTACGAAATGTACGGGTGGAATGAGAAGTTCGCTCCCTGGGTAATTGACCGGATCACCATAGACGGCGTGCCGTACGGCGTACCTTTCCACGCTATGGGCATGGGTTTCTGGTACCGCAAGGACATCTTCAATGACCTCGGCATCGAGGTTCCCACAACCTTTGCGGAGCAAGAAGAGGTCTGCGCCACGCTTAAGGAGAACGACATCTACTGCGTGACCATGGGCGGCAAGTTCGGCTGGCACACGATGCGCGTGCTGGACTATTTCATCGAGTATCACTGCGGGCCGGACGTCCACGACCAGCTCAACCAGCTGGAGACAAGCTGGAACCAGCAATGCGTGATCGACTCGTATGAGACGTTCCAGCGCTGGATCGATAATGGCTGGGTGGTGCCGGACTTCCTAACGGTGTCGCCGGACGATTCGCGCTTCCCGTGGTATCAGGGAGATGCCGCTATCATCCTTGAAGGCGTGTGGTACGAAGGTACGCTGAAGAACGACGAGCAGGACATGGACAACTATGATTTCTACCTGCCGCCGACGGACCATGAGCCTGTACGCTTCTCGGCTTTTCCCGAGCAGTGGATGATCCCGGCAGGCGCCGCTAACCCGGATGAGGCGGCGCTATTCATAGACTTCATCACCGATGCGGCGATGCAGACTGAGATCGCCATCAATGACTTCGCTAATTCTGCGACAATCGGCGTGAATCCTGACTGCGGCGAGTGGCCGTTCACCTGCCGCTGGCGCGATATAATCCTCAGCGCCGAGGCAGCGTATCCGCCCACGGATCAGGCCTTCGTCAAGGAATTGATGGATGGGTTCTTCGAGGTGCAAGACGCCATCGTGGCGAAGAGGCTAACGCCGCAAGAGGGCGCAGCGTTGATGCAACAGCGCGTCGAGGAATACCTGGCGACGCAGTAAGTAGTTAGCGCCGCCTGCCGGGAGCGCGCCTCCCGGTAGTAGAGCGGCATCTTGACCAGACCTGCCCTATCCTCCGATTCGGCTTAACCGGAGCGGAGGATAGGGCAGCAATGCGATAGCTAGGGAGAAGCAAACAAGTTATGACAACTGTGACCGAGATTGTGCCGGAGAGTTCGCGCTCAGCGCCCGGTAAGCGTAAAAGACGCTTTCGGTTAGCTCCGTATCTCTTCTTGGCGCCTGCTCTGATATGGTATCTGATATTCCTCGTCTACCCGATGTACCAGTCGCTGATGATTAGCTTTATGGACTGGGATGGGCTTTCCCCCAACATCCGCTACGTCGGGCTGGACAACTATCGCCGCATCTTTTTTGAAGACCAAACGGCGCGGCGCGCCTTGGGCAACAATATTTTGTGGACGATTGGCGTCCTGCTGATTCCCACCGTAATTGGCTTGCTCCTGGCCGTCGCGCTGGACCGAAATCTGCGCGGGCGGACGATTTATCGTTCGATATTCTATGGGCCCGCCGTGCTGCCGATGGTGGCGGCCGGCATGATCTGGGCATGGATGTACAATCCGCAGTTCGGCTTTGTCAACTACGTGTTGCAAGCAATTGGCTTAGGTCATTTGGCGCGCGGCTGGTTATCGACCTTTGAGACGGCGCTGCCGGCGGTCTTTGTGACGCAGATTTGGGGCGGGGTGGGCTTTCCGATGGTGCTATATTTGGCGGCATTGCAGGCTATACCCTCTGAACAATTCGAGGCGGCGCGAATCGACGGCGCCAACGGCAGACAGTTGTTTTTCCAGATCACTCTGCCCTGGCTGCGAGAAGCGCATGTGATCGTTTTTTCGCTGGCGGTAATCAACTCGTTCAAGACGTTCGATCTGATCTACACGATGACCTATGGCGGCCCCGGACGGATCACACAGGTGCTGGGCACATGGATGTACTTCCACGCATTTCAGTACTACCATGCCGGCTATGGGGCCGCGCTCGCCTGGGTGATCGCTCTGATCACGCTCGTTATGGCGATTCCCTACATTCAGCGCATGTCGCGCGACTGAGAGTCGCCGGAAAAAGGGGCTCTTGCAGCAGCCATATAGGAACCAATCTATGTTTTCGACTTCACCTAGCCTAAAGGCTCAGACTCGACTGAATCACGCCATTCTCTATGTCATCCTTACCGCGATGGCAATCGTGTGGCTCGTGCCTGTTGTTATTATCGTGCTGACCTCGCTGCGCAGCCAGGGTGATCTGATCAGCAACGGCGTCTTTGCGTGGCCGGAACAGATTCAGTGGGCCAACTTTGCGCGGGCGTGGGGCATCGGCAACTTTTCGATCTATTTTCGCAACAGCCTAATCTTGATCATTGTGAAGGTGCCGTTAGGCATCGTAATCTCGGCGCTGGCGGCCTACCCCTTGGCGAAGATGGATTTCCGCTTCCGTGGAATCATATTCATCTTCTTTCTGCTAGGGCTTGCCATTCCCATCCATGTGACGCTAACGCCGCTGCTCGTGATGATGAAGCAACTGGGCATTGCCGGTCATCTGGCTGCGCTGATACCGCCGTATGTCGTCTTCGGCATTCCGTTTCAGATTTTCGTGATGCGCGGCTTCTTTCGGACGGTGCCATCTGAACTGATGGAAGCGGCCCGCTTAGACGGGGCAAGTGAATGGGGCATCTTTTGGCGGATACTGATGCCGTTGTCCACGCCGGCGCTAGCAACGCTATTCATTATTGATGCGTTAGCGACTTGGAACGAATTGCTGATGGCCCTCGTACTCATCAGCTCGACGGAATGGCGCACGGTACCGGTCGGGTTGCTGCAATTCCAGGGACAGTTTTCGTCCCGGTATACCGAGATGATGGCGGGCGTGGTGATCTCGATTCTGCCGATCATACTTCTCTATGTCTTCCTACAACGCTATATGGTAGCCGGACTCACAGCCGGCGCGCTGAAGGAATAATCACGCAACTAACGAAAGGGAGTATCTATGACTGGGCAACCTAGCGCTCATCTGCCGCGCGTGCGGGTGCACGATGGCGGGCGTTTTCTAATGACTTCTGACGGGAAACCGTTTTTCTGGCTGGCGGATACCGGCTGGGAGCTGTTCCATCGACTCGACCGAGACGAGGCGCGCCGCTACTTGGCGAACCGGAGTCAGAAGGGATTCACCGTGATTCAGGCCGTTGTCCTTGCTGAATTCGACGGTCTGCGCACGCCCAATGCTTATGGAGCGGTTCCGTTTATCGACGCCGATCCGGCGCGACCGAACGAGGCGTATTTTTCGTACGTAGATGAGTTGGTGGGCATGGCCGGGGAATATGACTTGTACGTGGGGCTGCTGCCGACGTGGGGCGACAAGGTGACGCCGATGTGGGGTGCAGGCCCGGTCATCTTCGACGAGCAAACGGCGCGCGCCTATGGCGAGTGGCTGGGCAGGCGCTACGCCCAGTATACCAACATCATCTGGATCATCGGCGGGGATCGCCCGCCTGTGCATGAGGGGCAGGACTGGCGGCCCGTGTGGAGAGAGATGGCCGCAGGCATCCGCGCCGGCGTTGGCGGCCCGTGCGTGATCACCTACCACCCGCCGGGGGGGAACGACCGATCGACGTCGGTCCATCTGCACAACGAGGAGTGGCTCGACTTCAACATGATCCAGTCGGGGCATGGTTCGGGCCATGATACGCCGGTGTGGGAAGCGATTGCACGCGACTATGCGTTGGATCCGGTGAAGCCTACGGTAGATGCAGAGCCGAATTACGAAGACCACCCGGTGAACCCTTGGCCGGACTGGAATCCCGCAGACGGGTATTACCGGGATGATGACGTGCGGCGGCAGTGTTATCGTTCGGTCTTCGCCGGCGGGTGCGGCGTTACTTACGGCCATCACTCAGTGTGGCAGTTCTGCGGGCTGCGCCATGCGCCGGTAAACCATCCCGACCGCTACTGGTGGGAGGCGATTGACCGGCCTGGGGCGTCGCACATGATCTATCTGCGGCGGCTGATGGAGAGTAGGCCCTACTTTGAGCGGATCCCGGACGACAGCCTGATTGTCTCGGAGAATGGCGAGGGCCGGCTTCACCTGTGCGCCACGCGCAGCGCACAAGGGCGATACGCCATGGTCTACTTCCCCGACGCAGTGCGGTCAGCAACGATTGACTTGGGGAAGGTGAGCGGTTCTGAGGTGCGGGCGTGGTTCTACGATCCGCATACGGGATTGGCGCAGGAAGCGGGGCTGTTCAGCGACAAGAATCCACGCGAGTTTGTCACGCCGCTGGAGTGGCACGACTGGGTGCTGGTATTGGACGCCGCCGCGGCGGGCTATGCGGCGCCGGGCGTGATCTAGCTTAACACTGGGCAGGCCGGCGACAAGCATTGCTTCCTGGCCTGCCCAATCCTGCCGTATTTGTCTATTCCATCTTATCCGGGTCTGGCGCGGCGCCCATGATGTTGTAGCCGCCGTCAACGTAGAGAACCTCGCCGGTGATGCGGGACGCCCAATCGCTGAGCAAGAAGCGGGCCGCGTCGCCGATGTCTTCCTGAGTCACGTTGCCCATCGGCGCGATCGCGCCGACATAGTTCAGGCTCTTGCGAAAGCCGCTCACACCGGAAGCGGCCAACGTCTTGATCGGGCCGGCGCTGATGGCATTCACGCGAATGCGATCTTGTCCCAGATCCCAGGCGAGATAGCGCACCGTGGCTTCCAGCGCGGCTTTGGCGACGCCCATGACGTTGTAGCTGGGCGTGACTTTTTCGGCGCCGTAGTAGGTCATTGCAATGATGGCGCCGCCGTCGGCCATGAGCGGCTGAGCGCGCTTTGCCAGGGCGATGAGGCTGTAGCAGCTCACGTCCATAGCGATTCTGAAGCCCTTACGCGTCGTGTCGACAAAACGGCCGCCGAGGTCCTCGCTCGGCGCGTAGGCGATGGAGTGCACCATGAAGTCGAGCGAACCGAAATTGGCAGCCGCGTCTGTGAACAGAGCGTCGATTGCCGCATCGTCGGTGACGTCGCATTCGCGAACGTAGGTTGCGCCGATGCTTTCCGCTAGCGGCTCGACGCGCTTTTTGAGGACTTCTCCGGCATAGCTGAAGCCAAGTTTGGCGCCTTCCTCGTACAGCGCCTGGGCGATACCCCAAGCGATTGAGTTTTTGTTGGCGACGCCGAATATTAAACCGCGTTTGCCTTCTAAAAGACCCATGTCATATTCTCCCCGAGTAATTAGCGGCGCGGTGTCGGATTTCCTGACCGTGATGAGACTTCTGTAGATTTCCGATCAAATTGGCCCTTTACAATCGCCGCTTTCTATGCTAGAATCCTCCTCGAACTGCTAGGGTATTGCGGTGCGGCTCTGCCGCTATCGGGGGAACCGCAATGGCCTAGCAGTTTTCTTTTTCCCTTACGAAGCCAGGCGAAGAAATCTGCGTTTGCCGGCCTGTAGGACTCGTTCTCTGCCAGAGAGCGGTTCGACAATCAGGTTGATATCCTCTATCTGTACGCCATCCAGCCGCACGCCACCTTGCTGAACAAGCCTACGCGCATCGCTCTTGCTCTTGACGATCTCTGCTGCGTGCAATAAGTCGATGATATTGATAGGGTCGGACAGACTAAAGACGGGCGCATCGCTCGGCGCTTGGCCTTGATGCATATCCGCGGCGTCCTGTGCGGCGCGGTCCGCCGCTTGATTGCCGTGGAAGATGCTAACAATCTCCCAGGCCAACTGATGCTTAAACTCGCGTATACCGAGCCTGCCGGCGTCGATATCTTGGAAAAGCTGGTCTATTTTAGCCTGCGGCCAGCGGGTGATCAGTTCTGCATAGGAACGCATCGCCGTGTCGGGAACGTTGAGCACCTTGGTAAAGATGACGCCGGGCGGCTCATCGATGCCGATGTAGTTGCCCATCGATTTACTCATACGCACTTCGCCATCCGTGCCGACGAGGATAGGAGACGTCAACACGACCTGCGGGCGCATGCCGAAGGACTCCATGAGTTTACGGCCGGCCATGAGGTTGAATAACTGATCCGTACCGCCGATCTGGACGTCGGTTTCCTGGGCTACGGCGTCGTAGCCTTGCATGAGCGCGTAGAAGAACTCGTGCAGCCAGATGGCATCGCCGGCGTTGTAGCGCAGGCTGAAGTTTTCGCGGGCAAGGAACTGTTGCACGGTGAAGGAGCTGGCGAGGCGAATGATGTCGGCGAACGTAAGGCCAGCAAGCCATTCGTGGTTAAAGCGGACGCGCGTCCGTTCAGGATCGAGCACGCGCCAGGCCTGGTGAGCGTAGGTTTCGGCCTTGCCCATGGCATCCTCGAGCGTCTGCTGTTTTCGGGCGCTTTCTTTGTCGCTCGGATCGCCGATGATGCCGGTAAAGGTGCCGATCAGGAACGTCACGTCGTGACCGAGGTCCTGAAACTGGCGCAGTTTGCGCATGGTGATGGTGTGACCAAGGTGCAGGTCAGGCGAGGAGGGATCGTAACCGCAATAGACCTTGAGAGGCTTTCCGGTGTCGCGACTCTCTTCGAGCCGTTGGCGCAGCTCGGCTTCCATGTTTTTGTAGGTCTGCGCATCGCCGAAATCGACGCCGCGCATGAGGATTTCCATCTGCTCGTCTACTGGCGGAAAGCTTGGCATGTAAACGCCCCTGTCTGATTGCTTGTCTGACGGTTACGCTCTGAGCATCATACACAAGGGCGAACAGACGGTCAATCACGGCGGGGCGCTGCGTGAGAATGAGCCGCCTCTTTGGCGCTGGCGCGGCGTTATTAGTACAATTCGCCCATGACACGTTTGTGGAAGCGGTTGGCCCAACATCTCGACCGGGAAGGCGCGACGAATCACCGCGGCGCGGCGCATCCTGATTTCCGATGGACCTATGAGCCTGCCCAGGCGTCGGAAGATCCTGGCAGAGTTCATCGGGACGAAACGGAGCGTATAGTCGATGATCCCGCGCCGAATCCGGGCAAAGCGTGCAGCGGCATGAACGCGCCGGCAGCGAGTGAGGGCATACCACAGCCGTTCGCGGCCAAGCGCAAGACATCATTACCTGCGGCGAGCGAAGATCGGGCGCGGAGCCGGCCTGCACTGTCGTATCTGCTGCATCGCCTGGACGAGGCGGAGGCCCGTTGGCAGACCTCGCATGAATTCCCGTCAGTCGAATTACTCCAGGCGGGGCTGTCTGCGCTGGAAGACGGCTGGGAGTTGGATGCCGGGCGCCGCTCGTTGCTGCTGCGGGCTGCCCTATACCACGGCCGCGGCATACTGACTGCGTTGCGCCATCAAGATGATCCGGAGAGGACGGGCTTGGTGCTGGCCGATGCATTGGCTTCGGGCGAGGCCAGGGTTCCGGTTGAAACGGTGAGGGATCTGAGTGAACACGATCCTCACGGGCGTTTTTGGCGGCCAGCGTTGCTTTTTGAGTTGCGCGCAACGGCGAACAGCGTAGACAGCAGGCGACGAGTGCGCGCTGTACAAGCGTTGTGGGTGCTAGCGCCCGACGGCTCGGCATCGGCTGCGCCGGAGAAAGTAATCGCAACGCCCGTTGATGAGGCGCGCCGGATGCGTGTGCGATTCGGCCGGCGGCCGGCGCTATCGCTCTTCTTCCTCCTATGCTTGGCGGGGGCCGGCATCTGGGCGGCGATGGCACGCGGGCAGCAGGGCTTGATGGTGCGCGTGCCCGGAGGCGAGTATGCGCTGCCTCTGGCGCGCAGCGGCGGCGAACCGGTCGCAGTGACCATTGATTCGTTCACCATCGACCGGCATGAGGTAACCAATCGCCAGTACCGCACCTGTTATGGCCGCGGCAGGTGCCGGTGGCCTGTGAGCGGCGACGCGGTGGGGATCAAGGACTACTTCGTTAATCCGGCCTATGATATGTATCCGGTTGTGAACGTCGATTGGCACGCTGCGGCAGAGTATTGCCGCGCACAGGGGAAACGACTGCCGACCGAAGAAGAGTGGCTGGCTGCCGCGGTGGCTGCGCCCGCGATCAACCGCTTGTATACGTATCCGTGGGGCGATGCGTTCGGAGGCGGGCGGGCCAATACTCAGGAAAGCGGTCGCGGTTCACCGGCCATCGTGGGCAGCCATAGCCCGGCTGGGGACAGCCCCAGCCGGGCGGCGGATATGGCAGGCAACGCCGCTGAGTGGACGGCGACTAGCGCCTCCGAGCAGGCCGGTATCGTGGTGAAGGGGGGCTCCTATCGCGATGACCGATTGGCGGCGCAGGCGAGCGCTTACCGGATTGTAGCGGTGGACGCGGCCGAGGACTGGATAGGGTTCCGCTGTGCTGCCGACTGACTTGAGCCCCGCATCAGGCAAGCCCGGTTCGCTGCGCCCGTGAATCGCCGCTGCCCTTTTCCCGAAAGAAGCATGACTTGCCGCGCCGGCAAACAGTTGCTACAATCGAACAGCTTTTGCCGCTGACCGAATTATGAATGAGCTGGAAGAGGAATTATGAATCAGGATCCCGTTCGGGCGGTCGACCTAACCGCAGAGCTGGAGTTCGCCAGCAGAGTTGCGCAGGAGGCCGCCACAATCGTCAACACCTTCTATGTCGGATCATCGGAGGTGCGCTACAAATCTGACCGCTCCCCCGTAACGGAGGCGGATCGGTCAGCCAACCAACACATTGTCGCACGCGTGCGCGCCATGTTTCCGGACGATGGCGTTCTTTCTGAGGAGTCGAAAGATGATCTGGGCCGGCTCGAAAAGGAGAGGGTGTGGATTATCGATCCCCTAGACGGGACCAAAGAGTTCATCGCACGCAACGGCGAGTTTTCGATCATGATCGGCCTGGCTGTGCACGGCGAGGCCGTGATGGGCGTGATCATGCAGCCGGAAACAGGCCTGCTCTATGCGGGGGCGCAAGGGCTCGGCGCGTACCTCGAGGAGGGGGATGAACGCATCCCGCTGTCGGTGAGCGAAACGGATCGGACGAATCAGATGATCCTGGTTAGCAGCCGCAGCCACCGGCAGCAGATCACGGACAAAATGCGCAGTACGATGCGCATTACGAGCGAGCGCGTGAGCGGGAGCGTCGGCTTGAAGGTCGGGCTGATCGCTCGGCGGCTCGCAGACCTATATTTGCATCCCAGTCCCGGGTGTAAGGAGTGGGATCTGTGTGCTCCGCAGGCGCTTCTTGAGGCTGCCGGGGGACGGATCACTGACTGCTGGGGGAACCCCATCTGGTATAACAAACGCGATGTGCGCGCTCACAATGGGCTAGTGGCAAGTAACGGCGCTATCCATGAGATGATAGTGGACACAGTTGCACACATCTGCGAGGAGTTCGGTTACAATGAGGAAGATGGTTTCTGGTAACCGAAGCGCAACGCTATCGTGAAGGATTTGGATAGCCTATAGGATGCCGCATTCGCCTGGTGAAAGCATGTGGCTGTATGGCATTCATGGCGCCGGCGGCGAGCAACTCATGCTGGATGCCGGAAAGCCCGGCTGGATCGTCTGCTCAGAGTTCATCGGTCACGACCCTGAGGACCTGAGCGGAAGGGACTTCCTGCGATACCGGCTGCACAAACTCGGCGTGATCTGCCGGTTGAGTAATGGACGTTTTCCTCAGGGGACCATTCCCCCTCGAGCGCGCCATGAGGATTTTGCGCGCCGTTGCGCCAATTTCGTCAGCGCAAGCCCAGGATGTAGCATCTGGATAATCGGCAACGAGCCGAACCGCGCCTACGAGCGTCCGCAATTGACAGCGAGCGTGCGAGCCGGCCAATCAGGTCGACAAGACGATGCGACGTCTGCCGGCGGTCGGAAGCGGGCGATTTGGGGCGGCATAGACGCGGCCGCGAGATCATTGGCCGCTGCGTGGACCGGGCGACGCAGCACTATCCTGACCCGGCCAGCCGCGGGACATGCGCCAGAGGGGCGAGGCGCACCGGAACGCTTCAGCAGCTTGTGGCCCAGTCACGGGATGCGATCCGCAAAGGGCGAAGCCGCGACAGGCGAGATTCTGACGCCCGCACTTTACGCCCGCTGCTATGCGCAGTGCCGGGCGGCTATCCGATCACTGCCCGGTCATGGCGATGATCAGGTTCTTGTGGCGGCGGTTGCGCCGTGGAACGACCAGACGCGGTATGCAGGCAACGAATGGGGCGATTGGGTTCTCTATTTACGTGATGTGCTTGCTTTGCTTGGCGCGCAGGGATGCGACGGATTTGCGCTGCATTGCCATACGCACCAAGCTGACCCGCGATTGATCGAGAGCGCGTCGACGATGGGAGCGCCGTTTTCCGGGCGACATGTCGAGTTTCGGGTCTACCGCGATTTTCTCTCCGCAGTTCCGCAGGATATGCGCCACCTGCCCGTCTATATTACGGAAGCTGATCCGACTGTTGCGTGGCCGGAGCAAAACACGGGCTGGATACGAAGAGCCTATGACGAGATCGCGGGGTGGAACCGGTCGCCGGGCGCGCAGACCATTCGTTGCCTTGCGCTTTATCATTGGGATAGCGGTGATCGATGGCGCATACAGGACAAGCCAGGAACGCTCAATGACTTCCGGATGGCGCTTCGCGGCGATCATCGCTGGCGATTGCCGGCTGCCGAGATGTGGCAGCGAGGGGATCGTGCGGTTACGCTGGCGTCGGCGGCGCTCCATGCGCTGCCGAGGCGAGGCGATGGGCAGGGAAAAAACGGCGAGGGCGAGCTACAGGCTTATTCGTTGATCGAGATGGTAGATGGCCGGCCGGTGCGGGCAGACGGACGAATCTGGCGGGCGGTGCGTGAGATATGGCAAGGCGATGAACCGCGCCAGGGATGGATTCCGCAGTATGGCGAGCGTGATGAGCCGCTGATCGTGCGGCTGACCCGCAGCGACGCTGATGCGGCGGACCAAGACGGCTCGCCGATTAGACCGGGTGATTCGGTACGCACATTGGACTGGGTGCGCATGAGGCTCACGCCCGGATATGTGGGTAAACCGGCGGAAGATGTTGTGACAGACATCGCTCCGGGCGTGTTGTTGGCTGTGACGGGCGGACCCCAAGCCGCGGACGGCTTGACTTGGTGGCTGTTGCGCCCCCAGAGCGGGCCGGAGGCGGCGTATGCGGGGTGGATGGCGGAGTATGCGCCCGATGGGCTGCGCCTGTTGGCGCGCGAAGACGGGTCTCCACAGCCGGAGAAGGCTCGTTTTCGTCCCGGAGATGCAGCGGAGACGCTCGCTTACGTGCGCTTGCGGCGCTCGCCCGGCTTTGTGGACAAGCCGGAGGATGATGTTATCGTCGATATATGGCCCGGAACGCCTGTGACAATCATACGCGGACCGAGTACTGCGGACGAGTTGGCATGGTGGGAAGTGCAGGCCAAGACCGATGCAGGCCAGGATGTACGCGGCTGGATGGCAGAGGCAAGCCCGGAGGGAATCCCCTTG
>Ga0334887_1004825_pt1 | contig 11768 bp, 5 predicted proteins | sample GraSluR1_MG_10_FD_207217 | JGI IMG/M metagenome (GOLD analysis project Ga0334887, IMG submission 207217) | Sludge microbial communities from methane-producing bioreactor in Wageningen University, Netherlands - Granular Sludge_18_07-R1 | ecosystem: Engineered > Bioreactor > Anaerobic >...
TAAGCCTCTTTTATTTATGCTAAAGATGCGGAATTCCTCGGCGGTATTCCGGAACGTTTCGGCAGAACCCTTGAAAATCGTGGTTTTGCCGGATAAAGAAATGCATCGAAACAAGTATAATGCTGTTTCATCGATTCTGTCGAGGATTTCGGGGTTTACTAAATACAGAGAGCATACTATTCTTTATGATGAGAAAGTGTGTGAAAAGTTTGGCTCATCCTCGAAAGCACATTCCCCTTCTTCCCGTTCTTCATCAGTGTTCGTGTGGAGTTATCCGGCACTGCCGGAGGGTTTGAACTTCCGAAAAGAGCCCCAGGAAAGTTCTCCCGAGGGGCGGAGGTTCTTTGTTGAAGAGAGGAGATTTCTTGCGATGAATACTCTTTTTACGATTCCCCGTCCCGAGAACGAGCCGGTTCTTTCCTACGCACCGGGAACTCCCGAGCGCAGCCGGATTAAGGAAGCTCTGCGAAGTCTTCGAGAAAAGCCACTGGAAATTCCCCTTATCATCGGTGGAAAGGAAGTGACCACGGGGAATCTCGGAGAGATCCGGCTTCCTCACGACCACCGAACGGTGGTGGCCACCTATCATAAGGCGGGAGCCCGGGAGGTGCGGGCGGCGGTGGCGTCCTGCGGCGAGGCCTGGCAAATCTGGTCTCTTCTTCCCTGGGAAGAGCGGGGAGCGGTCTTTATGAAGGCCGCGGAGCTTCTGGCGGGAGAGCGGCGGGCCCGGGTGAACGCCGCCACCATGCTGGGACAGAGCAAAACCATCCATCAATCCGAGATCGATGCGGTGTGCGAGCTGGTGGACTTTCTGAAATTCAACGTACATTTCATGCAGCAGATCTACGCCACCCAGCCGGACCAGTCCCGGGGTGTATGGAACCGCATGGATTATCGTCCCCTGGAGGGTTTCGTCTTTGCGGTGAGCCCCTTCAACTTTACCTCCATCGGAGGAAACCTTGCCTCCGCTCCGGCGCTCATGGGCAATACGGTGCTCTGGAAGCCCGCGTCTACCGGGGTGCTTTCGGCCTACGAAATTATGCGGATCTTTCTGGAGGCGGGACTTCCTCCGGGGGTCATCAACTTCGTTCCCGGGGATTCCCGGATTATGGGTGAGGCGGTGCTCTCCTCTGCCGAGCTGGGGGCGGTGAACTTCACCGGTTCCGACGCCACCTTCCGGGAAATCTGGAAGACCGTGGCTTCCCACATGGAGGAGTACCGTAACTATCCCCGGGTGGTGGGAGAGACCGGGGGAAAGGACTTTGCGGTGGTCCACGGCTCGGCGGATGTCACCGCCACCGCCACGGCATTGATCCGGGGGGCCTTCGAGTATCAAGGACAGAAATGCTCCGCCACCTCCCGGGCCTATGTGGCGGCGTCTCTCTGGGAACCCCTTCTCGAGGAGATGCGAAGGCAGCTTCGGCGGGTATCTCTGGGAGACGTGGAGGATTTTTCCCACTTCATGGGAGCTCTCATCGACGAGAAAGCCTTTCGGCGGGTACGGTCCTTTTTGAAGGCCGCCAAAGAAAGCTCTGCGGTGGAGCTTCTCTGGGGAGGAAAGGCAGAGGACGCCAAGGGCTATTTCGTGGAGCCCACCATCTTCCGTACCCGGGATCCCCAATTTCTTCTCATGGAGGAGGAGATCTTCGGCCCCGTTCTTACGGTATACGTCTACGAAGACCACCGATACGAGGAGGTGCTCCACCTCTGCAACGAAACCTCTCCCTACGGGCTTACCGGGGGAATTTTCGCCTTGGATCGCTGTGCTCTGGAGCGGGGCACGGAGATTCTGCGCTATGCCGCAGGGAATTTCTACATCAACGACAAGACCACCGGGGCCGTGGTGGGGCAGCAGCCCTTCGGAGGCGGCCGGGCCTCGGGAACCAACGATAAGGCAGGTTCCATGCACAACCTTCTCCGGTGGACCTCCATCCGGACGATCAAGGAGAATTTCGTTCCACCCAGGGATTTCGCCTATCCCTATATGGAGGAGGATCGGGAGTAGCGAAAAGGAGAGGGCAAGTTTTATGCAATAAACCCGGGGATTTTTGCGAAAAAAACCGGAGATAACTGTATAATGCTGGAGAAATGCGCTTTCATGGGGAGGGAAGAACATGCCGGGAGAAGGATCTCGCATCCGCAGAAAGAAAGCTCCTCCGGGAGCTGTGGCAACCGGTACCAGCGGTACTGCCAAGGTCTCGGGAGAGAGGGAAAAGACCTCCTCTCCCTCCGGAGAATCCCCCGGAGAAAGGGTTCCCGAAGGGTTTGCCGAAAAAAACATTCTCTCTCCCCATTATTTTTCCCGCTCCGGCCTTCTCGGAGAAATCATGGAAAAGCTTCCCATGGGCATCATGGGCCGAGATATCACCGGAGGGGGACGCTACGTTTTCTGGAATGCCTTTATGGAAGAGCTTACGGGGGTTTCCCGCAAGCGCATTCTTCATCATTCCGGAGAGTCCGTGCTACCCCGGGAGCTTCAGGATCTTTTTCAGGAACAGGATGCCCGGGTGGTTCGGGAGGAGCGCTCCCTGGATTGCGGCATGGTTCCCTTTCCAGGGCTTCCCGGTGTGCGAATCCACATGGTAAAGATTCTCTTTCGGGAAACCCATACGGGACATCAGCTTGTGATAAGCCTTTTGCAGAATCTTTCCCGTCAGGCTCTCTTGGAGGGGCGTCTCCGTCATGCGGAACGTTCTCTGGGGATGCTCCGGGAGTATGCGGAGCGCCTCGGCAGAATTCTCCGGGCTACCGCAGAGCAGGGAGCAGAGAGACCGCTTCTCAGGGACCAGCTTTCCCAAGCTCTTGGAATAATCGCAAAGATGGAGGGGGAGGAAGATCCTCTGGGAGAATTTTTCGGGAGTTCTTCGGAAAACCCCCGGGACAGCTCCTCGGAAGAGCCGCTGCCCGAGGTGTTTCTTCTGGAGCGGGATGACACGGTCCGGGCCTTTGCCCTCCGAACGCTTCAATGGGAGAATTGGCCCGTGCATACTGCGGAAAACCTTGAGGATCTTCTGAAGCTGAAGGAGGAAAAGGATCCTGAAAAAGGACTCCTCCTTCTGGGATACGAGGATCTCGATCTTCCCCGGGGCCTTCCGGGAAAGGTTGTGGTTCTTCGTGGGGAAGAAATGTCCCGGCAGATCCTGGAGGAGTGCCGCAAACGGGGATACGAACTTTGCCCCAAGCCCTTTGCGGCCTGGGAGCTTCTGGAAAGCCTGAGGCGGTGTGCCGCTGCGGAAAGAGGGCTTTCTTCTCTGGAACGGAAAGGCTTATAAGCGTGAGGGGTTCAAGGGGGGAGAGGCGTGCGGATACTTTTCGGGGGAAAAGTTTTTGAACGATTATGGGAGTACATAGAGCCCGTTTTTTCGGGGCATGAACTGCGGGCGGAAAATGAAGATGCCTTTCCCGAGGTGCTTTCCTGGGCGGAGGTTTTGGTGGCACGGCCCATGAAGATTCATGGCCCCTTGCTGGATTTTGGGCCGAATTTACGGCTTATTCATCAGTGGGGAACCGGTGTGGAGGGCATCGACCTTAAGGCTTGCGCCGCCAGAAACATATCGGTTTGCAACGTCCCCTCCCGGGGAACGGGAAACGCCGAGAGCGTGGCGGAATTTGCCCTTCTCCTGATGATGCTTCTTGCCCGGCGGTGGTCCCGGTGCCGGGAGAATCTCGAACGCCGCCGCCTTCATGCTCCCCGGGGAACGGGGCTATGGCGAAAGCGGGCCTGCGTGATAGGCCTGGGAGATCTCGGGCACTGTCTCGTAGAGCGTCTTCTGGGTATGGGCATGACGGTCCGTGGAGTGAACCGAACCCTTCGGGATTCCTATGCCTCCTGGAATCTGGAAGATCTCTACTCCCTGGATTGCCTGACCGAGGCGGTTTCGGAGTGCGATTTCGTGCTTCCAGCCCTTCCGTCCACTCCTGAAACACGGTATCTGATCAATGCCCGCATTTTAGAGGCCATGAAACCCGAGGCTTTTCTGGTGAACGTGGCCCGGGGAGATGTGGTGCATCCCGGAGATCTCGAAAAAGCCCTGCTCGAAAAGAGCATTGCGGGATATGCCACGGATGTCTTCTGGAACGAACCGGCAGATCCGGAGCATCCTCTTCTCAAGCTTCCCAACGTGATTGTCTCTCCCCACGTGGCGGGAGTGACAGATATCTCCAATCGGGGAATAGCGTCCTATGTAGCCGCCAACGTGCAGCGTCTTATGATGGGGGAGCCTTTGCTCTCCTGTCTTGTCATGCCTAATACGGAGCAAGGAGGAGTCTTTTCTTGAGGCCCGAAGATCATTGTCCAGGATGTATGCGTATTCACCGGGGAGACGAGCCTTGCCCCTACTGCGGAACTCTGCGGAAAGAGGTTCCCGGAAGCACCCTGTATCTGCCCCATAGCACGGTTCTCGAGGGGCGCTATTTTCTAGGAAATCCTCTCTGGAGCAGCTCGTTTCTCATCGCTTATATGGGGTGGGATTCTCTCCGTTCCGAGCGGTGCATTCTCGAAGAGTACCATCCTCAGAGCCTGGTGCGCCGAGTTCCCGAAAGAAAGCTCGTTCTTCCCGTTACGCCCTCCAGAGCCGATGCCTTTCAGGAGGGGCGGGAACTCTTCCGCAGAGAGTCGGAAATTCTCATCTCCTTCGAGGAAAACCCTTCGATTGTTCAGATATGGAATTATTTTGATTTCGGAGGGAGTGTCTGGCGGGTACGGGAACATGGAGAGGGGCGTTCCCTGGGAGAGTTTCTCCAGGGCCTTCAGGGGCTCCTTCCCTGGGAACAGGCATACCGCCTGCTTTCGCCTCCGGTAGCCCTTCTGAGCCAGGCTCTCGAAAAATATGGAATTCCCTGTAATCCCGGTCCTTGGTCTTTCCGGGTACGTACCCAGGATCGTGCCCTTCTTCTTCTCGATTTCGGCATGATCCGCCGGGAGTGGGACGAAACGCAGGAGAAGTTCCTTCCCCTTGCCCTGGGGGGATACAGCCCCTTCGAGTTCTATCGCGGTAAGGAGCCTTCCGAAAGGAGTGCCCTTTTTACCCTGGGCTCTCTCCTTTTCCGGATGAGTGTCGGAGAGTTTCCTACGGATCCCGTGGAATGGATCGATTCGGACATGGCTCTTCCGGAGAAGGATCGGGAGCGCATTCCTCCTACTCTTCGGGAGATTCTTCTTCGGGGAATCGCCTTTCGTCCGGAGGATCGTTTTCCTCGGATCCGGGAGTTCTGGTCTCTCCTGGGAAAGGCTTTGGGAGAGGAGGATCCCTTTGGAGAGCTTCCCTTGGTGGCTCTCCGGGAAGAACCTCTTTCCGAGGATGGCTATTCTCTGCCACTCCGGGAATCTTTGGAGGAGATCCCTCTCCGTCGGGAGGGGGAGGGACGTGGCGCTGTTTCCCAGCCGGACCGCCGGGAAGAGCCTCCGAGAGAAGAGGAAAAAGAGTCTTCTCCCATTGAAGGAAAAGAAGATCTTCTCGACGGGGAGCCGGAAAAGAGACGAGAGAAGGAGCCCGAAACTTTGGGGAGAAGCGGCGACGAAAAAGGCTTTTCCGGAGTTTCCCCCGAGGAGGAAAAGGAAATCTTTCAAGAACCCCGGGAGGAACACTCGTATTGGCTCATCGGCCTTTCTCTGGGGCTCGTGATCCTCCTGCTGCTCGGCAGCCTTGGAATTCTCATCTCCAAGAAGGATGTACTCCGCCGCCTTATCGACCACTTCGCACAAAACGGAGTAGAGCAGGTGGATCCGGTGGTGCTTAACGAACGGGGGGGCGATTACTACTACGGCCGGGGCGGCGTTTCCCGGGATTACTCCCAGGCGGCAGAGCTTTACGCCCAGGCGGCGGAGCTCGGTTATCCCGCATCGCAATTCAATTATGGGGTGCTTCTCTACTTCGGCAGGGGAGTTTCGGAGGATAAGAATCTGGGAGTGCGGTGGATTCGCCGGGCTGCGGGGCAGAATCTTGCTCAGGCGGAGGAATTTCTGCAAAAACGGGATATTCCTCTGGAGGCTCCTGAAGAAGAGATTTCAGAAGATGCCGGAATTCCCTCTCCCACAAGCGTTCCCTCTCCGGATCCCGAGAAGGAGAAACCTCTGCCTGCTGGAGGAGAGATCTCTCCCACTCCCACGGAAATACCTCCTACCCAAGGGCCCACGCCCACTCCTACGCCGGAGGATCTTGTTTTCCGGGGAAAAGCTCTTTTTGAGTCCGAGGAGTATCCTCGAAGTTTGGAGATTTTCGAAAAAGCCTACGAGAGGGGAAGCGGTGAAGCGGCATTCTATCTCGGCAAGGCCTATGTGGAAGGTAAGGGTGTGGAGCCGAATCTCGGCAAGGCAGCCCTCTGGTTCAAGCTGGGAAGCGAAAGAGATCACGATCATTCCAAGGCCATGCTCTACTACCTGAATCCGAGTAAGTTCGAGGAATATCGTTCGTTGTATCTCGCCCTCTATCCCCCCACGCCCACCCCGGAGCCCACGGCTACCCCCACTCCGGAGCCTACGGCCACCCCCACTCCGGAGCCTACGGCCACCCCCACTCCGGAGCCTACGGCAACGCCGACCCCGGAGCCTACGGCAACGCCGACCCCGGAGCCTACGGCAACGCCGACCCCGGAGCCCACGGCCACGCCGACCCCGGAGCCTACGGCAACGCCGACCCCGGAGCCTACGGCAACGCACACTCCGGAGCCTACGGCAACGCACACTCCGGAGCCTACGGCAACGCCGACCCCGGAGCCTACGGCAACGCCCACCCCGGAGCCCACGGCCACGCCCACCCCGGAGCCCACGGCCACCCCCACTTCGGAGCCCACGGCAACGCCCACCCCGGAGCCCACGGCAACGCCCACCCCGGAGCCCACGGCTACGCCGACCCCGGAGCCCACGGCCACCCCCACTCCGGAGCCCACGGCAACGCCGACCCCGGAGCCCACGGCAACGCCCAGTCCGGAACCTACGGCCACGCCGACCCCGGAACCTGCGGCAACGCCGACCCCGGAGCCTCAGGTTACGTCGGTACCAGTGGTTCCTCTCGGAGGACTTACCGAAACAACGTTTACGCCGGAGGAACATTTTCTTCTGGGAGAGCAGCTCTTTCGGGAGGGAAGCTATGAGGAAGCCCGGAAAGAGTATGAGACTGCGGCAAATCACGGACATCGGGAAGCCCGGTATGCCTTGGGAATGTTCCTTCTTGAAAATTCTTCCCGGGGGGATTTGGTTCGGGGAATGGATCTGATTCGCCTTGCCGCAATTCAGGGGCATGTGGAGGCCAAGTACGAGCTTGCCCGGGGTTATGCTTTGGGCAAAGGCGTGGAGCAGGATGCGGATCTCGGGGAGCTCTGGTATAAGAGGGCCGCAGAAAGCGGAAGCCCTCGGGGGCAGTACTACTTTGCCCAGAAATACTACCGGGGTATCGGAACCGCTTCGAACTACAGTCTTGCCGCATCCTGGATGAAGCAGGCCGCCGAACGGGGATATGCTCCTGCTCAGAAAGAGTACGGAGATATGTGCGCCCGGGGACATGGAGTGCCCTGGAGCGAGAAGGAGGCCGCCGCATGGTATGCCCGGGCGGCGGATCGGGGGTATGCTCCGGCCCAGCATCTTTTGGGAAGGTGCTATCTCGATGGCAAGGGAGTTGCCCAGGATCCATCCCGGGGGGCTTCACTCCTCAAAAAAAGTGCCGCCGAAGGATATGCTCCGGCCCAGGTTGATTTGGGGCGTCTCTATTGGGAGGGGCGAGGAGTATCCCCCAGTGACGAAGAGGCCCTGGGCTACTTCCGCATGGCGGCCCGACAGGAGCTTCCTGCGGCGCAGTATTGTCTGGGCCGGGCCTATGAAGAGGGGCGCGGAGTTCCCAAGGATGGCCAGGCTGCCTTTGAATGGTATCAGCGGAGTGCCGAGGGAGGCGATCCGAATGCCCAGCACAGCCTGGGGCTCCTGTATTTTTACGGACGAAATACCGCGGAAAATCGCCTGGAGGCGGAAAAATGGCTTCGCAAGGCCGCAGATCAGGGTCATGGAGAGGCGAAGAAATTTTTGCAGAGCTACTACTAATGCCACGATATGCCGCGTATTCCGGGACACAATCCGCCGAAATACCCGCAACGAAATTTTTCTTTTGAACAGTGAAAACATGGATTCTTTCTTGAGAGGGGAGGAGAGTTTTGAAAGAAAGAAATTCTTTTAAAAAAAGCGAAGATCCGTGCAGTTGCTGCGGCAGCGCCAAGGAAGAGCGGAACGTCTTTTCCGAAAGTGCCGCCTCGGCCCCCGTGGAGGTGGGTGAGCCTTACGAGGGAATTCCTCCCCTGCAAAAAATCGTTTTTTCGGGAGATTCCCAGGTTTCCTGGAGCGGCTACGAGCCGGAATGCGCCTTGGACTCCTCCGGGGAATGTCCTCCGGTACAGCGGGAGAATATCGCTCCTCCGGAGGTTTACCGGGGAATTCGAGGAGGAACCAATCGATGGCTCGATATGGCTTGCCAGGAGGCTCTGCGCTCTGTCCGCACCGGAGGAGGCCCCTTTGGAGCCGTGCTGGTGCAGATCGACGATGACACGAAACACGTGTTGCGTTATTGGAAAAACCACAATCACGTGACGGAATGGAAGGATCCCACGGCGCATGCGGAAATTTCCGTCATTCGCCAGGCCTGCCGGGATTTGGGGGTATTCCACCTTTCCCGCATTTCCCGGGAAGAGGCTCTGCTCCCCCAGGAGGGAGCTCGTTCTCACTGCGAGATCTATTCCAGTGCGGAACCCTGCCCCATGTGCTATGCCGCCATCTGCTGGGCCCGGATACCGGTGCTCGTCTTCGGTGCCACCCGGTTCGATGCGGCGGCAGAAGGAGTGGATTTCAGCGATGCCGCCATCTACGAGGAGCTCGCTCTGGCGTACGAGGATCGCCGGTCTTTTCGGGAGATCCGTCAGGGATCGAGCCCCTATTCCCTGGATGCCTTCAACTACTGGAAACGCTCGGAGAAAATCGAATACTGAAAATCTTCCACATACGTAGAAAAAAGCGGCAACCCCGGTCTGCAAGCCGGGGTTGCCGCTTTGGATGGTGGCGTTTTCCCGAAGGTGATCAGGAAAACGCCACCATATCCCGATAGCGCGGATAGGGCCAGAGATCTCCCGCCATGAGAAATTCAACCCGCTCTGAAAGTTTCCGAACCTTTTCCATGAGAGGAAGCGCCTCGTGGGTAAGCCGGTTTGCCTGTTCCTCCAGAGGAAGGCCCGTTAGGCCGCTTTGGAGAGATTCCAGAAGGAGGAGAGTTTTCAAGAGTTTCTGCTTCAGCTCCCCGAACTCCAGGAGCATCTCTCCCCAGGGGCCTTCCCGGAAGCTTTCGGGAAGATATCCGAGGCTTTTACCCTCCATGGAGATCTGTCGAGAGAGCGCCGGAAGCACTCCTTCCCGGGCCATGCCGATGAGAACCCCTATTTCGATGTCCAGGGTGTTGACGTACTGTTCGAGACGGATTTCGTAGTATGCGAAGACCTCCCGCTCCGTCATGATCTGGAGATCGTTCAAGAGAGCTCGGTTTTCAGGATCCAGATAGAGCTTCAATCCTTCCGGAGTGGATTGGGCGCAGGGAAGCCCCCGCCGGGTAGCTTCTTCCATCCATTCCGTGCTGTAGCAATTTCCCTCGAAACGCACCTTCTTGCTCTCCAGGGTGGCATGCCGAATGGCCTTCAGTGCCGCATCCTGAAGATCCATGCTCCGCATGTCCTCCTCCATGAGCAGGGTCATCTGTTCGATTCCCCAGGACCAGGCGGCGAAGATCGCCGTGAGGGGCCCCGCAATGGACTGCGACGCTCCGGGAGCCCGAAATTCAAACTTGTCTCCCGTGAAAGCGATGGGAGCGGTGCGGTTACGGTCCGTATTTTCCGCAAGAATACAGGGAAGCCGGTTCAATCCCAGGTCAACCTCACTTTTGGTGGAGAACTGTTCCGGAAGGCCTTCCTCGATGTCCTCCAGGATCCGGGTGAGAAGTTCCCCGAGGTAGACGCTCATCACTGCGGGAGGCGCTTCGTTGCCTCCCAGGCGGTGCATGTTTCCGGGATTGGCGATGCTTGCCCGGAGCAATCCTCCGAACTTGGATATTCCCAGAAGCATGCCCCCCAGGAAAACCAGAAATTGAAGACTTTTTTTGGGATTGTTCCCTATGGGCTTGAGAAGATTGCGCCCTTCGCTGTCCTGAAGGGAGAAGTTGACGTGTTTGCCGTTGCCGTTGAGTCCTGCAAAGGGTTTTTCGTGAAGGAGAAGCCGGAAGCCGTGCTTTCGGGCCACCTTGCGCATGACGTCCATGAGAAGCTGATTCTGATCCGTGGCGAGATTCGCCTCGGAAAACTGAGGGGCGAACTCGAACTGCCCCGGAGCCACCTCGTTGTGTCGGGTTCGCAGGGGGAGTCCCAGCTTGGCCATCTCTTCCTGCACCTCCTCCATGAAGGAGAGTACCGAGGAGTTTATGGTTCCGAAGTAGTGGTCATCCATCTGTTGAGCCTTGGGAGGGAGATCTCCCAAAAGGGTGCGGCCGCAGAGCAGAATATCCGGGCGTTGCTGGGCCAGGTCTTCCCGGACGAGGAAGAATTCCTGTTCGGGCCCCACGGTGGGGCATACCCACTTGACCCCCCGATTGCCGAAGAGGCGTATGAGCCGGAGGGCTCGGTCTCCCAGGCCGCTGATGGCCTTGAGAAGAGGGGTTTTCATGTCCAGAGGAGTGCCGTCGAAGGAGAAAAACACCGAGGGAATGCAGAGAGTGCCGCCCCGTTCGGATTCCACGATAAAGGCGGGGCTTGTAGGATCCCAGGCGGTGTAGCCCCGGGCCTCGAAGGTGGAGCGCATGCCCCCCGAGGGGAGGGAGGATGCGTCGGGTTCACTGAGAATGAGCTCCTTGCCGGAAAAGGACTCCATGGGTGTCCCTTCGTTGTCCACGTTGAGAAAGGACATGTGCTTTTCCGCCGTAAGCTCCGTGCGGGGGTGAAACCAGTGAGTGTAGTGAGTGGCTCCCCGGGAGATGGCCCACTCTTTCATGGCCATGGCTACGATGCCCGCCTCCTGCTGATCGAGTTTTTCCCTTCCCTCGGTGGCGGCGAGAAGTTTGGCGTAGACATCCTTGGGAAGCCGTTCCCCCATGGCCTTACGATGGAATACGTTCTGGTTGAAAAGTTCTGACGGGCGTTTCCGAAGCATGATTCCCATCTCCTTTGTAAAAGCATGATGGGAATATATACCACGGAAAACATATTTTGGCAAGAACTTTTCGCTTTTTCTTGCATGTAAATCAATATGGCACCGCAAAAATAGGTATACAATCGCGATTATGGTATTTTGAGGGCCTTTCTCAAGTCTATGAGATCTTATCCATTTATGAGGTATACTAAAAAAGGTTGGGGATATTTCTTCTTTTCCGGAAAAAATGGGAATGAAAGGAGTGCTTCCTGAAAAGTTGCGTAAATAAAGAGAGGAGTGGGCCAGCATGATACGCAGAAAGAAAACGTTCCCGAAACATCACGATGCAAGACTCCTTTTTTGGAGAGGCATTCTTGTGTCCGGATTTCTTCTCGCCATGGGGTTGTGGGGGGGGCCCTCTTGGGGAGTCGCTTCGGAAGATGTGGCTGCTCCCGATATGCAGGCCGCTTCTTCCGAGGAAGTACTGCCCGTTTCTCTGGATCGCCTTGCCCGAATCGAGGAGGATCTTATCCGGGTGCAGCGGGAAATGGAGGGAGCTCTTGACGAACAAGAGAGGGAAATGTTCAACCAGAAGGCACAGAGCCTTCGTTCTCTCCGATCGCTC
>Ga0334887_1004826_pt1 | contig 11762 bp, 5 predicted proteins | sample GraSluR1_MG_10_FD_207217 | JGI IMG/M metagenome (GOLD analysis project Ga0334887, IMG submission 207217) | Sludge microbial communities from methane-producing bioreactor in Wageningen University, Netherlands - Granular Sludge_18_07-R1 | ecosystem: Engineered > Bioreactor > Anaerobic >...
CCCGAAGGGTGGCTCCGGCGGGCACAAAGGCGTCACCGACATCATCCAGCGGCTGGGCACGCAGGGCTTCTCGCGCATTCGCGTCGGCATTGGCCGCCCGGATACGCCGGTTGACCCCGCCAGCTATGTCCTGCGGCCCTTCGAGGGGTCGGACGAAGTGGAGATCGCGGAGGCCGTCGAGCGCGTGATCCTGGCCGTTGAGACCTGGCTGACCGACGGCATTGACCTGGCAATGAACCGCTACAACGGCTCGCCCGAAGAGATCGCTCAACGCGCTGCCAGACCAGCTACGCCCGCCGCGTCCACATCTCCGGCTGATGACGTGGACCATGACTCCTGAGATACCGAGCCAGCACGCCAGCGAGCGCAGCCCACTGAGCCTGACCGGTCTGCTCGGCCATCTGCGCCAGACCCGCACCTACCAGGCGGTGCTCGCCGGGCTGCGCGCCGGGCAGCCCGTGCCCGATCAACACTTGCTGCGCGCGGCGCGGCCCTTCGTCGTCGCGGGCCTCGCCCAGGACGTGCAGCGCCCTACCGTGATCCTCACCGGGCGCGTAGACCGCGCGCACAACCTGGCCGAGCAGCTTCCCGTCTGGTCGTCCGACCTGCCCATCCTGCGCTACGCCGAACCCTCGTCGCTCTTCTACGAGCGCGCCCCCTGGACAACGCGCACCATCCAGACCCGCCTGCAAACACTGGCTGCGCTCATCAAACCCATCGGGCAGCGCGGCGACGAACCTCCGCCGCCCATCGTCATCACCTCGGCTCATGCCCTGCTGCAAAAGACTCTGCCGGTGCGCGAGTTCCACGCCGGAACCCGCGTCTTGCGCGCGGGTGCCGAGAGCCAGCCGGAAGCCCTGCTGCGCACCTGGCTCCAGTTCGGCTACACGCCCGCCACCGTCGTGGTCGAGCCGGGCACGTTCAGCCGCCGGGGCGGAATCATAGACATCTTTCCCATGTCGGCGGCGCTGCCCGTGCGCATCGAGTTCTTCGGCGACGAGATCGAGAGCCTGCGCACCTTCAACCCGCAGACACAACGCTCCGCCGAGAGCATCGCCCAGGTGCCGATCATCCCGGCCCGCGAAGCCCTGCCGCGCTACGCGCCCCGCGTCGCCGGGCAGTTGGCGGCCTGGTTCGCTGCCCAACCCGAAGCGAGCGCCGACGCTGCCTCGGCGCGCCCAGACCGTGAACTGCTGGCCGATGGCGTCGCCTTCCCACACCTGGAGTTCTACGCGCCGTATCTCTACAGCCAGCCAGCAAGCCTTTTCGACTACCTTCCCGACAACGCCCTGATTCTCGTGGACGACTGGGGCGAGCTAGAGGACAGTGTGAACGAACTGGAGGAGCAGGCCGTCGCCACGCGCTATGACCGCGAGCGTGCCGGGCAGCTTCCCCCGGACTGCCCGCTGCCCTACCTCACCTGGGCCGAGATTCAGGACGAACTGTCCACCCGCCAGGTGCTCCACCTGGGCGCGCCCGCCGAAGCGTTGCCCGGCGACTCGCCGGCTCTCGGCGACAGTTTCGCGCCCGGCCAGCGATACGGCGGCCAACTGCGCAACGTGCTGGAGGACATCGCCCGCGCGCTGGATCGGAGCGAGCAGGTCATCGTCGTGACTCAGCAGGCGCAGCGCGTCGCTGAGCTATGGGGCGAGCAGCACGATTACACCCCGCCCAAGAGCCACATCACCGCCGCGGACTCGTTCCCATCGCTGGCCTTCGTCGAGGGCACGCTCGCCGAGGGCTGGACGCTGACGGGCGGAGAGAGGCGGTTGCTGCTCCTCAGCGACGCCGAGATCTTCGGCTGGCGCCGCCCAGAGCCGCGTCGCCGCAAGCAGCCGCGCGCCCTGCCCCCCGAAGCCAGCTTCGCCGATCTCGCTGTGGGCGATTACGTCGTGCATGTCGAGCACGGCATAGGGCGCTTCGCCGGCCTGCAGAAGCGGGTGATGGACGCAAGCGAGCGTGAATACCTGGTGCTCGAATACGCGGGCAGCGACCTCCTCTACGTGCCCATCCACCAGGCCGACCGCATCTCGCGCTACGTCGGCGCGGACGACCGCCCGCCCGCGCTCAACCGCCTGGGCACGCAGGACTGGCACCGCACAAAGGAGGGCGCGCGCCGCGCCGTCGAGGAAGTCGCGCGCGAGCTGCTGGAACTCTACGCTGCCCGTTCGCAGGTGCAGGGGCACGCCTTCAGCCCGGATACGCCCTGGCAACACGAGCTAGAGGCGTCGTTCCCCTACGTGGAGACGGACGACCAACTGCGCGCGCTCGCCGAAGTCAAGACGGACATGGAGCGCCCGCAGCCGATGGATCGCCTGATCTGCGGCGACGTGGGCTATGGCAAGACGGAAGTCGCGCTCAGGGCGGCCTTCAAAGCGGTGATGGACGGCAGACAGGTGGCCCTGCTCGTCCCGACGACCGTGCTCGCCCAGCAGCACCTCACCACGTTCTCGCGCCGCCTGCTACCCTTCCCGGTCAACGTGGAGATGCTCTCGCGCTTCCGCAGCCCCGCCGAACAGCGCCAGATTCTCTACGCGCTGGCTCAGGGCCAGGTGGATATTATCATCGGGACGCACCGCCTGCTTCAGCCGGATGTGGGATTCAAAGACCTGGGCCTGCTGATCATTGACGAGGAACAACGCTTCGGCGTCACCCACAAGGAGCACCTCAAGAGCCTGCGCACCGAGGTGGATGTGCTGACGCTCACCGCGACGCCCATCCCGCGCACGCTGTACATGAGCCTGGCCGGCATTCGCGACATCAGCATGATCCAGACCCCGCCAGAGGAACGGCTGCCCATCGTCACCCACGTGGGGAACTACAACCCAAAGCTGGTTCGCCAGGCCATCCTGCGCGAGCTAGATCGCGGCGGGCAGGTGTACTTCGTGCACAACCGCGTCCAGACCATTGACACCATCGCCGCCCGCCTGCGCGACCTGGTGCCGGAGGCCGAGATCGTCGTCGGGCACGGCCAGATGGACGAGCAGCGCCTGGAAGTGGTGATGAACGCCTTCGCGCGCGGGGACTTCGACGTGTTGGTGTCCACGTCCATCATCGAGAGCGGCCTGGACATCCCCAACGCCAACACGCTGATCGTGGATCGCGCCGACTGGTTCGGCCTGGCCCAGCTTTACCAGCTACGCGGGCGGGTTGGGCGCGGCGCGCACCAGGCTTACGCCTACTTCTTCCACCCGCGCACCAGCCGCCTGACGCCCGATGCCCGCGCGCGCCTGGAGACGATCAGCGAGCAGACCGAACTGGGCGCGGGCATGTCCATCGCCATGCGCGACCTGGAGATACGCGGCGCGGGCGATCTGCTGGGCACGCGGCAGAGCGGCCACATCGCTGCTGTGGGATTCCACCTCTATACCCAACTGCTGGCCCAGGCCGTGCGCCATCTCCGGGGCGAGAGTCCCCCGCCCCAACTGCCCATCGCCACGTCCACCGTGACCATTGACCTGCCCATTCCCGCCTATATCCCCACGACGTTTGTGGACGATCCCGCCTTGCGCATCCAGCTCTACCGGCGCATGGCCGAGATTGACCGCCTGCGCGCCGTTGACGAGATGCGCGATGAGCTGATGGATCGCTTCGGCCCGCTGCCTCGCGCCGTCAATGGCTTGCTGTTCCAGATACAGATCAAGCTGCTCGCTCAACAGGCAGACGCGACGGCCATTTCCAGCGAGAACGGGCAGATTGGGATTCGCCTGCCCTACCTGGCCACCATTGACCGCGCCGCCCTGCAAGAGAGCCTCGGCGCTGATACGCGCGTCAGTCGGGTGGCGGTGTGGCTCCCCTACGAATCGCAGGAAGATAGCGTCTGGCAGGCGCGGCTGCTGCAAGTTCTGGAGCGTCTGGCCGAGTTCGCCCGGCAGCCCGCGTGAAATCCCACCTATCCCACATATCCCGCACTCTGTGGGATAACCAGGCCAGGGCACACGGGGCAACCGAGCGACGCACCCAATATCCCGCCCGGTGTGGGCGCGTGCAAAGGTTGTCGGTGACTCGCTTAACGCTGAGCGGGATGGGAACCCGTAGGGGCTATTGCAATACGCCCCTACGATGGGTCTTGCACGCATCCTCCGGTGTGGGATAACCACGCGCGTGAGTTCCAGCAGCGGTACACTGCGCGCAGAATCCCACATATCCCACGCTGTGTGGGATAGTGTTTGGGATAATGTGGGATAGGTGGGATACGGTGTGGGTAATGCGGGATATGTGGGAAAACCTGTGGGATTACGCCGACCACTCAGCGTTGATGCCCAGTGCCCCAGGCCCCACATGCACGCCCAACACCGCCGTTGCATACGAGACGTAGACCTCGCCAGGGTTGTAACGCGCCACAGCCGCATCGCGCAGCGCCAGCGCCTCGTCTATCACGTCTCCGTGAATGATCCCCAGCCGCACGATAGGCCGCTCGCCCGCGATCTGCCCAATGTGCGTCAGGATGTATTCGATGGCCCGCTTGCGCGTGCGCACTTTGTCCACCGGGTGAACGACTCCGTCGCGCAGCTCAAGCACGGGCTTGATATTCAGCGCCGTCCCCAGCAGACGGCTGGCACCGCCAATTCTGCCGCCCTTGTGCAGGTAGTCGAGGCTTTCGACGATGAACAGCAGGTGCGTGCGCGCCGCCGTTTCCCGCAGCGTCTCCGCGACAACCTCTGCGCTCTGCCCGGCGTCACGCGCCCGCGCCGCCGCCAACACCGTGAAGCCGAGCGCCCATGAAGTCTGCCGGGTGTCTACCACGTGCACAGGGAAATCCACCATCTCGCGCGCCTGCATCGCGGAGGCATAGGTGCCGCTGATGCCGCTGGAGACCACGCCGCAGACCACCTCCTCGGCGTTCTCCGCCTCCCGCGCGCGTCGGTACAGGTTGGCGAAGTCCTGCGGCGAAACCTGCGAGGTCTTGGGTAGGTCGCGCGCCACAGCCAGGCGGCGGAAGAGTTCCGGCTCCGTGATGTCAATCCCGTCGCGGTAACTCTCCTCACCCCACAGGACATAGAGGGGTGCCACATAGATATGGCGCTCAGCAGCGAGGTCGGGAGGAATATTGCACGTGCTGTCTGTCACAAGACCGACTGGCGAACTCATGGGCTTTGATCCTCCTTGTGAATGTCTATTCCTGCTAGTGCATGTTGGCGGAAGTCCACCAGTGGCTGTTCGATGGTTTACCCCACCCTAAATCCCTCCCCGCCAGCAGGGAGGGACTTGAGTCTGCTCCCCCTTTCTCCGCTGGCGGGGAAAGGGGGCTGGGGGGATAGGGGTCAATCAGGCCAAACCGCGCGCCTATTTCCGCCCTGATGTACTAGGTTCTGTTGACATTTAATGCAAGAGGCGGAAAATAGCGCCTCATGACAACGATCACCTTACGTGACGATCAATGGACGAAAGTCTTGGACTTTCTGCGGACGTGCCCACGGGTCTATGTGGGGCGAGAAACTGAGTGTCGCCGCTTCGTCGAGGCCGTGTTATGGATACTGCGCAGCGGCGCGCAATGGCGTTTGCTCCCAGCGGAGTACGGGAACTGGAACAGCGTGTACAAGCGTTTTGCGCGCTGGTGCGACCATGGTGTATGGGAACAAATGATGGCGCATTTCGCCGATGATCCCGACCTGGAGAACGTGATGCTGGATGGGACGATTGTGCGTGCCCATCCGTGCGCGGCGGGAGCGTCAAAAAAACGGTGGTCAGGACGCGCAGGCTTTGGGACGGAGTCGGGGCGGCTTCAGTACCAAAATTCACGCCAAAGTCGATAGTCTGGGTAATCCCTTGCGCTTCCTCCTGACCGGCGGCGAACGCCATGAGAGCACTCAAGGCAAAGCGCTGTTGGCTGAGCAGGTCGGGGAGTATGTCCTGGGAGATCGCGCCTTTGACAGTGATGATCTCATCGCCTTTATTATCCACCAGGGGGCCGTCCCGGTTATCCCGTCGCGCAAAAATCGGAAAGAACCGCGTGAGTATGACACCTGGCGCTATCGGGAGCGGGCTTTGGTCGAGTGTTTTTTCAACAAGATCAAGCAGTTTCGTCACATCTTCTCACGTTTTGACAAACTGGCCAGTCGTTTCCTTGGTTTTTTGCACTTTGCTGGTGCCTTAATCTGGTTGCGTTGAAATGTCAACAGAACCTAGTCGCTGGCAGCTTTCCCCACCCAGCCCAGCAGCCGGATTTCGCCCCTCAGACGGCTGGTGAGGTTGCGCGAGTTGTACCCGCTGGGGTTGGCGATGAATAAGTCCAGGCGGCCATCCGCGGCCCCCGCGCGCGTCTGGAATCCCCCATAAGCCAGCCACAGCCCGTCAGGAGAGTAACGCGGGTCGCAAGCGCCGGGCGTAGACGCCGACGAGACGATTTCCAGGTTGCTGCGAGCCACGACCAGCCCATACGGGCACTGCCCGTTGCGCCCGCCGAAGGCAACCCATTCCCCCCCGGGAGACCAGGCCGCCGCAAAGCCAAAGCGCGGGAAGAGAAACCGGTCTGTGCTGGCAATCAGTCCGCCGTTAGCGTCGCGCAGCACGACCGATGGCGGGTCGGTCACCTCATGGTAGATGACCTGCTGCCCGCCCGGTGCCCAGGCCGCGCCGAGATTCAGCACCCCCGCCCCACCCGATACTCTGCGCACTGTCCCCGCCCGGACGTTGGTGATCCAGATCGCGGACTCGGCGGCGAACGGGTCGGACAGCCCGGTAGTGAACGCCACTTGCAGGTTGCTCACCCACACCGGCGGGCCGTCCACAATCATGTCAGACACCTGTTGCACGCTGCCGGTCTCCACATCGAGCACGAACAGGTTGCCGCCGGTCGGCAGAGCAGCATCCAGGGCAGAACACGACCCAGGCTCATCGGGCACCCAGGTCGGGCACTGCAAGCGATCCGAGACGAATGCCAACATGCGCCCATCGGGTGACCAGGCCGGCCACAGATCGTAAGCGCCATGCTGGGTGATGTTCTCGAAGCTCGACCCGTCCGCCGAGATCGTGAAAATATCTACGTCGTAGGCGGTGGGCAGCGCCAGGGCCAGTCGCGTCCCGTCGGGCGACCATACCGGCTGGTGATTGGGAATACCGCGCGGGGCCAGCGACGGGATGTTGACCAGGCGCAGGCTGATCCCCAGAGCGAGGTCCAGCAGGTACAAGCCGCCCGCCCGCGTACCGTCCGCCAGCAGAGTCGGCTCCACGAAATACACGAGCTTGCTGCCGTCGGGTGCCCAGTAGATACGGTCGTCCGTCGTCACCGGCAGATCGAGCACCTCGATAAGCTGGCCGCTCGACGGGTTGGCCAGGAACAGCGTCTCGACTTCTGTATCGGGCACCGGCGTGTTCGGATTCGAGGTGCCGCCCGTGCGCTCGTTCAGGCTTACCACCGCGAAGTACGGGCGATCCAGCCCGCCGTCTAGCTCCTGCGGGATGTCCACCGGCGTCCACTGGTCGTAAGCCAGGCCCGCCACCGGATAGGGCGTGGCTGTGGGCGTGAGCGGCGCCGTCGGGAGGGGTGTCATCGAGGGGCGCGGAGTCGGCGAAGGCCGGGGCGTTGCCGTGTGCGTGGCCACAGGAGTCGGCGTCAGTGTGGCCGTCGCAGTCGCCAGCGGCGTGCGCGTGAGCGTCTCCGTCGGTGAGGCGCTAGGTGTTGCCGTTGGCGACTGCACCGCGAAATTGCAGCCGGTCAGGATGAGCGCGCATCCAGCCAACGTCAGTATTCCGAGTCGTATCACGCCAACAAACCCACTCTCATTCCACCAACCAGGCAATCGCTATACGCTCCGAAGCGCGCACAGTGCAACGACTGTGATCCTAACCGATCCTGTTCATGACGCACAGTCTCATTTGGGCAGTTGGGCCTGCGTCTTCTTGAGCACGTAGTAGGAGCCGCGCTTCTCACCCATCTTGATCAGGATGCCCCGGCTCACCAGGTCGGCAAAGTCGCGCCGGATCGTCTCTGAGTGAACTTCCGGGCAAAGCTCCTGCAAGTCCTTATTGGTGATGCGCGCATTCTTACGGTTGATCAGGAAATCGAGCGCGTATTCCTGGCGGCGGTTGATGGGCTGGCCGCGAAAGACGCCGCCGAATAGCTCCGGCTCAGCACCTGCCGGCTCAGCGACGGGTTTGTTGGTCAGAATCACGCGGAAGCCGCCAGCCGTCTCAGCGAACTTGGGATCGGGCAGGTTCATCTCGCGCATGAGAGCAATCACGCGATCCACCCCGTAGCCAAGCCGCTCGATGAAGCCCATGTCAGACAACACCTGGACAATCGCCGAGTTGCGCGAGAATCGCTCGTCCACGATGTTGTCAACGGTGACTGGCCCCGGCAACCCGCCAGGGCTGGTGATCTCCAACCGGTCGGAAAACAGATACAGCCGGATGCCATCGCCCTGGATGCTGTAATCGCGGTGAGCCACAGCGTTGACGACCAGCTCGCGCACAGCCTTGAGCGGATACTCCGTCTGCTCGCTACGCGCCATGCGGTCGCCAAGCTGAACCCCTTTGCGCAGGTTGTCCACCAGGAACGTCTCCGCGCGTTGTATCTGCTGCGGGAGCGTCCCGCCGATGTCCTGGCGCGTGAACACGTCGCCCATCTCGCTGCCAGCGAAGCGCGCCGCCGTGATGTCTGCCCCACGCAGGAACTGCTGCGGGTCGCGGCCAAAGAGCAGAATGCCCGCGTTGGTCGGCACCAGGGCGTCATCGCGCCGGGTCAGGCAGCCGCGCTTGAGCAGCACCTGTTCCGGCGAGACGCCGCCCATACCGCTCAGCCCTGCCGCGTAAGCCTCCACCTGCTCCCAGTCCAGATCAGTTCGGCGCGCGTTGCGGGCAGGTTCTGCCTCGAAGGTCACATCGCCCCGCTCCAGCATCAGCCGGCGCAGGTCGGCGGGCGTCATGGCCGTGTTCACCGTTCCCACGCGCCGCAAGAAGCGCCCCGCCAGCGCGTAGACATAGGGCATCCCACGCGGCACCTGGACGACCACCATCGGCGAGCCGTGCACCTGGACCAATTGCGGCATGGGGATGATCAGTGGCGGCTCGACGGACAGCGCCGCTTCCAGCACGCAGTTGACGGCGTTCTCGGCGTCATCCACGCCGGCTGGCCGGTCAGAGCGCGGCGCGACGCCCAGCAGCAGCGTCCCGCCGCGCGCATTGGCCATCGCCACCAGCATGGCGGCAATATCGCTCACCGGTGCCCGGCCAGGCAGCCAGTCCACCGTTTCGCCCCGGCCAGCAGCCAGCAAATCCAGAATCCCCTGCTGCGTGAGTTTCTCCTCGGCCTCGAAGAAGCGTCCCTTGTGTACCACTTGCTCACTGCTAGGCTGCATGGTCGCCCCCTGAAGGAATCTCGTCGCGGACGTTGGCTGTTGCCGGGCGCGACTCCGCGCCGCCTGACGGCGGAAGCAGCGCCCACTCCAGCACCTCGTCCATGCGCGCCACGAGCTTGAGATCGAGATCGCGCAACACGTGTTTGGGAATCTCGGTCAAGTCCTTCTCATTGCGCCTGGGTAGCAGTACCTGCCGGACGCCTGCACGGTGCGCCGTCAGAATCTTCTCACGAACGCCTCCCACCGGCAGGACGCGCCCACGCAGCGTGATCTCGCCCGTCATCGCCACGTCGCGGCGCACTTTGCGCTGCGTCAGCGCCGAGATCAGCGCCGTCGCCAGCGTGATCCCCGCCGACGGGCCATCTTTGGGGATGGCTCCCTCCGGCAGGTGGACGTGAATATCCAGCCGGTCGAACTCGTCTGGCTCAATCCCCCACTGCCGCGCCCGCGAGCGCGTGTAGCTCAGCGCCGCCTGCGCCGACTCCTGCATCACGTCGCCAAGCTGCCCGGTGAGCAGCAGCACCCCCTTGCCTGGCATCAGCGTCACCTCAATCGCCATGATGTCGCCGCCGGCCTCAGTCCAGGCCAGCCCGGTGGCCACGCCAACTTCATCCGTCTCCTCGGCCATCATGGGCAGGAAAAGCGGCGGGCCGAGGTACACGGGCAGCTTCGCGGCGGTGATCCGCCGGGTGAGGCGCTTGCCCTCGGCCACACGCCGCGCCAGCTTGCGGCACACCTTGGCGATCTCGCGCTCCAGGTTGCGCACGCCAGCCTCATACGTGTATTCGCGGCAGATCAGGCGCAGCGCGGACTCGTCGAAGCGCACTCCGCGACCTTCCAGGCCGTGTTGCTTGAGCTGGCGCGGGATGAGAAAATGCCGGGCGATGCTGACCTTCTCATCCTCCACGTAGCCAGGGAATTCGATCACCTCCATGCGATCCAGTAGCGCGGGCGGGATGGGGTCCAGGTAGTTCGCCGTCGTGATGAAGAACACGCGCGACAGGTCGTAGTTGACATCGAGATAATGGTCAGAGAAGGCATGGTTCTGCTCTGGGTCGAGCACCTCCAGCAGCGCCGCCGCCGGATCGCCGCGAAAATCAGCGCCCAGCTTGTCAATCTCGTCGAGCATGAACACCGGGTTGATCGTCCCGGCGCGGCGCATCGTCTGGACGATCCGCCCTGGCAACGCACCGATGTACGTCCGGCGGTGCCCGCGAATCTCGGCTTCGTCGTGCACGCCTCCCAGGCTGACGCGCACGAACTCGCGCCCCAACGCGCTGGCGATGCTCTTGCCCAGCGAAGTCTTGCCAGTGCCGGGCGGCCCCACGAAGCACAAGATAGGCGTCTTCATCTGCTCGCCGGCCAGCTGGTGCACCGCCATGTATTCCAGAATCCGCTCCTTCGCTTTGGGCAGGCCGTAGTGCTCGGCATCCAACACGCGCGCCGCATGAGCCAGATCGAGATTGTCTTCGGACTGCACCAGCCAGGGCAGATCGAGCAGCCAGTCGAGATAGGTGCGAATGATCCCCACCTCTGGAGCCATCGGCGGGATCATCAGCAGCCTGCCCAACTCCTTGAGCGCCTTGTCTTTCGCTTCTGCGGTCATTTCCTTCTGTTCGATGCGCTCGCGCAGCTCGCCAAGCTCCTGCTGGAAAATGTCCGCTTCGCCTAGCTCGTGCTGGATCACACGCATCTGCTCGCGCAGGAACATCTCGCGCTGGCTCCGATCCACTTCGCGGCGCACCTGCGATTGGATGCTCTCCTCAAGCTCCAATACTTCTAGCTCGCGCCCCAGCAGGACACTCACCTTGCGCAGGCGCTCGGCGGGGTCGGCCAGGGCCAGCAGCGCCTGCCTTTCCTCCAGGCTCAGATCGAGCGTGGAGGCGATCATGTCCGCCAACCAGCCCGGCTCGTCAATGTTCAGCGCGTAGATGTACACCTCTTCGGGAAGCTGCGGGCTGAGGTCAACACACTTCTGGAACAGGCTCAGCGCCGCCCGCATCAGCGCCATCACTTCGCGCGTGTCCGGCGACTCCTCGGCGATGGGACGCGCCCGCACGCGGTAGTAGGGGGCCGTCTGCACGAACTCCACGATTTGCACGCGCCTGCGCCCCTGGGCCAGCACGCTGGTTCCCCCATCGGGCAGGTGCATCAAGCGTCCCAGGGCCATCTCAGTGCCCAGCGTGTGCAGTTCCTCCGGGACGAACGTCGTCTCCTCGGCATCGCGCACCAGGACGCCAATGACCGTCTCGCGGCGTGCCTGCGCCTCGCCCACAGCGGCGATATCCACGTCGCGCTGCAGGACGAGCGGCGTCACCATGTTCGGGAAGACGACCATGCCAGCCAGCGGGATGAGCGTCGCCTCGATGAACCCGTCCGCGTCCGGCTCCGCGTCCTTGATCGCGTAGAAATCGTGCAGACCGTGCCCAATCATCACCACGAGCCAGCTTTCCTGGTTATCCG
>Ga0334887_1004830_pt1 | contig 11757 bp, 10 predicted proteins | sample GraSluR1_MG_10_FD_207217 | JGI IMG/M metagenome (GOLD analysis project Ga0334887, IMG submission 207217) | Sludge microbial communities from methane-producing bioreactor in Wageningen University, Netherlands - Granular Sludge_18_07-R1 | ecosystem: Engineered > Bioreactor > Anaerobic >...
AAATTACCGCTGATCACCGCTTCTCGCAGCCCGCTTGCGGCTACAGTTTGCGCGAAGTGAGGATAGAGGATAGGCGCGGTTACCAGCCGCCCGTCGTACACGATGGCCAGCAATTCAAGCTCGTGCCCGATGATATAGTCCACCAGCGCGCTCATCTGGTCTGCTTGAGGATCGAAGAGGACATTCACGGCCCAATCGCTGCTGCCCGCCGACCGGGCGATCTGGGCATCGCTGACGCCCGCCCCGGTCATCAGCGTGACGAACGGCGTTCCTTCGGGGTGCAGCAGAGCGGCCTCTGGCTCTCCTTCAGGATCAAGCGGAGGGCAGGTGAAGTCCTCCAGGCTGGCTGGGACGTTTTCTTCAGCGATGGCCTGAGCAACCTGGGCAGTGGTCAGCAGACATGTGCCGTCTGGTATCTCGCCTGGTTGGAATCCAGAGAAGTCAACGAATTCCAGCAGTTTGGGCGGCTCATCGGATGGGAGCAGTTCCACGTCCCACCAGTCGGTGAGGTAGTACAGGATGTCCGGCAGGCGATTCGCATCCTGGATATTCATGGTCAGGCTGGTGCGGTGGTCTGCCTGCTGCACCACCTCGAACCACTCCAGCGCGCCTTCTGCCTGCTGTTCCTCCAGCCGCCAGGTGAGCCAGTCGGCCACTTCGTCGGGCGGCACATAGGCAAGCTGGTCAGGGGGTAAGTCGGGCACGAAAACTACCTGGAGCACGCCATCATCTTGGGCCGATGCAGTGGGAGCGATGAGGAGTACCGCGCATACCAGCAGCACGATCGGGCGGGTGATCATCGTCTGTCCTCCTGCGACCAGGTCGCCCAGGGAGCTTCTTTCCTCCCATTGTATCATCAGTGTCTACCCCCATTTCTTCATGTACGGCGACTGGTGTAGACTGAGCTTGTACGGCACGATGCGGTTGTGCGCCCGGCGCAGCCCCTGCAAACAGCATTGGGCGCTCGGACTTCACGCCTCGGCCTGCAGTCCGACGTACAGGAACAGACCGCCGAAGATGAGATACGGCAGACCCCACAGAGCGCCCACAAGCATGGTCAACCCCTGAGCCAGCAATGTTTCGCCCTGGCCTGCCCCATAGCCGCCCAGCAGTCCCAGGCCGCACAGCAGCGCCCCTCCTAATGCCGCGAGCAGCCCACCAAGCCGCTCCCAGCGCCAGGCCAGGACCAGGCTGACGGCTATCAGCATTTGCACGGCGCGCAGGGCGTCTATCTCGCCTGAACGCAGCAGACGTTGCAGGGCGATCAACAGAATCAGGCCGCCGAACCAGACCGCGTTATAGCGCGCTATCCAGCGCGCCCGATACACCCGGTAGGCATGGGTTCTATGCTGGCCCTCGCGCCTTGCGGCCTGGATGATGTTCCTGGGTAGGGCCGCCACCTCTCGCAGGCTGAAGCAGAGCGCGGCCCAGAGACCTGTTGCCGCTGCATCAGCCAGCGCGCTGGCGAACACGGCGCGCATTTCGTCGCCGAACTCGGCGCGGAAGCCGGGGGGATACAGCCCCAGCAGCCGCGCGTAGAGGATCGTCATGAGATGGGTGATGTGAGTCATGATGACTCCTTTGCCAACCGGAACCGGGCGACAACCGCCAGGCGTTCCAGGCGTTCCGTCTCTGCCCGCACAATGCGCTGCCCGATGTCGGTCAGGCGATAGCGCTTGCGCGGGCGACCTGAGTCTTCTGGCAGATCGTCCGCCAGGCGCTCGATCCACCCCTGGTCGAGCAGGCGGCTGAGCGCGCCATAGAGCGTGCCGGTGCTCAGGGTGATGCGGCCCTGGCTCAGGGTCTCGACATCCTTCAGGATCGCGTAGCCGTGACGAGGTTCCTGGGCCAGGCTGAGCAGGATGAAGAGAGTGGCTTCGGAAAGAGGCAGGTGCTCATCCATTGTCATCTCGGTCTCCCGTGATAAGTCGCAATGCGATATGTCGCAAGCCGATATGTCGTATAATGACATATTATCACGAAGAGAGACCGTCTGTCAAGGCGAGCGGCAGCATCGAGAATGCGCGGCGACCGCTGGCCGCCGCCGGCCGCCCACTGACAACCGATCGCTGATCACCGATCACTCCGCCATTTCTTCGCGCACGGCGAGTGGTGTATACTGGATTCGTGCGCCCTGCTGGGGCTGCGCCAGACGCGCAGCCCGCTGCGCGAGTGAGATTCCCTTATGGCCGGCGATCCGCTGATCGGCAAGAAACTGGGCGATTACACCATCGAGAGCCTGCTCGGTCGGGGCGGCATGTCGCGCGTCTACGTCGGCTACGACGAGTACCTGGATCGCTACGCTGCTGTCAAGGTGATCAGCGCCGACCTGACCGAGGCTGACGAAGCCGAGTATGCGCGCCGCTTCCAGACGGAGGCGCGGGCTATCGCTCGCCTGCGCCACCCCAACATCGTCGGCATCTACCAGTTCGGGCGCTCGGCGGGCATCTACTACATGGCCCAGGTGTTGCTCGAAGGCGCCGACCTGCGCGTGCTGCTCAAAGCCTACGCCGACCGGGACCTGCGCATGCCCGCGCCGGAGATTGTGCGCGTGGTGCGCGACATCGCCAGCGCGCTCGACTACGCGCACGAGCAGGGCGTCATTCACCGCGACATCAAGCCGTCGAATATCATCCTGGAGCGCATGACAGGCCGGGCCATCCTCATGGACTTCGGCCTGGCGCTGAGCGTGCCGGAGGGGACGTTGGGCGACACCTTCGGCAGCGCGCACTACATCGCGCCGGAGCAGGCCATCTCCTCGGCGAAGGCTGTGCCGCAGAGCGACCTGTACGCGCTGGGCGTCGTCGTCTACGAGATGGCGACCGGCACCGTACCCTTCGATGACCCTTCGGTGATGAGCGTGGCCCTCAAGCATCTCAACGACCCGCCGCCGCTGCCCACCGTCCACAACCCCGATCTGCCGCCTTCGGTGGAACAGACCATCCTGCGCGCGCTTGAGAAAGACCCGGCGCGCCGCTTTCGCACCGGCGCGGCCTTCGCCGACGCGCTGGAGCGCGCCTATGAGGACGCGCCCGCCCACCTGCACAGTGGGCCGTCCATCGCCGAGCTGATGGCCTGGCAGGGGGTGTCGCCGGAGGCGCTGCGCACGCCGCCGCCCGAACCTGAGCCGCCGGAATTCCCAGAGCCGGAGCCGTTCGACCTGGAGGCGTTGTCTTCGCGCCCCACGCCGCCGCCGGTGACATCTTATGTGCCCTACGTGCCGCCGGTACCCGGCGTCGCGTCGCGCTTCGCCCAGCGCCGCCAGCAGAAAGAAGCCGAAGAAGCCCTGCGCGCCATCGCCGAGGGCGACCTGACGCTCGACGAGGACGCGCTGGAAGACCTGTTGGAGTCCTACGACGAGCCGCGTGAGATCAGCCCAGGCGGGCCGCGCCCTGCGCCGGTCGTGCCGCCGCTGCTGGCAGAGCAGCCCCCTGCCGAGCCGGGCGCGGGTGAGCGCGCACGCCCCCCCCGGCGCCTCCGGCTGCTGCTGGTGGCGCTGGTTCTGCTGGCGATTGCCGCTGCCGCTATCCTGCTTGGCACGCGGGGCGGTGACCGCGACGGCGAGACAGATGCGGGTGCGGGGGCTGTTGCGCTGAGCGCCAGCGATACGCCCGCGCCGACGGACACGCCGCCGCCCTCCGCCACCCGCGCGCCCACGGCCACGCCGCAACCCACTGCGTCCCCCATTGCGGCGACGCAACTCGTGGCGGTTCCGGTCTCGCCCGCGCCGTCCGCCACGCCGACCGAGCCGCCGCCGTCCGCCACTGCGACCGAAACGCCATCGGCGACGCCGACCGCAGCGCCGACTGAAGCGCCCTCTGCCACGCCCACTGCACCGCCTGCGGCAGCGGCAGCGGCGGAAGCGACGCCCGGCCCGCCGCCGTCGCTGCGCCTGGTGTACGAGCGCGACGGCCTGCTGCTAGTCAATGTGTCCGGCGGGACGCTGGATGTCAGCGGGCTGATCTTCGAGCAGGTTCCCGCTGACGGCCCGGCGCGGCTGTTCCGCGCCTCCACCTGGGATCGCGAAGGCGTGGCCGACCCGCCCGCTTCCATGCGCGACGGCGGCTGCTACCAGGTGGTGACCCGGACAGCCACGCAGACGCAGCCCGATCGCACGCTCTGCTCGGAGTTCCTCGGCTATGTCCGGCTGGAGGACGGGCAGCGTTATTTCTGGGACGCGACTTCGCCGGACGCGATCTTCACCGTGCGCCTGGCCGGGGCGGACGCGCCGCTGGCCGAGTGCGCCGTCGCTGCCGGGGAGTGTGGGATCGCGCTAGAGGCGGCTCCGCCTGCGTTCGTGCCTTCTGCCACGCCGACGGCCAGACCATCGCCCACGCCCGCGCCGTCGCCGACTGCCACACCCACGCCGCTCCCGCCGGATGTCCGGCTGGTCTATGACGGCGATCAGGTGTGGCTGGTCAACGTCTCTGGCGAGGAGCAGGACATCAGCGGACTGGTCTTCGAGCAGTTGCTGCCCGACGGGACGGTGCGGCGCTTTGAGGCGCAGCAATGGAACCGTCCCGATGTGCTCGCTTCGCCCGCGCAGATGCCGGCGGACGGGTGCTTCCAGCTTGTGACCGGCGAGGGCACGCGCGCGTCCGCCGACTCCGTTGGCTGCGAGCGGCTGCTCGGCTGGCTGCGCACCGGCGTTCCCAGCCGCTACTTCTGGCTGGCCGACGATCCCGGCGCGGCCTTCACCGTGCGCCTTGCGGACGCGACCGCGTCGCTGGCGACGTGCGCCATTGCCGCCGGAGAGTGCGCGTTCAGCCTGGCGGGGGAGTGAGTCCGCTGGTGGTTGGTTATTGGTTGATCGCTTGGGGAAGAGAGGCTATGACGCTGGCGGTTGATCTGACGGGGAAGGTCGCCCTGGTGACCGGGGCTGGGCGCGGCATTGGCCGGGCGATTGCCGGGGCGCTGGCCGGGGCGGGCGCGGCGGTGGCGGTCAATGACATTGACGCGGCCAGCGCCGAGCGCACGGCGCGCGCCCTCGGCGCGCCGGCCCGCGCTTACCCGGCGGACGTGAGCGATCCCCAGGCCGCGCAGGAGATGATCGCGGAGATGGCCACCGACCTGGGCGGGCTGCATGTCCTGGTCAACAACGCCGGGATCGAGCCGCACGCGCCCATTCTGGAGATGTCGCTCGACGACTGGCAGCGCACGCTCGCCGTCAACCTGAGCGCGGCTTTCTACACCAGTCAGGCGGCGGGGCGGATCATGCGCGCGGCGGGGGGCGGGGTCATCGTTAATATCGCTTCCATCGCCGGGCACAACATCCCGCTGCCCAACCGGGCCAGCTACGTCGCCAGCAAGGCCGGGCTGGTCGGCTTCACCAAAGAGTGCGCCCGCGAATTCGCCGCCTATGGCATTCGTGTCAATGCGGTCTGCCCCGGCGTCATCGCCACCGAGATGACCGCCGCGCTGCGCGGTAACGCGGCGCAGATGCAGAAGTGGCTGGCGGACATCCCCCAGGGGCGGCTCGGCCAGCCGGACGACGTGGCCGGGGTGGTGCTCTTCCTGTGCAGCGACGCGGCAGCTTACCTCACCGGGCAGGCGATCAACGTGGACGGCGGCAAGGTGATGCTGTAGCGGGCAGCCCGGCGAGAAGGCGTGACTCTACCAGACTTCCAAAGTCTTCGAAGACTTCCGAAGTCTGAGCATCACCCCTCCCCCGCGTTGCTCTGACTCAGGCCGTGTGATAATATGACTGCCACACGCGGGCGGTCGCGCGATCCCGTTGACCGTCAGGCGCGGCGAAATCGGCACGTGAGGAGTGAGGGGGCAGCACAATGAGTCGCCAGGTATTGGCCGGATTTATTGTCCTGAATGTGATTGTTTCGCTGCTCGTTGCCTTCAGTGTGCTCGTCCTGGGCGGCTATTTCGACACTGACGAGCCGGTGCCCGCGCCGACGCAGATCGTCATCCTCACGGCGACGCCCATCCCCGGCATGAACATGCAGCCCGCCGAGTACCAGGGCACGATTGACGCGCTGCAACTGACCGGCACGGCCCTGTTCGAGCGCGCGGAAGTGGTGGCCGTGGTCACAGCGACGCCGGACCTGGCAGCAGGGCTGGCCGTTGCCGGCGTGACGGCTGTCGCCACCATTGACCCGGCGCGGCTGCCGCCTGTCCCGACCGATCTGCCGCCCGGAGTCGCCTCTCCGACACCCGAAACCGAGGACGACGGCTGTCTGCGCCATGTCGTGCAATCGGGCGACCTGATCATCAACATCGCCCAGCAGTACGGTGTGTTTGCCGGCGACATTCTGCTCGCCAACGACATGACTGAAGACGATGTGACCAACCTGCAGATCGGTCAGGAGCTGATCATCCCTGTGCCGGGCTGTGCCGCATTGATCACGCCGACGCCCGCACCCTCGCCGACCAATACGCCTTTCTCGCTGACGCAGATCGCGCCAACGGTCACGCTGCCGCCGACTGCCCTCAACGCGCAGGTGGTCATCGCCAACGTGACGGGGTGGGGCAGCGTCACCAACGAAGTGGTCGAGATTCGCAACGTGGGCAACGTCATCAATCTGCAGGGCTGGACGCTGAGCAACGAGCGCGGCGACACCTATCTGTTCCCGGAGTTCCGGCTGCAACAGGGTAGCCTGGTGCGCGTCTATTCGCGCCAGGGGCAGAACACTCCCGCTGCGCTCTTCTGGTCGCGCGAAGCGCCCGCCTGGCGCGACGGCGACACGGTGACGCTGGCCGATGCAGCGGGGCAGGTGCAGGCGACCTTCCGCGTGGGCGAAACGGCCCCGCTCTTCCAGGAGGCGACGCTCCAGCCAGGGGGATGAGCGGCGGCACCGTGCCGGCGATCAAAGCCCCCTCTCTAGCCCGGCTGGAGAGGGGGATTCAGGGGGTGAGGCGTGCGCAGGGGCGTATATGCTACGCCCCTGTGTTTCGATGGTGGCTGTTTCTGACAGGGAAGACGCGGCCCTCACACGCTCAGGGCGGTGAGGAGTCGCTGTGAGCGGAGAATGTGCGGTCAGGCGGCGCGAGGCGTCAGGACTGCTTGGCCTCGTCGTTCTTGTCCTCGTCGTCGCCGCGCAAACCCTTGCGAAACTCGCGGATGGCCGATCCCATCTCCCCGCCGATGCGCGACACGCGCCCCACACCAAACAGTAAGATCACCACAGCCAGGATCAGGATCAGCTCAGTCGTCCCTACGTTGCCCATTGCTTGCTCCTCACTACCTATGCTCGCCGCGCGTGCGCGGCGCACGGTCGTCTTCATGGAAGTGAGCGACAGCTTGCCCGGCCTTCACTCGACTTCATTATACCAGGCCCCGCCGAATCTGGTCAGGGCAATTGCGTCTACGTGCGTCCTGCTGCCCTGCTTTACCTCACCCCCTGGCCTCACTGCGCTCGGCCTGTCCCCCTCTCCGCACGCAGAGAGGGGGACAGCAACCGCCGTCCCCAGCGTGTCCGGGCGCAGGAAGTGACCTCTGAAGTCTGAACCTGGACGCAGCAGAGCAGCGCCCCCGTAGGGGCGTATTGCTATACGCCCCTACGGAGGCATTTCGCCAACAGTATCGCGTGTGGAGAGGAGGCGGCGAGGCGCGCCAGCGCCGAGCGGGGGTGAGGTCAACCGGTTGATGCGCGGTAGACTCAGGTATGGTTGCCCCGGCGAATCTGGTTAAAGATTTGCGCACCGTTGGAGCCGCCTGCTACACTAGGCTCGCACATCACCCAGGGAGGTTGGAGCGTGCCCGCACAGGCGCTTTATCTCAAGTGGCGGCCCGCGACGTTCGAGGACGTGATCGGCCAGGATCACATCACCCGCACGCTGCGCAACGCACTGCGCCAGGGGCGCATCCGCCACGCCTACCTGTTCAGCGGCCCGCGTGGGACGGGCAAGACCTCGACGGCGCGCCTGCTGGCCAAAGCGGTCAACTGCCTGGACGGCGATCCCGACCGGAGGCCCTGCAACGCCTGCGCCCACTGCCTGGCCGTCAACGAGGGACGCTATCTGGACTTGATCGAGATTGACGCGGCGTCGCACACCGGCGTGGACGACGTGCGCGACCTGCGCGACAAGATCGCTTTTTCGCCCGGCGAAGGCCAGTACAAGGTCTATATCATTGACGAGGTGCACCGCTTCTCTGGCGCGGCTTTCGACGCGCTGCTCAAGACGCTGGAGGAGCCGCCCGCGCACGCCATCTTCGTGCTGGCGACCACCGAGATCGCCAAAGTCCCCGCCACGATCAAGAGCCGCTGCCAGTTGTTCGAGTTCCGCCGCGTGCCGCTGGCCGAGGTGACGGCGCGGCTGGCCGAGATCGCCGAGGTCGAGGGCGTCTCGATTGACCCGGCGGCGCTGACGCTCATCGCCCGCGAGGGCACCGGCAGCGTGCGCGACAGCATCAGCCTGCTCGACCAGCTCATCGCCGACCCGAACGCGCACATTTCGCTGGACATGGCCGAGCAGATTCTGGGCACGGCCAGCGGGCAGAACATTGTCGAGCTGGCAGACGCGCTGATCGCCAGTGACGCGGCGCGCGGCCTGGACCTGATCAACGCGGCGGTTGACGGCGGCGCCGACCCGCGCCAGCTTGGTCAGCAAGTGATCGCCCACTTGCGCCAGGTGTTGCTGGTCAAGATGGGGGGCGAGGCGCTGGTGGACAGCACCGAGGAGCGCCGCGCCGTGTTGCGCGAGCAGGCCGAGGCCATCGGGCGCAAGACGCTGATCGCCGCCATCCGTGCCTTCAACGGGGCGGTCGCCGAGTGGCGCGCCGGGTGGCAGCCGCAGCTTCCGCTGGAACTGGCCTTTCTGGAGAGCATCAAGCCGGTGGCGGAGGAGGAGCCGGAGCCTGCGCCGCGCCCCGCTGCCCATCCGCGCCCGCGCACGCAGCACGACCTGCCGCCGCCCGTCGAGGAGCAGGAGGTCGCGCCGCCGCCTGCTGCCCCGGTCGCCCCTGCCGCGTCCATCCCTGGCGGCCCGTCGCGCGTGCACGTGGCCGATGTGTTGAGCGCCTGGGCGCAGGTGCAAAAGAGCGCGCGCGCCCATCACCCCTCGCTGCCGGCGCTGTTGGAGCATGTCACCCCGCGCGACGTGCGCGGCGATCAGTTGGTGCTCAGCGTGCGCAGCGACATCTTCAAGCAGAAGATCGAAGTGGCCGACAAGCGCGCGGCGCTCGAAGAGGCGCTGTACGCCGTGTTGGGCGTGCCGCTCAAGGTGTCGGTGATCGTGGTGGACGAGGCGCACGTCAAGACACCCGGCGCGAACGACGTGCTGGCGACGGACGATGTGCTGGCCTTCGGCGTCAATGAGTTGGGGGGCGAGATCACCGATCTGGACGATGAGGAATGAGCGGCCATCCGGCGGGCCTTCAGGGGCGGACAGGTGTTGGGATTGGGCTATAGTCTGGGGCGGCTCTTCACTTTACCTCACTCCCGCTCGGCGCTGGCGCGCCTCGCCTCCCCCTCTCCGTTTACGAAGAGGGGGAAGAGCCGAGCGTAGCGAGGCCAGGGGGTGAGGTTGATTGGTCGCCATCTCAATGCTTTTCACGCTGCTGTCCGCCCCTGAACCGGCGGGCCGGGGGTAGAACACGTAGGAGCACTGCTCTGCTGCGCCCGACATAGGGGCGGGTTTACAAACCCACCGCTACAAAAACGCTGCCAATGGCTATAGACCTGCCGGGGCGAACCTTTCGCCTGGCGAGACGAATGCACAGGAGTGATCAGTATGGCCAGAAAGAAGCAAGGCGGTTTTGGCGGGCCGATGGGTGGCGGGATACCCAGCCAGGCGTCGCTCATGCGCCAGATCAAGAAGATGCAGGAAGACATGGAAGCTGCCCAGGCCGCGCTCGGCGACGAGACGCTCGAAGTCAGCGCGGGCGGCGGCGCAGTGACCATCGTCATCACCGGGCACCAGGTGGTCAAGTCGCTGACTATCAACCCCGAAGCGATTGACACGTCGGACGACGAATGGCTGACCGATCTGCAGGATTTGCTGGTCGCGGCGGTGAATCGGGCCGTCGAGGAAAGCCAGGCGTATGCCGCCGAGCGGATGCAGAGCGTCAGCGGCGGCCTGGACTCCATGCTGCCCGGCGGGTTGGGCGAGCTGTTCGGCTAGGAACTGCCCGCAGAGTGCCGGGCGCAGCAGCGCAGCGTTCCTGCGCGGGCAGGATCGCTACAGGTACAAAATGCACTGTGCGTGCGCGCGATGAGGTGAGTTGTGAGCCAGGCTGTCCCCAAACCAGTTACGCAGTTGGTCGAAGCGTTCTCGCGTCTGCCGGGCATCGGCCCCAAGACCGCCTCGCGCCTCACCTACTACCTGCTGCGCGCGCCGGACGAGCTATCGCAGACGCTGGCGGCGGCCATCGGTGACCTCAAGGCCAAGACGCGCACCTGCTCCATCTGCTACAACATCACCGAGGAAGACCCGTGCCCCATCTGCCGCGACGAGACGCGCGAGCAGACGACGCTGGTTGTCGTCGAGGAGCCGCTCGACGTGCTGGCGGTCGAGCGCACCGGCGCTTATCAGGGGCGCTATCACGTGCTGCACGGCGCTATTTCACCGGTGGAGGGCGTTGGCCCGGAAGACCTCAAGATTCGGGAACTGGTCGCGCGCGTGCGAGCCGGGGGCGTGCTGGAGGTGATCATCGCCACCAACCCCGGCATGGAAGGTGACGCGACGGCCATGTACCTGCAGCGCCAGCTTGCGCCCACTGGCGTCAAGGTCACGCGGCTGGCGCGTGGGTTGCCCACCGGCGGCGACCTGGAATATGTGGACTCGGTGACGTTGCTGCGCGCCCTGCAGGGCCGGCAGGAGATGTGAGCGCCGCGCCGCGATTGGCGGTTGGCGTCCTGTCAGCGAAGATGCTAACCAGCCGGACAGCCGGGGCACTTCGGCGTTCTCACGCCAGTTTTATGGAAACTCAAGGAATCACCCTTGACGCCCCTGGTCAGCGATGGTAAGATGTTTCCACGCTCGAAGGGAACAACGCGCTACGGGAAAGCCGGGCGCAGGTTCTATACAAACTGAACGACACGAAAGGGGGCCGCACCGACAAGCAACCTGAAGGTAGTTTCGCTTTCAGCTTGTCCTGCGCCCGCCGTCACCCGGCGGTTTTTTGCCCCACAGAGTGACGTTCAGTGCCGGGCAGCCCCTTAACAACAGCATAGTGACAGGAAGCAGCGAGTGTAGAGAGCACAGGAGCCATCTACCCTTGAGGGGGTAGGTGGGGAGTGAATACGGAGAGTTTGATCCTGGCTCAGGATGAACGCTGGCGGCGTGCCTAATACATGCAAGTCGAACGTGATCCCTAATTTCGGTTAGGGTGAAAGTGGCGAACGGGTGAGTAACACATGGCTGACCTGCCCCTCAGAGGGGGACAACCGCTGGAAACGGTGGCTAATACCCCATACGCTCGCTCGGGTTAGAGGCCGGGTGGGGAAAGGCGATTAGTGCTGAGGGAGGGGGCTGTGGCCCATCAGCTAGTTGGTAGGGTAACGGCCTACCAAGGCGAGGACGGGTAGGGGACCTGAGAGGGTGACCCCCCACACGGGCACTGAGAGACGGGCCCGACTCCTACGGGAGGCAGCAGTAAGGGATATTGCGCCAATGGGCGAAAGCCTGACGCAGCAACGCCGCGTGCGGGAGGACGGCCTTCGGGTTGTAAACCGCTTTTCCGGGGGAAGAGGGAGGACGGTACCCTGGGAAGAAGTCTCGGCTAACTACGTGCCAGCAGCCGCGGTAAAACGTAGGAGGCGAGCGTTATCCGGATTTACTGGGTGTAAAGCGCGTGCAGGCGGT
>Ga0334887_1004840_pt1 | contig 11737 bp, 11 predicted proteins | sample GraSluR1_MG_10_FD_207217 | JGI IMG/M metagenome (GOLD analysis project Ga0334887, IMG submission 207217) | Sludge microbial communities from methane-producing bioreactor in Wageningen University, Netherlands - Granular Sludge_18_07-R1 | ecosystem: Engineered > Bioreactor > Anaerobic >...
CTACCGAGGACCGAAGGCCCCGACGTCCGGTGGGAGCGCGGTCAGTGGTGGTGTGGACATTCCTTGGCCACAACCTATGCCACTCTAGCCCATGTCGGTGGGGATTCGCGCGGGCCGGTCGACCACGGCCGGGCTCTGGCCCTCGACGCAGACAGCGGCCACGCCTTGTTTCATCTACCACACGTCGACGCGTGGTAGATGAAACAAGGCGTGGCCGCTGAGGCTGAGGAACGGGTCTCCGGTGCCGGGTCAGCGACGCAGGCCGAGCCGGGCGATGAGATCGCGGTAGTGCTCGATGTCGTTCTTGGCGATGTAGTTGAGCAGGCGGCGGCGCTGGCCGACCATCAGCATCAGGCCGCGGCGGGAGTGGTGATCCCCCTTGTGCTGCTTGAGGTGCTCGGTCAGGTGCGAGATCCGCTTGGTCAACAGGGCCACCTGGACGTCCGGGGAGCCGGTGTCGCCGGGGTGGGTCGCGTACTCGTCGATGATCTTCTGCTTCTCGGCAGCATCCATGGCTGCGCTCCTCTCGGTGGTCCCGTTGCGCGGCGCCACGTCCCGGACGGATGTCACGGGATCGCAGCTCTTGGGAATCCGCGGCCGATCAGACGGCAGCTCAGCAGCCTACCACCGGCGCCGGGACGCACCAAACCGCCGGTCGCCCCGGGGCAGCGGCGGATCTGCCGTCGCCTGTCACGGGCCCTCGACCGGGCGGGGACGCCGACAAAGGGACCCGCCATCGGGCGGATCCCCCTTGTCGTGCCGGAACGGCGACGGTCAGCGGGTGACCTTGCCCGCCTTCAGGCACGAGGTGCAGACATTGAGACGCTTGGTCGTCCCGTTGACGGTGACGCGCAGGCGCTGGATATTCGGGTTCCAACGCCGGTTGGTCCTCTTCTTCGACCAGGGCACGTTGTGTCCGAAGCCCGGGCCCTTGGCGCAGATGTCACATACGGCAGCCACTGGTGATACTCCTTCGGGAATCGTCAGCTCGAGGTGTCGGGAGGCCCCGGTACACGAAAGCAACCGGTACAGGATAGCCCACCGGGTCCGGTGGAGCGAAATCGGCCGGGATCCGCGGATCAGCGCTCCGGGCTGCGGTGCTGGTCCGCCCGGTCGCGGAGCCGCTCGACGACAAACTCGGGAACGAAGGTCGACACATCCCCGCCGAACAGCGCGATCTCCCGGACCAGGGTGGAGGACACGAAGGACCACTGGGCGGCGGTCGGCAGCAGGATCGTCTCGATGCCGGTCAGCTGCTTGTTCATCTGCGCCATCTGCAGCTCGTAGTCGAAGTCGGAGGCGAACCGCAGCCCCTTGACGATGGCGTCGACCCCGTTGCGCCGACAGTACTCGGCGAGCAGGCCGTCGATCGGGGAGACCACCACACCGGGAATCCCGGCACATGCGGTGGCCAGCATCTCGAGACGTTCCTCCAAGGAGAACAGGGTCCGCTTGGAGGTGTTCACGCCGACGCCGATGATCAGCTCGTCGAAGAACTCGGCGGCGCGGGCGAAGATGTCGAGGTGTCCGTGGGTCACCGGGTCGAAGGTTCCGGGGCAGATGGCCTTCATCGGTCCTCCTGGGCGTAGTGGATCGCGGTCTCACCATAGCGGCGCGTCCAGGTGTCCACACCGTCCGGCCACCGGGGCGCGACGTCGCGGGCGGACCGTTCCACCGCCAGCAACCCGTCTGCGGCCAACCACCCGGTCCGCCACACCGACCCGAGGCTCCGCTCCAGATCGGCCGTGGGCACCGCGTACGGCGGGTCGGCCCAGATGATGTCGAAGGCGTATGGCGCCGGTCCGGCCAGCAGGTCGGCCACGGTCCCGGTCCGTACGTCGACCCGCAGGCCGAGGGACCGTACGTTGCCCCGGGCGAGGTCGGCGGTGCGGCGGTCGGACTCCACAGCCAACACCGGCCGGGCGCCTCGGCTGGCCGCCTCCAGCGCCATGGCGGCCGACCCGGCGTACAGATCGAGGAAGGAGCACCCGGCGAGGCCGCCTCCGGCCCAGGCCTCGAGTGCCGAGAAGACCGCCTCACGGACCCGGTCGGTGGTCGGGCGGGTGCGGTCACCGGTCGGCGTGGACAGCCGCCGTCCGCCATGGGTCCCCGCGATGATGCGCGTCACACGGAACAGGCTAGCGGCGCCTCGGACCCCGGCACCCTCCCGGCGATAGACTCACGCCAAGCGAACGAGGACGTGGCTGAGGAGCTGATATGGCCGGCGCAGAAGTCGATGCGGTGACGGAGATCTCGGACGAGGAGTCGTGGGGACTGTTGGCCGGCGCTCAGCTGGGTCGACTGGCCACCAGCATCGGCGACGACATCGAGATGTTCCCAGTGAACTACGTCGTGGATCACGACAGCATCGTGTTCCGCACCGCGGAGGGCAGCAAACTCTTCGAGCTGACCGTGAACTCCCGGGTGGCCTTCGAGGTCGACGAGTCCACCGGCGACGGCGGGTGGAGCGTGGTGCTGCACGGCGACGCCAAGGTGCTGGAGGACGAGGACGAGATCGCCCACGCCCAGACCCTGCGGCTGCGTCCGTGGGTGCCGACGATCAAGACCACCTTCGTGCGCATCGTGGCCCATCGGGTGTCCGGCCGTCGTTTCCGTTTCGGCGAGGAGCCCGAGGGCTGGCATCTGTGAGTTCCCTCACCCGTCGAGGCTGATCAGCTCCATCCGCCGGATCGCGTCGTGGAAGCCCGGCGTGCTCAGGTCCGGGTCCTCGGCGACGGCACGCTCGGCCAGGTCGCGCGCCATCCCGATCAGATCGGCGTGGCGCGTCACGCTCAACAGCCGCAGGCCGGTGTGTGACCCGGTCTGGACCGTGCCCAGCACGTTTCCCTCGCGGCGCTGCTCCAGGTCGAGCTCGGCCAGCGCAAAACCGTCGCGGGTGGCCGCCAGGGCGTGCAGCCGCTCGAGTGCCGTCGGTTCCTGGCTGGTGGCCAGCAGCAGGCACAGGCCCGGGAAGCGGCCCCGCCCGATGCGGCCGCGAAGCTGGTGCAACTGCGAGATGCCGAAGCGGCCGGCGTCACAGACGATCATCATCGACGCGTTGGGCACGTCCACGCCGACCTCGATGATCGTCGTCGCGACCAGCACGTCGATCTGCCCGTCCCCGAACGCCGCCATCACCCGGTCCTTGTCCTCGGGCGCCAGTCGGCCGTGCAGGACGCCGATCCGGACGTCGCCCAGCGCTGTGTGACCCAGCCGGTCGGCCACCTCGGTCACCGACCAGCCCACCGGCTCACCGCCCGGCCCCTCGCCGCGATCCTCGCCTCCGGGGGCCCCGTCCCAGGAATCGTCGTCGGGGGTGATCCGCGGGCACACCACGAAAACCTGACGGCCCGCCGCGATCTCCTCGCGGGCCCGCTGCCAGGCCCGGTCCACCCAACGCGGGTGGGACCGCACGTCCACCACGGTCGTCGTCACGTCCGACCGCCCGGCCGGCACTTCGTCCAGGGTGGACACCTCCAAGTCGCCGTAGATGGTCAGCGCCACCGACCGGGGGATCGGGGTGGCGGTCATCACCAGGGTGTGTGGATGGGCCGTCGCCCGGTCGGTCAGGGCCCGGCGCTGCTCCACCCCGAAGCGGTGCTGCTCGTCGATCACGACCAGGCCCAGGTCGGCGAACTGCACGGTGTCGGACAGCAGGGCGTGCGTGCCGATGACGATCCCGGCCTGACCGGAGGCGGTCGCGGCGAGTGCCTCGCGGCGGGCGCTGCCGCTCATCGACCCGGTCAGCAGCGCCACCGCGGTGCCGCCGAGGATGCCGCCACCGGCCAGGTCGCCGAGCATGGTGGTGACCGACCGGTAGTGTTGCAGGGCAAGCACCTCGGTGGGGGCGAGCAGGGCCGCCTGGCCGCCCGCATCGACCACATCCAGCATCGCCCGCAGCGCGACGACGGTCTTTCCCGAGCCGACCTCCCCCTGGAGCAGCCGCTGCATCGGCCGGTCGCCGGCCAGGTCGGTGCCGATCTCCTCCCCGACGCGGCGCTGACCCTCGGTGAGGCGAAACGGGAGGGCGGCGTCGAACGCCGCCCGGATGCCGTCCGGTCTCGGCGGCCGCGGCACGGCGGTCCGGTCGGCCCGATCGGCGCGCCGGTACGCCATCGCCAGCTGCACCTCCAGCGCCTCGTCGAAGGCCAGCCGGTGTCGGCCCTGCTGCGCCTGCTCGGTGTCGGTCGGCTGGTGCACGGCGCGCAGCGCCTCGGCCAGCGGCATCACGTCGGCGGTCTCCACGACCCAGTCCGGCCACGGATCGGGCAGGTCGCCCAGGGCGTGCAGGGCCAACTCCTGCGCCTCGGCGATGTCCCAGCTGGGCAGCTTGGCCGATGCCGGATAGATGCCGATCGGGCCGCCGCGGAACACGCTGGCCATCGACCGATTCCGGTCCGAACCGGCGACGAAGCGCCCGCGGTCGTCGACCACGACGTAGTCGGGATGGGCCAACTGCGGCCGACCGCGGAACTCCCCGACCTTCGCCGAGAAGATCCCCCGGGCGCCCGGCTGGAGGGTCCGCTGCCACCAGGTGAGCAGGTGGTTGGCGCCGAAGAAGGTCGCCGGCAGCCGATTGCGCCCGTCGGTGAGGGTGACCTCCAAACGCCCGCGCCCCTTCTTCCCGGGAGGGCCGGGATGGGCCCGTACGTCCGCCACCCGCGCCAGCAGGACGACGTCGGTGCCGACCTCGATCGAGGACAGGTCGGAGACCTCCGCACCGACGACATAGCGACGGGGGACGTGCCGGACCAGATCACCGACGGTGTGCACGCCGATCGCCGCGAAGGCCTTTTCCTGCGCCCCGACCACCAACCCGACCCGCTGGTCCAGTGCCGCGTACGCATCCGACCGCCAGCCCCCTCGGAATGCCATCGCCACCCCTCCTCACCGGTCACCGCCCTGACGGTTTCCCAGGCTAGACGGGGTCACCGACAGTCAGCCCAGCGACGGCGCCGACGGGACCGTCCCCAGTCTCAGGTCGCGCGGGGACAGATAGCGGCGGCGGTCGGTGACCAGGACGGTGGCGAGGAAGCCGATCGCCAGCCAGGCGAGCAATTCGACCAGACCGGTCACCACGCCCGAGCCTCCCGTGACGAGGGCCCGAAGAGCGACCACTGCGCCGTGGGTCGGCAACAGGCCGGCAGACGCATACAGGGGGCCCGGGATGGTGGTGACGACGCCGGTGGCCACGGCGAGCACACCCAGCACGAGGGAGAGGAGGCGACCCGCGCTGCCCAGGACGGCGGCCAACGCCTGATTGATCGCCACGAAGCTGCCCGCGGCGAGGAGGGACACCAGCAGGAAGGCGACCGCGGTGGTGGCCTTCAGGTCCAGCAGCGGGACGGCGATCACCGAGATGACCAGGGCCGCCGACGCCGCCGCGATGGCCCCCGGACGGGCGGCGCGCACGATGATCCGCCAGGTCGGCTCGCGCGAGGTACGGATCCCGGCCGGCAGCGGGCGGGTGGCGAGATAGGTGATGAGGGCGACACCCCACAGGGCAACCGCCGCGAGCAGAGTGACGGAAAGTACGCCGAAGGGAGATCCGGTGAGGTCGGCGGCGGTCGGGGCCGAGGCCACGTCGGACAGGTGGCCGCGTTCCCTCTCCGTGTAGGAGGGCACCTGGTCGACTGCCTGGGAGAGCCCGTCGCTGAGCTGCTTGGCGCCGTCGTCGGCCTGCTTGATCCCGTCGGCCAGTTGTCCGGCCCCATCATCGGCCTGATGCGCACCGGTGGCCAGCCGGGTGGCACCGGTGACGAGGTCGTCCGCACCATCGCTCAGGTCACCTGCGCCGTCGGCGAGCTGGTGAGCCGCATCGTCGGCCTGCTGGACGCCGGTGTCGAGTTGGGACGCCCCGTCGGCCAGGTCGTCGGCGCCGCTTGCCAGGTCGCCGGCACCGGAGGCCGCCTGCGCAATCCCGCTGACCAGGTCGGAGGACCTGGCGGACAGTTCCGCAGCGCCGTCGGAGACCTGGCGGGCGCCCGTGGCCAGCTGCTTGACCGAGTCGCGGGCCGAGACGATGTCGGAGCGGACATCGGACTTGCCCTCGTCGAGGCGCTTCGCATCCGCCTCCGCGCGGTCCACCGCCTCGATCAGGTCGGCGCAGAACTGGGGGTCGGCCCCATCCTGTGCCGAGCACTCCGAGGCCATCCTGCGCAGATCGGCGACGGTGTCCGTGGCGTCGGGCAGGGAGTCGATGACATCGACAGCGCCGTCGGCCACCGGGACCACGGTGTCGGCGAGTTGCTCGTTGCCGTCGGCGACCTGGTCGGCCCCGTCGGCGAGTTGCCGGGTCGCCGTGGGGAGCTGGGCGGTCTGCTCGGCGGCCGAGCTCAGCCCGTCGGACAGTTGCCCGGCGCCGTCGGAGAGTTGGCTCGCGCCGTCGGACACCTGTCCCGCGCCGGAACGGAGCCGGGTGGTCCCGTCGGCGAGCTGATCGGCGCCGTCGGCGAGCTGGGTGGTCCCGTCGGCGAGCTGGTCGGCGCCGTCGTGGAGCTGGTCGGCGCCGTCGGCCAGTTGACCTGTGGCGTCGGCGAGCTGACCGGACCCGGTGACGAGCTGGGTGGTCCCGTCGTGGAGCTGGTCGGCGCCGTCCGCCGCCGTCCCCAACTGGTCGTGCATGTCGGTGAATCCGACGTAGACATTGTCCAGGTAGGTGCTGACGATGAGGTTGTCGAGATTCCTGCGGGCTTCCTCGGCGACCTTCTGGGCGGCACCGGGATCGGCGACTCCGGCCCCGATCCCGGTCTGCACCTGCAACTGTCCGCGGACCGCCTCCAGGGGTTGCGCCGTTGCCGACGACGTCGTCTTCTCGGAGAAGTCCTTCGGGATCGTGACCACGGCGACGTACGTTCCGTCGGCGAGCCCGCTGCGGGCGTCGTCGGTGTTGGTGAGGACCCAGTCGTATGCCGAATTGTCGTCGTGGGTGAGGTCACCCGCGAGCTGGCGCCCCAGCGGGATGGTCTGCCCCTGGACATTCACCGGTTCGTCGTTGTTGACCACCGCGGCCTTCGCCGTGCCGTGATTGGTTCCGGGTGCCCAGAAGGCCCAACTCAGCAGCCCCATGACGATGAGAGGCACGATGACGAGGCCCACCCAGATCCGCAGGGCGAACGGCCGGGTGGTGAGGACGCGGCTGATGGCGGCGATCGGGGTGGGCATCACTGAACCTCTGCAGGTTGACGGACGAGGGCAATGGGTGGGTTCTGGCGGTGGTCGACCGGGGGGCCCATGGGGTGGATCCGGACGCCGCGAGCCGGCAGGATGTCCGCGATCCGGGCAGCGTCCTGACAGGTGAGGACGTAGGAGACCGGGGAGCCGGACGGTGCGGTCCGGTGGGCGAGGAACCGGCGCACCTGGTCGCGCGGGTGGGACCGCAGCACCAGATCCACGTCGTCGATCAGGATCAGGGTGACGCCGTCCTCCAGCGCGTCGGAGACCGCGCGGGGAACGCTCGGCGCGGTCCGCGCCTCGATCAGGGCGCACCGCGCGCGGACGGTGCGGACATGGTTGGGGATCACACGGCCCAACACCTTCAGATCACCGCGAAACTTCGTCACCCGCCCGGCCAGGGTCGCCAGGAGCGCCGACTTCCCCAGCGCGCCGGAGCCGGACAGGACGAGGACCTCCCCGGGAAGCAGATGGAGCGCGGTCTCGGCCACCACCACCGACCCCCGATCGTCCTCCAGCGTGACTCCCCGGGCACTGATCACCTCCGGACTGTCGGGGGAGGGCCAGTCCCTCAACCGGAGTTCGTGGACGAGCGCATCCCCTTCGGCGTCGAACACCGGCAGGCTGCGGTCCAGGGTCGGCGGCAGGCCCCAGGCCCGATCGCCCAGCAGCGCGAGCACCGCCGGGACGAACGTCATCCGGACCAGGAAGGCATCGACGAAGACGCCGACGGCCAGCGCGAGGGCGATCGGCTTGATCGTCGCGCTGCCCTCGGGGACGAAGGCGGCGAAGACGCCGAACATGATCAGCGCGGCCGCGGTGACGACTCCTGAGGCAGACACGAATCCTTCCTCGATCGCTTCTGCGGCATTGCCGTGATGGGCGTAGTGCTCCCTGATCCGGGAGACCAGGAAGACCTCGTAGTCCATCGCGAGCCCGAACAGCACGCCCATCAGGATGATCGGCAGAAAGCTGATCACGCTGCCGGTGTGTGCGACATGGAGAACCTCGGCCAGGTGGCCCTGCTGGAACACGAACGAGGTAGCGCCGAAGGCGGATCCGACGGACAGCAGGTAGCCGACGGTGGCCTTGATCGGGACCCACACCGAGCGGAAGACCATCGCGAGCAGCACCAGGGACAGGCCGACCACCAGGGTGCCGAAGGGCAGCAGCGAGGCGCCGAGTTTGGCCGACACGTCGATCCCGACCGCGGTGAATCCGGTCACTGCCGTCGCGGTGTCGTACTTCTCCTGCCAGTGACCCTCCTGGTCCCGGAGCCGCTCGACCAGGGCGTCGGTGCGCGCGTCGTCCGGACCGCTCTCGGGGATGACCTGGATGACGCCGGTGTCACCCTTCTCGTTCGGAGTGGCCAGTGGCACCGACGCCACGCCCGGGAGGTCCCGAATCTCGTCGGCGATGTCATCGACCAGCCCGATCGGATCCGTGCTCTGGATGATGTCGGCGGTGACGATGAGCGGGCCGTTGTAGCCGGGGCCGAAGTGCTCGGCGACGACCTCGTACGTCTCCCGCGCCGGGGATCCCTGCTCCTCGCTCCCGTTGTCGGGCAGGGCGAGACGCAGTTGCGCGGCCGGGATCGCCGATGTCCCGAGGGCGACCACGATGAGGATGATGGTGACGATCGGTCGGCGGGTCGCCGTGCGGACCCACCGGCGAGCGAGGCCGATGCGGGGACGCCGACCGGAAGGGACCTGCTGCGTGTCGTCGACCTGGGCGCGGCGTCGGGGGACGCGGGGCCGGAGCCGCTCCCCGGCAACGGCCATCAACGCAGGAACGAGCGTCTCGGCGACGCACACCGCGACGGCGACCCCGAAGGCCGCGGCCACCCCCATGGTGGTGAGGAAGGGTATCCCCGCCACCGAGAGGCCGAGCAGGGCGATGATGACCGTGAGCCCGGCGAAGGTGACCGCTGATCCGGCGGTGGCGGTCGCCCGGGCGATGGACTCCTCGACCTCCATGCGCTCGGCGAGCTGGTCGCGATGCCGCGACAGCAGGAACAGGGCGTAGTCGATCCCGACGGCCAGGCCCAGCATGACCGCCAGCATCGGGGCGGTCGAGGAGATCGGGGTGACGACGGTGGCCAGATAGATGACTGCCACCGAGATGCCGACGCCGAGGATCGCGGTGACCAGCGGCATTGCCGCAGCGATGGCATTGCGGAACATCACCGACAACACCAGCAGGGCGATGACCAGGCCGATCCCTTCGGTCGGGGAGAGCTTCGGCACCTTGTCGGCGAAAGCGTCGCCGCCGGCGTAGACGGCCACGTCGCCGCCGATCTGTCGGTCCAGGTCGGCCGCGATCGTGCTGACCTGCGCCTTCGTGTCGGGCGTGATGTCGGCCAGGGAACCGTCGATGAAGATGGCGATGAGCGCCGCCCGGCCGTCCGGCGACAGGGCACCGTCGACCGAGTCGTCGAAGGGGTTGGCGACGACGGCCACCTGCTCGACGTCGTCGATCCTGTCCACTGCGGTCCCCACGGCCCGGCGGATCACGGCCGTGTCGACCGTTTCGCCGTCGGGGACGACCACGACCAACTGGGCCGACGTCCCGCTCACCTGAGGGAAGACATGGCCGAGGTGATTCAGGGCGTCCTGGGATTCCGAGCCCGGAATGCTGAAGGTGTCGTCGGTGCCCTTGGTCAAGGTCACCGCGAGCGTCCCGCCCAACGCCAGGACGACGAGCCAGGCAACGATGACCAGGCCGCGGCGCCTGACCACGGCCCGGCCGAGCTGATAGAGGAAAGACGACACGAAGGGACTCCTGGCAGCAGAGGAAAGCCGGCATGGGATCGGCGTCGATCGGATACGGTACGTATCGGGTACACAATGTATCCTGGGTGTCCCGTGTATCCAAGTCGCCGTTCACCTCGGGCGGTTCGGCGTGGGCACGGACGGAAACAGGAGGACAGATGGGCACTGCCACGGAGGGTCTCGGGCGTCCCGGACCGGTCAGGCGTCACCGGGGCCGTACGGGGGTCACCCGGCGGCGTGCGCGCACCCGCCGGGATCTGGTCGACGCGGCCTATGCCGTCTTCGCCGAGACCGGGATCCAGGAGGCCTCGATCGAGCGGATCTGTGAGGAGGCCGGCTATACCCGCGGCGCGTTCTACTCGAACTTCGCCTCCAAGGAGGACCTCTTCCTGGCCACCTACGAGGTCCAGACCGCGAGACGGGCCGATCGGTTGCGCACGGCCATGGATACCGCCCTGGCTGATCTCGGTGGCGCCCGGCGCGGTCAGCCGCTCGAGGTCGCCCGAAGGGTGGCCCGGCTGTTCGTCGAGTCGCTGCACGACGATCTGGCCTGGTACCTGGTGACCGCCGAGTTCCGGGCGCGGGCGATGCGACGTCCCGACCTGCACGGCGCGACCTTGGCCGCCGAGGCGGCGTTCGTCAACACCCTCGCCGAGTTGGTGGCGCGTTTTGCCGAGCAGGCCGGCATCTCGTTGAGGCTGACCGCCCCCGAGGTGGCGATCTTCCTCAGCAGGCTGTACGAGACCGTCCTGGAACGAGCCCTGCTGAGGGACGAACCGGTGACCGACCCGGAGGCGCTGGCCGAGGCCATCGCCCGGGTCTTCCGGATCGTCATCGGCGGCCCGTCCGAGTCCGACCGCTGACCGGTGGGTTCGGGGAGGGGTCCGGCTACACTCGGGAGGTGGCGCACGCCACGAATCAGGAGGAGACAGTCCGATGACCAGCCATGTCCCGGGTGCCGGCGTGGATCCGCGGTCCCCGCTGGTTCTCGACACCCACGACCTCGGTCGCCGTGCCGGGGCGATGCGGGAGGTCGCCACATCGGTGCCCGCCCCGTCCGGGCTGGGCGGCCCGATGATCGGGGTGCCGGCCGACTCGCCGATCACGCTGGCACTACGGCTGGAGTCGGTCAGCGACGGCGTCCTCGTCACCGGAACGGCCGTGGTCGACCTGGCCGGTGAGTGTTCCCGCTGTCTCGACCCGATCGCGGAGCAACTCGAGGTGGAGCTCCAGGAGCTGTGGCTCTACCCGGACACCCACCCCGACGTCGACCCGGAGGACGAGGATCTGTCCCGCCTCGACGGTGAGCTGCTCGATCTCGAACCCGCGTTGCGCGACGCGATCGTGTTGGACCTACCGTTCAGCCCGCTGTGCCGCGACGACTGTGCCGGCCTGTGCCCCGAGTGCGGGACCAACCTGAACGACCATCCCGACCACACCCACGGCGATCCGATCGATGCCCGCTGGCAGGGCCTGGGGGACTGGGCCGCGGACTGACAGCGGTCTTTGCGCCCTCCGCCTAGCGGCGGGTATAGTGGTCGCTTGCGCCTGCATGCCATTCACCCAGAAGGAGAGAGCCGTGGCCGTCCCGAAGCGGAAGCTGTCCCGTTCCAACACGCGGAGCCGCCGTTCCCAGTGGAAGGCCGTCGCGCCGACCCTGGTCACCTGCGTCAACCCCACCTGCCGCGCCAAGCACCTGCCGCACACCGCCTGCCCGGAGTGCGGTCAGTACGGGCCGCGCAACGACCGCCGTCAGGTCCTGGACGTCTGATCGTGTCCGGCGGCGTTTCCCG
>Ga0334887_1004841_pt1 | contig 11736 bp, 7 predicted proteins | sample GraSluR1_MG_10_FD_207217 | JGI IMG/M metagenome (GOLD analysis project Ga0334887, IMG submission 207217) | Sludge microbial communities from methane-producing bioreactor in Wageningen University, Netherlands - Granular Sludge_18_07-R1 | ecosystem: Engineered > Bioreactor > Anaerobic >...
CATCTGCCAAGTGAGCCATGAGCATGGTATAGTTCGGTTGGTTCATCGAGTATTTCCCCCTTTCTTTGCCAAGTTTGGGTGATTCTACTCGATGAACCCTCATCTTGAAACAGCCCTACAGCCCTGACAATCGACTAGTATCATCTAGCTTTGTGAGATATCATTAGTGCATAATAGAATAGACAATCGACCTCATAAACTTACAATGTCTTGCCATACATATATCGACAAATGATTGACGTATTGATGGATTTCAATGCTAACGGCAGTCTTGTATCGGCTGCTCTTGACACTGAACAAGTTTCAGGTCTTACTCACAACTACTATTACTATCCTGCAAGATTCTCACCCCGATTTGTCAGCACTGCAATAAATGTGCTTACAAGTCCGGGAGACCTGGTAGTTGATCCTTTTGTGGGTGGGGGCACAACCCTCGTCGAGTCTATGGTGGCTGGGAGACAATCAGTTGGTCTGGATATCAGTAGTCTTGCTACCTTTGTCTCGCGTGTGAAGACAACAATCCTCGATGAAGATGATAACGCTTCGATTCGAGATTGGCTTGTGCAGCTACCCTCGTACATGAATTTACGCAGACCACCCTGTCGCCCATCTGAATGGATAGCGAATGGATATCAGAGGAACATTAGCGACGCAAAAACGTGGCCCATCAGAAAATCACTTGAGCTAGCATTATCTCAGATAATCAAGCTCGACAATCAGCGACAGCGCGACTTCGCGAGATGCATCGTGCTTAAAACAGGTCAGTGGGCTGTTCACCGGCGGAAGCAAATTCCGACTGCACGGGAGTTTAGACATCGACTTGTTAGTTACGGCCTCCAGATGCTGGAATCGATGGATGACTTTGCAACGCAGGTGAACGAGTGTGCGGAGAAGAACCAAAATGCTGTGTCCCAATCTACGTGCTTAACTGTTGACGCAACGGAATTCGATTTTTCCAAGCTTCCCGATATAGTGACGAAGCCTAGATTAATACTGACGTCTCCGCCCTATGCTGGAGTCCATATCCTATATCATCGGTGGCAGATAAACGGCAGAAAGGAAACACCCGCTCCTTTTTGGATTGCAGACTGCTTGGACGGTCAAGGTGCTTCACACTATACAATGGGCGGACGCCACCATCCTGACCTATATAGATACTTTTCGGGTGTCTACGACAGTTTCAAGGCGATCTCCAGTTGGATGGATGCAGATACTCAGATTGTCCAAATGGTCGGTTTCTCCGATCGTTCATGGCAGTTACCAAAATACCTGGATACGTTGTCACGTTGTGGACTAACCGAGGTGAAGCATCCATCCATGTCCAATAGCGGTGATGGCAGGCTATGGAGAAGCGTCCCAAACCGAAAATGGTATGCGAATCGACCACAGACTGTTGAGTCTAATAGCGAGGTCGTTCTTTTCCATCGACTAACCTGAGTATTGCCATCTCTATAGCCGGACAAGGTACCATTTTCTAGTGGAGCGTGGTTCAAGATTCATCTGGTAGCAATTGGTTGCCCAAGCTCTCCAGCATCGGCAGCAGCACTGGCGCAATGGCTCTACTAGTGGCATCGACTAACGCTTCAATGCCATCATCATTCGCGTTGCCTGCCCCCTCGTCGTCTTGCGCATTGGCAGCTTCTTGTTTCTGCTGATCATAGATCAGACCCAGACCGATGAGAACCATACCAAACATAAACTGCGAACTAACTAGTTCTGCATCATCAGGTTTCCTCTTGTGTTCACTCTTCAGATACAGGTTATCCATGTTAATGAAGAAATCATAAACTGCACTAGGTTCTCCACCATTTGTATTAATAACCTCGTCTCCATCAGCTAGTACTATTCTGAGCGCTGTAGACTCATTATAGGGAGGTACTTTGCTATCCCACTCACTCTCGTAAACCTTAGTGATATTCGGTAAAGCGATTCCGGCTTTGAATTTGTCATTTTCTGGCTTAGGACCAGATGATGACTCCCTACGTTTATCAATCGTGATAAAGAAGTCGTTAACGAATGGTTCCAGACTCGTTTCGTCAGACACCGTTGTCCGGCAATGTAGGACATCTCCTATCTCACAGTTTTCAGGAAGTTGAAACGTTACTGTAGCCCTGCCGTTATATAGATTAAAGGACCTGCCGCTAACAACAGACTGCGAATTGTCAGATACTAAATACAGTCGAAACTCTCCCTGATCAATGTCTCTTGTAAAGTAGTCATTCACTACATCTGTGTCAAACCTTACACGGCAGCGATGATTGATTGGGCATGCGCGTTGAAGAACAAAACCATCATCTTTGTCCTTGAATCTAAAGTAGCTAGGGTATTTACGACCCTCGTATGGACTATCAGGACCGATAACTGTTGGAGGTTTGAACGGTGTAGACAAACGTGTTCCGGATAGAAAGAGTGATGCCAAGGTTGGCTGGTCTTTGATAAGGTTGTTCAGTATGTCTTCCAGTGGTTGTGAGTCATCAACTTTCGAGGCTATCTCTTCTTGTCGTCTTCTGTTCTTAAGTTCACGTAGACCGATATGATCCTTCAATATCTCTTCAAGTTCAGCCTCAATCTGTGCTCTCAACTCCTTATTCCTTAGTCGATCCCGACTGTTCATAATAAGGTCTTCGATGGACTTTGGGCTCAGTCGACTGCAATCGACTATCACCAATAGATCCTTCTTGAGGTAACTAAGTCCGACTTTCTTACGCGTGAAGAAACTATCAGTCAAATAGCCATGGGTTTGACCATTGATTGTGAATATGATACCAGTCCGTCCTCGTCTGTATGTTTCACCTTTACATTTTGCGAAAGCAAATATCGTTACCGCCATTTCCTCGTTGTTGACCACGATTGATGATGACGATGGAAAACCTTGCTCAACGTTACCTGCCTTGTCGTCTTCCAAACGGACCTTAAGTCCAGTGAGTGTTGTCTCGAAGCTTCCCGCCTTTCCTCCGTAGTCTCTACACTCATACAAACGGATCGGCAGTGGAAGTTCCGGGAGTAAAACGTCCAGTTCACTTTGAATCCCGTCTCTCTGAAACATATGAGTGCGGTGGGTAGTTCTGTACTCATAGAGCTTCAACAGAGTACCGTATTCCGATGACTTGGAGTATGGTTCCTGTCTAGTAGGGAATATGGGCATCTCGTCCGCATCAAATGCCATGACTCGGCCGTTATTGGGACTTTGGTCTGTACCTACAGGCGCTAAGTATGTGAAGACGGAACTTCTTCGGCTACCGCTAGGCGATTCGCGACGTATGATCGTAAATCCCCACTTCCCATTGTCCGGATCATCTTCAGACTTTGCCGAAAGTGCTGGATTTCTACGCGATAGAATCAACTGAAGTCCATTTTCGCCGCAGAAATTCAGAGCGCCGGTACCACCCATGTTAAATTTACCCTGCACAAATGCGACACGCAGCTTATTCGAGCCAGTTGTGGAGAGAAATGTGTTCGGCATCTGAGAGGGTTCCTGACCCTCACCCATATCGGCAATTGTGAAGCAAGGGTATCCTTGTTTCGGCTTATGTCCTGTTGCGCATAGTGTTATGCCTCGCGCCACCTCAGTACGCTTACTTGTTGGCCATTCCCGGATCAGACCAGCTGTTGATTTAGACCGGCTAACTGAATCGTCAAAGAACCTGGACACTGCATCACGAATCGATCCTGGAGCATCACTACTTTGAGGATCTATATTCGCCTGCAGACATTCGTTCATCAATCTTGCGTCGACAGCATTGACTAGCTTTTCAACAAGAGCAGCGTCTGGGTCAGCCATTTGGTTACCTATGGTGTTGTAGTTATTCTCATAGTCTCCATAATTGCGCCAGGCAGTCTCATCATTCCAGTATCCGGCTTCCTCAAGCAATTTGATAACCTCATCTTCTGTGTCGGCGGACATCAGGTTTAGGCACAAGTTTTTGTATTCATTGCTACTGCCTGTACCTGCTTTGTCGAAGTTGGCGTCGAAGAGTGTCGCGACGATTTGATTACCTTTTTTCATTCTGATGCTCTTCCTTCCGTAAGCGGTGTATGAGATACGAATTCAATGCCACGATCTGTAGCTTGGTAGTAGACGCGCACACCTTCTCGCTTGCGCTCAACAAGTCCCAGATCGGTCATTCTAGAGACTGCACCCGAACGCTGAGACGATAAGAAGGAGCTTCTGAATTCTCGGCTATCTGATGCTGCGACGTGTTCATGAAGATACAAATCCAGAGATTCAGGAGTTGCTGCGCCAGATTTGATAGCTTTGATAATCATCCGAAAAGCGAACGCTTCAGCAGGTACAGCCTCCGCTATGTGTATCACCAACAAACTAATTTCTTCACTGGACAGTTTTTCTTGTGGAGATGCTGGACCATCATCAAGAACCGGATTTTGAAGTTGTGCGAATTTCCAGCCCACTTCTGTTAACTCGATTCTGCTGCCACGGCTCCCTAGCCGATTTACTAGTTTATAGTCCGTCAATAGACCGGTAAGTTGCCCGTTCTTGTTTATGTTTCCGACAAACTGTGAGGAATACCTCTGAAGGCTTTTCTCGATGCCAGTACCAGAAGTAGGAAACGCAGTGACTAATGATTGATCTCGACCAAGTCCGTATTTTTTGTCTAGCCATTGCAAGTAGTTTCCAAGAGTGGCAATCTCACCAGTGATAACTGATGAGGCTTCTACTATATCAATCCCATTTCCTGTCCGAGGCAGCAGATTGGCAAGTCCTCGACAGCTGACTTTCGCGGGCAGCAATCGATTGTATTGCCCAAATATCCACCGATGGAGCGGCACCTCACTATTGGCCGTCCACACATCTGTAGGAGGGTGCGCGAACGTACCCGGTGCATCTAGGTCGTCACTCATTTGGAACAAGGATGGGACTTTGGGTCGATGTTTCCTTACCGACCTATCTCCCAGCTCAGAAATATCGGTATCAGTGCGTCTATTCTGACGTTTTCTCCCACGTCTTTCCGGTGCAGGTAGTGCCGAAGTAGCTGCTGGAGAATCAAATACGACAGATCCTTTTATCTGAACCGAGGTCTCAAGTAATTCTAGATTCGCTATTGCGGTCTCAATAACTTCGCCGTGGTCCTTATATCGCCCAGAATCCACTAGCCTATCCAATATGTCTTTCGTGCGCCTTTGGCAGTCAAAGCAAAGTATCATGTCACAACTCCTTAAAGGTTCATTGTTACGACGAAGACAGTATAACAGCATAATGCTATGCTGTCAATAGTGGATATATACTGTTGGTAGTGCCTCGTGAGCACACTTTGCTATGCTTACCAAATAAGTTTTGCCGTGGAAGGCGACGGCTGGTACCTTTATTCAAATGGTAGCTTTATTCATTGATACGCCTATATCGTAATTGAAACGCTGTATTCACAATTTGATACACTCGTTATGCCGCACTGTATTGCTGTCGATTCACTTGCATGTCGGTTATCTCGTCTTATCAGTGTACTAGGTTTTATCTACCTGTCCACCAATTCGGGGGAACAACAGGACTGATCTATTTACGGGAACAATGTGAGACAATTCGAGTTTTATCGACCAAGAGATTGAAGAAAGCGCTGCTGCATTACGTATTATTGGGTTGGACGGGATATATACCTAAAGCGATTCATAATATGGAGATACATATCCCTCTGTCATATGCTAAATATCTCTGGGGTTGGCCGAGCAAATTCGTCGAGAGAATGGAATCCGTCAATTCACATGTCGTTATCGTTGAAGGAAACGGGAAATGGTCTGAGGGATTTGACTCGCTCGAATCACTCATGGCTATCCCTGACGGGTTCACAGGGTATATATGGACCAACAGAATTGACCGCATTGCAGGCAACTAGCTCCACCGTCAAGGATCGTCCCGCACAGTTCTGTAATCAGGAGAAGACGCGTCGCCCTTTCTCTCCGTATAGAGGTTAAGCATTTCGATTGGGCAGCGTCGCATGTTTGACACGCCCGCCCCGCCTATGTTACGCTTTTCACCATCGGGATCGGCAGACTAGCCAACGCGAGGTTGTGAACGAATGACGAAGCGAATCGGCTCCAGGGGATGTGAGTCCATCACGCGGTAACGTCTGCGGTTCCGATCCGAACGACCGGCATTTGCCATCATTACGGCCACAGGCGTGCAGCGCCCGTGGCCGTTTCCTTTTGTCGCACTGTCCCTTTGCGTTGCCCGCCCTTCCGGCGTCACGCCTGTGCGCAATCGCAAGCCACAGACCCGCTGCCCTCCTCGGCCCTTCCAGACGCACAGAGAGGGACGTGATGCTAGTAAGTGTACTTGACATATCCAAGGCATACGGCGACACCGAGGTGCTCAACCGTGTCAGCCTGACCATCGCGCCCGGCCAAAAGGTCGGGTTGGTGGGGGCGAACGGCGCGGGCAAATCCACCCTGCTCAAGCTCATCGCCGGCGAGCTGGAGCCGGACGGCGGGCAGATCCGGCTTGCAGCCGGGGCCGAGCTCGGCTACCTGCCGCAGACGCTAGCCAACACGGCAGGGCTTTCCGTCGAAGCGCTGCTGGACCAGGCCATGGGTTCGCTGCGCGAGATGGAGGCGAGTCTGCGCGCCCTCGAGGCGGAGATCGCCGCCAACCATGACGATCTCGCCTTGCTCGAAGAATACGGGCGGTTGGCCGACGCTTTCGAACGGCGCGGCGGCTATGAACGCGAGCAACGCATGGCCCAGGTTATGGCCGGGTTGGGTCTGGACGACCTGCCGCATGATCGGCTGGCGTCCACGCTCTCCGGCGGCGAGAAAGTGCGTGCCGGCCTAGCCGGGCTGCTGCTGGCATCGCCCGACCTCCTCCTGCTGGACGAGCCGACTAACCACCTCGACTTCAGCGCCATCGACTGGCTGGAGGAGTATCTTCACGCCTTTCACGGCGGCATGTTGGTGGTGTCGCACGACCGCGAGTTCCTGAACCGCACGGTAGACGCCATCGTCGAGATCGACGAGCACAGCCGCGAGGCCAAGCTCTACGCGGGCAGCTACGATTTCTACGCCCAGCAGAAAGGCGTCGAGCGCGCCCGCTGGGAGGAGGACTACGCCCGCCAGCAAGAGGAGATCATCGAGCTGCGCAAGGTGATCAAGGGCAAGGCGCGGCAGGTGGCGCATGGCCGCCCCCCGCGTGACAAGGACAAGTTCCTCGCCACCTTCAAAGCCGAGCGGGTGGATACGGCGGTGGCGCGTAACGTGCGCGCCGCAGAAGAACGGCTGCGCCGCATCGAAGAAGACCCCATCCCCAGGCCGCCGCGCGAATTGCGCATCAACCCCAGCTTCGACCCGCAGGCGATGGTCTCCAACGCGCCGCTCGTCGTTTCCGGCGTCGAGAAGCGCTACGGCCCCAACCACGTCTTGGCGGGCGTCGACCTGACGGTGGACGCGGAAACGCGCGCCGTCATCGTCGGACCGAACGGCGCTGGCAAGAGCACACTCCTGAAAATCATCGCCGGCCTCGAACAGCCCGACTCAGGTTCGGTCAGCGCCGGCGGCTCCGTCGTCATCGGGCGCCTGGATCAGGAACAGGAGACCCTGCGCGACCAGAACCGGACGGCGCTGGAGGCTTACAAGAACGGACGCAGCGGCGACCCGGAAGAGATGAAAGCGGAATTGCTCGGCTACGGGCTGTTCACCTACCCGGAATTGCTGCGCAACGTGTCCGACCTCAGCGTCGGGCAGAAGCGCAAGCTCCAGATTGCCTGCCTCATCGCACGGCAGGCCAACCTGCTGCTGCTGGATGAGCCGACCAACCATGTGAGCATGGACGTGCTGGAGCGCTTCGAGCAGGCGCTGCTGGCCTTCCGCGGGCCGATCATCGCCGTGTCGCATGACCGCCACTTCATCCGCCGCTTCGCCAACGAGATATGGGAGATGTCGGACGGTCGCCTGCAACGCCATCTGGGCGGCTGGGACGATTTCGTGCGCGAGCGGCCAGAGGTGGCGACTCGGCTTTAACGAGTTCGCAAAAAGCGTCGCCCTGCGCGAATATGTCTACCAGGGGGCCGATAACTCCCTGGTAGACGGCAGGGACTCGTGGCGGATATCCAATACGAAACCCGATCCCACAGAAAGGGCAGACATGATATGACGGCGAGACTCACGCGAACGCTGCTCGCGCTCTTGGCATTGGCAGCCTTGAGCGTCATTGCAGCCGGGTGTGGCCTTCTGGGTAGACAGCCCCAACCGACCCCCATCGCGCCGGTCGAACTGGCGCTGGTGACGTACGATATGGAAGGCTCTTGGAGCCACGCCGAAAAGTCGCTGCTGGAGCAATTCGGCGCCCTGCATCCGCATGTCACCTTCCGACGCGCGCCCTACTTACAGATGCCTGCCGATTATCTCGCCCAGCCTCCCTCACCCGACCTGATGGTGATGACCGCAGGCTACCCCCTGACTCGCGCCATCGAGCAGCGACAACTGGTCGACCTGACCGATATTTGGGAACAATCGGGCTTGTTGGAGCAATACCCGGCGGGCTTCCAGGCGTTGAGCGCGGCGGACGGCAAGCAGTTCTTTCTGCCCATCGGCTACACCTGGTCGGCCATCTACTACAACCGCACCGTGTTCGACCAATACGGCCTGCAGCCGCCCGCCACATGGAGCGAGTTCACCGAGTTGTGCGATACGCTGCTCGCCAACGGCATCACGCCCCTTTCCCTAGCCGGCAACGATGTCTGGCTCAGCGGCTTATGGCTGGACTACCTGGACCTGCGCCTCAACGGCGGCGATTTCCATCGGCAATTGCTCAACGGTGAAATCTCGTATACCGGCGACCGCGTAGTCAGCGTGTTGGAGTTGTGGTCGTGGATGTTGCAGCAGGGCTATTTCACCGAACACTCGGAGCGGCTGAGCGCGACAGACAGTCTCATGGCCGTCATCACGGACCAGGTCGGCGTAGCCTACGTGGACAAGGCGGCCATGACCCTCACCAGCCCTTCCTGGCTTGGCTACCTTCCGTCCACGCTCTTACAGGACCTCGACTTCTTCCCCTTCCCCGTGATCGACCCAAGCGTGCCGCCCGCCGAAGTTCTGACCGCTTACGGCTACATGGTTCCCGTCAACGCCGAGCATCGGGATGTCGCGCTCGCCTTCGTCGAGTTCGTCGCCTCCGCCGAGGCGCAGTCCGCTATGGCCCAGCAGATCAGCGCCAACGCGCCGGACCTCGCCCCTGCCCACAGACCGGCGGAGGGCGTGCAGTTATCCGAGACGACGCAACGCGGCATCGACATAATGGCAGGCGCGCAAGACATAACGCCCTTGTATGTGTTGGGCGTGCCCGAGTCGATGTGGGGCCGTGTGGACACAGCGATCGATCGTTTCCTGCGCTGGCCTGACGAGGTAGACGCGTTTGCGCTCGCGCTTGAACAGGCGCGCCAGAACGCAGAAGACGCCGGCGAGTTCATCGTGCCGGAATAGACGCCAGACAATACGAGCGGCCGGCGCATGACACATTGCCGGCCGCCCGATTTTCGCAGATCTTCGTTGGGTGACGAGCGCTACACTAGCCTACCGGACGAATGCGCAGCGCCAAGTTCGGCTTGCCCGGCAGTTCAAGCGTCTGCTTGCCCTGGAACGTTCCCTCCAGCGGCGTGATCGTCATCTCCCAGGGGTCGATCACGTCGACCTGGTAGGGAACGTCCTCGGGCATCCCCTCGGACCACAGCCGCGGCTGGTGCGCCCCGAAGTAGATCAGGCGATAGGCCCCGTTCATGCCCGCGGCCATGCGCTGCCAGAACCACGCGTCCTCCATCGGCGTCAGCCCGCCCGCCGGCCCTTCCTCCATGATGCGGCGCAGGAAAGCGATGCGCGGAACGCTCTCCCCGTGGAGGACGCCGCCCTTGGCCCACCACAGGACATCCTCCGGATGAAGGTAGGTTTCGCCGTGCCCGGCATAGGCGCCATTGGCGAAGATGTACCAGAAGCGGTGCACCAGCTCCTGCGCCGAGATGTTGCCCCAAGCATGCGGGATGTCCCCCTCGTACTCCGGCTCGTCGTTGACGACGGGCTTGCCGTAGTCGCGAATCCAAGCCTTCGTCTGGTGAATATCCCACTTCTGAATCGAGGCATGCGTCACCCAGGGCTTGGTGTAGTCGTAGTCCTGTAGCGCCTGGTGAATCGAGCGCAAGTGTCCGGCGGGATCGCAGCGCTCCACCGTCTGGAAAAGCTCATCCCACAATTCCATCGGGATGGTCTTAAGCATGAAGTCGTACTCGTTCGCCATCGACCACCACACATTGCGGAAAGCGGCGAGCCTCGCCACGAGATAGCGCACATAGCGCCGATTCTCGTCCGCGCTCATGGTGGCGTATCCCCACCAGTCATACGGGTGGAAGATAATGATGTCCGCCTCGATACCGAGGCGCTGCAGGTCTAGCACGCGCCGCTCCAGATGGCGGAAGAAGGCCGGGTTCGGGCGGCTGAAATCGCGCTTGCCGTTGGCGTCGACATCGTACGGATGGAGGGCCGACTCGTTCTCGTTGTAGGGGAAATGCTTGGGGAAGACGCACATGCGCATCTTGTTGAAGGGCGCGCTGCGCAGCGTCTCCAGCGTCTGCTCCTGCAGTTCCTCGCTCTGGTGAATCCATGCGTAGCAGGTTGTGCCCACAGACCAATGAGGCGTGCCGTCCGCATAGGCAAATGAGCGTCCATCCTGCACATACACAGGTCCGTGGTTGCTCGCAGACGGGGCGACACAGGTAAACGTCCCCGTGCGCCCATCCAACTCCGCGACATTGCTGCGCGTCGTAAAGCGCCATTCCCCTTGCCGATCCGGCATTAGGCGAACCCGATAGACGCCGTCGCCGTCATAAAAGCCTTCCGGCTCCAATATGTGGTCGCCGCACTCGAAGCGCGCAGATAGTTCCACATCGCGGTATGGGTTGCCGTCGCTGGGGCCGCTCAACGTCGCCTCGAAGAGGCCCCACTTTTCGATCTGGCGGCTGTTCAATTCCATAGGTAATGCGCTCCTCGACTGATGTTGTGTGGCGGTTCAGGATTATGCCCGCTTGATAAGGCGACATGCGCCTTAGGCAAAGTGGCAGTAGACCTCGCGGCCATCAGGCTTGCGTATGGCAGGCGGGCGTTGTTCGTCGCAGATGCTCTCGGCAAGCGGGCAGCGGTTGCGGAACTTGCACCCCCCGAAGCGAAATTCCTTCGTCTCGATGTCCGACAATGCCATGCGCTTGCGCTCCCACTTGCGCCGAACCGACGGGATCGACTCCAGCAGTAGCCGCGTATAGGGGTGTTGCGGGTCGGTCAGCACGCCTCTCGCCTTGCCGAACTCGACAATCGTCCCGCGGTACATCACGGCGATGTAGTCGCTGATGTAATAGGCCGTGGCGAGGTCATGCGTAATGTAGAGGAAACTGGTCTTGTAGTCCTGCTTGAGCGAAAGGAACAGGTTGATGATGTTCATGCGCAGCGACGCGTCGATCATGCTGACCGGTTCGTCGGCGATGATAATCTCCGGGCGCGGGATGAGGGCGCGCGCAATCGACACGCGCTGCAACTCGCCGCCGGAGAACTGGTTAGGATACTTGCCGCGCACATCTGCATACTTGAGGCCGACCGACGCCAGCGCGTTCTCCATCGCCTCGATTCCCTCCTTGCGCCCCAGGCCAACGACGCGGTAGGCCGTGGTCTCAAGATACGAATCGACTGTGCGATAGCTGCTGAAGGCTTCGAAGGGATTCTGAAAAATCGGCTGCACCCGGCTAAGGTACTCGCGAT
>Ga0334887_1004844_pt1 | contig 11728 bp, 7 predicted proteins | sample GraSluR1_MG_10_FD_207217 | JGI IMG/M metagenome (GOLD analysis project Ga0334887, IMG submission 207217) | Sludge microbial communities from methane-producing bioreactor in Wageningen University, Netherlands - Granular Sludge_18_07-R1 | ecosystem: Engineered > Bioreactor > Anaerobic >...
CCGCTTCCAGAAAAAGTATCGGCAAAGTGAACTAGATCGGTCGCTGTGGAAGCAAGTCCGCCGGCTCCCAAAACCGATAGTACTTCCAAGGGAACTTCCTGACCGGTATCAGGGGCGTAAAATAATGCGAGTAGATCCTTGGGTCTTTCCCCGAGACTCTTACCGGTCCTTACCATTGAGAGCGGTTGGAATATTCTTTCCGATAAAAAATCGATATAGGATTGACCACTCACTCGCTCGACTAGCATTTCTGCCAGGGTAAAACCATCGTTACAATACGGAGCCATTTCTCCGGGAGCGTGTTTCAAGGTTGTCCGCGACAGATTATCCAAAGTGTCATGGAAAACATCGGGTTTTGCTTGGTAGCCAATCATGTTAGCATAGCATGAGCCAGGAAAACCGGATGAGTGGTCCAGCAACATCCGTACGGTAATATCGCGGTACCGGTCATCGGCCATGGTGAATTCCGGGAGATATTCAACGACCGGATTGTCGAGTTCCATCAATCCATCATCCACCAGAAGCATCACTGCGGTTGCACAAAACAGCTTGCTGATCGACCCGATATTGAAGATGGTATCGGCATCGACCGGAACACTCCTGGTTCGGTCAGCCATGCCGAAGCCTTCCGTATAAACCAGCTGGCCTTGGTCCATAATCGCCACTGTGGCACTCCCGGAAATTCCGGAATTGATACTCCGCCAGGCTTCCGTTCGAGCGGTGATGATGGCCGATTGGTAAGGATCCTGTTCCTCCGCCCAGACAGGTCCGATTGCCAGCAGGGCAATCGCTATCGTAACGAATAAAAGGATTAAAAAGCGGCTTAGCGTCTTAAACTTCTCCATAAATTAAAAACCTCCTGGTTCCTTTATTTGGTTTACAAGTTCTTCTTGGGCTTTTTATTACCAATCGACCACGTTTTGGGATTATCCCATATTTTATAGATATTCTTCATGATCAATTCCACGTGTTAGCCCTCGTTGTCCCAGAACATCTGCTGATTTCTTGTCGGATAGAGTCTAAGTCAGTCTGGTCGGATGATCGTATGAGACCAACATAACCTGTTCCAGTCCTCCTCAGGTTCAGCAAATCGTTGTGTTAGTATCGCATTTCCACCTCACCGCCTTCCTAACTCGGGCTATTATTCCGGTCGCTTGATCGTTTAGCTACCGAAAGATACCTTTGTCCGTTCAGCTTACTTTGTGCTCGACTTCTCTGATGGCTTTCCCGTCCCAACCGTTCTGGTATTCTGTATTTAACTTTTCTCAAAAACTATTATCGGCCATTTGTAAACTATAATTAGCATAAATCTGTTATTTTTTTTGGCTTCGGTTCAGACCAATTGAATATCCTACACCATAATGCTCGGTAAGATTTGTATTAACCTCTTCCTGCTCTCTTAAGGGTATTGGCAATTGTAAATCATTAAATCTGTTTTCATATCAGTCAATCTTTTGCGGTATTTGGTTTTTTCCATCCGGGGTTCTCTTACCAGAATAATTTCAGATGAAAGAAAAAGGTCGGTTTTTTTGCTGATGACCGTTCACAGGCAGAATAGGAACCCAAGTAGCAGGTATGGAAAAAAGATGTGGTAATAGTAAGAAGTCAGACAGGTGGAAAGTCAATTGAGGTTTGAGGGACGTAGTTCCAAAATTAAAGAATTAAGAACTCAATCCCAAGGATTCTGTTTCCCGAATAAAATAGAGTAATTCACAAAATCATTCACATTAATGTAATAAAAAATTGTATCGTTATTTTTGGTTGACATTAATTTTGTTGCCATATATTATGAGTTTTCTAAGTATTGAAAAAACATTCAGGGAGGCTGTCAAATGGGAGGATATTGTGTCTTGAAAAAGTGTATCATCGTAATAATCCTATTATCTTTGGCTGGTTTTTTTGGCATATCCGCTTGTGCTTCTGATCTTTCCACGGAAACTTTGCAAAACGTAGCCCGAGTTCTGTGGATATACGACTATGATCCAAACAATATTCCAAAGGACATCCAAGAACGTCTCAATAGCCCGGCCAACAGCTCACAGGCTTTTGGGGAGAGAATGCTGATGCGGCTTGATGACTTGATTACCAATCCCGATAGTTGGACCTCAGATTACTCATCAAGACATAAAATATTTAAAAAATACTCTAATACCCTCAGTCCCCACCAAGCGTATGTCATGACCACTCAATTGGGACCTACCAGTTCGCGGGGCTACCAGGAAATTCCACAAACCAAAGAATTCAGGTTCCCAGAGGATGACTGCCCGCAGTATGATTACCAGGTAGGCTGGCATTTCTTTGTGGGGAGCGCTTTCACCGATTCCGGAGAAGAATACGGTGTTCAGTTGATGTTCTGGCGATACGCTCTGCTACCTCCAGCGATGGCTCAAATGGAAGGACTCAGTGATCTGGAAAATCAGATACTGGAAATGCATTTAGCTATTAGCAAAGCAGGGGATAGGCATTACCGGTCCAAACCTTATATCATCGCCGGGACAACCGGCCTAATCAATTTTTCTCCTTCTCCCTACAGGTACGAATTGGGGAGGAATTCCATACGCTCGTTGCAGGATGATACCCTGTTTCCAATAAAACTGCAGGCATGGGGAGTGGATGAATCGGGAGAAAAGCCAGTCGAAATAGAAATCGATATAACCTTGCACCAAACCAAAGGCTATGTCCTCAACGGCGATGAAGGCTTGTGTCCAAGCTGTGGGGGAGTGGGTACGCTTTACTATTCTGTACCGCATCTCCTACTCGATCCGAAAACGAGCACCCTTGGATTAAATGGTCAGAAAATAAGCCTAAGTGGTGGGAAATTCTGGTACGATCATCAATACGGGAGTGGATTCATGCCCAAAGGTAATCCTCGAAACGAATTGATCCGCGTTGCCAGTGCACTGGATGTTAGGGAACCCGATGGATGGGATTGGATGATGCTCCAGTTTGATGATGGCACTGAGATGAGTTTATCTTCCCTGCACAAAACGGAGAATGCCGCCTTTTACAATCAGACCGGAATCAATCCTCCAGGTACCATGATCGCTTCCTGTTGGGGGGTATATATCAAAGAAAATGGAGATTATGAATCCATTTCCGGTTCCATTGAGGTCGACCGGTGGATTCAAAGCACAATTCACTATGAACCTTACCTGGCAACCAATACCTGGTACCCAAACCGGGTCAAGGTGATGGTAGAATCAGCGTTTGTTCCAGAGGAGCGCCGTCAATTTTACCTGATTCCTATTGTTGAAACAGGCCAGCAGGGATATTTTGCTTCAGGTTCCCAATACTCCGAAGGAGCGGTTTACCTGGAAACACTGGCTGGAGAAAGGATCGGACGAGGCTTTCTGGAGTCTACAGCGTATGCGGATGTAAGGAAGCAAGCCTTGGTGTTGTGCGGAATGCCTACCGATGAATACATGATGGATTTATTAAATCCGGTGATACTTACCCAAGAACAAAAAGATGAGTACTTGGCTTTCCTGAAAAAACCGGAAAATGCCCAGCAGGTGCTGGATGAGCTTGCCCGGTGTCGAGGACTATTTTAGCTCTACATGTAAGTTCCCCCAAGAGCTGTATGCCGAATGAAAGCGATGCTAGTGCTGCAACTTGGGACACGCTTTCTTTTTTCATTGAGTTCTATACAACTTTTGAGTGAAACTCGAAAGGATGTGTACCTATAAAAGCTGAACAAGCTAAACGCTCCAAGATGGCCGCATTATACTGGGGCAGGATAAATTTGGCTGTAGACTATATTGAAAATAATCTTGACAGGGATTTTACCCTGGAAGAAATAGCAGCCGTTGCTGGTTTCTCAAAATACCACTTTCACAGGATCTTTCACATCTTTACTGAGGAGACTCTTTTCCATTTTATCCAGCGGTTGCGGCTTGAAAAAGGAGCAACCCTTCTCCTAAATGATCCCGTCAAGCCGGTAATCAACATCGCTCTGGAATGTGGTTTTGCCAACTCAGCTTCATTTGCAAAAAGCTTTAAGCAGTATTTTGGATGTACGGCGACAAGATGGCGCAATCAGGGCAAGATTGCTTCCATGAATGAAAGCAATCTTGGAAAAATAGATAGCAAGCAAGGACAACAATTAGGCAACACTGGAAAAGCGGATGTTCCTTTAAATGTCTATATTGAGTATGTAAACAATACTCAAATATGGAGGTATGAATTGATGAAAGATGTTAACAGGGTGGTTGAAGTAAAGGAACTTCCGCAAACAACACTGGCTTATGTGCGTTACGTGGGTCCCTACAAAGGTGATAGCCAGCTCTTTGGAAGGCTCTTCAATAAGCTGTTCCAGTGGGCAGGCTCGCGCAATTTGTTGCGCTTTCCCGATACTAAAACTATCATCATCTATCACGACAATCCAGACATTACTGATGAATCAAAACTGCGGGTCAGTGTATGTGTCTCTGTACCAGCAGATACAACTGTTGATGGAGAAATCGGCAAGATGGTTCTTCCTGCCGGCAAGTACGCCATGGCTCGCTTTGAGTTAAGTGATGATGAATACCAGGAAGCCTGGGATTGGGTTTACAGCACTTGGCTGCCCGAAAGTGGCTACCAACCCGATGATCGTCCTTGCTTCGAGATGTATCACAATGATCCAAAAACTCATCCCGAAGGGAAGTCAATCGTCGATATCTGTGTCGGTGTTAAACCGCTTTAAACATACCCGAGTCAGGTGTTTAAGAATAATATCTTCTCACCTGACTCAACAATCTATGATTTTACTTCCCCCGTCACACCTAATAATGGCACAAAAATTTCTCTCAAGACTTATAATGAAATACCAAGCCTGGTTTTTAATAAGGACTTTCACCCTCATCCTCACCTTCTCCCATCAAGGGAGAAGGAACTCTAAATTGTCATTGCGAGACCTCGTTTCTTGAGGTCGTGGCAATCTCACAAACTTGCTTAGTCATCCTAAGCCCTCGCGTTTTGAGGGCGTGAGGATCTCATCTTTTTAATTCTTTTTTAAAAAATTTTCTAAATGAGATTGCCACGTCGTCCAACCAAAGAACGGTTGACTTCCTCGCAATGACGACTTTAGCTGGTATTTTTGTACCTATAGGTGCTGGGTAGTGTCATGAAGTCTAACCTGCTCAACAAAGATAAAGATTTTCCTTTCAAACAATCTTCAATTTTTGAATTGAAGTGAAATGGGAAAAACTTTAATTTCTTTATGTAGTAAGCCGAATTTCAGTAATTAGGAGTTGCTGACATTCGGCTTATAAATAATTCTAGTATTGCAGGAAACTAATTAATAACATTGTAATAGATATAAATAAAAAAGACTGGTAATAAAATGAAACGAAAATATATCTATATTGCCATTCCAATTGCTGTCTTCTTTGTCCTCCTTTATCTCTTCCTCTTTGGAGGGTTATTCCCTTTTTCTCCTGTGGCTTTTGGATTTCAAAAGTACGAGCAGGAAAACACTATTATCTATATTCAAAACGGTAGCACCTTTCAAGATTACCAGGTTATTGATTTCTATCTCGAAAGCGTTGAAGTTTCTCATCATCTCAAATTCTCAGAAAAGCCAAAAATATTTATTTTTTCCGATGAAAATTCCTATTTAAAGAGAGCGAGAACCAATGCTCGGTTCATTGCTTATCCAGACAGAAGTTTAATGGCTTCTCCTTGGGCAATTGATGAATCGCAAGAAGGAATTATTTCACTGGAAATATACCTCAAACATGAACTTTCCCATATTCTTTTGAATCAGAATATGGGATTAATCGCTGATATTCGATATCCAAAATGGCTTATGGAAGGCATTGCCATGTACACTGCCGAACAAATGGGGACTTCTATATATCCCAGCAAAAGTCAGGTTTATGAATTGATCCGAGAGGGCAACTATTTTCCTCCACAGTTTTATAAAACCAACCAGGAAGAGGATATTCAACTGAATGTGGAAAATAGGATCACTTTTTTATATTCAGAATTTGCCTGTATCGTTGATTATTTGATAGAAAGATATGGGGAAGAAAAATTCCATCAATATATGACCGGGCTTTGTACCAATACCAATCATGATGAAGTATTTAAACAAGTGTTTCAAATTGACTTCGCTGATTTTCAGAATAAATTCGTAGAATATATTAGAAGATAAAAAATCAACTTAAAAATAAATTATTTTGCGGTGCCACGAATCTTAAGATAGCATCTCTTTATTTCCTCATCGCTGGCATCTTTTCCTATCATGGCACCTTTTTTAAACCCAAGAGCAAACCAAGTTTCACGAAGTGTTTCCAAAGTAGATAAATGAAGGGATATTTTCTCGACCTTCCTTTCCTCACAAACTAATTTTTTACTATCATCTTGTTGATTTTGGTGCTTCAATTTTTTTACTCCTCATTTCATAGAAACTTTTATTCATGCATTAAAAAAACTTCTCTATCTATTGTATCATCTCTGTAAAATGGTTTTTTTTACTCCTTCCTTAGGGGTTAAAATTCACTGCTTACTATCCAACAAAAAAGAAAGTGCACCTCTCCCAATAAAGTAGAGGCGCTAAGAAGCAACAATATAAGCTCTTCTTTAATTTGCTTTTAAGCGGAAAAAGTCGGCAGGTTATAATCTCAATTTTTGATTTTCCAGGTCTTTGACTGTTGCATAAGGGTGGGGATACCGGCCATTGGTTTGAGAATAGGATTTGACAACTCCTGGAATACCTTTTATCTGAGCTGCCTGTTTTGGACAGAAATTGATACAAGCATAACACATGTAGCAAAGTACTTTTTTATCCCATACCGGGGTTTTATCCAAAATTTTAATTTTTTGGGACAAACAAACTCGGGAGCATATTCCACAGCCGTTGCAGCGAGAATCTGTGTAAAAATAATTTACCCCACCGATATACTCAGAAAATCCATGGGCAAATACCACTAACCGTTCCAAGAAGAAATTAAAAAACCGGTTATAAGGCAAGCCAATTAAATAATCAGTATCTTTTTCAAGGCTTCTTTCTCGATTAAGGATAATATTAGCAATAGCATCCAACTGTTCATTAACATTAGACTCAATTTTTTGAATTTCTTGTGGAGTTGGCGTTGGATAATTCTCAACCTTCACGTCGTTGCTATACATATTGATCAGAAAATGTGAATCCAATCGCTTTCTTTGCTTTTTCAACAACCGGTCAACTTTTTTAAAATCATTGAATACCAAGCCCAACCGAGTAGCAACCGCAAAAACAAATTGTCTTGATCTCAGATCAATTTTTTTAAGAAATTTCCTCACCGGTATGGGGAGGGTCAAGGCATGTACCGGAAAGACAAAGCCTACAACTTCTGCTTCAGTTTTTACAACCTCCTTAGGTAATTGCTTTACCATCGGAATAAGTTGAGTATCTGGAATAAGCTTTTGCAGTTCCTTGGCAACGTACAAAGAATTCCCCGTCCCTGAAAAGTAAAATATTTCGGTACTCATCCGGCTCTCTCCCCCTTCCTTTCTTTACCATTTCATTCCTTGCACTATATCAAATATACTTAATTTACTAACAACATATTATTTAAGAACTAACCAAAAAATTAACATTGAATTCTAAATTATTAAAGGTCGAGAAAAGCTTAAGGTTAATTATAGTTATCAAATTAATACAAATACCCTTAAATAGCCTTTAAATTGGCGTTATTTTATTTTAAAATATATCATAAGTTTAGCATTAAAAAGTTTAAAATATTTTACACTAGTATTCTTTAGCCCAATTATTCCAAGTGATAAATTCAAATTTGAGACAGTATTATTCCTAATCAAACTCCAAAATATACCGATATTACGAATTATAGATATATTTTTTCTCAATATATTTGAACAATCCACCATTACAAGGAGAGGAGTGTATTTTTTATTGATTCGTGAATTAAATTAAAAAAGCTTTTAAATCGAACCATTTTAAGGAGGGAACCATGGTAAGTATTTCATCAAATAACAATAATTATTTTGATAGAAAAAAAGCCTTTCGTTTTAAAACAGCCGCTTCACTTTTTGGTGCTGCCGGTTGTTTGCTGCTGGTAGGGTCGGCGTCGGCAGCAGACCTTGAAGATGCATTGGTTCAGAAAACGGTGCAAGTTGCTCCTAATTTGGAGCCAGTCATCCCTCATCCCGACCAAGAAAAAGAAGCCTTTGATAAACTGACCGCTTTTGAAGAAAAAACCGGAAAAAAACCAAACATTCTTTTCTTCATTATGGATGATGTTGGATGGGGAGATTTAGGAGTATATGGTGGAGGTGCTATGGTTGGAGCACCGACTCCCAATATGGATCGGTTAGCCCGAGAAGGTCTTCAATTGACTTCCGCTTATGCTCAACCTTCATCCTCACCCACTCGAGCTACCATTCTCACCGGACGGCTTCCAATGCGGCATGGTATTTTACGGCCAAGCGGTAAAGATGAAACCGGAGGATTGGAAGGAGAAATCACCCTTCCTCAGATCCTGAGTGAAGCCGGTTATGTGACCCAGGCAGTTGGAAAGTGGCACGTTGGAGAAAACAAAGGTTCACAACCCCAAAATGTGGGATTTGATGATTTTTATGGATTTTTGAGCGTGTCGGATTACTATACCGAATGGCGGGATCCTTATTTCAATCCGGATGTAGCTTTAAGCCCGGAAAGAACTCAAATGATAAGAAATTTAGCCTTTGAGAAAAACTGGATTCACGCTAAAAAAGGTGGTGAAGTCGAACCAATTGCCGAAATCGATATCCCTACCTGTTCGATTCTCGACGAAAAATGGGCTGATTACTCGGTGGAATTTATTAAAAATATGGCAAATAGCGACCAACCCTTTTTCCTCTATCACTGCACCCGGGGGGCTCATTTCGACAATTATCCCAATCCTCAATTCTTGGGAAAATCTCCCGCTAAATATCCCTACAAGGATGTCATGATCGAGCTGGATTATATTTTAGGACGACTGGTAAGTGCCCTGGAAGAAACTGGGCAGTTGGAAAATACCATAATTTTCATAACTTCCGATAATGGCCCCGAAATGGAGCTCTGGCCAGATAGCGGCTTTAGCCCCTTTAGAGGTGCGAAAGGATCGACCTGGGAAGGTGGAATGCGAGTGCCAGGTATATTTTATTGGATAGGCATGATCTCACCCGGGAGAATATCCGATGGGCTGTTTGACCTTGCCGATTTATTCAACACCTCTCTTGCTTTAAGTGGTGCCAAAGATCAGATGCCAACCGACCGTTATATCGACGGTATTGACCAAACCTCTTTTTTGCTCACCGATAACGGGCAATCCAATCGTAAATATATTTACTATTGGTTGGGTAGTAACTTTTCGGCAGTACGAGTTGGTGAATACAAGTATATGATGGCAGCCGAATCCGATGATGATCGGGATAATTATCTCCAGGGAGGATTTTCAGGATACATTATGAACTATTATTTTGGGAAAGCATTTAACCTTTATCTTGATGCGAAAGAAACCCATAATTTTTTCCTTCGTAAGGTCATTTACTCGGATATATTTTTAGGACCGATTAGAGCTCATTTAGCTACTTTCCAAAAATATCCTCCTAAAGATATATTAGGTGATTGAGGAGGAGATATTTTCCCCTTTTTGAATTCCAATCACAGGAGGGATTATGAAATTTCTCCTGTGTAAGTATTTATAATTTAATATTATAATAACTGCGAAGAGCAACAAGGAATTACTGCGACGCGTTATAAAGATCTATCGATAAATGGGTGGCCATGTGAACTCCAATCAAATCTATAAATTCATCCTTTCACCAACTCCAAAACGAACTTTTCACCTTATGGCCAAGCCCATCGGTGCCAAGTGTAATCTCCGTTGTGAATATTGTTTTTACTTAAGTAAAAAAGACCTCATCGGAAGCACCAAAGCAATTTCTGACGATATTTTAGAAGAATACATCCAGCAATACATCAATGCTCAAGAAGTCCCTGAAATAGTTTTTACCTGGCAAGGGGGCGAACCCACTCTTCTTGGCATTGACTTTTTTCAGAAAGCAAACAATCTTCAGAAAAAATACTGCCCTCCAGGAAAGAAAATTGAAAATGACCTTCAAACCAACGGGACTCTTCTGGACGAAAATTGGTGTCGTTTTTTAAAGGAAAACAATTTCTTGGTTGGCTTGAGCATTGATGGACCTCAACCGCTCCACGATTGTTACCGGATTCATGCCACCAAACGACCAACCTGGCAACAGGTTGTCAAAGCTGCCAAACTTTTACAGAAGTTTGAAATACCCTTCAATACCCTCACCGTGGTTCACCGAAAGAATGCCAAGCATCCTTTGGATGTGTATCGATTCCTGAGGCAAGAAATCGGTTCCACTCGAATTCAGTTTATCCCATTGGTCGAACCCAAAGAATTCTGTACCATTGCTCCTCAACATTGGGACCAAGATCTCCTACCTTATTATGATTCTACGGAAACCCGACCTGGGCATACCGATTCATTTGTTACTGATTGGTCGGTTGATGCTGATGATTACGGCTATTTTTTATGCCGAGTTTTTGATGAATGGTATAAGCGAGATATTGGAAAAGCTTTTGTTTTTTTATTCGAATGTGCATTAGGTCAGTGGATGGGGATGCAAAGTTCGCTTTGTGTTTTTGCTGAAACGTGTGGGCAAGCTTTGGCTTTGGAAGCAGATGGAAGCATTTATTCTTGCGATCATTTTGTTTATCCGGAATACCGTTTAGGCCATATTAATGAGGGTTTGAGCAGTTTGGTGTACTCTATCGCTCAAAGTAATTTCGGATTATCCAAACAAAAATCCCTCCCTCAGTTGTGTCGGAAATGTCCTTACCTTTTTGCTTGTCGGGGTGAATGCCCTAAAAACCGTTTTCTCAAAACCCCTGATGGTGAAATCGGGTTGAATTATCTATGCAGCGGACTGAGGAAATACTTTTCTCATATCGATCCCTATATGCAAGATATGGCAAAAGAACTGATGAAAACTCTTCCGGGATATAAGCTAAGATAATAGGAGTTGCTATTCAATTGGGTTGTTTCATGACATCCATTCTGTCAATCCATTTGAAGGTTTGATAAATCAGGCTTCGACAAAAGACTTATAAAACATAAGGATGATAAATTTTTTGATCCATTTCTCCTTACCAGGGCCTTTTCTTATCTAACCAGCCATTTTCCTTCCAATAATTCTTATCAACCTCATTCCAATTGTTTGATTTTTGCATCGATCTCATTATGATAAATAAAAATCTTTGTCCTAATCCAAGACGAACTTTCCCAATATTTGCCTCTACTTTTCGAGAGAGCTTGGTAGTTACCCTGTCTATTGACCCTTTCATTTTGTCAGATACTGTCTGCCAGGTAGAACCTTTAATATTTTTATTCAATCGATAAACTTTAGGCACTCCCATCCAAAACAGCTGTTTTGCTATAGATTTGGCCACTTTCTTCGATCCTCCTCCGGCAGCTGTTGAAATAACAATACCAATCTTCTGAAACATCACCGGCTTAGGGCGATGAGAAAACCACATATAACCCAGATGATCGAAAAAAGTTTTCAATTGACCAGTCATTTCAAGACAATAGGTTGGAGAATTGATCACGATGAGGTCAGATACTTCCATAGAAGCAACAATGTTTTGTACTTTTTCTGCCTGAGGACAGGCATATTCACTTTTCATAATGCATTGGTAACAACCAACACAAAAGCTCGGCGTATCATTGGGCATAAAATATTCATAGAT
>Ga0334887_1004846_pt1 | contig 11727 bp, 9 predicted proteins | sample GraSluR1_MG_10_FD_207217 | JGI IMG/M metagenome (GOLD analysis project Ga0334887, IMG submission 207217) | Sludge microbial communities from methane-producing bioreactor in Wageningen University, Netherlands - Granular Sludge_18_07-R1 | ecosystem: Engineered > Bioreactor > Anaerobic >...
GAAATCCATCGATACCGCCCAAGCAAAAGCGATCACTGGCGTGGTGGACGTATTCACCTGGGAAGATGTACCAGGAGTCAATCAACTGGGCGAGTCGATCCCGGACTACCCCATACTCGTTCAGCCAGGCGATCGAATTCGTTTTCCCGGCGATTTCGTTGCCATCGTCGCCGCAAAAGATCGGCGAATCGCTCAAAGGGCTGCTGCAGCAGTCAGAATCGAATATGACGCCATCGATCCCGTCTTGGATATCGCAACTGCCTTGGAAGAAAAAATTCTCATCCATGATTCCGGCAACAAACCGGTCCATCACAAAACCCGTAAAGGCAACAGTGATCCGGCCACCATGTTTGACAGGTGCGATCGCGTGATGGAAGGAAGGTTTTTTGCGGACTATCAGGAACAGGCTTATCTGGAGACCCAAGGAATGATCGCCTATTGGGATCATAACCACAATATGACCCTCCACGGTTCCATGCAATGCCCTTATTATGTTCAGCAAACGGTGAGTCATGTCCTGGGCATCCCGCTTTCCGAGGTACGGATCATACAAGCAGAGACTGGCGGGGGGTTTGGCGGGAAAGAAGATGTCCCCTCGTTTTTCGCGGCGCCTGCGGCGCTTGTCGCTTATCATCTGAATCGACCCGCCAAGCTCATTCTCTCTCGCGAAGAAGACATCCGAATGACCAGCAAACGCCACCCCATCCAGTCCCATTACAAAGTCGGCTTCTCGCACCAGGGAAAAATCCAAGCCGTTCAAGTGGTCTGCTACGGAGATATGGGGGCTCATGCCACCCTTTCTCCTGTTGTGCTGTGGCGCACGGTCGTTCATGCTGCTGGAGCCTATGAGATCCCCAATGTCTGCGTGGATGTGTACGGTGTCTATACCAACAAGGTTCCATGCGGCGCTTATCGCGGGTTTGGATCGCCTCAAGTCTTTTTCGCGATGGAATCCATGATGGATGAGATTGCTCAGTCCCTTGGAATGGATCCTCTCCAGATCCGCGAGCTGAATGCCTTGGATTGCGGCAAAGAAACCCCGACCGGTCAACACTTGACTGAATCGGTGGGCGCCCGTGAAACCTTGGAGCAAGCCCGCGTTTTATCGAAATGGGAGGAATTGCGCGTTCGTGTCGACCAATTCAATCGAACCCATGAACACTTTCGTCAAGGGATTGGCGTGGCTCATATTCATTACGGAGTCGCGCTGGGCGCGTTGGGCCAATGGATGGACGCGTCTGGGGCCCATATCCAAATGGAAAAGGACGGAAGCGTTGGAATCCACATCGGTGGAACAGAGATCGGACAAGGGTCGCGCACGGTAATGGCCCAAATCGCCTCCGAATGCCTAGGGATCCCTCTGACAGAAATCCATGTTCGCCAAACCGACTCCGCTTTTGTCCCTGATAGCGGGCCGACCGTCGCTTCCCGCACAACCATTTTCAGTGGGAATGCGGTTTTACGCGCATGCATGGAGATTGCTCAGCGGCTGATAACGATCGGAGCGAAGCATCTGGGGGTAAGCGAATCAGAAGTTCTCCTGATGGATGGCATGGTGGTGAAAAAGAACGGGAATGGGCATACGCCGATCGCGGATATCGCCTCCGAAGCCCTTCGCAAGAACGTGAGCTTGAGCGCAATGGGATGGTTTCCAACGCCCAAGCTCACTTATTCTAAAGAAGAGGGCTACGGACAAGCATACATAACCTATTCCTATGCCACCCAAATTGCGGTGGTAGAAGTCGATATGCTGACAGCCCATGTCCAGGTGAAAGAAGTGTACGCGGCTCACGATGTGGGTCAAGCCATCCATTTGGACGGGGTCTACGGCCAGGTCCATGGCGGGTTTGTCCAAGGGATGGGATACGCCTTGTACGAGCATATCGCTCATGACGCAAAGGGGACGTTGATCACCGACAACTTCAACACGTTGACGATCCCTACCATTCACGAAACCCCCGAAGTATTCGAGGTATCCATTGTCGAGCACCCTTTTTCGCACGGTCCTTATGGCGCCAAAGGCATCGGAGAACCATCCCTGATACCCGCGCCAGCCGCGATCGCGAACGCTGTATCCCATGCCATCGGCAGACGGGTGCACAAGATCCCCATTACCAAAGACGACCTATTGGATTTGATCATGAAGAGTGACTGAACAGCTCCCGCACCGTCTGGTTGAGATCATTCTCCGATAATCTTTACCAGAACCCGTTTCTTTCGTTTGCCGTCGAACTCGCCATAGAAGATCCGTTCCCAGGTCCCAAAATCCAGCTTGCCGTTGGTCACCGCAACGACAACCTCGCGCCCCATTATGGTGCGTTTGAGATGCGCGTCTGCGTTGTCCTCATACCCATTGTGCCGATATTGGTCGTACGGCTTTTCGGGGGCCAGACCTTCCAACCACACTTCCATATCGTGATGAAGTCCGGATTCATCATCGTTGATAAAGACGCTGGATGTGATATGCATGGCGTTGCACAACAACAGGCCTTCGCGGACCCCGCTCTCTCGAAGGACCTCCTCCACCTGAGGTGTGATGTTGATGAACTGCCTACGGGTTTTTGTGTGAAACCAAAGCTCTTTTCGGAAGTGTTTCATGAAGACTCCTCCTCTTTCTGTTCGGGCTGTTCAAGCTCCGAGAAGACCTCGTGGATGTTGCCATCGGGATCAGAGAAGAGCGCTGTCCGCTGGCCCCATTCCATATTCTTGGGCGGACATACCGATCCCGCTCCCAACTTGATCAGCCGCTCATAGGCCTTGTCTACCTCTTCAGGGGTGTCGCAGGGAAAGGCCAGTTCAAACTGTTGGCCTTGGGGTTTCTGATCGAACCCGTCACATATGTCTCTCATCACCTGTCTTTCGCACAACGCGAATCGGACGCCCCGGTTCTCGAACTCCACATAACTCCCTAAATCCACTTTGATAAAAAAACCCATCACCTGATGATAAAAGCGTTTCATCACATCGATCTTTTCAGTCCAGAGGGTGATCAGGGCGATTTTAGGCGCCATGTATGCCCAAGGTCGGTTGCGGACAATCTCTTCATCGCGCACCAAAGGCACGTCGGGAAAGGCATATCGGAGGATTTCTTCCTCTTCGTGCATGACTCCCGTATCGGTGAATCCGTACTTCAGGTAAAACTCGTACGGCCGGTCCATTTCCTCCATATCGCATGAGGTGTACATCGTCTTAACCCCTTGTTTGCGGAAATGATCCACGATCTGGTCCAGAACAGATTTCCCATACCCCTTTCCCTGCCATTCTCGCGCAATCATAAATCGCCAAAGAAAGATCGCTGGTTGATCTTCTTCGGGGATCTCGTCTGCGAGCAATTCGACCATTATGAAACCGATCGGTTTGCCATCATGATATATGGCCCGAAACCATCCCGTAACGCTCAAAAAGCCCTGGGCTACCGATCTAATATTGGGCGCCACACATCGTTTTTGCGATTCGGTCAACGTATCGCTCAGTTTCATGATCTCCCGCAGGTTTTCCATGGTTACTTCCCGAAGTTCCCCATTTCCCGCCATCTTCTTCCTCCACTTCATTCAATCGTTTGCCAGTCCGATTGTATCACAAAGGGTGCCTCCTTTGGATATGCTATGGTATAATGTATACGCGCACCCAAGAAGATTGTGACGCGAGAAGAACCGCGCATGAGCTTTGTTGTGTTTCGATGACCAATAGATCCCCATGCGTATCTTTATTTTTGCATATATTGAAGGAGGGAAATTCGTGAGAAAATCAGTGAGTTGGAGCATGATCATTGCTGTTGTTGCTCTCATCGGATTATGCACCGCTGGGTGCGCCATCCGCGGTCCGGTCATTTTGGGAACGATGGATGTGGTTTTGACCCAATATCGGGGAGGACCTGCAATCCAAGGGGCTTTGGTTAAAGTGTTGGATGGATTGACCCTTGAAGTGGTTGGCCAAGCGGAATCAAACAAAGAGGGCCGAGCCCGCGTGGCTTTGCGCGTGCTTCCCGATCATATCGCCGTGGTTTGCACGAAGTACGGGTACGCGCTGAGCGTGATCGAAGGACTGAAACCATCGGTTGCTTTGAGTCAACCGACCGAAACCATTATGCGCAGAGCCGATCTCTTTTTGGACCCATCAACCCAAAATCCCTTCCTTCCCGTTGAGTTCCGTTTCTTCTATCCCCCCGAGTGGTGGGGGGATGAACCCATTATCATCGATCCTGCAAAGCCCATTACAGAGGACTTTTCGATCGAAGCGCGCATCTTGGATGCCCCAAACCACATCCACACAATCTACCCACCTCAATTTGGAAGAGTTCCCGGGGACCACAAGATCACCGGCGATGGGGCTTGGCCCATTGAAAACAGCTCCGTTGCAGAGTTTGAAAACATTACCATTGACGGTCTGGATGGGATTTCGGATCTTCACTTCATCATCTATGACTACAACGGAAACCGATTCCACCGAATCGTATACTTGGACATTCAACCCCATGACCCAACCGTTTTCCCGGACAATCCCTATCAGCCCATTCCCGCCGCGTCGATTGGAGTTCCGAACATCATGGCCTTCACACGCTGTCTGGGCATCGACTTTTTTGCTGCGCAACGAGCCGCTCCCCAAAATGCCAACTTACTAACCGGCGTCTTCTTCGTGGACCACCAGAGCGCCCAAAGAAAGGAACTGATCGGTCTTGATGTGCCCAAGCCAGATGGATATCGGATCTACCGTTCTTGGGATGGGGTCCAATGGAGCCCCTTGGGATATGTTTCTTCCTCTAAAGTGGATGGAAAGCTCTCTTGGGAAACACAAGAATTGCTCCAAAACCAACCGGGTTCCTTTTTCCAATCCCATGTGTCGATAATCGACAATTCCTCTCTCCTGGAAGCCGGAAAAGCGGTCTTCTACGCTGTGACCTCTGTATACGGTTTGGAGGAGACCGAAAAGACCCTTTTGGGCCGGGTGATTCCTTTGGATCCGTTCGGTATCGATCTGATTCACCCCGCGCAAAACCAAACCCAGGTTTCGCGCCAACCCGAGTTCCAGTTTTGCCCAGACCCAGCCCTTTCTTCAGAGATGGGAGCGATCACATACGGGTATCGGGTCTTTGTGTATGATCACATCCATGACAGCGATCACTGGATTATTCCTGTGGATGTCGATCATACCCACGAGCCGTATCATGGCATTATTATCCAGGCGCAGCACGCCAATCCGATTTCCCTTCCATTTCGTGGTCATGAGCCCTTCAACGGGATCGTGTGGTTCTCATTCTTTGATGGACAACTGGAGCCACTTTGGACGGTCTACCCATGGGACCGCTTGGAAGCCCACAAGACATACAGCTGGGGGGTCAATCTTGCCTATGCCCAAGTGGTCTGCGCCGATCAAACATCCATGGCTTTTTCCATCGCTGCCGACTATCACCCCTATCGAGGAAGGTTTGGGTTCGATCCCATCCCGGATGGGATGCCTCCCGATTGGATGATTGAGTTCACCACAGGAACGGATTAGGAGGAATTGTATGAATGCAAACATCCGCAAAAGAAAACCGATCACAGGCCGATTCTGCCTTCGATGGCGATTTGGGATCATCATAGCGACGGTCATCGTCTGCATAATGGTTGTTCTGTCGTGTGCCCATCCAGCCCTCTCTTCGAATTCAAACCAAGAGATCCTATCTTGGGTCGTTCCCGAGTATTGGGATCCATACACCCCGGCCCCTGGCCTTTCATTCCCCGAACACCGTTTGATTGTCGGTTATCGAGACGAAACGGATCTCCATTCCTTGGTGGAAACCCTAGGGGGAACCGTCCGATCAACCATACCGGAAATCCGCGTGGCTTTGATTCAAACCCCACAGACCGTAGTGGATACATTGGCCCTTATCCAGAAAATGGCCCCTTCGGGCATTCAATATATAAGTCCAAACTATCGTACGGTGGTTCCCCTGGATCCGTCTTCCGACGCTTTTTCAGAGGCTGGTTTTCATTCACGGGGCGATCCCGATGATCCCCTGTTCGGGTTTCAATGGGCACACAGGACCGTTGGTTCTCATGCCGCATGGGAACAAAGCCTGACCGGAAACGGCGTTGTCGTTGCCGTTTTCGATACAGGCGTGGACGCATCCCACCCCGATTTGGACGGGCAATTTGTCACCGGTTGGTCATGGGATCCCCAAACCGAGCAGCCAGTGCTAATCCCCCCGGGAGAATCGAGGGATACCAATGGACATGGAACCCATGTGGCCGGGATCATCGCCGCGCAAAAAAACAATGGAATCGGGATTGCAGGGCTTGCTCCTATGGCCAAGATCATGCCGATTCCCACGATGGATCTGGAATTGTTTGAAAAAGCGCAATCGATCGTATGGGCGGTGGACCAGGGAGCCAAAATCCTCCAGAATAGCTGGACTTTTATCTACGGAGGATATATGGAAACGCTCAAAGACGCGTATGATTACGCCTTGTCACATGACTCCATCGTGGTTTTTGCCGCTGCGAACGCACATACAGCCCAGAACTGGGCATCTCCTCGATCGTGGCCAGGCATCATGGTCGTTGGCGCAAGCGATATTCATGACGAAGTGACCGTCTTTTCCAACGGAAGCGAAGCGTTGTCGGTCGTCGCGCCGGGAAAACGGATCCTATCCACAGTCAATATGTACAACACCGGCGCGATCGAAGATCCGGATCCGGGCAAATATACCTACTACAACGGCACATCGATGGCGGCCCCTCATGTATCGGCCCTGGCGGCCGTTTTGTTTGAAAAGCATCCGGATGCCAGCGCCTATCAGATTCGGAGATTGATCGAGATAAGCGCGGCGCCAATCGACCCGCCTTATTGGGGTCAAGAGGGTAGGACACATAATCCCTGGACCGGATACGGGCGGATGGATGTCGGGCGTGCGATGGAGATGGAGCTGCCCGAAGATGCCCCCGGAATCCTACGAGTACGCGCGATCGATGAAGATGGCGCTCCAACGGATCGATTTTTCTATGTGACTCTGGTCCGACCCGATGGGCCCCATTATTGGGGGCGAACCCGCTTGGAGGGGGGAGAATGCTCTTTCTTTGCGATTGATCCCGGTGTGTATGATATTTACATTGGCGAGGTTCCGAGAGAAGATGGAAGGCCGCAAGCCGCCTTTGCTCATTATGGAGTGGAAGTTGCTGGAGATACCTTGTTGGAAGTGAGATTTCCCTGATTTTCCCTCAGACAGAAACTTCCCATTTGGGTATGAACCACCCGAAGAAACCCATCACGCTTTCGCCGAGCGCTGAATCTCCTTCAAATAGCGGGTGACATTTTGCTCATCCTCGACTGGGTAGGGGTATCCCAATCGCTGGGCAAGCTCCATGCCAATCTTGCGCGCAAAGGGCCCCGTTTGGAATAGAGCGGCCCAAATCTCTGCGGGGTGGATCGAAGGATAGAGGGATAGGAATTCTTCGTAGATCTTTTTGGGCAGGAACCGGTAGAACCACTTGCTGCATTTCCCGGGGTTTGTTTTCCAATCGCTGTTCATTCCGATATACCACTCCAAAAGGGTTCGAACGCAATCGATGAGAATCGAGTCGAACATGTGCTTGGCATAGGGCAGCTCTCCGCGCCACAGGCCTTTGGCAATATAGGGTTGGATCCACCACAATTCGTTCATCAGGCTTACAAACGCCTTCTTGGTGGGCATCTGAACATAGTATCCCCGATCCGATGGGTCTGGCACCCAACCCAACAAACCTTCTTTATCCAAGAGGACCTTTGTCAGGGTATCGGATTCGATGTGGGTTCGGGCATGTCGAATGGAAATAAAACTCATATCGATTCGCACCCCGTCGGTGAATTGCATCAGAAAGATATACCCCTCTTCAAAGTTATTCTGCTGCATGATAACGAGCCTGCCAAAGGATTCGATCCACGTTTGATTTGTTTTGTAATAGGCCCCGCTTGGGTCATCGACAAAACAAGCGACATCATAGTCCATAAGCGGGTCTTTTGGCGCATTGGGATTGACTCGGGAACCGTGGAGCGTGACGGCTCGGATCCGCTCCTCAGAACGGGCAAATTGGCGCACCTCTTCAATTACATGACAATTGGTCATTATCGATCTCTCCTTTGCTGACCGTGTTTGGTTTTTGTTTGGGATTCTGGGCTTCCCTATCTTATCATATCTTCCCACCCAAGCCATCTCTCGGTTGTGGTTCTCTTGAAGGTTCCAGCGATTGGTACACATTGGTTTTCCTCCGATATAATCCGCATGAGGCTTGCATTCTTCCTGCCATCGGGGTATAATTGACGCAAGGAGGTGGATCATGAATAAGGCTCAGGTTTCATACCGCAGGGTTTGGTGGATCTTTGGATCCGTAATGGTTTTGGGTTGTGGCATTGCGATAGCCCAGACAAACAGCTCCTCTTTGCCCCTTCCTTTGGAGCAAACGCTGGAGCCGGTTCGAGATCTTTTGGGATGGATGCTGCAGTATTGGTATGTATCTGTATTCATCGGTCTGGCGCTTCTTTTGGGCAACCGTTGGTTTCCCTATATTGCTTTGGGCATTTTGGGATTTATTTGGGGCATGACCATCATCTTTCCCTGGATCCAAACCATTCCCGAAGTAACCAATTGGTTTGCCACCAATCCAGGCTCGGATTTTCCTTTATCCATTGTTACCGGCGTAGTTACCATTCTCATAGGGTTTGTACTGGTTCGATTTCTTTTTATCCTCGCGGGGTTCATCATTGGGGGGCTGCTCGGTCTTTGGCTTTGGAGCATTCTATCCCTTTGGATCGATCCTCAATGGTTCGGACTGTCTACAGGGTTTCCCGAATGGCTTCCGTGGGTCTTTGCCGCAATCGTCGGCTTGGTGATCGCCATTCTGTTCCTCATGGCCCAGAAAAAAACCATCGCTTTGATCTCCGTCATTGTTGGCAGTTTCATGCTCAGCATTCTGTTCATGAACCTCATGATCCTCTATTTCTCCGAGTGGTTCGGCACCTGGGACCTCCCTAGGGGTATTGCCAACTTGACGCCTTTGGGGCTCGGGATCTTTTGGGGTAGTTTTGCCCTCTTTCTCATCTCGGGCGCAATGACCTTTCGCAGAAAAAAAGAAGGGTAAGCTCAGGCGTCCGTTTTCTGTTCGATTTGACGGTTCCTCAATTCTTCGAGGAGGTGTGATCCGATGGTGATTCGTCAAGCTCGAATGAACGATAGCCCTTGGTTGGCCAAACACGATCGGCATCTTTCCGAAGAAGCGGTCGAAACGAAGATTGAACGGGGAGAGATCTATGTGGCCGAAGGGGATGATATTGTTGGATGGCTCCGATTCAGTCTCTTTTGGGATTTCATCCCGTTCATGAATATGCTATTTGTTCTGGAACCCTTTCGGGGTCAAGGAATTGGGAGCGCGCTAACGGATCATTGGGAGGAAGAAATGATAAGACGGGGATATCCCGATTTGATGACATCGACCCTTTCCGATGAACTCGCTCAGCACTTTTACCGCAAACGGGGATATCGGGATATCGGCGGTTTTATCATGCCCGGAGAGGCGTTGGAGCTTCTTCTGTTCAAAAAAAGGCAGCATTAATCGGGAGGATTGAATCTTATGCATGTGGTGAATGTTCAGGGGCTTCGAAAAACCTACGGTACAGTGAAGGCAGTGGACGGGGTGTCTTTTTCGGTGGATTCCCAAGAAGTGTTCGGACTGCTTGGACCAAATGGAGCGGGAAAGACAACCACGATCGAATGCATCGCTGGATTGAGGACGATCGACGAGGGATCGATCACCGTTTTAGGCATCGATCCTTCCCGTCAAAGAAAGGCTTTGTATCAGAGAATCGGCGTTCAGCTCCAAGAAACCTCCTTTCAAGATAAGATTCGGGTATATGAATTGTGTGGTCTTTTTTCGTCGTTTTATCGGGATCCGATTCCCTATGAATCCTTGCTGGCCCGCTTTTCCATGATGGAGAAGAACAATGCGTATGTGCAAAATCTATCGGGGGGGCAAAAACAGCGTTTATCGATTATCTTAGCCCTGATTTCCAATCCGGAGGTGATCTTTCTGGACGAATTGACAACAGGGCTGGATCCGCAATCCCGACGAGCCATGTGGGCATACATCCAACAGCTTAAACAAGAAGGAAGGACCGTTTTGCTCACAACCCACTACATGGAGGAAGCGGAGTATCTGTGCGATCGGATCGGAATCATCGATCGGGGTACTATGATTGCCTATGGGACTGTGGAAGAAGTGATCCAATCGTGCGGTCTTCAGACGAAAATCACCTTTGAGGCTTCGGAAGATATCGCCGATGTCCTTATCGATCGGATTCCAGAGATTGCTGAGGTTCAGAGAGCGGAAAACCGTTATTCGGTTATGAGTCACAATGACGGTGTTTTGGGAAAGGTGGCCTATTTGCTGGAAGATCGGAAGATCCGGTATCAGAAACTGGACGTCCGGAGACCCAACCTCGATGATGTTTTTCTGCAGTTGACCGGCCGGACGATCGAGGAGCATGACAAATGAATGCATGGGTGATGATTTCTGTCGTTGAATTCAAACTGCTATTCCGGAACTTTTATAGTGTCTTTTTTGCGTTTGCTTTTCCGGTCGGGATGCTCTTGTTGTTCGGCAGCATCTATGGCAACGAACCCGTAGAATCCTTTGGGGGATTTGGCACGATCGATTTGACCGCTCCTGCGTATATGTGCATGGTCATTGCAGTTACAGGTCTCATGAGCCTTCCCCTGACAGTGGCTCAGTACAGGGAACGGAAAATTCTCAAACGGTTTATGGCGTCTCCCATCAATCCTTCGCGGATTCTGACCGCTCAAGTCATTGTCAATCTGATCATGACCGTCATGGGAATGGCTGCGTTGCTCATTGTGGGCGCATTGGTGTTCCGTTTGCAGGTCTATGGATCCTTTTGGCCGATCCTTTTCTCCCTTTTCTTGATCACAATTTCCATGTTTTCGATTGGCTTGGTAATCGCAGGTGTGTCTTCGAACGGAAGAATGGCGACCGTCCTTTCCTATTTGATTTATTTCCCCATGCTGTTTCTTTCTGGGGCTACGATCCCAATTGAAATCATGCCCGATCATGTGTCCCATTTCGCAAAAGTGCTCCCTCTTACCCACGGAGTGGAATTGCTGAAACGCGTGTGGACCGGGGGCGCTCTCGCTGATTCTTTCCAAAATATCCTTGTTTTATCGGGGGTATTCTTAGTATGCGCTTTGCTCTCAGTTAAAGCATTCCGTTGGGAGTAAAGGAACATAACAAAGGAGATTTCGACATGAACCGGAAAAAAATCCTTTCTCTCACGCTCATAACCCTGCTGATCAACCTGGGTTTGGATCGGGTGACCAAATGGGTTGCGGTAACGCAACTGCAAGGCCAGCCACCGATATCGATCCTTCATGGGTTCATCGTGATCCAGTACGCGGAGAACACAGGGGGGTTTTTGAGCCTTGGAGCCGCTTGGCCGATGCCTTTGAAGTATAGCGTTTTTCTTGTGATCCCTGCGGTTATCTGCGTATGCGCGCTGATCTACTGCCTGGTCCGGGAAACCTTCCCCGGACGGGCCATCATCATCTCAACCATCGTTGGTGGAGGTTTGGGGAATCTCTTTGATCGAATGGTTCAGGGGTTTATGGTGGTCGATTTCCTCAATTTTGGCATCGGGCCGGTTCGAACCGGGATCCTCAATGTTGCAGACCTTTCGATCACCTTTGGCGCCATCGCCTTCTTA
>Ga0334887_1004847_pt1 | contig 11717 bp, 14 predicted proteins | sample GraSluR1_MG_10_FD_207217 | JGI IMG/M metagenome (GOLD analysis project Ga0334887, IMG submission 207217) | Sludge microbial communities from methane-producing bioreactor in Wageningen University, Netherlands - Granular Sludge_18_07-R1 | ecosystem: Engineered > Bioreactor > Anaerobic >...
CGGGTCATGTCGACCACGGCGCCCCCGGCGTTCTGGGCCACGTCGCCGTACGAACGGCCCAAGCCGCGCGCGAGGATGCCGCGCCGGGCGCCCCGGGGAAGGTCGGACCAGCGGTCCGCCAGTGCGCGGACGGCACCGACGACATCCTCGGGATCCGAGGGGGTCAGCACGTCGGACCGCGACGGCGCGGTGCGGCCCCAGCCGGACAGGAGCCGGGAGGTCGTCGGCACGGAGAAGGACACGGGGGTGGGGGCTGCAGTGCTCATCGGGCTCAGCCTACGACGGTCCCCGGATGCCGACGGCGCGGACCCCCCGTGGGCGGGGACAGGCGTGCGGACTACTCGTCCGTGCCGGGCTCTGTCCCCTCCTCGGGGCCGTCGAGGCCGCGCAGGAAGGCCTCCGCCTCCTCGCCGATCTGGTCGGCGGAGGGCAGGTCGGTCGGCGGCGTGGGCAGCGGACGGTGGCCGGCGACGAACCGGTCGTACTGCTCCTCCATCCCGGTGACCATCTCGGAAACGTCGGAGTCCTGCTCGGTCTGCTGGTCGAGCTCGGCGCGCACGACGGCGGAGACCCGCTGCAGGTTGCCGGTCGGCACCTCCAAGGAAGAGACCTCGCGCAGGGCGGAGATCACCGCCAGGGCGCCGTCGGGGTAGTCACCCATCGCGACGTACTGCGGGATGTGGGCGCTGAGTCCGATGACGTGATGGCCCGCCTCCCCCAGGCGCAGTGCCAGCATCTGCGGGAACGAGGCCCGCAACTGGAGCGAGCCGAACATCGGCTGGTTGCCCGGCAGCAGAGCCGGGTCGGACGCCCACCGGGTGACGGTGACCGGGCGGGTGTGCGGGGTCGGCATGGCGACGCCGTGCAGCACGACGGTGGTCTCGACGTCGTGGTCCTCGACGATCTGCTCGATCGCCCGCGCCGTTTCCTCCCAGCGGAAGTCGGGCTCGGGGCCACGCAGCAGCAGGAACGGCGTGCCGGCGCTGTCTCGCGCGGTGAGCAGGGTCATCTCCGGCCGGTGGTACTCGGTGAAGCGGTCACCGGCGAAGACGATGGTCGGTCGCAGGCTGCGGTAGTCGACCAGCTTGTCGGTGTCGAAGTGGCCGATGCGGGTGCTGTCGAGGTGGTTGACGATCAGGGTGTCCACCAACTGTTGGGTGTGCCCGGGATCGCCGTACGCGCCGAGGGTCACCACCAAGGTGGTGGCGTGGATCGGCCGCGGATCGACGTGGCTCTCATAGGTGAAGAGCTCATTGGGCTGCTGCACGGGGTGCCTCCTGCGCTGCGATTCGTGGACTATGTGTTGCTCAACGCATCGGCGCACGCGGGCATTCCCGGGGGCACCCGGGGGAATCCGCTCCGCGGCGGGGGCACCCGGACGGATCCGCTCCGCGGCGGGCCGGATCGGCTCCGTGCCACACTGGCGTCGTGACCACTCTGCATGACTTCCACGCCACAGCACTCGACGGCACCGATCGAGACCTGGCCGACTACGCCGGCAAGGTCGTGTTGGTCGTCAACACCGCCAGCAAGTGTGGGCTGACCCCGCAGTACGAGGGCCTTCAGCAGCTCTGGGACACCTACCGGGACCGCGGGCTCGTCGTTCTCGGATTCCCCTGCAATCAGTTCGCCGGCCAGGAACCCGGTGATGCAGAGCAGATCGGCGAGTTCTGCGAGGCCAACTACGGCGTGACGTTCCCCATGTTCGCCAAGATCGACGTCAACGGGCCCCACGCCCACCCGCTCTACCAGTGGCTGCGCGCCGAGCGTCGCGGCATCCTCGGCGGGACGATTCCGTGGAACTTCACGAAGTTCCTCGTCGGCCGCGGCGGGGAGGTCCTCGGCCGGTACGCGCCGACGACCGTCCCCGAGAAGCTCGCCGGCGACATCGAGGCGGCGCTCGCCTGACGGGGCGATTCAGTTTCGAGGCTAAACTGGGCCGGGTGAAGGATGGGGCCTTATCGGGGTGGGCGGTGGTCACGGCCGACCAGCGAGGCAGTCGGCGCCTGCCCGATGCCGTCCCCGTGGCGCTGAACGCCCTGGGGACCGGCGGACCTGGCACTGTCCGGATGGTGCTGCCCTTCGAGCGTACGGCCGGTGACGAGATCCAGGCGCTGACCGACGATCCGAGCGCGGTCGTGGCGGTCATCAGGATCCTCACCCGGATCGGCGGCTGGCGGATCGGGGTGGGTCTGGGCGAGGTGGACACGCCGTTGCCGGTCGGCACCCGCCAGGCCCGCGGCCCGGCGTACGTGTCCGCGCGCTCCGCTGTGGAGGCGAGCCGATCGGCCCCCGGCCACCTGGCGGTGCGCCGCTCGGGCCCGCCGACCGACCCGGCGGATCCGGTGTGGCGGGCGGAGTCGGCACTGCTGGTCGTCCGGTCACTGATGGAGCGGCGCACCGAGGAGGGCTGGCGGGTTGTCGACCTGCTCGATGCCGGACTGTCCAACCAGGATGCGGCCCGTCGACTGGGGATCAGTCCGTCGGCGGCCAGTCAACGGGCCACCCGGGCCGCCCACGCCGAGGTCCGCCGTGGGCTGCGGCTGGCGCGCGACCTGCTGGCCGAGGCCATGACGACGGCGGTGGCCGCGGACGTGGGGATGATTGCGGCAGGCCCGGCAACCATCGCCTCAACAGGAGAAGACGCCTCGACCGGAGGAGACGCCTCGACCGGAGGAGACGACACATGAACCCCTGGCTGTCGCTGATCACCCATGCGCTCGTGGTGGTCGCCGGTGTGGTGGTCGCGGTCCTGCCCGGCAGTGCGGTGGTGCGTTGGGTGTTCCACCGCGTCGACGCCGCCAACCGCGCCGAACAGCTCGACGCCCCCGACCAGCCCGCCCTGCCCGGGCTGGAGCCCGCCGGGGATGACTCCCCCACCGACCCGGGCGAGGAACCGCCCTCGCTGGTCGGGGCCGGCCGCATCCTGCGCGGGGGCCTGTGGATCGGACGGCTGGAGCGGCTGGCGACGTACGTCGCGCTGCTCACCGGCTATCCCAGCGGGCTGGCCGTCGCCCTGGCGGTGAAGTCGCTGGCCCGCTACCCGGAACTGAAGTCGACGACCAGTGCGGCGGCCGAACGGTTCATCATCGGCACCTTCGTCAGCGTGCTGTGGGCGGCCGGGATCGCCGGCCTGACCCAGTGGGTCCTGGGGCTCTGGTAGCCGGCGCCGGCATCCCGCGTCCGCGGCCCTGCATTGGTAGGCTCCGGGTATGCGCTTGGGCATAGACTTCGGCACCACTCGCACCATCGTCGCGTACGTCGACCGGGGCAACTACCCGGTCGTCGGTTTCCCCGACCGGGACGGGGATGTGCACGAGTACTTCCCGTCCGTGGTCGCCCGGCGTGGCGACGCACTGGTCTGGGGATTCGACGCCCTGGCCGCCGCCGAGGACGGCGCCCCGCTGGTCCGCTCCTTCAAGCGCACCCTCGGCTCTCCCACGGTGAACTCGCGGACCACCGTCGACGTGGGCGGCCTCGAGGTGCCCGTGCCGGACCTGCTGGCCGGCTTCTTCACCGGATTGCGCCAGGCGTTGGCGACCGACTCGACGATCGCCGACGACCTCGCAGGATCTGACGGTGCCACCGCCATCGTCGCGGTTCCGGCGCACGCCCACGGCGCCCAGCGCTTCCTCACCCTCGACGCCTTCAAGCGGGCGGGCTTCGAGGTCGAGGCGATGATCAACGAACCCTCCGCGGCCGGTTTCGAGTACACCCACCGGCAGGGCCGGACGCTGACCTCCCGGCGTACCCGGGTGCTCGTGTACGACCTCGGCGGCGGCACCTTCGATGCCTCGCTGGTCAAGGTCGACGGGGTCAGCCACGAGATCCTCGGCTCTCTCGGCCTCAACCGCCTCGGCGGCGACGACTTCGACGAGGTACTCGCCGCACAGGCGCTGACCATGGCCGGACTCGGTGGCGACAGCCTCACCGCCGAGCAGCACCGCGAACTCCTCGACGACGCCCGGGACGCGAAGGAGCACCTGTCCCCGCAGACCCGCCGCATCCCCCTCGATGTGGCCGGCCAACAGGTGACCGTGCCGACGGCCGACTTCTATCGGTCCGCGGCGCCACTGGTCGACGCGACGATCGACGCGATGGCACCGCTGGTCTCCGGGCTGGACGAGGCGGCCGCGCTGGCCGGGGACATCGCCGGGATCTACCTGGTCGGCGGGGCCTCCGGATTGCCGCTGGTGCCGCGGATGCTGCGCGAACGGTTCGGCCGCCGGGTGCACCGGTCGCCGTACCCGGCGGCCTCCACCGCGATCGGCCTGGCGATCGCCGCCGACAGAGACGCCGGCTACTCGCTCACCGACCGGCTGTCCCGCGGATTCGGCGTGTTCCGCGAGGGCGACGCCGGCGAGACCGTACGCTTCGACCCGATCGTCGACGCCGAACAGGTCCTGCCTCACGAAGGCGCCACGGTGATCACCCGCCGCTACCGCGCTGCGCACAACGTCGGCTGGTATCGCTTCGTCGAGTACACGGCCGTCGACCCGTCCGGCGAGCCGCGCGGCGACATCGCCCCCTTCGCCGAGGTCGTCTTCCCCTTCGATCCGCAGTTGCAGCGCCGACCCGAGGTCGGCGGGGTGGCCGTGGTCCGGCGGGAGAACGGCCCCTGGGTCGAGGAACAGTACGTCATCGACCCGCACGGGATCGTCGAGGTGCGGATCACCGACCTCGACACCGGCTACTCGCAGAACCGGGCGCTGACCCTGGCGCGGGCTGCCTGAGTCCGGCTCACACGAAGCGGACGAACATTCCCACGATCCAGGTGATCACCGCGGCCGAGGCGCAACCGAACTCGACCAGGATCCCGAGTCCGGTCGCCTTCAGCGCCTCGACCGAGGTGCGTAGCGCCTCGCGCGCGTCGCGCACCCGGGCGTACTCCGAGCCGAACAGCCCGGCCGCGAACCCGACCGGCAGACCCAACGCCGGCAGCACGAACATCCCGACCACCCCACAGACGATGCCGAGCACCACCGACCGGTTCGGGATCCGCTCGCGGCGCATGGTCCGACCGGTGAGGACGTAGGTGGCGGTCATCCCGGCCACACACAGCGCCGCGCCGATGCAGAAAACGACCCATCCGACCGGTCCGCCGATGACGATCGCCCAGACCAACAGGCCGACGATGACGAGGAAGCTGCCGGGCAGAACCGGGATGATGATCCCGATCACACCGACGGCCAGGAGCAGGCCGGCCACGACCGACGCGATGATGTCCGCTGTCACGACCCCAGCCTACGGGAGTGGGCCCCCTCACCCGACGGTGAGCTGATCGCCCTCCACGCTGACCGACAACTCGGTGAGGCCGGTGGTGGCGGGGCCCTGGACGACCCCTCCCGTGGTCAGGTCGAAACGGCTGCCATGGCAGGGGCAGACGATGTTCGTCCCCTGGATCTCGCCGACCGCGCACCCGGCGTGGGGGCAGGTCTTGCTGAACGCATGGAACTCGCCGGACGTCGGTTGGGTGATGACGTAGTCACCCTCGCTCTGGATGAGACCGGACCCGACCGGGATGTCGGCGACGGTGGGGTCGGAGTCGGTGCTGCTCGGAGCGGTCGAGCAGCCGGCCAGCGCGCCGGCGGTCACGGCCATGGCGGCCAGGCCGGTTCCGGCGAGCACGGTGCGACGGGTGATGTCGGTCACGGGTTCGTCTCCTTCGGCTGGGTCGAGCCGGGGACCCGACACCGCCCATGGTAGGACACAGGTCACAATGGACCGGTGAGCTACCGCAGCATCGTGTGGGACATGGGAGGGACGCTGATCGACACGTACCCGTCGGTCGACCGGACCCTCCTCGACGTGGTGACCCGGGCCGGCTACCGGACCGATCTGCTGGCGGTGGCCCGCCTCACCCGGCGATCGATCGACTCGGCCATCGTCGAGCTGGCCCGGCGGGCCGGGATCGATCGGTCCGAACTCGACGGCGCGTACGCGGACCTCAAACGCTCCTGGCAGCAGACCCCGGCTCCGGTGATGGCCGGGGCAGCCGTCGTGATGGATCGGGTGCAGGCGATCGGCGGGCGCAACCTGGTGGTGACCAACCGCGACCGGGAGAGCGCCGCCGTCCTGCTGGAGGCGACCGGGCTGGCGGTCGACGACATGGTCTGCGTCAGCGACGGATTCCCCCGCAAGCCCGATCCCGCGATGTACCGGGAGATCCTGGACCGGAATCGGCTCGCCCCGACCGCGTGCCTCGCCGTCGGGGACCGTCCCATCGACGCCGAGGCGGCGCGGTCCGTCGGACTGGAATGCGTCCTGCTGGAAACCCCGGGCGTCCCGGTGCGATGGGACGGCGGTCGCCGGATCAACCGGCTCGAGGAACTGCTCCCTCTGCTGACGCCGGCCTCCTGACGGGTCCGGTCAGGACAGGGCTGCGACCGCGGCGTCGTAGTCGGGCTCGGTGGTGATCTCCGGGACCACCTGGGTGTGCAGGACGGTGCCGTCGGTGTCGAGCACCACCACGGAGCGGGCCAGCAGCCCGGCCAGCGGCCCGTCCACCATCCGTACGCCGTAGTCGGAGCCGAAGGTCGACTTGAACACCGAACCGGTGACCACGTTCTCGATGCCCTCGGCCGCGCAGAAGCGGCCCGCGGCGAACGGCAGGTCGGCCGACACGCACAGCACGACCGTGTTGTCCAGACCGGCGGCAAGCTTGTTGAACGCCCGGACACTGGCGGCGCACACGCCCGTGTCGACGCTGGGGAAGATGTTGAGGACGACACGCTTGCCGGCCAGGGAGTCCGAGGTGACCTCGGCGAGGTCCTGACCGGTCACGGAGAAGGCCGGCGCCTTCGTGCCGGGCTGGGGCAGTTCACCCACGGTGGTGACAGGAGCGCCCTTGAATGCGGTGGTTGCCATACTGGAATCCTCACGATCGACGAGCGAGTGGTGCCTGCGCCCACACTCTAGTCAGCGGAGGTCAGAAGGGCCGGAGCTGTCCGGCCAGATAACGGCCCCACTCGGTGGCGCGCTCGGTCTCCCCGTCGGCGATCCTTGGTGGTTCGCCCTCGATGACGAGGAACGACTCGCCGGTCTTCGCGCCGAGGAAGCCGCGACGCTTGAGTTCCCGCGCGGCGATCCGCGCCGTACTGGGCAGGAACTTCGCCGCCGAGCGGGTGTCGAAGGTCCGGATCGGCAGGTCCGTGCTCGGCGTCAACTGTCCGATCCAGTCCTGCAGGCCGATGGTCGGGGTGAGTTCGCCTCCCTCGGCCAGCATCCGGGCACGGCTACCCGACGTACTCATGCCCTGGTCGTGGGTCGGGCCGCCGATGAGCAGCAGCCGTACGTCCCGGGGGATCTCGAGCGGGGCGGCGTCGACGCGGACGATCCGGCAATCGCGGCCCTTGTCGGTCAGGCCGGTGGCGATCGCCTCGGCAAGATGTCGCGTGTTGCCGAAGCTTGATTCGACAACGATGAGGACGCCCATGTACTGCTCCCTTGCTGACCTGGCTGTGCGGTTATCCCAGTATGCGCACCCGCGGGCCGGATCGGGAGTTGACGCGCTCAGTCGAGTCGACGCCGGGCCGCCCCCTTGTCCGCGGACTGGGCCAGCAGGCTGTAGATCTTCAGGGCGTTCGACACCGTACGGTCCCGGTTGGTCGGCCGCCACCCCTCGGCATCACGGCGGGCGCGACGGGCGGCGAGCTCCTCGTCGCTCACCTCCAGGGTGATCCGCCGGTCGGGGATGGAGATGGAGATCAGGTCGCCGTCCTCCACCAGCCCGATGGTTCCGCCGGAGGCGGCCTCGGGCGAGACGTGTCCGATGGACAGGCCCGACGACCCGCCCGAGAAGCGCCCGTCGGTCACCAGGGCGCACTTGGGGCCGAGTCCGACTCCCTTCAGATACGACGTCGGGTAGAGCATCTCCTGCATTCCCGGCCCGCCCTTGGGGCCCTCGTAGCGGACCACGACGATGTCGCCGGGGTCGATCCGCCCGCCGAGGATCGCCTCGACCGCCTCGTCCTGGGATTCGGTGACCTTCGCCGGTCCGGTGAACGTCCACTGCTCGTCGGGCACGCCGGCGGTCTTGACCACGCAGCCGTCCTCGGCCAGGTTGCCGGTGAGGATCGCCAGCCCGCCGTCGGCGGTGTACGCGTGCTCGACCGACCGGATGCACCCCTCCACGGCGTCGGTGTCCAGGCTGTCCCAGCGGTTGGTGGAGGAGAACGGCTCGGTGGTCCGCTTTCCGCCGGGTGCGGCGTGGAAGAGGTCGAAGGCGTCCTCGCCGGCCGACCCGCCGCGGATGTCCCAGGCGGCCAGCCACGACGACAGGTCGGGGCTGTGCACGGCATGCACGTCCTTGCGAAGCAGGCCACCTCGGGCCAGCTCCCCCATGATGGCGGGGATGCCGCCGGCGCGGTGGACGTCCTCCATGTAGTAGTTGTGTGTGTTCGGCGCGACCTTGCAGATGCACGGCGTGCGCCGGGACAGCTCGTCGATGTCGGTCTGGGTGAAGTCGACCTCGGCCTCCTGGGCGGCGGCCAGCAGGTGCAGGACGGTGTTGGTCGAGCCGCCCATGGCGACGTCGACCGTCATGGCGTTGAGGAATGCGTCCCGGGTGGCGATCGAACGGGGCAACACCGACGTGTCCCCGTCGCGGTAGTAGCGCTGCGCGATGTCCACGGCCAGCCTGCCGGCCTGCTGGAACAGCCCCTTGCGGGCGGCGGCGGTGGCCAGTGTCGAGCCGTTGCCCGGCAGGGACAGGCCGATCACCTCGGTCAGGCAGTTCATCGAGTTGGCGGTGAACATGCCCGAGCACGACCCACACGTCGGGCAGGCGTTCTCCTCGATCATGCCGATCCGGCTGTCGGAGATCGCCGGGTCGACCGAGGCGATCATCGCGTCGATGAGATCGAGGCGGGACTGGACGGTGCCGTCACCGGTCGCGATCACCCGGCCGGCCTCCATCGGGCCACCGGACACGAAGACCGTCGGGATGTTCAGCCTCAACGCGGCCAGCAGCATGCCCGGGGTGATCTTGTCGCAGTTGGAGATGCACACCAGGGCGTCGGCCTTGTGCGCATTGACCATGAACTCGACCGAGTCCGCGATCACCTCACGGCTCGGCAGGGAGTAGAGCATCCCGTCGTGGCCCATCGCGATGCCGTCGTCGACCGCGATGGTGTCGAACTCCCGGCCGACTCCCCCGGCCTCGCGGATCGCATCGGCGACCAGCGCACCGACGTCCTTGAGGTGGACATGGCCCGGGACGAACTGCGTGTACGAGTTGGCGATGGCAATGATCGGCTTGCCGAAGTCCTCGTTGGTCAGGCCGGTGGCACGCCACAGGGCGCGGGCGCCGGCCATGTTGCGACCATCGGTGGTCGTCCGGGAACGCAGATCGGGCATCGGTTCCTCCGTGGGAGATCGGTTACCGTTCCAGAGTAGTGGGGGTCACAGACAGAAGGGGTTGGAGCCACCCTGTGGCCCGGCGCCTGGTGCTGGTCGGATCGGAAACGTCCACCTGGGAACGCGACCGCCGCCGAGCCGGCAGATCTCCTCCTCGATGCGGCACGTTCCTGTCTCGTCGATCTCGGGGCACCCGGTCCCCCCACACCTGCCGCGGCCCTCGAACGGCTCCTCGAACGGCTCCTGGACGATCGGCACTCCCTCCCGCTCGAGGTGATCATGCAGGCCCGCCGCGTCCTCGTGGTGGAACCACACGCCGATGCCCGCACCGAGATGGTCGACCGCCTCGAGATCCACGCCCGGAAAGGGGTCACGGACCGCGAACGCGACCCCACCGGTGGGCACCACGGCGGCGGAGAACACCCCGGCGGCAGGGCTGGGAACCGACAGGCGGGCCGGCCCGACCGTCTCCTCGGAGAAGCGTGCGGAGGCCTCGCGGTCCGCGCCTGGAACGACACGAAGTCGGGTCCGCTCGTCGTGCCGGTCATGGTCTGCGCCGTCGTTCTGGGGTGACCCCGGGTCCCCTCGGCCTTCGACCACTCTGGGCGATCCGTCCGAGCTGGTGTCAATATCCTGACACGCGTTCGAGACTTGTGTCAGGATATTGACATGAGGGAAGTCGAGGAGGCCACGCTTCCGGAGCAGGTAGGGGTGCTGATCAAGGAGACGCAGTCGGTCCTGCATCAGCGGATGGACGAGGTGCTCCGACCGCTCGGGCTGACCGTGCCGCAGTACGCCTGCCTGGAGACGTTGTGGGACTCCCCCGGCATCACCGCCGCCGAACTCGCCAGGCGCGCGTTCGTCTCCCGCCAGTCGATGAATGTGGTCCTGCAGGGGCTGGAGAAGCGCGGCCTGATCGAGCGCTCGGAGGAGCCGGGACCGCAGCGCGAGCGCGCCACGGTCCTGCGGGTGTCGGCCGTCCGCCTACGGGCCCGTGCACATGGGGAGGTCGCCCGGGTGGTCGGCTCGATGACCGCCGATCTGGACGCCGCTGAGGTGGCCCGTCTGCTGACGTTGCTCACGACCTGTCGCGACGCGCTCCGAGCCGAGTGATCGGTGATCGCTTGGTCGGCCAGGGCGCACCAGGGGCGCTCACCCGCGCGTGATTCCGGTCGAAATTCTGTGGTCTACCACGGAATTTCGACCGGAATCAAGAACGACCTCAGACCACCCCGGAGGCGTGGGTCCGTGCCCCGTCGGCACGCCCACCCGTACCGACCCCCATCACCCGAAGCGGCGACGCGGAAGCGCACAGGACAATCCTATGGAGAAAGAACGAGAGGGCCCCCCGGGGCGCGACCCGTCGACGCTTCTGTCACCCGTCGGACGATGACGTCGACCACGGCGGGGTGCGCGGCCAGCGGCGCGCTCGCCGGGATGCCGAACCCTCGGGCCACCCCGTCGGCCCGCCGCGAGAAGGCGCCGGAGGCCAGGAGATAGGTGGCCACGGCGAGCCGGCCCGGTACGACCTCCCGCATCCGCGTCAGGGCCGCGCCGACGTCCGGTCCGGGACCCGACAGATACCCCACGCCCACCGGCACGCCGAGGGCGGCGGCGAGGGAGTCGGCCGTCTGGCGGGCCTGGCTGCGGGCGACCGGATGGCTGCTGCCGGCCGCGGCCAGGACGACTCCCGAGGGGCGTGGGCCGCACTCCTCCATCCGGGAGACCAGGGCGGACACCAGGCCGGCATCGGGTCCCAGATGGGCCGTCACCAGCGACCCGGGCGCGTGCTCCTCGAGCACCCCCGGGATATCGGTCAGTACGTGGTAGCCCGTGCCCAGCAGCAGCGGCACCACCACGGCAGGCCCGCGGGAGGCCACCTCGGCCAGCGACGGCTCGACCAAGGACAACCACGCCAGATCGACCCGGCACCCTGCCAGACGGCGGTCCACGGCGGCTGCCAGTGCCTGCACCTCGGCCTTCCCCCGGGCGTCATGGGTGCCGTGGGCGGTCAGGATCACCCGGCCGCCCGAGCCCTCCGCCTCGGTCGACCGGGATCGCATGCCGGGATCAGCCGACACCGGCCGACTCCCGGACCGCGTCGGCGGGGGTCACCCGGACAGCGGCAGTCCGACGGCGGTGGCCGATCACCGCGACCGCCACCAGCACGGCCCAGACAACCGCCCACACCACCGGTACGACGATCTGTGCGGGCCCGGACACGCCGAACACCCCGAGGATGGTGGACAGGTTCGTCAACACGATCAACCCACCGACGCCGACCCCCAGCACGGCACTCGGCAGGCGGCTGACCAGCCACGCCGCCAGCGGTGCGGCGACCGCACCGCCGACCAGCAACG
>Ga0334887_1004848_pt1 | contig 11716 bp, 14 predicted proteins | sample GraSluR1_MG_10_FD_207217 | JGI IMG/M metagenome (GOLD analysis project Ga0334887, IMG submission 207217) | Sludge microbial communities from methane-producing bioreactor in Wageningen University, Netherlands - Granular Sludge_18_07-R1 | ecosystem: Engineered > Bioreactor > Anaerobic >...
CACTTGATTGGAACATACCAGGGCCCATATTTTGGCCCTTTTTCACTATCTTGACTAACTCGTTTACGGTTTCAACAAGGTCGCCGATAGTGGACCTACCTACAATTATGTCCTTTAGTCTGTCTTTACTAATCATGTTGGCAACAATGCACCAAAGTTAGCTGGAGTGTAATTGTTATATGTAGAACCACCAACTATTTTAATGGTTTCCCACTGTTGGGTATCTGCCCTCCAGAATTTATTCCATGTATTTGGATTATACGTCATCCTTATTGTAATATCCCATACAAGGCTCTCAAAGTCGGTTGACACTTTCCTACTTGCTGTTGGCGGATTAAACAATAGGGTTTGTGCCGCAAATGTCCACCCTAAAGTGGGTGAAACAAATTGAGCATTATTGACACAACCAATTAGGGAAAATACGGCCGAGGGTAAAGACGTTAACCCATATCTACTAAGTACGTAATCACAAGTGATAAACAATCTGCCGGGTGCCTCATTCTCTTTTAGTTCTTCACCATCAGACCACGCAAATAGTTCATTATCAAGGGTTAAAAACTCCGCTGCTGGTTCGATGGATTCGGAATACAATTCACTAGCGGCACCCTTCTCAAATGATGGTATCCCATAATCCACTTCAAGTATAGCATATTGATATGATGCGATTGTACCACTACCCAGTTGTTCAGCATCAAAAGGTTTAACGGATAAACGCCTAGCTCTAACATTAGTTGAACCAGTATGGTGTGGAAACTTTATTGGTAGACCATTATCCCCAGTAAGAAACCACCCACCTAAATCATATCTATCCGCCCAGTTACAAAGATACTGCGCTTTGCACGTATAACTGTTTGGTTTTTCCATGTCCACCGATTCGTCGGTGGGGGAACCGTGCAATTCCATGTATTCGCAAGGGGCCTCTGCCATAGTGTATTCCCTCTTATCGAATTACTGTTTCAGTACCAAAGCGTTCTTCTAAACCATAAAACCTATCTTCATTTCTTCTTCGCTTGTTAAACTTCTGTAGTTCCTTGGTGGCAAGTCTTTGTTCTTCCAACATACCCCTAGTGTTTTCCTCTATAGCTTCATTTACCCTTTCCTCTTTTCTCGCTGCTGCGCCTGCTGCTATTCTCTTATAGAGTGATTCTAGCCCCTCGAAACCACCCTGCGCTTTCTCCGCATTTATTGTTTCGTCCTCTAAGTCACCGAAAACATCCCCAATATCAAAGTCTGGTAGTTCTACCTTAAACTCTTTTTGTGCTTTTGCTGCTTTTTCCCAAGCATCTTTTATGGTGGCACTTAACCTTGGATAATCCTTAGTCTTTTTCTTCCATTCATCCAATTTATCCAAACTCTTTTGGCCTATTTGGGCCATTTTCGCTTCATGTTTTATTCTCTGTTCTAGCACTAAAGCATTAGTTTGCCTCTCTATATCCTGCCTCTGTTTTCTGTATTTGTTTAGGAATTGCTCTTGGGTTGAACGTATGGTGCGTTCTTCTTCTTCTGGGGTTAAAAGCCACTTCTCCCCCTTCCACGCTTTCTTTTTCTTTTCCAACCAAATAAACAGCTTTGCAAACGTGGGCATTGCATATTTTACACTAGCTTGTCCAATAGCCAACCATGCACTCTTGGCAAGTCCTTGCATCTTTATCCATGATACTTGAAAAAAGTCAACTACTTGCTCCCATATAGCTTGAAACCCGTAAACGGTTTGATAGGTTAAATAGACTATTCCATCCCTGAACCCCCTCCAAGACCCTAATAAAACATCTACCATATCTATTGCGCCTGAAAACATTTCACGAAAACCAGAAGACGCACCCTCTAATGATTCATCCAATAGGATAAATGCCCCATCCCAAACTTCTTTGAAAAACTGGGTAGTATCTTTAACAAACTCAACTACATTAGTGGCAAAACCCTTAAACATATTTAGGGAAAATCCAACAAATTGTCCAATAATGGGGGACCATTCCTCAAACTTCTCCGCAACTTTGATTACATCCTTATACAACGAATCAAAGTGGGGTTTTAACTGTAATCCAATGGATTCACCAATATCCCCTAAAGCGTTCTTCATTTGCTCAAAGCTGCCACCCGCTTCAGCAGCGGCTGCGGCAGTGCCCCCATATCTTGATTCTAATTCCTGCAACAAGTATTGTTGCACTTCTGTTTGTCGTCCCTGCTCCATCATTTGCCTAATCATAGCTCTTTGTTCATCATTAAAATCAACCCCCATATCACGTAAACGCCTTAACCCTCTTTCTGGGGAGTTTAATGACATAGCTAATGCCCTAGAGGCATTACTCAAATCTCTATCAAGAGCTATCGACAAATCTTGTGCAAGGGAAATAGTCCTTTTAAACTCATCCCCCTTAATTGTCTTAAATGAAGCTATTAGGGAAGATGCGGCAATAGTTGCTTCGTCACCGAAAGTAGTTGCCTTTTGTAACTCTTGGGCGTATCCAATTATTTCGTCTTTTGTGTATCCTGTTGTGTTTCCCGTTCTCTTCAGTACTGTTTCAAGTTGCGCTTCGGCCTTTAGTTGTTTGTCTGTTAGTGCAATTAGCCCCCTTCCAGCAATTAGCATTCCCCCAAAGCCCCCAGAAGCAAGTCCCCCACTAACACTGCCCACCGAAACCAAAGACTTAGCGAAACCTAATGCACTAGATGCAGCACCCTTAAAGGCACCCCCAACAAAAGAGGCACCTTGGGTTATGGCCGTAATAGGCAATGAAGCGGCACTAGCACTAACCTTACCAAAGGATTTAGTCAATTGCCCTAATCTGGAAACACCACTACTTACCATAGAATCAATCGCATTACCAAACTTTTTCAAACTACTTGATTTGTTGGCCATAGTGTCTATTGACTTGGCCGTTTGCTCTACGTTACTTACTAAGCTATCTACACTAGATGAAACACTGGTGTCAAGACCATCAAAAGAAACATCTAATTCGTCAATCTTACTCTTTGATGTTTCAGTAGACGCTTGAACGATATTAGCAAAGGCTTCTAATACCCCAGAAGTTAGGTCTTTTGCCACTAATTCTATGATTACTTGGTTTGCCATTTCTTTTTACTCCGTTGAAATTGGAGAAGATCAGAATATGATGCAAATGACTTATATTTTTTACCCCTTGGAGTTACCCTAACATCCTTACTACTCAAAAGCATATACTGTTGTTCGGGTGTCATATCAGAAACAATCTGAGGGGAAAAGCCTAATTCTGCTAATGCCCTATAAACATTGTCCCTATCTTCTACATATTGGGTGTTTAGCCCTTTTTTTCCTCTTCTGATTCGTCCTCGGTAACATCACCAATAACACCATGCAATAGCTTAAACACATCTAATACCAAGGATAGAGCATTTTCATCGGCATTTAAGTCTTTTGTCAACTGATCCATTGTCAAATTAGGTTGTTCTCTCTTGAACAACTGATAAACAAATCTAGTCATTCCTTCTGGGGTATTTCTGATTAAGCCCCTATCCTTAATCCAAGACATTGACATAGCGGAACGAAAAGCATCATCCATGAGCTTTTGTCTTTCGTCATCGGGAAGCCCCTTAGCCGTTTCTCTTGCAAGTGTTATTAGTCTCATTCTCAACCAGTTATCTAATTCCCCTATATCTTTATCAGTTAGGGGGCTTACCTTATAGACATTTCCATTTATGGTAACTTCAATGGGCGCTGCTGTCGCTTGGGAACGTGTTGTCATCTTAGGGTTCTCCAATTAAATAGGACAATGGGGGTACTTATGCCAATTTGACAAGGATACCTGGGGGTGTATTGGCAGAAAAAGATACCCCCATTGTCGCATAATTAGTGTTTATTAGGTAAACGGCCACCATGTAGACGAATCCGGTCTAACAATCTCCCCCTCCAACCAAGACGAACCATCGAAAGCGAGTCCCGAAAAGTTGCCACTTAATTCCGCACCAATCAAATCCCCAGTTTTAACATCTGCCGCAAAATCCCCAATACTGGCAAAGATAATCCATTTCAACTCCCAGAATAGTGTATCAGTCACCATTACCTTAAGTGCTGCTAAATCCCCTTCATCGGGTAAATCATCTAAACTATCTGCATAAACAGAAATAGTAACTTCACCCCCTATGTTTCCGGCTAACCTTTTCGTATATCCACTAGTTCCGCTGGAATTGTACTCTTTGTTATCGGCAGTAAATCTTAGTGTAACTGTCCTAACATCGGACAATTCCGAATACAACGGGCTTTCTGCAATATCTCCCAAATAGGCTTTAAGACCCAATGATGTAAACGCTTCAGGTGATTCAACATCGGATATTGCACTAATATCTGCTTTCGTTAGTGCTCCATTACCAGAAAACTCTACTGTATGCTTGATAATGTCTGCCGCTTCCACCCCAATAGTAATCTCTACAGAGTCAACGACAACATCACCAGAAACACCTTTTGCCCCATCGACTGAACCAGTAAAAGTAAACTCATTTGTTGGCATCTTTAAGGGCTGATAACCCCATGCCTCATAAGAGCCACTCCAATCAAAGTTTCCGGGTAAATACCCAGGGGCTCTTTTACTATTTGAGGCCAACCAAGACTTTACTTCATTGGATAGTTCAACAGTCCACTTTCCCATTGTGTTGATACCATCAACACAAGCATTTAAACCAGAAATAACGCTCATTGAAATCTCTCCATTGTTAAGGGCTAATAACGCTACTTGGTAGTTTCATCCTTATCTCAACATTAAAGTAAGCAACCCATCCAACAATAGTTAGGTTGTCTACTTCATTAAACGGCATTTGACTGTAAGAGGGCATCTTAAAATCCACTACATAATTGTACGTGGGTAATTCATCCAAATACAGATTCTTAAACTTATCCACCCAGGACTTAAATGACCTAATAATCTCCCACTTCAAGGGATTCAATTCATCCTTGACATTCAAAGTACCAGTTACAAGTATAATCCTATGGGTATCGACCCATATATCTGTATTGGATGAAATACCCAGTTGTGGTTTTGCCCCAAAGGGCATAATCCCAACAGTGGGCCTATCCGCTGTGAGCGCAGCAATCTTTCTGGGGTCTTTATGATAGGAATTAGTGAAACTAACCCTATTCGCTATCTTAACGGAAGTTCTCCAATCTCTGTTTGATTCCAAGCATTCCCACAATAGGTTGTATGCCTTACTGAACGGGTCCATTTTTCGTCCTTTCCAGTAAATCCACTATAGCAACCTGCATTATATCCACCATTTCTTCAGTAGCATCTTTGTCTGGAGAAACTAGTATTTCTCTTTGGGGCATGTTTACTGTCCCTCTTTGATGGAACCCACCTAATTCTGCTATAGTCAATGGATGACCCTTCTCTATGCTTGGAGCGTGCATATCTTCATTGAAGCCAACGCCAACGATTCCATTCATTATAGTTATTTCACTCGAACCATCCGGATTAAAACTCAAAGATGGGTCTAACGTATCAAATAGGGTTCCCGTTTCTATCAAGATTCTAGGGTCAAGCCCCTTTTTCTCTTTTTTTCTGACTGTGCTTGGTGCTAATGGTGGCCAATCTCCACCACCCGCTGCAAAAGTATTGTATCTTTCTAGTGTGAACAACTTATAAACAAACGCCCAATCCTTTAAGGCTTTTCCAAGGATTCCAGTTCCATCCTTTAACTCTGCCTTAAACTTACTAATGAACTTCTTTAGTGCTTCCAACTCATACGTAATTCTCATATCAAACCGCCTCTGGTAAATCGTCTCTACTCAACATGGCACTTTTGAGGGTACAGTTTAGGTTCAAAGCACCACTTAAATAATCGTTTATGTCTTTCTCCGCCGTTGTTCTTTGTTTGTGCCAATAATCTTTCGGCAAACTTGGCACGTCCTCAACCCTTTTACTTTCCCATAGTATCCAACCGGATAGTCGGGCATTTACACCCTTAATTACCAATAGGTCATCTGCATCATTATCTACTGATGCAAGGGGAACAACATACTTGCTTTTCCTGAACCTATCATTTATCCTTTGTGCCCCCTCTTTGAGCGCTTTTTCGATATTGGCTTGTATTTTTATGGGGTTTCCATCCCTATCCCTATCAGCCCAATCCCTTATATTCGCAGCACCAAACACGCTTTCCAAGTCATCTTTTGTCGCATAGGGTTCTACCATTATTATTACCTTTCAAAATCTCTGCTAATTGCTTCACACCATTGTTCCCATCTTAGGGTATAATTGCTTGCTTGTAATACAATTCTGTAAAAGCTCCCGCTTTCTAAGTCAGTTGTTGGGGTTAAAGTACACCTATAAGAACCCTCCCCGTCCCCTGTTAGGGCAATATCATTACAACCCTCAACTATTTCACCATTTGCATCATACAAGGTTGCTGTTATTTGAGCGTCTGTCACTCCGGTTTGATCCGATGCTTTCTTCAGCCTATCTATAAACACGTCAAACGAATTACCTACTGGCAACTTTGGAAGACTCATAAGTAAACACCCCATTAAAACAAGGTAATCCTATTGGGCTTATTTGTGGTCTGTATATCAATCAAAGACGGCTGCCTTGTCGCCTCTAGTATGATAAACCTACTTGACTTCAATCTTGGATTAGTGCTTATACCATAGGGTACTAAACCTGCTTCTGCTGGTGGTGTTATTTCCTCATAAGTCGCATATACCGAATATGCCCTATTGTTTACAATCCCCATGCCAGCGGGTGCCGGATCGGGAGGGGGGTCTTGAAACACTATATTCTTATATCTTAGAGCAACCCCACCATAGCTATCATATCTCGCCGAAGTCCAAACTGCCGGAAAACAAAACAACCAATAATTATCTATAGTTAAATCACCTGAACAAGGTATTGTATTCCACCCAGTTAGCATCTGGTCATATACTGTTGGATAGGGGTCACTATAGGCAGAAAGGTTTCCAGGGTGATTGCTTCCATCATCACTATACATACCCCATATACCACCACCAAACCTACTTGATACGTAATGATGGATACTTTGCAAACTACCACTTTCCAACATAGGGTAATAGCCGAAGCAATACATAGCATTCTGGAAACCAGCAGCAGAAGCCCCTATATCGGTGTATCCTATTGTTGGATCAATTACAATAGGATATTTAGCCCTTTTCAACCAATTCCGGTCCAACTCAACAAATAGTTTATTCCCACTAATCCGCATATCACAATAAGCTGTATCTCCCTTATCATCTTTCACCCAAGGCCGGTAGATGTGTGCTACTTTTCGCCTATTGTGAAAAACAGCATAAGACCCAACTATTTCTTCTGGTCTTTTTACACCCTCTTTTATTTCATCTTCAGTTAGTGCGTCTTGGTACGAAAACTCTAATTGCTTACTTGACTCCAAAGTAAAAACATATTGGGGTTTAGCACCCCTTTCTACGATTATCCTTTCCTTTAACCGTCCTGTTTGTTCTTCCAACTCAATTAGTGTATTTCCACAAACAAACCTTTTTCCATTGTCGATTGACTTAGGCGGCTCTGTTTGGGATAATTCCATTGTTAAACCAATGTTTATACCCCAAGCATTTATAATTGACTTGGGCTTACCTATAGAGCTATCTATAGCGTGAGTTGCCCAACGTCTTTGCTCTAATAATTTGTTGGATATGAGCATTTGGCATTTACCCAAGAGATGAAAGGTATCTAACTAGTATCTCAAATAGTGCTGATACCCCAGCAACAATTGCTGCTAAAAGCGCTAATGCCTTTTTCTGCAAGGCGGTTTGAAATAGTCTCATTTTCGATTGCCAATTCTCTAGCTTTTCCAACCTAGCAACATGCCCTAATTTTCCGGCACGTCCTTTTAGTATTTCATCATGGTCTAATACCATCTTTCTGGTTTCGGGACATACAACGAAAATACCAGCAGACTCTACTCTTAATTGACTAACTTCTTTTCCTAGTGTTTTTACATCTGTTCTTACTTCTTCCAAACCAGTGCGCACTTCGTGTTTAAGATCATGCAACTCATCCACTAATACTTTAATGTCATCATTTGACATAGGTAAAAACTCCCAATGGGTTATAGTCCCCCGTGATCGGGCTCTATTAGTTCTCCACTAAAATCATGATAAGCGTATATTTCAGCAGCGTTGTTTCTCATTTCATTTCTGATGTCCGAAATAAGATTCCAAGCACCATTAGGGCGACCACACCTTGGTCTACCAGTAGGAAACAACGATAATCTATCACCCCATTGATTTCCCCTCCAAAGAGCATCTATTTCCTCATTGTAATCAGTGAAATACATCTGATGCGCCCATCTACCAGAGGGTACATACACGTCGAACCCTTTATAGTCTTTTGCCCTTTCTGAAAATCCCCTATATGATGCAATAGTTACCATCATCCTATTCTGGACAGCTTCCACTAATTGCTCAATAGTGGTAATCTTTAGGGCAATAATAAGATTGTCACTTGCCACTTCAGCCCACTTGCCATAAATGGCATTCTCAATTTTACCCGCATAGCGTCTATGCCCCCATAAATCAGAATAGCCTTTATACGGGGGAACGGTTTCTCCAGTATCCGGGTGTACATCATCGGTAAAAAGTACACCATATCTCTGTAAAGCCCCCGCTAATGCCGCCCCAGTAGAACCGGGCCCTGTTAATCCCCCTAAAATCTGGTTTCTCGAAACAGCATACATCCAAGGGGTGTACCATCTACGGACTTTTTCCTCTTGTTTTCCCTCAAAACACTCAACTACTTGCCTAATTTGCCCCATATGGGCACCCGATTCAGCAACGCAGTTGCCAGTATCCTGGGTAAACCTTGGTACAGACTCCCACTCCATTTTATTTGGGGCTACTTTATGTAGGTTTTTCTCTATATCCCAAGTGTATAACCCTGTTATGGCAAGATTATTTGAAACACTTACACTAGATAGAAAATCACAATAACCCTCTTTGAACCCAATCTGAAAGGACTCTTTTTCCATGTCAGGGCCCAACCAGCCCTGTAAATTGTCAAAATTGCTCACCATAACAATACCCCATTTTAATTGATCAGCTCAAAACCCTCTGCTACTTGTTCCCATACCTTATAGTATGTTTCAATAGGCTCACCCTCTAATAGTTCTTTTAGCCTAGGTGTTAGAATTGGGTTATCGAAACCTAATTCCCACTCGTCTATAACATCTTCCGTTGTAACACTTAAAAGTGCTTTGGCGGATTCGACCCTTATTTTCTCCCTCAATAACTTGGGGTTCTGTATCTTCTCGCTCAATGCTTTCCTTATCCCCTTTGCCCAGTTTGATACTACTAATTGCTTCTGTGGTAGGTTTACCCCCTCCACTTGCTCTTTCACCCACTCCGATAGATTCGATGGTGGAATAGGTGGGGGCGGCGGAGGGGGACTTGGAGGGCCCACTCTAATCTCTTTATACACTAATTGATATGCCTCTGGTATATTTACATCAAGCACTATTGTATAAAGTGATTCATCCAAAGGCTTAAAGAACAAACTGGGAACCAACGTCATATCGGCCGGGTTTGCTTCTGGAAGGGGAGTTTCCAAAAGAGCTTCTAACTCTTTTACACTATTACTTTCTAATAGAGTGGAAACTTCTTCAGCCCTATCTTTGATTACTTCTAATCTGGTCTTACCAGACACAATAGTAAGCACCATCCTAACTTGGTGCTTAGCGTTACTGGGTAAAATAACCCATCTACAATCTTCTAGTTGCTCTGCACTAATGCCAACAATATCATAGAAGTCGGATTCCCCTTTATCAAGGGAATCTGGACCATTGATATGTACTTGGCCATATAGGGCAGAACACCATAAGATTGCAACCAGTAAAAACAACCTTTCCATTTGGTGCTCCAATAGAACTATGGGGGAAAACAATAAAACCTATGGGGGCACAAAGTGCCCCCATAGGCGACCCCACGACCCGCCACTATCAGCACCCATAATCGGGAAGGGACGATTATGGGTGCTAGGGCAAACAAATTAGTTGTTCTCACTAAGCAACATATCTAGTTGCGCGTGATCGGAGTCCTGTCCTACTTCGTAAATAGCGGCAACAAGGCAATCCCTGCACTTTGCCCTGTTTTGCACACCATACTTGCGCAAAACCGCCCAAGTTTTTAGCTTCAAAAGAGTGGCCTTAATACCCCTTGGGTTTTCGGCCTCTTCTTTCAACGCTTCCACTGTTGTAAAACAAGAGATAAGCCATAAGATAAGCTCCACGATAGCATCTACGGGTACATCCACCCAATAGTTTGCCAGCACGTGCTTTCTTACAGCATCGGCCATTAACCTACTTTGGCTCATAGTAAACCCTCCAAACAGAGCTAGTAATGGGAAAACACTTTACCCTTGCGTGGTATCATCCAAGACACCCTTGACAAGACACTGCGGCCTAGTACAAATACACAATGGGTTTGCTTCAGTAGTGATTTCAATACCCCTGCCAAACTTCATAATCTCTTGTTTGGCATAATAGGGCAAACCAATGGTATTTGCAGCTTCAATGAAATCACCCGGGGCATTAAATCTCATAAAGAGCCCGGGAACACCCTCCGGGAAGAAACGGGCTTCATCGGTAGGAATATAGGTAATATCCCCCACCGAATAGTTGTATTCCTCAAAGAGAATACCCTTAAACTCAAAACCAGCCCTATTGTCTACGCGGAAAAAGGCACCATCCTGATACCTTGCCCAAGCATCTTTCACGTCATCGTGAGCAACAAAGGCATCCCACCAATCCTTTCCGCATAGAGCATGAACACCACTCATAGGTGTTCCACCCAAAGCGGATTCAATCTCCCTTTTAACGTCGATGCACTTTTGCCCGACGTTTGTATCGGAGTTGTTCAAGATAAAATCGACTTCTGTTTCCGTTAGGTCGAAAACAGTAAACAGATTGTAAATGACTGAACTACCATCGGCATCTAGGATATTCCCTTGGAGTGCTCCCGCCATATGATATTCGACTGTAGCATCAAGAGAACGCTTTAATGCCATTAGCTTGTCATTTACAGCGGAGTAAATACCCTCTAATTCGTCATTAGAGCCAAACTTCCGCACGTTCTGGATGTCATTTGCCAAGATAGCATCATCCAAGGGGATATGCGGGACTTGAAATGACCGTGCTTTTCTCTTTTCTCCCCTGCCATAATTGGTAGGACCACCCCTGGGTTGTGTTGGCACTAGAGCGATAATTCCATCCCGCTCTTCTAACACCACAACTGTAGTGGATACACCCTGTTCATTGAACAGACCCATACTACCAATTCTGCCAGGGACAACGGGCAATTTATTGATTGCCAGCGTCATATTGATTGCACTAAAGGCATCTCCACTAAATACGTCCAAAATATTCGGCATCTTTTTTCTCCAAAGTTAAAGTAAGTGACCTAATTGAAATACATTAGGTTGTTTGCTCAACCCAAGTAAGAGCGCTTTCAACCTTAATGCCAAGATCGAGAAGAGCGGCATTTACTGTTGCCGAATCTTCCTCATTATACGCCAAGTGTTCATCCGTGACGATTGCTGGTCCTCTAATTAGGGCAATAGTCTCAATCTCCGCAGCGGCGGGAATAGTGACATTCTCTAATAGAATCGCAGCAGCGTTAGCGGCAGTAGCTAACGTGACATAATCCCCATATTCATCCTCTTCAAGGATTTGCCCTACTTCTAGTTCATCATCTTCCGTACCCTTTAGGGTGATCTTCTCCCTG
>Ga0334887_1004854_pt1 | contig 11704 bp, 8 predicted proteins | sample GraSluR1_MG_10_FD_207217 | JGI IMG/M metagenome (GOLD analysis project Ga0334887, IMG submission 207217) | Sludge microbial communities from methane-producing bioreactor in Wageningen University, Netherlands - Granular Sludge_18_07-R1 | ecosystem: Engineered > Bioreactor > Anaerobic >...
GAGCCAAGCGCCAGGGTAGACAAGGGGCAAGAACCTCCAGAACGAGACTTTCAGTAGTTCGTTCTGCCAGTCTACCTGCTCTACGCCCCGTTTGCTTCACCAAATGTGTCCGAGAGCCTATTTTTGATTAGTCTATTTCCGTATGCACGCCCGGCCTCGCGTCAATCCGCTTCGTTAACTCGCCCAAAAACCGCGACCACATTCTGCCCGCCGAAGCCGAACGCATTGACGATTACACAGTCTACATCCGCCTGCTGAGCGGTATGAGCCACTATCGGGATGTCGATCTCCGGGTCTGGCGTGTAGTTGATGGTTGGCGGAATCCAGCCGTCGCGCAATGTCAAGATCGCTGCTACCGCCGATTGCGCGCCTGCCGCTCCCAAGCCGTGGCCAAGCATGCTCTTGATCGCGGTGATCTTCATGCCATATACCAAGTCGCCGAAAGCACGTTTAAGCGCTTTGCTCTCGCCGATATCGTTCAGCACCGTGCCGGTTCCGTGTGCATACACCACGTCGATATCTTCGGCTTCGATGCCCGCAGACTGGACGGCGCCGGTGAGCGCACGCGCCGCGCCGTCGCCCTCCGGATCCGGTGCAGTAACGTGAAAGGCGTCGGCGGTGAGGCGGCCGCCCAGCACCTCTGCATATGCCCGTGCGCCGCGCGCCCGAGCAAACTCCTCGCTCTCTAGGATGACGACACAGGCTCCTTCGCCGCTGACAAACCCATCGCGATCGATAGAGAACGGCCGGCAGGCGTGTTCCGGTTCGTCAGTCCGGCTGGAGAGCGGTCCCATCCGCCCGAATGCCGACATGGTCAGCATCGACATAGCGGACTCAGCGCCGCCCGCAATGATCACATCCGCCTCGCCGCGCTTGATGAAATGGTATCCCTCCAGGATCGAGTAGTGGCCGCTCGCGCAAGCTGCCGTGCTCGTCATCACTGGGCCGCGCGCGCCGGTCTCGATCGATACCATGCAACTCACAGCGTTGGCCATCGCATTCGGCACGACAAACGGACCGACGCTGCGCCATCCCTTCTCGACCATCCCGATGGTGGCAAACTCGATGTCCGTAAATCCGCCGCCGCCGGTCGCCATCATCACGCCGACACGGTTCCAGTTGTCTTGGTTGATGACCAACCCGGCATCGGACAACGCTTGCTTGCTAGCTGCAATCGCAAACTGAGTCGCACGCGAAGTGCGTCGCGCCAGTTTCCGGTCCATATACTGCTCCGGGTCAAATCCCTTTACCTCGCAAGCAATATTGTACGGCATATCGCCGGGGTCAAACTGAGAGATCTTTGCGGCGCCCGACTTGCCGGCCAAAAGACTGCGCCAAAACGTCTCTGCGTCATTTCCAACAGGCGAGATCGCGCCTAAGCCGGTGACAAAAACTCGATTCATGTCCGTGATGTTCTCCTTGCGCCACTTGCATAGGCACGATGATTCGTCTGTCCGGCCGGCGGCGCTATCAAACGCGCCGGCCGCCTATCGCCGCAACCGCACATGCCTCCTCCTTCGGGGTGAATTATTCGGGCAGCTTCGAACGGCGCGGAGCGATAGGTCCATAATTGATTATATGAAACGCGCCGGAGAGCGTCAATAATCCCGCGCTCATGTTCTGGGACGTCTCACGGATGCGCCAGCTGTCCTGACGCCGCACCACCGTATTGACACAGACGTCCATCTCAAGTATCTTGACCGAGACGCCGCCCTCGTATTGCCGGGTATCGCAACCGGCCAGCGCCATCGCAAGGCTGTACACCAACATGGCAGAGCTCATCGTGCCGCAACCCACCTTGTTCGAAGCGTTAGGACTTACGCCGGACCATATTCCTTCTCTCCCCCCCGATGTACGCGATGATCTGCTCGAGTATCTGTCGCTTTGGGGCGATCCCCGCGAACTGCTGGAGACAGTAACCTTCCTCCGCGACGCGCACGGGCCGCTGCTTTTTCTGTTCGACTACGAAGCGCGCGCCCAAGCCGCCATCGGCTGCTATGAACAAGCGCTCACAATCATCGAACGCCGCCAACGCCGCAGCACGACCATCGCCAGTCTCGCCTTCGAGGCCCTCACTCTGCGCGCCGCCGGCTATGACGATCACGCCGCCGGCGTCGCCCAGTCACTCTGCCAAGCCTACCCGAGCCACGCCACAGCCATCGCGGCCGCAGCCGAGGTCTTTACGGGCGTTGGTCAAACCCCACGAGCCAAGGATCTCCTCGAAGAGTACCTCGGCCGCCGCCCTGGCGACCCCGTCGCCATTCTGGCCCTAGCCCATGTGGCCCTCGCCATAGGCCAGACCGATCAGGCCGACCAAATTCTCCAGCAACTGGGCACGGGTGTTTCTGCCGACCTGGACGACAGATTGGCGCAACGCCTTGCCGCGCTGCATCAAGCCTTAGGCAATCAAGAAAGCGAGCGCACCATTCGCCTAGAGATGGAGAGACGAAGGCAGGCCCGCTTCAACGCCTTGCGCAGCAGGCTGGCGCCTCTCCTAAACATCGACCAGCCGATCCTAGCCGATCCCGCCCGATTCTATCGTCTCCTTAGCGGCCCGGAATCATTCGGCATCACTAACCGTGAACGGCGGAAGATCCAGATCGAAGCCGTGCGCCATTTCGGCTTCATGGACCTGCGCGACGGCCAGGCCGAAGCCATCGCCGCGGTCTTGCGCGGCGACTCGATCCTGGTCGTTATGCCGACCGGTGCAGGCAAATCGCTCTGCTATCAATTGCCCGCACTGATCCTGCCCAAAGCTACCCTAGTGATCAGCCCCCTCATCGCGCTAATGAAGGATCAGGTCGAGAGCCTGCCCGCAGCCGCACGCCCCGTGGCCGCGTTCATCAACAGCACCCTCTCCGACTCAGAATTAGCCGACCGCCTCGCAGCCGTGGCTTCGGGTAAATACAAGCTCATCTATGCGGCCCCGGAACGGCTGCGCCAACGCGCCTTTCTGCGCGCCCTGCGCGATGCGGGCATCAGCCTGTTCGTCGTCGATGAAGCCCACTGCGTCAGTCTGTGGGGCCACGACTTCCGGCCCGACTACCTCTTCCTACAATCAGCCCGCGAGGAGTTGGGCAACCCGCCGGCGCTCGCTATGACCGCTACCGCCCCCCCACGCGTCCGCGACGAGATCATCGATCACATTAGCGGTGCGCCGGATGTGACAATCGGCCCTGCCGCGCGACCGCGCGTGATGGCGCTCGACATCTTCCGCCCGAACATCCATCTCTCTGCCCTCCAGTTTCATAATGAGGACGAAAAGCTCTCAGCCCTTCTCAAGTTTGTCGCTGGCGCTGAAGGCTCCGGCATTATCTATGTAAACAGCAGACACAAGAGCGAATCGCTGGCGTTTGAACTGCGCCGCCGCGGGATCGAAGCCGAGGCCTATCACGCCGGTCTGGATAATCGCGCCGAAATACAGGACCGCTTCATGTCCGGCCAGACGCGCGTGGTCGTCGCTACCATCGCCTTCGGAATGGGCATCGACAAGGCCGATATCCGCTTCATCGTACATTTTCACCCATCGCGCAGCTTGGCCGCCTACTACCAAGAGGTCGGCCGCGCAGGGCGTGACGGCAAGCCCAGCCAGGGCATTCTCTTCTACAGCAATAACGACTGGGCGAACCTGCGCCGGTGGGCCAAGGCCGACAGCCTCAGCGCCGATTTTCTGCAACAGGTTTACACCGCAATAGCCAGCCAGATCGGCGCGCCTGCGGGCAGCAGCTCTCCGACAGAGGTCTCACAGCCCGCTTCTGGCCTCGTCGACCTGCGCCGCCTCCAGCAGGTGTTGGATGCCGACGAAGTGTCGGTGCGCGTCGCCATCAGTCTGCTCGAGCGCGCCGACTTGCTCGAGCGTTCTTTCGACTTCCCGCAAGAAACCGAGATCTCGCTGCCACACAGTGCGCCACACAGGGCCTCCGCAGAGAGCCTGCCACATGGCGCGCTGCAACGCCTGCTCAGAGGGCTTGCCCTGCGCCCCGGCCAGTCAGCGACATTCAAGACGGCCGATATCGCCGCCTTCATGGATTGGCCCCTTCACGCCGCCGTGTTGAACCTGCTGGAGTTCGACGGCCAAGGCAAGTTGGCGCTGCGCTTTACGCGCCGCACCCCGCTTGTCGCTATGCCTCCCAAGCCGGACGATACGAGCCGGCGGCTAGAACGCATCCTCAGCCAGTCATCCGCCGTTGCTCAGCGACGAATCGACGAGATGATCGGCTATGCCGTGACGGATTCCTGCCGCCACGGCTACATCAGCGCCCACTTCGGCAGCCCCCCGCGTACGCAGTGCGACGCATGCGACAACTGCACGGGCATCCGCCCTGATCTGCCGGCGCCGGACTCGGTGGAGCATCTTCTGGTCGACGACGCCGATATCGAGCCGCTGATCCTGGATTGCCTGATCAGCCTGCCCAAAGCCGTAGGCCGCACGGGGTTGTCCCGTGTTCTGGCCGGCAGCCTGCGCGCGCCCGTGACGCCGGACCAAGCCAGGCGCCACGGAAGCCTTAAGGCATTGGGGGAAGTCACGATCATCCAATACATCGATGACCTCATCGAGACGCAACGCCTGCGCCAATATGAACAGAACGGCTATCCGGTGCTGGCCCCCACGCGCAAAGGTCGCATCGAAGCCGAGACCTGGCTGGCGCAGAACCCGCCCGATGAAGTTGCAAAGCCGGACGCAACGGACGCGACCGGCGATGACGCGCCGCGGACAGGAGACCAATACACGGCTTTGCAGAAAGCGCTGTGGTCGTGGCGGCGCAGGATGGCGGAACAACTTGGCCAGCCGCCCTATTTCATCATGAGCAACGAACTCATGCTGCGCATCGCGGAGTCAAGGCCGCAGTCCTTCGAGCATCTCGCCGCCCTGCCGGGGATGGGAGAGCAACGAATGGCGCACTATGGCCCCGCCATCCTCGATCTGGTCCGGCTTCATCCCCAGCAAGAAGGCGACGATGTCCTCCTTACCCAGCAGCGCGCCGTCCAGCCGCCGTCTCGAACATCCCAGGCTAAAGACAGCCCCGAACAACGCTCCGTCACGCCTCCGCAGGTGACACGGCGGCTTTATGTCAAACTCCAGGAACTCCGCCAGAAAATCGCAGTGGCAGAACACTGCAGCCCAAGCGAGGTCGCAAGCGGTAGCCTGCTCAAAACAATCTCTGCATCCGCGCCGCGCACCCTCTCCGGCCTGGAAATGATCCCCGGCTTTCGCAGTAGCGGACTGCGCCCCTACGCCGAGGAGATTTGCGCCTACGCCGCCGCAGCCTGGCAAAACTACGCACCCCCAGATTAGGCCGCCCGGCCCGATTACCATTGGCTTGTTCTGGACTGCATTGCACCCGCGTTGCCAGTCCCTGCCCGGCGCGCTATAATAGACGCGCAACCATTTTGTCGAAAATGCGTAATGATTCTTGGATCGCCCAGACGACCGCCGCCGCCCTGCCATCCACACATCTCGGCGGTCTACGGCTTGAAGCGCAACGTCACTGCTTGCCGAGAAACCGTTCACTTACCATTAGGAGGAAACCCAATGGCGTCACTCTTGGAAAAGGTCTCAACCCTGATATCTGCCAACTTGCATGACCTCATCGACCGGGCGCTGCAAAGCAACAGCCCCGCCGTGATCGACCAGTACATCCGCCAAGTGGAGAATAACCTGGCAGATCTAGAAGATGCCGCAGCTACCGTCGGCGGAGAGGCCAAGTCCATCCGGCGCAGGCTCGATGACACCAAACAGAAGCTCACCGAGCTGGATCGGGCAATCGACGCCTTCTTGGTGGAAGGCAACGAGGACGCAGCCTCCGCCGTACAAAGCCGCTATAACAGCACCGAACGGCTGGTGCAGACCTACGCCGAGCAACTCCAGCGCCAAGAAGAGGAGTACGAAAAGCTCCTCGGGGCCAAGGTCAAGCTCGAAGCGCGCCTCGCCACCATGCAACAGCAGCGCGAGGAGCTCCAGGCTCTGCTCGACCTGGCCAAGAGCAAAGAGACCACTGTCAAGGCTATGAAGAGCCTCGACGATCTCATGGGTTCAGGTGACAGCGACGTCAAACGCATCGCCGCGAGCATCCACGCCCGGCTCGACAAAGCCAGCACAGCCAGCGAGATTCGCGCCGCCAGCCTCGACCAACAGATGGACGACATTCTGGAGCGCAGTACGCTGAACAGCCAACTCGCCGAACGCAGGAAGCGCCTCGGCCTGAGCGAGTAGTCTATCAAGGTCTCCTGCGCAGCGGATTTAGCTGCGCAGGAGACGCCCGTACGTTGCCTGCCTGACGCCGAGTCGCCCGTCGCCGGCCGCAAGCTCGCGACCCCAAGCCAAATAAGCCGTATCCTACAAGCGGCTGGACCGAAATGCGAGACTGAACAAAATGAGCCGCACTCGCTGGATTTTTCTAGGCATTATTGTGTTCGCCGTCGTGATTGTTGCGGCGTCCATTTTGCTGAGCCAACAAACCAACGAACCGGGCGGCGCCGCACTGACCGTCGAACGGCCCGACGCGCTCAAAATTCGCGTGTTGACAGCCTTACCGGTCGAGCCTTGGGTGCGTAGCGCGGCTGAAGCCTTCAACGCGGGCGACTACGACGTCGAGGGCGTGCCCATCGAAGTGGAGATTTCTGCGGTCGACGGGCTGACCGCCCTGGGACGCTGGGACCGCAACGACTACGGCGCGTTGCCCGCCGACGTCCGCCCCGAAGACCTCTCCGAGGCCGAGCGAGCCGCCCTGTCTGGCTTCCCCACCGCGTGGATTCCGGATAGCCGCTACCTGGTCGAACTGGCGAACGCCTCCTACAAAGAGCGGCTTGGCCGTGACGTGTTCCTGACCGACGGCGAGTACCGCGCCCGTCCTATCGCCATCAGTCTCTTTGCCTGGGGGCTGTACAACAGCCGCGCCGCCGTACTCGAAGATGAATTCGGCGTCATCAACTGGTCCACCATACACGATGCCGCCATTGCCAGAGGCGGTTGGCCCGAACTCGGCGGCGAACCAAGCTGGGGTTTCTTCAAGCTCGTCGTACCCAACCCCAGCAAGAACGTCGGCGGCCTAGCGGCCATGATCGCCATGGCCGGCGAATACTACGACCGCACCAACATCTCAGTCGAGGACATCGCCAACCCGCAGTTCCAGGTCTGGCTGCGCGAGCTCATGGGCGCCGTAACGGACTTCAGCAGCGCCAGCGCCTATACAGCCGAGGATTTCGCCCTTTTCGGCTACAGCGTAGGCGATGGCGGCCAACTTCTGGAGAGCGACCTTCTGCAAAACATGCAGGGCATCCGCACGCGCTGGGAAGACCCGCTGCGCATCTATTATCCGGAATATGTCACCTGGTTCGATTTCCCGTTCAGCGTTTGGGTCGGCCCCGAAACCACCGCGCTCCAGAAAAATGCAGCGCTCGAGTTTCAGCGCTTTCTCCTCTCCGACGAACAGCAAAAAGCCGCGCTAGCCTTTGGCCTGCGCCCCGCCAATCCCAATATTGCCGTCGATGCCGTGGAGAACAGTCTCTTCGCCCAATGGGAAGACCAGGGCGTTCAAACCGTTGTCCCCCGCACGACAGCCATGCGCAGCCCCGATCGCGACGTGTTGTTGACGTTGCTGCGCTGGTTCGAGCTGAACGTTGCGCAGTGAGGCCGGCCTGATGAGTCACAGACGCGCACCCTCCCAAGCCTTTAGGCTCTCCAAACGCAACCGCAACTTTGTGGCGGTTGTGGGCGCTGTGGCGTTGAGCATCCTACTCTGCTGTACGGCTACCTACCGCAGCGGTATGTGGCTGACCGACGCCCTACGCAACAGACCCGACGCTTCAGCGCCCGCCGGCCCGACATGGACCGCTGACAGCGCCGACCTCACCGTGGCCGTCTCACCTATGATGGCGCCGGTCCTCAGCCAACTGGCCGATGACTTCAATGCGCGTAATCAGACCACGCCAGACGGTCGCAACATGACCGTTACAATCGCGGCCGTCAACCCCGAGAAGATGGTCGTCGAGGCGTTGGGCAATCCGCCCTTCCAGGCTATCTCGCCCGACAGCAGTCTCTGGCTCGACCAGTTGGAGCAACGTTGGACCGATGCAGGGATACCCCAAGAGTCTGACAGCGTGATACCTCTTGGGCAGAGCCGCACCAGCGGCCAAGTCCGCTACGCGGTGAGTCCGGTCGTCATCGCCGCCTGGGAGGAAGTTGCGCGCGAACTCGGTTGGCCGGATCAAGCCGTCGGTTGGCAGGATATCCAGCGCATTGCCACCTCCGACCCCGACTTCAAATGGAACCACTCTAGCACCAATACGGCGAGTGGCTTGTTGGCGACGCTCGCCGAGTTCTACGCGGGCGCCGGCTTGGTGCGCGGCCTGACCGCCGAAGCAGCCACTGCCCAATCCACCCTGGACTACGTGCAAGCAGTCGAAGCAACCATTCGCTTCTATGGCGAAGGCGAAGAAGTCATCGTCCAGCGCTTAGCCGCAGAAGGCCGCAACTTCCTTGACGCATTTGTCGGCCAGGAGCGCGTCGTCATTGAATGGAACCGCACCCATCCGGGCGAGCGCCTCATCGCCATCTATCCTGCCGAGGGCACGCTGTGGACGGATCACCCGCTCGCCCTGCTGGAACTAGGCGCAAGCGCAGCGGAACTGTCGGTGACGGATAACCAGCGCCTGACCTATCGTGCCTTTGCCGAATTTCTGACCGGCCGCGAAAGCCAACTAGCATTGCTCGCCGCCGGCTACCGCCCCGCCGACCTGGACATTCCTCTCGACGGACCGGACAGCCCCTTCGCCGGCGCCGACGCCGTTGACTGGCGCGAGCCTCAGACTACACTGCAAATGCCGCCGCCTAGCGTCATTAACGTCGTGCTCGACGCCTGGCGATACACGAAGCGCCCAACCAATGTCTACCTCGTCGTGGACACCAGCGGGAGCATGGAGGGCGAAAAGATCAGACGCACACGTGAAGCGCTCGCCGCCTTCGTCGAACAGGTTCAGGGCAGCAGAGATCGCGTCGGCATCGTCGAGTTCGCCAGTTCGGTCAAGAGCTTTGCTCCGCTGAGCACGCTCGACGACGCCAGCCGTCGCGACCTTCTAGACATCATCGACGACATGCAAGCTATCGGCGGCACCGCCCTTATCGACGCCGTATATGCCGCGGTAGAGGACCTCCAGTCCCAGCGCGACGATCAGGCCATCAACGCCGTTGTCGTCATGACCGACGGTCTTGATAACGACAGCCGGCGTTCTCTCAACGACCTGTCGCGCCTTCTCCAGTCGCATAACGGCATGCCTGTCGTTCTTTTCACCATCGCTTTCGGTAGAGACGCGGACGAATCCTTGCTCACCCGCATGGCCGAAGCCGGCAACGGGCAGTTCCGCCGCGCCGACGAGACCGATATCGAAGAGCTTTACCGCATTATCTCGACCTATTTCTAGGTTCAGCCCAAAGCGTTGCCAGCGGCGCGAGCCAGACAGTCATCAGGCCGGCATATGTCTACGACACGAAACCAACTGCAGCAGCGGGCGCACAGCACCCTGATCCAGTACGCCTTCTTCCGGTGGGAAACCGCCGTCATCCTGGCGGTGACAATTATCCTCACCTTCCTGCTCCCGCGTCCCTTTTTCTGGTGGCCTCGCTTCGGCTGGCCCCTGCTTGGCCTCATTTCCGTGGCGCTTCTCATCTACTCCAGTTTGACCGACGCTGACGCAAACGCCGACGTACTGCTCCGCCTCTATCAAGAGCAGTTCGATCCCAGAAGCGTTGCCGATAAGGAACTGCGCGGCAAAGTCGAAACGGCGTTGGAATATCAGCGACGCATCGAATCGCAGATTCGCCAACAGAGGCCGGGACCGATCCGCGACCGTCTGGAGGACACAGCCAGCCGCATCACTGACTGGATCGGCAATGTTTACGCCTTAGCACTGCGCCTGGCCGCGTTCCGCAACGACGATCTGCTGGCGCGCGAACGCGAAATGCTGCCCAAAGAGATCACCCGCCTGCAAGCCCGCCGCAAGCAGGAAGTCGCCCCCGCTGTCCAGAAACAACTCGACGACGTAATCCAAGGCAAAAAGCGGCAATGGCAATCCCTAGCCGAACTGGACGCGCGCATGCAGCGCGCAGCGCTCCAACTCGACCAGAGCCTGACGGCCCTCGCGACAGTCTACAGCCAGATCCACCTGGTCGACGCGCAGAGCGTGGGCAGCGGCCGCGCCGAACGGCTCCAGGCCGACATCATGGAACAGATCGCACGGCTCAACGACCTGGTCAGCAGCATCAACGACGTATACGACTTCAGTACAAAGGGGCTGGGCTGATCTTTCAGCCCGCTTAGGCCCACAGGATGCAACATATGCGCAGAACCTTAAGCTTCATTCTTCTCGCCGCGCTCCTCCTCGCTCTCGGAGGATGCCGAACTCAAGAACAAAGCAAGGGCGTGGCCGTCATATACGTCGCCGTGCCCCTCAGCGGTTTCCAGGCCAATGGCGGCCAGACTGTGTTAGGCGGCGTCCGCCTGGCCGCAGAACAAATCAACCGCGCCGGCGGTCTCCTCGGCTACGAGTTGGAGGTCCGGCCGCTGGACGACGAATCCGACAGCGATGTCGCAGTAGATAACGTCTCAGCTGTCGTCGCGGCCATCGACGCAGGTGAACGCGTCATTGCCGTGATCGGGCACTTGAATAGCGGCCAAACTCTCGCAGCCATGCAGTACTATAAAGATATGCCGCTAGTCGTGATCACACCAACAGCGTCCGAACGAAGTCTTACTGCACTCGGCTATAACAATTTCTTTCGCGTCAACGCCAACGACTCAGTTCAGGCTGCTGTCGATGCCGCCTTTCTTGTAGAAGACCTTGGCGCGCAGCGGGTTGCCGTGGTGCATAACGATACCGAATACGGGCGCGGGCTGGCCGCGGCGTTGATCAACGAGCTCCAAGCTCGCGGCGGTGCAGCCGCGGTACAAATCGAGGTAACGGAGGGTCAGAGCCTCTACGCAGAGGAGGTTCGGCGCATCCAAGAGGCAGGCCCGGATGCCATCTTCTACGCCGGGTACGAGATCGAGGCCCCCTATCTGCGCGCCGCCCTGGTCGAAGCCGGTGTGGGTGCGCCCATGCTTGCCAGCGACGGCGCCTTCCTCGCCGCCACCATTGACGAAGCGGGCGGCACGGCCGAAGGAATGTACGTCAGCGCCTTTGCGCCAAGCCCGCGCAATGTCGCCGACGCCCAGTGGTTCGAGGCGTACCAGGCAGTGGAGTACCGCAACCCCGATACCTATTCGGTCAACGGCTACGTTGCCATGCAGGCGCTGGCCGAAGGCGCTCGCGCCGCTAGAGACCTCGACGCGCAAAAGATCGCTGGCGCACTGCGCGGCAACACGGTCCAGACCATACTTGACGGGTTGCGATTCCAGGATGACGGCGACCTAGCCGACCCGCAGATCTGGATCTACCAGGTCCAGAACAACGAGTTCCGCCAAGTCAAATGAGACGGTTTTGAGGAGAGAAACACAGACGGGAGGAGGTTGCAGCGTCCCTCCTCCCGTCTGTTTCGTTCTAGCGCGTGCGGTAGTGAACCTCGCTGAGTTCGCGCAGCCGTGCCGCGGCCTGCTCCGCTGTGATATCCCGTTGCGGGTTCGCCAGCATCTCGTACCCCACCATGAACTTCCTTACCGTGGCCGAGCGCAACAGCGGCGGATAGAAATGCGCGTGTACCGTCCAATAG
>Ga0334887_1004857_pt1 | contig 11695 bp, 7 predicted proteins | sample GraSluR1_MG_10_FD_207217 | JGI IMG/M metagenome (GOLD analysis project Ga0334887, IMG submission 207217) | Sludge microbial communities from methane-producing bioreactor in Wageningen University, Netherlands - Granular Sludge_18_07-R1 | ecosystem: Engineered > Bioreactor > Anaerobic >...
TCGCTCAGCGCACACTACACGGTTCATAGTAAACTGATAGCCAGGGGATACTGAACACAGGTTGTGGAGCAACGTGCCTCACGTCTTCATCAGCTACCGTCGTGCCGACAGTCAGGCGACCACTGGCCGGATCTACGACCGGCTGCTGGCCGCCTTTGGCCGCCGCAATGTCTTCAAAGACGTCAACGTCATCCCACCCGGCTCAGCCTTCGGCGAAGTCATTGCCCAAGAGCTGAATCGCTGCGACGTCATGCTTGTTGTGATTGGCACACAATGGCTTACTCTGGCGGACGACACTGGCCGCCGCCGGCTGGATGACCCCGACGATTGGGTGCGCACGGAGGTGCGGGCGGGCCTGCGCCATCCCAAGATACGCGTGATCCCCATCCTCGTAGACAACGCCGACATGCCTGCGCGCCCCAGCCTGCCACCCGACCTCCAGACCTTGTGCGACCGGCAGGCGGCCCAGGTTCGTCATGACCCGGATTTCGACCGAGACGTCTCCTTATTGATCCGCCAGATCAGAGGTCGGGTCCTCTGGCCCTGGGTCATGGCTGTCGCGCTGCTTTTAGTGGCGTTGACCGTTATCGGAGTCTTGCGCAGTGGTCTGCTGGACAGCGCCCCGGATTCTGACCCGACAGAGCATACGTCAGTGTCCGATGCCACTCAGGTATCCAGCGGTGCGGGCACCCAACCCGCTGGCCTAACGCCGACAGAACAGGGGGAAGCGAACGTCACGGGGCGTCTGCTGTGGAACGATCAGCCTGCTGCCGATCTAGAGGTCAAGTTCACAGGTATGCCTGGGACGCCAGGGTTCTACCTGACGACCACAGACGAGCAGGGCGTGTATGCGCTGTCTCTGCCGCCTGGCGAGTACGCGATGTACTACCGCTTCCCCGACTCGGTGAACTGGGTGGCTGAGCAATCCACTCCCTACTTCTCACCCTATCGCTACGTTGAGAGGCCCATCGTCGTCGAAGAAGGCACGACAACAACTCTAGACGACATCCACACCGTCAAGCAGACCGACCTCAAAATCCTCGCCCCCCATACTGCTGTGATTCGCACCGAGTATCCTCGCATTGAATGGGCCGCCTACCCGTCTGCCGACCATTACAGCGTCTGGGTCTATGAGTCTCACACGACGGGGGATGGAGTCCCCTACTCTTACCCTGCAGGGTCTCCCCTGGCCACCCGTGAAACATCCGTCGAACTCGACTGGGCGCTGAGCGAACTCGTGAGCTATTACGTCTGGGTCATCGCGTACAATGCGAATGAACACGAACTGGCAGATGGGCGCAGCTACAGCTTCGAATACTCACCAGGCTGAGCGACCATCCGTCAAACGGTGATTCCAGCCTATCCTGCGTTACGCCAGCCGCCCCGCCCACCGATCGTACTCTGCGAGCAGCGACTCGCGCTTGCGCCAGCCCTCGTCCGTGTCCGGGAACACTAGCGGGAACGTGCCCAAGATGTGATCGAAGTCGGCGCGGCTCAGGCCGTAGAGGTGGGCCACGAGCGCGTCAATCTCGTCGCGCAGACGCTGGCGCTCCGCCGGGTTGGTCGCGCCACAGGACTCGTCCCACGCGCTGCCCATGACCTCGCGCCACAGGTCGGCGAACTCGGCGCGGGTGCAGGTGAGGCGCGCCGCGCGCGGTACAATGGCGTCGAAGTAGGGGTTGCCGGGGGTGAGACGGGGAACAGGAAGCTGGTACATGTAGAACATGTTTAGAGTCGTGCTGACTTTGTAGCGAATGGCGTAATCAAGCACAAATGAGTTGAGCAACGCACAGAGGTACAACTTGGCGGGCTGCTTTGCTTGACCACCGACCAGAATCACCGTTGCGTTGACTTCACAGGCGCTATAAGGGGGTACAAGCGCTGCAATCAGTGTGCGCTCATCCGTTGATCGCGCAATCCGACGATGGACAACCTTGTAAGTCCCCAACTGCTGCTGCAGAGATTCGGGCAGCTCGGCAATCCTGTCTTCACTGATCCAGAACTGCGGCTGGCTGTAGAACGCATCGAACTGGTGAATCATCTTGCCTTCGTAAAGAGGCAGGCCACGCCCGGCAGTGTTGAACAGGTGCCGGTCGTTGGTCATGTGAAATTCGTTGGCGAACTTCACTGTCCACGAGGCAACCTCACCCCCTGGCCCCCTCTCCGTTGACGGAGAGGGGGAATCGGGCGCGCTTTCAAGTCCCTCTCCGCCAGCGGAGAGGGATTTAGGGTGAGGTTGCTCTCCGGCAATCCGCGCTATCACCCTCTGCGGATCGCTCAATACCTCCTCGTTGGAAAACCGCAGCACGCGAAACCCCTGGCTCTCCAGAAATTGCTGCCGGATGGCGTCCTCGTCCGGGGTATAGTCATGAATCGGCCCGTCCACCTCGATGATCAGCTTTGCTTCGGCGCAGTAGAAATCCACGACAAAGCGCTCGATCACGTGCTGGCGGCGGAACTTGAGGCCACACACTTGGCGGTTGCGCAGATACTCCCACAGTAGCTCCTCGGCGGAAGTCGGTTCAGCCCGTTTCTGTCGCGCCAGAGGTTTGAGCTTCTGCCACAGACCCGACTTGGACAACCAGCGATCACCAACAGCGCCGCCTACAGCAACCTCACCCCCTGGCCCCCTCTCCGTTGACGGAGAGGGGGAATCGGGCGCGCTTTCAAGTCCCTCTCCGCCAGCGGAGAGGGATTTAGGGTGAGGTTGCTCCCCCAACAACGGCCAATCATCATAAATCCTCTCGGCCACCTCATAGTCGCGCCGCGTTTGGAACTCCATCACGCTCAGACTATCCGGGCTGAAGCGCTCCAGCGACTTCCGCCGCATGTAGATCAGGTTCGCCGGATCAGCCAGGAACGCAGGCAGATCGCCCGGCGCGACGGCCACGCGCGGGTTGAAGCGGAACGCCGCCCAGAAGCCGTCGCTCTGCGGCCCCTTCTGCGCACCTACCAGCGCGAACTTGAAGCGGTGATCCACACCAGGGAAGAAGAAGCGCTCGTTGCTGAAGCTGTAGAGGTACTGGATGTTGCCCTCATTCAGCAGCATCTCGCGCAGGTCTTTGGTGCCCAGGTCGGTGTAGATGCCCGACGGCACCACGTAGCCAATCCGCCCGCCGTCTTGCAGCAGGCCATACATCCGCTCCAGGAACAGCTTGTGCGTGGCCGTGTCGCCACGCCCCTGCCGGGTGTAGTCGCCGCAGGCGCGCACGTAGGCGGCGGTCTCCTCGATGGTGCGCGTCGTGGCCGCCCACTGCCCGGCGCGGCGCGGGTCTTCGGCCTGCAACTCCTCGATGCGCCGCTCCACCTGTCGCCGGTTCAGCTTGCTCTCGATGTCCGGGTCGAACTGGGCGTAGAACTCGCGCAGGTCGGGCTTGAGAATCTCCCAGGGCGGGTTGCCGATGACGATGGTGAAGCCGGGGTTGTCCAGCGGCGCGCCGTCCGCGTCGAAGAACGCTTCGGGGAACTCGATCCCCCAGTGGAACCGATGCACCCGCGCCAGGTCGCTGAAGTGCGGCTCAAAGTCAGCGTTCAGCGCCGCGTTCAGGTCAGCAGTGGCAGCGTCCAGGTCGGCCATGATCTGCTTGTGGGCTGCGCCGTCCGGCGTGCGGATCAGGCCCATCCGTAGCCGCCGAATGTGCGCAATGGCGGCGGCGTGTGCGGCCAGGCGCGGGTCGTCAGGACGCAGCCCGACCAGGCTGTTGCCCACCTTCACATTCTGGTTGAGGATTTGCGGCAGGCGCTTCTCGTGCTGGCGGCGCTCCATCGCCCGCATGATCAGGTTGACGACCGCGATCTCGGCGGCCTGCGGGTCCAGGTCTACCCCGTAGAGGTGCGTCTCCAGGATCAGGCGCGGGTAGTCGCGGATGCGCTCCAATTCGACGGTGTAATCCGCCAGCTCGAGCCGCCGCTCCATCGGGCTGACCCCCTGCGCGGCCAGTTCCTGGTTGCGCGCTTCCATCTCCGCTTGCAGCCGCCTGATCTCGCTCTCATAGAAGTCGGCCAGCACATAGTAAGCGTAGATCAGGAAGGAACCGCTGCCGCACGCGCTGTCCAACACGCGCAGATCGCGGATGTCGCGGCTGGTCTTGCGCCGCTCGCCCTCAACCGGCTCGCCGTCCGGCAGACCGTTCGCCGTGCCATGCAGATAGCGGCCCAGCGTCGTATCCACCAGGTGGCGCACGATCACCTGTGGCGTGTAGTAGCTGCCCTGCTTCTTGCGCGTCTCCAGGTTGTCGCGCGTGGTCACGCTGCCGTTGTCGAGAGCCAGCGCCTTGCCCAGGTACTGCTCGTAGGTGTTGCCGATGATGTCGGCGGGCATCGAGCGATAGCGCGCCTCGTACAGCTTGCCGATCAACGGCAGCAGCACCTCATCGCTGAACGAAGCATGATCGACCAGCCCTTCGGCGAACAGCGCCGAGTTGTGGTCGGTGTCGAACCGCCGGAAGAAGCGGTCGAGGAACTCGTCCATGGTGAAGGTGTAGGGATTGCTCAGGCAGAGGTCGTAATACTGGCGCAGCGTGCCCGGCGTGATGACCAGGTGATCTTCGGCGAAACGCACGATCACCAGCCGGTCCAGGAAGCGCTGCACCACCGCGCGCAGGGTGGGCAGGTCAATCGAGCCATCGTCGCGCAGCACCCAGGGGTTATGCTCCTGACGCTGCACGATGTCCTGGGCTAGCTTCTCGCGCCACTCGTTGATGAAGTCCAGGTACTGGGTGTCTACGTCGCGCGTATAACGCTGATTGCTCAGCCGGTCCAGACTGCCCTTGAGGATGTTGTGATAGGCGAGCGGCCAAAGCTGCTCGAACTCGTCCAGGTAGGCCGCCGGCGTCTCGAACGACAGCACCAGCCAGTCGCGCCGGGCGTTGAACAGACGCAGCTTCTCGAAGTTGGTCAGGATGGCCCAGGTGCCGCCGTTGGCGAAGGCGTAGTTGATCGCCTGCTGCTCCTCTTCGGTGCGGTCTACGGCCATCCCTGGCAGGGCCAGTTCACCCGGTGTGATCACCCCCGCGATGGTGCGCCGCGCTTCTCGGAGTTCCTTGATCGCCCCGAAGCGCTTGGCCTCGACGAAGATCGTGCCGCCGGAGTCGGGGATGAGCGTAATGTCGGGGCGTCCGGCCTGGGTCGCTAGCTCGTATTTGTAGCGCGCCGGGTCTTCGATGGGCCAGCCGAGCACGTCTCGCAGCAGCCGGTCAATGAACTGGCGCACGACGCTGGCTTCGGTCATCTGGGCGAGATCCTCGCGCGTCAGGCGGTGGTAGTCGTCCAGGAGACGCTGGAGGGCTTGTCGAGCCTCGTTCTCAGTGGGCATGGGGCACCTGTCCAGGGTGAAGCAACTTCAGGTAGTGACCCTATAGCTACTACAACGCGCTGGGAAAAGCAAGGAAACACTGTACGTCCCAGGAATCCGATGCTGTCGCTGAGGCTGAATTCGACGACAGTATCCAGATTCTGACTCCGATTACTTCAGATCCTCCGATTCTCCGATGCGAACCTATTGACAAGACTACAGGGTCGTGATACGCTGTTAATACGATTTAGTAAATCCTATTTACGGACAACATGGCGACTAATACCATGCCTGGAACCCCTAAGAAACGACCACCCACAATGAAAGATGTCGCCGATCTGGCCGGCGTGTCTCAGACGACAGTCTCTTTCATCATCAATGACGTCGATGGCGTTAGCATTCCTCAGGACACTCGCCAACGAGTGTGGGCAGCCATTCAGCAACTGCGTTATCGCCCGAACGCTGTAGCACAAGGACTGAGAAGAAACCGAACAGGCGTCCTCGGATTCATCACCGACGAGATCGCTACAACTCCGTTCGCCGGCAAGCTTATCCAGGGAGCACAAGATGCCGCCTGGGAGAGCGGAAAGATACTGCTACTGATCAACACTGGCAAGAACCCCACCATTGAAGAAGCTGCGATTGAGATGATGTTGGAGCGCAAGGTTGAGGGCATTACCTATGGGACAATGTATCATCGCGCTGTCACTCCACCCAGCATCATTCGAGAAGTGCCAACCGTCTTGGTCGATTGTTTCATCGAGGATCGTTCTCTTCCTTCTGTCGTCCCTGACGAGGTGGGGGGAGCACGTGCCGCGACCCAAGCGCTTCTCCAGAAAGGTCATCGACGAATCGGCTTCATCAACAACATCGACCCCATCCCGGCGACATTTGGCCGCTTGGAGGGCTACCAACAGGCACTGGCGAGCTATGGGGTGGCTTTTGACCCAGATCTCGTTGTCGCCGACGAAAGTCAAGCCAACGGAGGCTATCGTTGTACGATGTCGTTGATGCAAGTACCACATCCTCCTACTGCCATCTTCTGTTTCAACGACCGCATGGCCATGGGGGCCTATGATGCCTTACGCAAGCTCAACCGCAGGATTCCGGATGACATAGCTGTAATTGGCTTCGACAACCAGGAGATCATCTCCGCCTGGTTATACCCCCCGTTGTCCACGATGGAACTGCCGCACTATCAGATGGGCTGGTGGGCAGTAAAACATCTTGTCGAACATGGTGACATAGAAGGAGCCCGTCCTGTTCAGCATGTGCTGGAATGTCCCCTAATTATGAGAGAGTCTTTCTGAGACCCAACGTCCAAGACCGTTTCGGCGTGATGGCACAAGCCCACAGTCGAACAGAAGAAAGGAGCCCACCAGGTCGAGACTGAGTAACCGTTGGCAATCAAGTATCTTGAGAGACTAGCTCTGAATCAGCTCGCCTAAGCTCGAAAGCTGGAGTTGGATACAACCATGATGCCCGAATCTAGGGGAGGAACCGAAATGAAGAGAAGGCTTCTCACACTGCTCGTGCTGCTAGTAGCTGTTGCTCCTCTCTCGTATGCAGCACAGGTTCAGGGTCAAGAGTCCGTTACGTTGAACATCCTGGTCGAATCCGGAGGTTTCCAACTTCAGGAGGAAGTTGCTAACCTCTTCGAGGCGGAAACTGGGCACAAAGTCAATTTCGTCCAGGTCCCTTACGCTGGTGTCTATGAGAAACTCGTTGCGGAAATGGCAACCGGCGGCGACGCATTTGACGTCGCAACAATCGACGTGATCTGGATTCCGGCCCTTGCGCAATTTGCCGAACCACTCGACAACCTATTTTCTGATGAGGTCAAGGCGGACCTGTTCCCTTCGTTGGTCGCCGACGCGCAGTATGGTGGGCATTATGTCGGCATGCCGGCATGGGCGAACACTGAGATTCTCTTCTACCGTAAGGATCTCTTCGAAGATCCCGCTGAGCAGGCTGCTTTTAAGGAGGAATACGGCTATGATCTACGCCCGCCGACAACCTGGCAGGAGTTCATCGACGTAGCTGTCTTCTTCACCCGTGACACCGATGGCGATGGCCAGATCGACCTCTATGGTACAGATGTGAAAGGCGCACCCTCGGGAGCGGACGTTGAGTGGTTCGTACACGCTCTGCAGGCAGGTTCACCGGGGGCAGCTCTGGATGCAGAGGGCAACATCATTATCGACAACGAAGCCCATCTAAAGGCCCTTCAATTCTACGTGGATCTACACTGCAAGTACCACGTCAGCCCGCCGAATGTCCTTGAGATCGACTGGTCTGTTGCCCAAGAACTCTTCTATCAGGGCCAGACTGCCATGACCCGCTTCTGGGCACACGCATATCGTCTGGTTCCTGAAGATGCTCCGGTTGCAGGCATGGTCGGTGCTGCTCCCATGATTGCTGGAGAGGCAGGCATAGCAGCGGTGCCAGGCCCTTGGTTCAACATGGTACCTGTCACCTCAAAGAACAAAGAGGTGGCTATCGAGTTCGTCAAGTTTGCCCTTGAGCATAACGATCTCGGCATGACGGCACCATTGGGTCTGGCCGCGAGTCAAGCAGCATACGCGAAGTATGTGGATGAACCCGGCTACGAATATGTCAAGCCGCTCATGGAAACGCTTGCCTCACCCCAGACACTGGGTCGTCCGCTCTTGGAGAACTGGCAGGAAATCAGCGACGAGGTGATTGTCCCCCTGGTTCAAGATGCCCTCGGCTGCGAAACTAGCCCAGATGAGGCCTTAGGGTGGGGACGCGACATACTTGAGGAGATTCTTCAATAGTCCCTGTGGTTCAGGCTGTTGAAGAAGGTGAGAGGTGTCGCCTGCAAATGCAGTGCGGCACCTCATTCTCCCCACCGGCCCTAGACTTCAAAGGGTAAGGCCATGAAGCTGACAGACCGCACCTACTCATTACTACTACTCACCCCCGCCGCACTCTTCATCCTGCTATTCGTAGCCTACCCTCTTTGCACGCTTGTGTACGACAGCTTTCACGAGGTCTCCCTGCTCGCTCTCAGTGATCGGACCTTCGTAGGCTTTGATAATTACGAGGAGGCTATCTCGTCGTCGCGCGTGCAGGACGCTGCCACGCGAACGCTTCAGTATACTGCCATCACACTGTCCGCAGAGTTCTTCCTAGGTTTCATGGCTGCTCTACTATTCAAGGCATTGGGAGAAAGATCCAGTCTTGCACGAACCGTCTTCTTGTTTCCGCTGATGATACCTCCGATTGTCGCCGGACTTCTGTGGCGCTATATGCTGATGAGCAACTTCGGCATTGTCAACTGGATACTCGATTGGCTCGGCATTATCCAGACTCCCAATGACATTTCGTGGCTGGGGGACACTAGTATCGTGCTTTTTTCGGTGGCAATTCCAGACATTTGGCTGACAACATCCTTCGTCGCCATGGTCACGTTCACCGGGCTGCAAAACATCCCTCAGGAGATTATTGAGGCGGCCAAGATTGACGGCGCTGGAGCTATACAGACATTCCGAAGAATCACTCTGCCTTTGCTGCGCCCAGTGATTGCGGTGGTTTTGATCATTCGTGGCATTGATGCGGCTAGAACGTTCGACATGATATGGATACAGACTGAAGGTGGTCCACGTTTTGCGTCCGAGGTCCTGAGTCTGCAAGTGTACCGAACCATGATTCGCTATGGCCGTCTCGGCGAAGCGTCAGCTGTGGCCGCGCTGTTCATGATTGGTTTGCTGGTACTAAGCTTGATAGCGTTCTATAGCATCTGGCGGCCCGGGCTGTCTGATACATAGGAAACGACTATGGCCAAAGTCCATTCCAGACACCCGGTTCTGCCTCACAGCAACTTATCAGCACATCCGATGAGGATTGCCATGGCAAGAATCCACGCAGGGCGCTTAGTACTGATACTTCTGGTAGCCCTAATTCTCGTCGTATACGTCTTCCCCTATTTGTACCTTGTCCTGACATCATTCAAACCACCTGAGGACTCGGTGACCGTGCCGCCGACGTTGCTCCCTAGGCAGTGGAGTCTGGAGAATTACCAGCGCATAGGTAATTACCCAGCGATCCCGAAGTCCTTCCTCAATAGCATAATCATTGCGCTGGGAAGCACGACGCTAGCACTCATTCTGGCTGTGCCCGCAGCATACTCAATGACCCGGTATAGAACGAATGTCAGCCGGATATTCATGATCATTACCCTCATTACCCGCATGATTCCTTATGTATCTGTCGCCATCCCGTTCTTCACCCTGATGCGCAGATTCAGCCTGACTGACACCCATATCGCCGTCGCACTTGCCCACACTACGATTAACCTCCCTCTGGCTATCTGGCTGCTGGCCAGCTTTTTTGAGGGCGTCCCCAATGAACTAGAGGAAGCTGCGCGAGTCGATGGCGCGTCCCGACTTGGTGCCTTGCTTCGAGTAATCATTCCAGTGGTAATGGGAGGAATCGCCGTAACAGCCATTTTCGGTTTCTTGGCATCATGGAATGAGTTCTTGTTCTCATTGCTTCTGACCTCAGTCGATGCCAAGACGGCTCCAATTGCGATTGCCGAGTTCAAAACCCAGTACGCTGTTGAATGGGGAACAATGACCGCCCTGGCTACGCTGTATTCGTTTCCGGTCATCTTGTTCTCATTATTGGCGCAGAAACGGATTGTGGCTGGAATGACACTCGGTGCTGTTAAGGGTTGATGTTCAGCATTTGGACGGCTTAGCCAATGCCTGGAGTTCCTGTCCTTCATGAACTAATCCAACAAGGAGATGAGTCTGATGAACGTATGGCAACCGAATAGCCCACTGGGAGGACTTGCTCTCATCAAACACGCGCGGTCTTTGCGAGAGTCCAGTTGGGACCGTACAGGCGGAAATCGCGACTTCAGAGTCGTTGAGCCTGGTGAAACCGCTGTCTTGGCCGACATTCACGGAGTCGGCTGCATCAGACATATCTGGATGACCACACGCTGCTATGCCCCGCAGTACTTGAGGAAGTTGGTGCTGGAAATGCATTGGGATGGCGAGCAGAATCCTAGTGTGAGAGTCCCTTACGGCGATTTCTTCGGTATCGGTCACGCCACATGCAGGCATTATGTCTCATTGCCCATGAATATGGTCTTTGGTGAGAGGCGAGGACCAAAGGGGCCTTTCTCCGCTTCGAACAACTGCTATCTCCCGATGCCATTCGGCAGTGCAGCCAGAATCCAACTCATCAACGAGAGTGAAGAGCCGATAGCCAATCTCTTCTACATGATTGACTATGAATTGTATGACGATCCGGCGCCCGGCGATCTAGGTCGATTCCATGCGGCATGGAATATCGAGAACCCCTGCCGCAAAGTCGTTCATTCTTCCGATATCGAGAATCCCGCGCCATGGGATCTGCCTGGAAAAAACCTAACAGGTGACGAGAACTACGTTATCCTAGACGCAGAAGGTGTCGGACACTATGTGGGCTGCGTGCTGAACATCGATAATTTCGATGCTTCAAATCAGGTCTTCACCTGGCCTGGCGAGGGAGACGACATGATCTTCATCGACGGCGAAAGATGGCCCCCTTCGTTGCATGGTACCGGTACCGAAGACTACTTCGGCGCAGCATGGGGATTCCCCAGCGGGGAATATGATGGGCCGTATCACGGGATTTCTTTGGGAAGCGATGTGCAAGAGCATTTTGGCAAGTGGAGTCTGTATCGCTGGCACATCGAAGACCCGATTCGATTCACAAAATCCATTCGGGTTACGATTGAACACGGCCATGCCAATGACCAGGCAAATGAGTACTCCAGTGTGGCGTACTGGTATCAGCTAGAGCCTCACAAACCTCTGGGCCCGCTTCCCCCGGTGGAGGTGCGACTACCCCGACGATGGCCTGAACATGGACTGTGGGATAGATAAGAGGCCAATTACCCCGTTAGGCAGGTACGCGCTCCAGCCGTAGAATACCCGGTGCGGGGTTCCTTGAGACTCTCCTAGCCTGACAAGTCATTGGCTGGTAAAGGAACCTGCACTGTCTCGCAAGCGAGTGGCAGTCTGCAAGGGTCAATGACAGATGAAACTCCTCTGCACACTGCCCCTCGCTTCTTATCTCGAATCTGTAAACGGTCCTGGCAGTCACCCGACTCCAGGTAGAGCAAGTGATATGAGCGAAGGAGAAGAGTAGGAACCCCGTGAATGACTCCCATCGCCCTCAGTATCATTTCTTACCGCCAGCAAACTGGATGAACGACCCTAATGGTCTTATTCAGTGGGACGGGCGGTTTCACCTGTTCTTTCAGTACAACCCGTACCAGCCAGTCCACCAACGTATTCATTGGGGCCATGCAGTCAGCGACGATCTTGTCCACTGGCAGCATCTACCCGTGGCCCTTGCACCGTCCCCGGACGGCCCCGATGTAGA
>Ga0334887_1004866_pt1 | contig 11672 bp, 22 predicted proteins | sample GraSluR1_MG_10_FD_207217 | JGI IMG/M metagenome (GOLD analysis project Ga0334887, IMG submission 207217) | Sludge microbial communities from methane-producing bioreactor in Wageningen University, Netherlands - Granular Sludge_18_07-R1 | ecosystem: Engineered > Bioreactor > Anaerobic >...
TTACTTTTTCTATTTCCTCTTCCGTCACTAATATTTCAATCATTTTAATCACATCTCCCAGGATCTCAGAATTTCTTTTATTAAATTTTTCAAGAAATTTTTAAATCCTGTTTTCTTCTCAACTTTTTTTATCCTTGGCTTTGGTGTTTCCAACCAATGCCAGTATTTAGGATTAATCCCTTCCTTCATTTTAAACCCCCTTTAAATAAATTATTAATGCTTTTCCAATAACTCTTATTCCATCTGTATTTGTTAATTCAAATATTGCTTTATAATCTCTCCTAAAACACTTTGTTTTTTCTTTATCTACTGCTATATAATCCAAATCTTCTATGTCATTTATCACTCCTATTGTTACATTATTTTGTTTTATAAGAATTTTATTCCATTTTTTCTTTTTTAAATCATTTATTATTTCTTGGATTACAAAATCTCCCCATATTTTTATGTCATCAAAAAGTAATAATTTATGTGTTTTCTTTTCCCCTTTCATGCTTTTTTACACCTTTTTTAAAATCTAAAATACTTTTCTGGTCTTCTGTATTCTCCCATTCACGTTTACGCTTATTCCACTTCATAGACAACCTAAAACCTCCTACAAACTAACATTCTCCAAATGCTTACGCCTAATCTTACCCATCTTCAATTTTTTTCTCAAATTATCCTGCTTTTCCTTCTCATTAATCCTCTGCTGCTCCTCCCTCCTATCTTTTGTCCTAATAGCAGTCTCAATAAGACCCTCTACAAGTGTTTCCTCATCCAAATCATTAAGCACACCATATATATTCTCCGTTTCCTCAAGTATTTTCACAATCTCCTTATTAACCCACCACAAAACAACACCAGGATCAGCACCAATTTTTTTATACAATTTTTGCTCATTTTCGCCTATTTTTACCCATATTTTCATATGTTTTACCCCATTTTTTTATACAAATTTTTCCTTAATTTTATCTATAAGATCTTGTGGAGGTACAATTTGCTGTTCAGCAATACTCCGTATACGTTCATCCGTTAATCCTCCTTCATTCTCATGAACCTTTAAAGCTATCTCAACAGCTCTTTGCATACGTTCTTCAACATTCCCCCTAATTTTCTCTTCTCTTTTAATCCTTTCATCCATTTCCTTGATTTTCTCCCTATACTCCGCAGCTTTACTAAGATGGTACTGCTTCTTTTCCTCGTATTTCTTTTTCAAACCTCCTTTATGAAGTAACATCTCAAGATACTCCTCCAAAGCATTACCAAGAACAATTCCTGAAGCCTTAGCCTCATCCTTCAACTCTTTATCCAATAAAATATTTGTCTGTTCCTTCATAATTCACCTCTACTACTACTACTACTACTACTACTACTATGTGTATATACTAATATATATATATGCATACCAGTCTATACACTACACCCTCACAGATACACTTGAAATGTCTCCTCATCTCGGCAGATGATGACCCACGATCCAACGGAGCAACAACGGAGCAACTACCCAACACAACAACAAAACCTGATACCAAACACTAACACACGATCACCCCCAAAATCACAAAGAATCCGAGCCGGAGGCCAAGTGTTAGAAGTTGGTACTTCTTTGTTGTTACTTGGCGTTTACGACGGCGAGGATTCTACACAGAGCAATTTTTGTTTTGCTCTGTGTGGGTGGCTGTGGAGCGTCGAGCTCCTTTTCTGTGTTCCCCTGTCGTGGGTATCCTAAAAATGGGTGGTGGTGGGGATTGCCGGAGGCATATAATAAATAGGAAAATGTCGGTTTCTCCGTATTTTCCCTAAACAAAGCATTAACCAAGAAGCTACCTTCGGGTAGGTTCGACTTAATGCTTTACCCCATAGCGTTAGCGTGTAATGGAAAAAATTCGGGATCTATTATATAATAGATAGCCGGTACGGTCCCGGCGTATCCCGACAAAAGAACAGGTCTCCTCCCTGGAGCACCGAGGCAAAACAAACCCCAGAACATACCAGCTCACGGTGCCGTGGATGTGTTTTGGATGTTCTGGTCTTTTTTTTTAAAATAGAGTATTGTTATTCTTTCTTTTGTTGTTTTGTGTGTTTTGTGTGTTTTATATGTCCCAGATGCATTCTGGTTTGTCTATTGGTTTGTTTTCTGTTTGTGCTTGTATTGTTGCGAATATACCGCTGTGAAAGTCAAGGTGGTGGGCCCAGGCGTCGTATAACCATATCCATTGTATTACGTCTGTTTTTCCTCCTGTTGCTAGTGTTGCGTAGTAGAGTGCTCTTGTTTTGTTGACTGCGTCTTTTTTTGTTTCGTTAAGGTGTCGTGCTATTTCGTATGCTCCGTTGCTTATTGCCATGAATATACCCATATCAGCACTGGTTATTATGTTTGCGTGGAACACGTATAATGCTTTAATAATTCCAGTACTGCCCCTTATGGTGTGCATTGTCATTTTTTATTGTCTCCTTAATTTTTTGTGTTTAAATTTATTTTTAAATTATTTGAAAGTTTTATAATATCTTCTCGTCCAGTGCGGGAATACCCGCTTGTGTCTATTAGAAAACTCTATATTATATATCTAAGCTTTATTCTTCTTCATCTTCTCTTAGATACACTATACTATCATATTTTTTCCAGCTTTGCTGCCAGAAAGCATCGAAACCTGGATATGTATAAGGATTTATTGTTCCAAATTGTAGATGAAAGTAGTACCCACGTTCTAAAACGTTCTCCCTGAACTTCCTAGCCATATATTCTAATTCCCTTCCTTCTTTTTTTTTCCTCATCTGCTTAAGTACATTAAGCCCTTGTTGAGTAGCTTCTTCATAAATAAATTCAGTGAAACCTACAGCCTCCATTGCGTAGACTGCTAAATATAACGCTCCTGCTGCTGTGTTAAGCGGGTTAAAACCCACACTATCACCTCCTTGTTATAAGTTATTTCATTATTATATAAAATTTCTTCAAAAAAAATCCTGTTATTTACTTTTCTTTAAGTTTTCCAGTAAATTTTATTAACTCCTCATGATCAACTTACATAAATCTTAAAAGTAGCCTATTATTTCATTAACTAAACCTGTAATAATATAATTTAAAATCAACATTATTCTAAGAATTAAACACATTTACTATTATAATAAAAAAAAAAATAGTTTAAACCTATACTAAGTAGTAAAAAACAGTTAAAATAATCCAGTTCTAGGAAAACTATACTCCATCCTACCCCAACCAAGCCAAATATTCGCCCACTCTCTAACCATCATAGAAGCAAACAAATAACTACTATAAGCATTACAGGCATATAAAGCTAAAATACCCCATTTATTAAAAGACCCAGCAAAACCATTCATCATAAAATCAAAATTAATCTTTACGTCATGTATCAATGCTGATCTAACTCCCCAACTTATTTCACTTAATATCTGTCTATTGATCATCTGTTGAGCTTCTTCATAAATAAATAAAGTAAAAATAGCATACTCAACTACAAAACTAATAGCGTCTACCATATCCTCTGCCATTTCCCAAATTTTAGACATAAAAAACACACCTCTTAATTTAAGTTTCAAATCTCTGTGAATTGAACTAGTTTACCATCTGCTATGAGGACTCCTTTTAACAGGATCAACACCTAAAGCAATTAATTTCTTATAATTTTCAAAATTTGTGATTGACTGAAAGATGAACAAATTAAAACTCTGATAGAAATTCATCCAAGCGTCCTTATTTGGCATCATTGGTATTGCATATAACACAACAAACTCAAAATACTTATCTCTAATTGGTATCATTGTTTCATATAAAATTTCTTCAGCAAGATCCATCTTCTTATTCTGTAAAGCTGTACTAAAAGCCATTAAACTAGTTTGTGCTGCTTCTTCTAATATGAAGAGCATCATTTGTATAGATTCCATTGTAAACTCAGCTCCTCTTAATACCTGTTTTACCCATGCCATTTTAATCAAACGCCCTTAAACCCTGTTCAACAGCCTGAAAAAATAATCTAAAACCTTCAGCGTGCCAAGGTGCTAACATCCAAGTCTCCTCTAAAACTTTCTTTCCAGGATTAACACCATGGTACATCGTTAGTTGCTTAACTTGTGCTGTGCTAACTGGATAAGTGTAATTTGTCGCCATGAAGCAGTACATCATTCCTGCTTGACTAATCTCTTCATATATGAACATTTTGAAGAAAACAAGTGTACTAACAAATTCTATAACTTTGAATACTAAAGCCCAGTAAACCATGTTAACCCTTTTTTTCATAACTTATATTAAATTTACCTATCTTCTGTGATCACCACCAACGGAGTAAAAAGTACACCTAATAGGAACAAAATTAGATCTTCGCGTTCAGATCCATGCAGCTGTAACAAGATTTTGTTCACATTTTTTCTTTTAAACTTAAATACTACTTCCCCAAGGATGATTATTAATTAAAAAATGGAGGTAAAAAAATGGTAAAAGTAACCAACGATTTTGGAGACCGCTATTCCGGGAAAGTCGGAGATAGTGGAGTATTCGCCAGCATCTGGGGAATACAATATAGGCGAAGGTATGTAAAGCCAAGCAATCCTAATACTCCTGCACAGCAGAAAGTTAGAAACAGCTTTACAAACGGTGTTGACAAATGGCATACTTTTAACCCACTGCAAGCCCAGGCATACACCCCAATGGCCAGCGGACTAAAAATGAGCGGGTACAACTTGTTCCTCAGCAGATGGCAGAAAATGACCACTGCTGAAAAATCTGCATATGTCGCACCTATAGACTGTATAAAACAGGTCTCTAGTGGTCCTGCCACTGAAGACCAGAGCGTAAATATAGCCGCAGACACTCCCGAAACAACCACCGGCGGAGATCACATCGTAAGAGACAGCTACGCATTTACTAAAGGAGCATCAAGCCTAGACCCTACCGCCTTTGTTGACATAGTTAGGGGTAAAGTAGTCTTTATTAAGGCTGCCGCTAGTGCAGTGACTATTAGTTATAAAGCTGGAGGATTAACCGTAACTGATGAAGCAGTAGTAGCTACCGCATCACCAGGTGACATCGTGGAACTCGATAACTTCGACATAGACTATAAATCTGTAGCCTTAAAAGTCGGAGGCTCAGAAGTAGACGCTATAGAAGTAGACGTAAACGCTGGTAAATTCTACGTAACTAAAAGTACCACCTTCACCAGTGGTGCAAGTGTAACCTATGATGAATTTACTCCTCTCATGGATGCTAACGTTAAAATGGAAAAAGTTAACACAAACTTCTCAACCCTAAACGCATACAGTGACGCAAACGGTGAAATCCGTTTCGCTCAGACTACCGAGGACGGTAACAGAGATATAAACTACATCGAACCCGACCACCTAACCATCATCCAGGCAAACGTTACCATAGCAAACGCTTGTAAGGACGAACTAATAGAAATGGTTGCTTTATAAGCTCATTTCTATAATATTTTTTTTTTAAAAAATAGTGAGGTGTTAGTCATGGAAATAGACAAAACTGTCATCGCTACAGTTGGAGTTGTTATAATCGGTGTATATGGTTTATATGTTGGTAATGAAACTATTGCCGCCGCCGCTCTTACCCTTATTGCAGGTATTCTTGTTCCTTCTCCCGTGGCGATTCAAAATGGATATAGTTGATCTAGTAATTAGTGGCTTCTCGATTGCTATACCAATTATCATCTTCCTCACCGCATTACTACAGCGATTAACCAAGCTTGAAACAAAATTTGATTGCCTTCTAATGTGGGTTCTTGAAATAGACCCTACACAGAACATTGATGATATACAGATGAAGCATAAGCGTGATAAACTTAAAAAGCAGATAGAGGAAACATTAAATGGTGATGCTTGTAAATTCGATAAAGCATAAAAAATTAAATACTTCTTTTACCTTTTTTTAACTATGGCAAGAGTTTTCCCCGGATCTGATTTTCAGGACATATATGCAGCTCGTAACATTGTGTCTGGAAATATTCAAGGTGACGATTATAAGGTTAGGCGTTCAGCGAATGATTCTAATCTCGATCCACGTTCTAATAGTGAGTGGCAAGATAAAATTATCGATGCCATGAGCTTGGCCGCTAGAATCTGGAAAAATAAGAGAAACTGCTGGAAAGACCATTTTAAAAGGGCTAGTAAAACATTTAAATACAACACTGGAGATCCTAATAGTCCTGAACGTGTCCTTAGTGGTTATCAGCTCGCCATTAATATGATAATGAAAACATTAAAAACTGGTGGAGTTGAGTTTTACGATCCGGAATGTTTTTGTATCACACCAACTGATTTATTTGGTGACCCTCTTAACGTTTACAGCGTTTTAGATATAATAGAAAAAAAAGATTTAACCTATGAATATAAAGAAAAAAAATTAACTTATGATGTTTTACAACCTGCAGAACAGCAGTTTGATAAATTCTGTTCTGCTGTCGCTGGAGATCCAAAATTTCTTGAAAAATGTCTTCTTACCAGTTCTGGGTGTGTTCCACGTGATAATCTAGTTCCTGGAAGTTTCAGAGATTTGAACGTAATAAAAAACATAGTCCAATGGCCTAACCTGAAATTTGAAAGGGTTGATGGCCTTGGTGATGCTCAATTTGGTTTCTGGAACACTGAAAATTTTATATATGAAAAACTCAGAACCGAAGATTTACCCGTTACTGATGGCAGTATGCGGGGATATAAACTAACGTTAACAGATCCTTATCATTTTCAAAGTCTTTGTAGCCTTGGAAACCTTCAGGTCACACTTTACACTCAATATGAGAATATTTTTGGTGATATACAATATTCTAATACTGCTCCTTTCTATGATCTCTATTACGGTGATACTGTAATAGGTCGTTATGGTGGTGGTGGTGGTGTTCTTTTCTGGGATTCTCTTAACCTTAATCAAGATTTTAACTCTTCACCTTCTGCTAGAAGATTAAAATTTAATGAAAGTATTAATCCTGTTATTCCTGGTTATCAACATTGGATGTATCCCCCTGGTAAATTATCAGAGGCCAGGTTAACAAAAATTGAATTGGGCCCTAAGGTAAGCGAGTTTTGCCAGTGGGATAGGATTCGCCAGTATTGGCGTACTAGTGACCCTATACATTTTGATAGTCGTGTTCCGTCTGTTCAGGTAAAATTTAATATTTGGGGTTATAGTCGAGCCCCTGATCTTCCTTTCCAGTGGTGGCCTTATGGTACTTTATATCTGTTGGGTAGTTCTGATGGCGTTAATTACCATCTTCTGCACCCTGTCCCTTTCAGTCAAAATTTAGACGGAGAAAGACATACTTATTGTTTTGGAACAACACAAGGAGAACTTTCTATTACTGGTGATTTTTCGTACTTCATGACTTCTATATACACCTCTCCTGTCGCTGTTAATTATTCTGGCACGTTTCTTGGTGATCCTATGTGTCGTCCATGCCCTATCGATGAAGTATGCCTCGGCCCCTGTATAGGTCAAAGAGGTTTATTTTTCTTGGAGAAAAATAAGGAATTTGAAACTAAACCTGTTGCCTGTCGCTGCCCTGAATTTAGTTGCCCTATTGAATTTCCTGAAACTGGGCCTAATGGCTGCACCTTATCAAACATCAGGCGTTGCCCTGATGACCACCGATGGGCTTTGATAGGTGATGAATGCGTACCCTGTGTTGGTGCTAGTCGTCATGGTCTTGTATATGATTTTTTAATTTAAAAAAGAAATGGAGATAAAAAATGTCTAAATATGAGGTAATAAATACTGAATATGTAACCGTAACCGTAACAGAGGACGGTAAACATATAGAAATAGATTTAGCCGATGGCTTGAAAATTTCTAGACATCAAAACCAGTTAAGAGCCTATGTAGAAAAACTTTTCAACAGTGGAATAACACGTATGAACGCTGACCAGCTGTCACTGCCCTATCTCGATAAGTCCATCAAGCTTGTAAGGGGTAATAATAGACTAGATTTAGTCTATTATCGTGATGGTCGTATTTTTGAATGTGAATTTAAAACTAGGCGTGAATGCGGACTTGATAAAACATATCACCAAATTCATGACCAGGTAAAACACTGCCAAAATTTCATCTTACTTGTTCCTCAGTCGGAACTTATATTTGTCGAAGATGAAATTAGAAATAGAAAGCTACGAAAAGTTACAGTAGCAGCCTGGGATAACTAAAAAATAGGATGTGAAAATATGAAAGAAAAAAGACTAAGTTGTGTGAACTGTTCCCTTATCAGACCCTTGGATGATGAGGAAAAAAAATTATATCCTCAGAACCTTGCTTGGTGCGAAGGTGAAGGCGGTACAAAGACCAAAGCCGATATTTATGCCCTTCGGCATTGTAGCAGGTTTAAACCCGGAGAAAATGATCTCCATCTCCTCCCAGTTGTTCAAAGATGTTCCCCTGTTCGCTGTTTAAACTGCTCTAAACTAGATAAACTACCTTATAAACTTGCTACGCCAACACATCACCAAAATTGGCTATGCCGCTATGATGGTGATACTAAGCAGTATGAAGACTGCTCAGCTCTTCGATGCTGTAACCATTTTAAACCAAAAACATAACTACCCTGGTCGGTAGTCGCCGAAGGCGACCTGCCGAGCGTAGCGAGGCGAAAAAATTTTACACTTGAAACATAACTCTTTATTTAATTTAAAATTATTTTAAATAAAAAAATTTTATGGAGGATAAAAAATGAATCTTAAAAATAAGATGCAAAGAGTCACAGCTAAGATCAATAAGATCATGGAAGATGAGGGTATTGATCAAGATGCTCAAGTCATGCTACAAAATTTAAGCATGACCGGCAGTCCTGACGATGATTTTTTAACACAGGTCTATCTTAAAAGGGCTGAATACGAAGCTAAAGATTTAAAAGAAAATTATCTCTGCTTCGTATGCGGTAAAACCTACGATCATCCTGATGACTTCACCGCTTGCTTTCAGTCTCATATAGAAGATTTTATGGCTGGAATACCTATTAAGCGTGAGGAGGAACACTTAGACCGTATCGTTCAAAATATACACCCTTCACACCGTGAAGAAGCTAAAAAAATACTTAGAAAACAATAACTCTAAAATCACAATTTTTTTAAAAAAAAAACACCAGGTAGGATAATTCCTACCCGGTCATGTATTGATCCATAAACCAATTCTTTATTTCATTGAATTTCCTGTTTGCTAGCCATCTTTTACGATTGTACCCCATTAAGATTTTTCCTATTTCGCTCCCTGTAACATCTCTGTTTTCTGCTCTTAATTTCTTAACCGCCCATTTCCCTATTTCCTCTGCTGTCATTTCCTTTATCTCTGCCTTTGTCAGCTCGTCTGCATCGTCCAGTTGCTCTGTTTCAGGAATCTTCTCTCCTTCCTGTTCGGTGTCCTCTCTTTTTTCTTCTGTTTCCTGTACTTCTTCGTCCTGTTCTTCTTCTTCTTCTGCTCTCTCTTCTTTCTTACTTGCATTTTCTCTTATATTCTCCTCTCTTTCATCTATATCCTCTTGTGTTTTCTTCTTTGGCATTTCCCCTTTGTTTACACTTTTTACTTCTTCTTCCTCTGCTTTTATCTCTTCAATGTCTCTCCAGTCTTCATTAGTCGCTTTTAATTGTGCTATCCTCATAGCCTTTGTTGTTGCGTCCCTTATGCTGAAATCCCTGAACCTTAGCATATCATCCATTATTTTCGCCATTCCCATCCCAGATAAGTAAGGAACCATCTTTCCATTTTCACCCATCACGAAAGGGTTTTTCGGGTCTTCAAAAGGCTCTATTTTCCTTCTTTGTCCTTTCTCTCCCCAGAATACTTGTTTCCCACTTAACACTTTCTTAAACATTTCCATGATTTTCTTTGCCATAACAGTATCGAAATCATGTAGTACAACACCCTGAACCACTACGCCATCAGGTCTAGTTGCCTCTGCAACAACTAAAACATGGCTGTCTGTATGCTCTATCTGTACTATTCTTGATTGTATTTTTGCTTCGTTTGCCTCTTCCTGTACCCTAAAAGCGTCAGGTTCAAACTTACCTGGTGCAACCTCATAGTATCCGCCTTTCTTAGGTACTCCTCCAGTTCCTCGCTCTATTACTTCTCTCAAAACCTCGCTTTTACCCTTTTTAGTAGGTAAATTATTCTTCTTCGTCATCTATTCTCTCCCCTACTACTTCCCTATCCTTCACAATATTCTCTTCAAGTTCTATCTCTCCCTCAATATCATAAACCCTCATTAAAAATTCTAACCTGTCCTCGAAATATCTGTACTCATCATGTAATTCAAGTTCTCGCTCCTCTGCCTGTGTTATTAGAAATTTCTCATCTTCTATCTCTTCCATCATTTCCTTGTTTAATTCTTTCTGCATTTCTGTAATATACGTGTCTCTTTGTTTCTGATTAGTCATTCCTTTTTCTTTGAAATCTGTTTCCTGTTCTATACGTAACCTGTCACTGTTAAGCTTATTTCTCCACCTCGCTTGTATTTCCCGTAGATCTTCTTTCATATTTTTTATTCCGATCTTACTGATCGTTTTTCTTTGTTTAACATCGTCTTTTAACCGTATAGTCTCGTTAATTAACTCTCTTAACAACATTATTCCACCTTTTTAAATAGACTTCTTTCCGGGTTCATTTTCTTCTGCATTTCCTCAAATCTTATCCTTCTTTCTTTAACTCTTTGATATGCTCTTAATAATGATATGCTAGTGTAACCTGCACATAACAAAAAGAATAAATCAATAAACTGGTTCATTTATAATCCTCCCATTACTATCAAGGTATCTTTTCTCTATAAGTAAATTCTCTAGTGCTTTATTGAAAACCTTTCCCTTACTTACTCCTTTATCCTTACAAAGCATTTCAAGTGCTTTCAATAGATAATCTCTTGAATATATACTAGTTCTTTTCCCTGCTCTATTTTTTCTTATTAAATCAAATTCACTAGTAGTCATAATCTCTAGTCTCCTCTGCTTCTTCAGGACAGTATAGGTCATCGTCCTGACATCTACCTTCAAAAAGACAGTCTTTACATTGTCCGTCTTCACAATTAACCTCATATCCATGTACTCTACACCAAACCATTATTTCATCTCCTTTTTCAAATTATTTTAAATTATTTTTTTCTGTACTTGCCTGGTCCTGCCTATGCTCTCGAGTTTACCAGGTTTATTCCCGCTTTGGTTCGCAGTTGGTATGTTCTTAGTTCTGCGTTCCTGCTTTTGACACTTCGGACAGGTGATTAAATTTCATCCACCCGCCACATCACCGGAGATCCGATTTTTTTTCTCTCCGATACTAGTAATGTGTAATAAGTATTATTTAAATGTTTCTATTTAATCTTTAAATTCTAAAATAACAGTTCTAAACAATTATATTGTAATAAAACTATGTTGCCATAAGACACTAAAACCACACTGCCAAGAAACCCTCTACTCTCCCGATAGGGAGACCATACCCCATGTTGGAGGCCGACCAAAGGGAGGCCGGACACTAGAGCAACTAAACCGGCTGTAGGGTTGGGGGGCTTGCCCCCCTCCCCATCGGAAGCCGGATAGACCGTCAGGTCGTTTTAGTTGCGTTTAAATAATATAGAAAAACTTATCACTTATAAGTTAAACATAATCCTAAACATGGGATACAACAGGCCAAGAACACCATTTAGAAGACTAACCGATCAGGAAATATTAGACCTTTTCAATGCCTTCTACTGGTGGAG
>Ga0334887_1004868_pt1 | contig 11665 bp, 8 predicted proteins | sample GraSluR1_MG_10_FD_207217 | JGI IMG/M metagenome (GOLD analysis project Ga0334887, IMG submission 207217) | Sludge microbial communities from methane-producing bioreactor in Wageningen University, Netherlands - Granular Sludge_18_07-R1 | ecosystem: Engineered > Bioreactor > Anaerobic >...
GATTATTATTTAATAATTTATTTTACTTTTGCACAAATCAAGCCATAGTTCAAAGAACTTTAGGGGGTAAAAATCTTATTGAGAGTCAAAAGGGTGCTTTATTTGCAGCTACCTTTAAATTAATAGGACCATTTTTTCTTGTTTTACCTGGCGTAATTGCTTTTAGCTTACTAGGAAATTCAGTTCTTAAAAATGACCTTGCTTATCCAGCATTAGTTATAAGTGTTTTACCTAAACCTTTAGCTGGATTATTTGCAGCAATTCTATTTGGAGCTATAATGAGTGCTTTCAATGGAGCAGTAAACAGTTCAGTTACACTATTTACTATGGATTTATATAAGCCGTCAATAAATCCTAAAGCTACTGATAAACAAGTAGTTTGGGTAGGAAAAATGCTAGCACTGGCAATAGTTATAATATCTGTTATAGTAGCTCCTTTTGTATCTAAAGCACCATCAGGTCTGTATTTGTTTCTGCAGCAGATGTTTGGATTCTACAATATACCTATTATAGCTATAGTAATAATAGCCTTTTGTACAAAGAGAGTTTCAGCAACTGCAACGAGAGTAGCTACCATTATACACGTTATAATATATGCACTTTATATAATTTTCTTCTCAAAAGTAAATTTCTTATATGTATTAAGTGTATTGTTCTTTGTTAATGTAGCAGTTATGTTAATTGTAGGCAAAATAAAACCTAGAGAGACAGATTATGTACAGGTAGATTCTAAACAGGTAGATTTAACTCCATGGAAATATAGAAAAGTATATTCTGTATTCTTAATAATAGCAATGCTTTGCATATATGTACTGTTCTCAAAAATAGGAATTGCTCGTTAAAATTTATGAAAACGATTATATTGTTAATGTTAAAGGATTTTAAATAAGAGTTATTTATAGTTTAGAGGAGGAAGTTTATCATGGGAAATATTATCTTTGAAGAAGAAGATGGAATAGAAAAAGTTACAATTAACAGACCTAAAGCTCTTAATGCATTAAATAGTGAAACATTAAAAGAACTTGGTACAGTAATAAATGACATATCTGTAAACGATGGAATAAAAGCTGTAATAATAACAGGTTCGGGATCAAAAGCTTTTGTAGCTGGTGCAGATATAGCTGAAATGAGTACTCTAAATTCAATAGAGGCAACAAATTTTTCAAGACTTGCCCAAAATGTATTTTCACAAATAGAAAATCTACCTAAATTAGTAGTAGCAGCAGTTAACGGTTTTGCTCTTGGAGGAGGATGTGAGCTTGCAATGGCTTGTGATGTAAGGTTTGCTTCAAAAAAAGCTAAATTTGGTCAACCAGAAGTTAATTTAGGAATATTGCCAAGTTTCGGAGGAACTCAACGGCTTCCAAGATTGGTTGGAAAGGGAATAGCAAAAGAATTGATATTTTCTACAGATATGATTACTGCCGATGAAGCTTATCGTATAGGACTTGCTAATAAAGTCTATGAACCTGAGGAATTATTAGTAAAATCACAGGAGTTTGCTGAAAAGGTAATGACTAAATCTCCATGGGGTGTTAAATTAGCAAAAGCATGTATAAATAATGGATTAGATGTAGATTTGGAAGCAGGACTTAAATATGAAGCAAATTCATTTGGTTTATGCTTTTCAACGGAAGATCAAAAGGAAGGTATGAAAGCATTTTTAGAAAAAAGGAAAGCAGACTTCAAAGGAATTTAAATTAAGAATTGTAAGGGGATGATCTCAATGGCAGTAAGTTTTTTAAAACCTTGTGAAGTTGCCGAGATGGTTAAAGATGGAGATGTTGTTGCAACTGGTGGATTTGTAGGAAGTTGTTGCCCGGAATCTCTTACAGGTTATTTGGAAAAGCGATTTAATGAAACAGGACATCCCAAAAATCTAACTTTGTTGTATGCAGCAGCTCAGGGGGATTGTACTGGAAAGGGAGCAGATCATTTTGCACATGAGGGAATGACAAAGAGAGTTATTGGAGGGCACTGGAATTTAGCCCCAAAACTAGGGAAGCTGGCTATAGAAAATAAAATAGAAGCTTATAACTTACCTCAGGGAACCATTTCTGAATTATTTAGAGATATAGCAGGAAAAAGAATAGGTACCATAACTCATGTGGGATTAAATACTTTTGTAGACCCTAGAATTGAGGGCGGAAAGTTAAATGATATAAGTAAAGAGGATGTAGTAAAGCTTATAAATGTAGAGGGTGAAGAAAGACTTCTATATAAGTCGTTACCAATAGATGTGTGTTTTATAAGGGGAAGTTTTGCAGATGAGAATGGAAATATAACCTTGGAAAGGGAAGTGGCTAGTTTAGAAGCTACTTCCATGGCCCAGGCTTGTAAAAATAGTGGAGGAATTGTAGTAGTTCAGGTAGAAAAGGTTGTGGCATCTGGAACACTTGATCCACGTCTTGTTAAGATACCGGGAATTTATGTGGATATAGTGGTAGTTTCAAATGCTAGGGAACATGAACAGTCCTTCGGATCTGATTATAATCCAGCCTTAACAGGGGAAATAAGAGTACCAATTACAAGTATCGAGAAAGCTCCATTAAATATAAGAAAGATAATTGCAAGGAGAGCTGCCTTGGAATTAAAACCCAACACGGTAGTAAATCTTGGAATAGGCATACCAGAAGTTATATCCATGGTGGCAAATGAAGAGGGAATTGGAAAGTATATGACTTTAACGGTAGAAGCAGGACCAGTAGGCGGAGTACCAGAAGGCGGCGGCAAATTTGGAGCTTCTATTAATCCAGAGGCAATACTGGACCAGCCTTATCAATTTGATTTTTATGACGGCGGCGGAGCTGATATTGCCTTTTTAGGTTTAGCACAGGTAGACCAAAGTGGTAATTTGAATGTGAGCAAATTTGGACCGCGTATAGTAGGCTGTGGCGGATTTATAAATATATCACAGAATGCAAAGCAGGTAATATTCTGTGGAACCTTTACTACTTCAGGACTTAAAGTATCAACTGGAGATGGAAAGCTTGAGATTCTGCAAGAAGGAAAGCTTATAAAGTTCTTAAAGGAAGTAGAGCAAATAACCTTTAGTGGGAGATATGCTCAAAAGACAAAACAGAAGGTCATGTATATAACTGAGAGAGCAGTATTTGAGCTAAAAGAAGATGGATTATATCTAACTGAAATAGCGCCAGGAGTGAATCTTAAGAAAGATATACTTGAATTGATGGAATTTGTTCCTAAAATGGAGGGACAGCCAAAACTTATGGATGAATGTATTTTTTATGATAAACCTATGGGATTAAAAAATAATAATTAAAAATAAATATAATTTTTGGAGGAATATAATATGAATTTTGATTTAACAGAACAACAACAATTGATACAAAAAACTGCAAGAGATTTTGCTGAAAATGAACTTAAACCTAGAGTTATAGAAAATGATGAAAATAGTGAATTCCCAGTAGATGCTTATAAAAAGATGGGAGAACTAGGGCTTATAGGAATGCCATATCCTAAAGAATATGGTGGATTTGGAGGAGATTATTTATCCTATGTATTAGCAGTAGAAGAAATATCAAAAATAGATGGATCAGTGGGTATTTCCTATTCAGTAAGTACCTCCCTCTGTTCAGGGGGTATATTTAATAATGCTTCTGAAGAACAAAAGAAGAAATATCTTCCAGATGTACTTAGCGGGAAAAAATTTGGCTCTTTTGGACTTACAGAGCCAAATGCAGGTTCTGATGCTTCAGGAGTACAGACTACCGCCGTAAAGCAGGGAGATTATTATATATTAAATGGATCAAAATGTTTTATCACCAATGGTCCTCTATCAGAAACATTTTTCGTAATTGCCTCTACAGATAGAAGTAAAGGTGCTAAGGGACTCTCTGCATTTATTGTAGAAAAGGATTTTCCAGGCTTTTCTATAGGAAAAATTGAAAATAAATGTGGTATAAGAGCTGCTCAGGTTTCAGAATTAGTTTTTGAAGATTGTAAAGTTCCAGTTGAAAATCTGGTTGGGCAGGAAGGAAAGGGGTTAGGAATGGCACTTAGTACTCTTGATGGAGGAAGAATAGGTGTTGCAGCTCAAGGCCTTGGGATAGCTGAAGGTGCTTTTAATGTAGCTAAAAAGTATATGACTGAAAGAGTACAATTTGGTAAACCACTATTTAAAAATCAATATTTGGCTTTTAAAATGGCAGAACTAGAACTTGAAATAGAGCAGGCCAAATATATTCTATATAAGGCTGCTTTAGATAAACAAAATAAGAGGCCTTATGGGTTATCTGCTGCTAAAGCAAAACTTGCATGTACAGATGCAGCTATGCATGTGACTGTAGAAGCTGTACAGATGCTTGGTGGAAATGGATATATGAGAGAATACAATGTGGAAAGAATGATGAGAGATGCTAAAATAACTCAAATTTATGAAGGAACAAATGAAATTCAAAAGCTTATCATCAGCGGAGCAATATTCCGATAGAACAAAATTTTATTAAGTTTAAACTGTGACCAATAAAAGTATATACCCTTAAAAATATTTTTAAATAAGTACACCTTTCTTTCTTAACTTAATTTTTGGGATAGTTTTATTGAATTACTTTTTAACTGATAATCATATTATTTTTATTGGTCATTTTTTATATAAATTACAATATATAATCACCAATTATATTAAATAGATTAATGTATATTGTATATTAATCTATTTAATGTGGAGATTAAAAATGGAAATAAAGTTATGTCAATACAACCTGAATATAAAGGCTAAATTATTAGCATTTATATTCAGGTTGTATTGATATTTTTTTAGTCTGATATTTAATTTAATGTATAAGATTTATCCTAAAGAGGCTTCTTTTTCTTTATAAGCTAAATTTTTATCTACCTTTTTATCACTAAAGAAGGCAAAGAATATTCCAGGTATTAATATAAAGAATCCATATTTGAAAGTGGAACTAAAGGCAGCTACTGTGTGATCAGTAAATTTTGTTTCTATGTGTGTAAAAATTATTTTTGTCTCTTTCTTTTGAATTTCAAAGCCCTGTTTAACTTTATCCTGCATAGCTTGAGGGACAGTTTTTAGGGTTTCATTTTCTTTAAAATTTATTTCTTTTATTATATCATCTATGTTGGGCTTATTACTGTTAGTGGAGGTCGTTTTTGATGAATTAAGAGAACCTATCATAGCAGTTTTAGCTTCATTATTAAAAATAGTGTCTGCTTTAATTATATTAATAGCATCATCTTTAGCTTTTGACATTTCAGAAGTCATGCTGCTATTGAATAATGTCAATAGAACGGCAACACCAAGTACAGTACCAAGAGTTCTAGTCATATTGTTAACACCAGAGGTCATTCCAACCTTATCCTTAGGTACATTTCTTATCATAGATCCCATTATAGAAGACATGGCAAGACCCATACCAAGACCTGCTACTACTAGTCTTAATATTATATCTAAATTAGTAGAATATTGAGTAAGAGTACTGTAAAGATAGCTGGAAAGTGCTAAAAGAGCAAGCCCCACTGTACCAAATATTCTTCCCCCAAGTTTTTGAGTTAAAGGTCCGCTGATACTAGAGCTTAATATGGAAGCTAGTGCCATAGTGGATATTATAAGTCCTGATGACAATTCACTTAAACCCTTAACTTGTGTCAGGAAAAATGCCAAGAAGAAAGCACCAGCCATCATGCCAAGTCCCAATAAAAATAGTGCAATAGCTCCACATGTAAAAGGCGCTATCCTGAAAAGGCTTAGAGGAAGCATAGGGCTCTTTACCTTTAATTCAGCTATTATAAATAGTATAAATGAAATTAATGATATTATAAGAAGTGATATTATAAAAGTTGAAGTCCAACCCTTATCATTTGCCTCTATAAGAGCTAGGGTAAGAGAAAACACAGCTATAGATATGGCAAGTATTCCTAATAGATCTATACGTCTATCTGCAGAAGAATCATAAGATTCTCCAATGTATTTAATAGTTAAAAGTACTGAGATTATTCCGATGGGAATATTTATAAAAAATATAAATCTCCAGCTTAAAAATTGAGTAATTATACCTCCAAGGGAAGGACCGCTGGCTGCTGCAAGACCTGCAAAGGCTCCCCACATCCCCATAACCATTCCATGTTTTTTCGGAGGAAATATATTAAGAGCCAAGGGGATGGTTACTGGTACCACTAGAGCGGCAGATAATCCTTGTATGACTCTGAAAAAAATAAGCATTTCAGGCGATTTAGATAATCCAGACAGAAGAGAAGAAAGTGTAAAAGCTATAATTCCCATTATAAATATCTTTTTTCTTCCAAATTGATCTGCAAGTCTTGAAGCAGTTATTATTAGCACTGCAAAGGCTATATTGTATCCATTTACTACCCAGGATATATTTTCTACAGTAGTATTAAAGTATTCTGTCATATTAGGTAAAGTTATATTAACTATAGTAGTATCTAAAAGAGCCATAAAAAAACCTAATACTATGGCAATAAAAGCAATAGTGGTATTGGCATTATTTTTTTTGTTCATAAGGAACCTCCTAATTATTTAATATATTGAATTGAAATGTTATTTTTAAAGTATTTATATTATTGTTCTACAGAAATTTATTGAAAAAATTAAAGAGATTAATGTTTTTTTAATAATTTAGAAGACCATTTATTTAAAAGATTATATAAATCTTCATAAAGTTCTATGAGATCAAGGGCGTTTTTGTTATGTTCCTCCAGATATTTATGTTCTTCTTTATGTGGGCCATTCATATACTCACTTTTTGACTTTAATACAGCATTGAAATTTTTAAGTAGATTATGACGTTTGTTTTCATCAACATTATTTAAATTTACAATAAAACCGCTGAAATCAAAATATATATTAGAAAAGTTTGTAGAATATTTTTCCATAAGTTCATGAAAATAATTATGACCTTTTTCATTAATATAATATACAGTTTTTTCCGGCATTTCCCCTTCCTTAATGTTTTTTGAATCAAGATAGCCATCCTTGGAAAGTTTAATAATCTTTTTATAGATAGAAGCATTACTTATTTTAACCCAGTAACTTAAATTCCAAGTTTCAAATTCCTTTACCATTTCATAAGCACTTTTTTCACCATGAAGTAGATATCCAAGTATGATTAAATCAATTGATGACAAAGTTTTCACCTCCAATTATAGCGTATACTACTATATAATATAGTAGTATACGCTATAATTGTCAATGGGAATTTATTTAGGTATGATATATTCATTAATGTAGATATTAATATATAATAATATAATATGGAATTATAAATTGGAAATTGTTATCATATGAAAAATAAAAGGAGGTAAAATATGCTTATTACATGTAGTACTATTTTAAAATTAAAACATCTTGAAGAAATGAAATTAGTAGCTGGAAAAGGCGGCATAAATAGAGTGATAAGATGGATTCATGTAGTAGAGAGTCCACAGGGTTCGGAATGGTTAAAAGGTGGAGAATTAGTTTTTATTACGGGAGTAGTCATAAAAGATGATGTAAATACTTTGGCTAAATTTGTAAAAGACTTAATAGACAAGAATCTGTCAGGACTTGTGATAAATACTGGGCCTTATATTACAGAGACTCCAGAGGAAGTTAAAGAATTGGCAGACAAATTTGACTTTCCCATATTTGAATTACCTTTTGAGGTAAAGCTTATAGATGTAACTCAGAGTATATCTAGAGCTATTTTTATGAATAAAATAGAACGGGATTCTATGAATAGCTTTATGAAGGAAATTATTTTTGGAGAATCTATTTTTACAGATAAAGTTTTAAATAGAGCCTCTGTTTATGGTTATGATTCCAGTAAAAATTATTGTGCAATTATAGTTGATATTGATAACTTTGAAAAACTTACTGACAGCACGGGCGTAAAAAGTGAAGAAAATATTATGGAAATAAAACAGAATGTAGAAGTTATTATATTATCTATAATGAATAAAAAAGGTAAAAAAGTTCTTAATGTAATGCATAGAGATTCTATTATAATTATGTTTCCAATGGATGAGAAGGATATTTATGAAGACAGATATCTAGATAGTGCCAATGAAATTGTGAAAACCGTCAGTGAAAAAATGAAAGAATTAACTGTAAGTGTAGGCATAGGTAGTAGTACCAATAAATTAAGAGATTTTCACATAAGCGTTGATCAAGCACAAAAAGCTTTAAATATGATAAGAATTTTTGGTGAAAAAAATACTGTAAGGACATATAAAAAATTAGGTATATATAGAATATTCTTTGAAACCAATAATAAGAGAGAGATGAAACAGATTTATTATGAAATGCTGGGGAAGCTAATTGAATACGACAATAAAAATGAAAGTAATATGTTAAAAACTTTGGAAACTTACATATCAGAAGGTGCTAATTTGGGGAAGGCAGCTGAAAAACTTTTTATACATAGAAATACAATGAAATATAGAATGAATAGAATTGAAGAAATACTTGAATGTGACTTAAAAGATATAAATATACTCTTTGAATTTATGGAAGCTATAAAGATTGGTAAATTTTTAAACTATATTTCATAGACAACTGAGAGCTTATATATTTGTGTATAGTGGACATATAAAAAATATTTTAAATATGTTAGATTATTTACATGATAATTATTGAATTATTAAAATTAATATATGTTAATTGATAAAATATCAATAAATTACAATTTGGAGGCATAACAATGATAAGCTCAGTATTTCAATCACCAAAGAAAATAATATACGGAGAAGGTTCTGTAGAACAAGTTGGTATAGAAACTAAAAAGTACGGCAGCAAGGTAATGATTATTACAGGAAGAAGTTCATCTAAGAAAACTGGTGCATTAGATAAAATTATAGATAGTTTAAAGTCAGAAAATTTACAGTATATAGTCTTTGACAAAGTAGAATCTGATCCAAGTGTGGACACAGTGGATTTAGGAACTAAAATAGCAAAAGAAGAGGATGTAAATGTAATTATAGCCCTTGGAGGTGGAAGCCCTCTTGATGCAGCAAAGGCTATAGGCATTATGATAAAGAATCCTGGAAATATTGTGGATTATGAAAATAAAGAACCTCAGGTTCATGGAGTACCAGTTATAGCAGTACCAACTACTGCGGGAACGGGAAGTGAGGTAAGTAGATTTATAGTAATAACTGATACTAAGAGAAAAATTAAAATGCTCATAGGTGGAGAAGCATTAGTGCCAGAGGTTGCAATTTTAGATGGTGAATTGACATTAATGGTACCAAGTGATGTAACCGCTGCTACAGGAATGGATGCATTAACCCATGCTATAGAAGCTTACATATCAAAAAAGGCTCAGCCAGCTACAAATGTACAAGCTGTTTCTGCCATAAGTATAATAAGTAAAAATTTAGCTAAAGCAGTACAGAATGGGGAAAATATAGAGGCAAGAAGTAATATGTTATTTGCACAAATGCAGGCAGGATTTGCTTTTAGTAATGCTTCAGTAGCATTAGTTCATGCTATGTCAAGACCACTTGGAGCATACTTCGGGGTGCCTCATGGACTGGCAAATGCTATACTTCTTCCAAGAGTTATGGAATACAACAGAGCTGCTTGTCCTGAAAAATTCAAAGATATTGCAGAGGCTATGGGAGAGAATACAGAAGGACTGTCTTTAAGAGATGCAAGTAACTTGGCAGTAAAGGCTGTGAAAGATTTATATGCTGAAACGGGACTTCCTACAAAGTTAAGAGATGTAGGGGTTAAAGAAGAAATTATAGAGGATCTTGCAAAGGATGCTATTAAAAGCGGTAGTGCACTGGTTAACCCAAGAAAAGCCAGTTTAGAAGATTTGATAGAAATTTATAAAAGTATTTATTAATTGATATTTAGACCAGTTAGTAAAAGTCAATAAAAATTAAAAAAATAATTTATGAGTAAAAATTTGCATAGCAAATAATCCATTGAAAAAGCACGAACAATGGAATTAATTGTAAGATGATTAGTCTTTAAGTTTTTAGCCGTTAGGCTGCTGTAGTAGAACCATTATTAAGATACATTTTAATATGTATTTTAGGATCACGTATTTCATACTCTTTTTGGTTCCTTAGGACGGAGAATATGTAATTAACAAGTTTATGCATTATTGCCACTAAAGCAACCTTTTTGCTTTTACCATTTAGGTTTTCTTTATAGTAGGTAAGTAAAACTTTGTTTATAGGTTCACCGCTTCTACTGGTTCGTATGGATGCTAATGCCACAGCATATAAGGCTCTTCTGCCTATTCTGGTACCACGTTTAGACATAGTATTTTTATTACTGTTAAACTTACCAGATTGATTGACAGATGGGTCAATACCAAAGTAAGCAACTAAATGTTTAGCTTTTACAAAACCTTTAATATTGCCTATTTCACTCATTATTGTGATGGCAGTTAATTCACCAATACCTGGTATTGAGTAAATCAATTGAACATTTTTCTTAAATTGCTCTGAAATCCTATTGCTTTTCATCAATGAATGAATTTCATTTAATAAATTGTTAAGCTGATTTTCTAAAGTTTCTATTACAGAAATTGTGTTCATGATTTTTACAAACAGGCTAGGCGATTTAAGACCAATGTAAATAGCTTCTTCAGCAGCATCAATTAGCTTTTTATAGATTTTTTCACTATATGTTAGTCCTTTTCTTGAATGACTGCGAATAAGATCTATTAACTCATTTTTATCAGCATTTAAGATAGCTTTAGGACTTGAATATTCTTTTAAAATTGCTATTGATGTTTTGCAAGTAATGTTTGAAAAAACAGAGCTATAGCTAGGAAAAATAATTTTTAAGTCGGTAGAAAGCTTTTTCTTAAAAGTAGATTTACTATCAGTAAACTTATAGTAATCTCTACAGAGAGCTTTTAAGGTATAAATTTCAATATCAAATGCAGAAGTATATTTAACATTTTGAAATTTGCCTATTTTAGCAATGGTTAATGCATCTTTTTTATCATTTTTCACTTTTCTTATGTCTCCATTCTTGTTACAGTTAGTAATGAGTGGATTTAAGATACATGTTTCAAATGTATCCCTAAGAAAGTGGAAAAGAGTAAGATGGTATACACCAGTAGATTCCATGAAAATTGCCGTTTTCATGTTAAACTCTTCTTCCGCTTTTTTTATTTGATCTACTAGGTAATCAAAACCATTTCTATTGTGCTTAATTTTAAAAGGCTTTCTATAAACTTCACCGTCAGGTGCTAGTATAGCAACTACTGAAAAGTCTGCTGATACATCGATTCCAACTATTGGTCTATAAAAAAATTTACTCATAAAATAATATCTCCTTTGCTTTGTGAGATAGAATAGATATTCCATTTCTATCAGTAATTCTATAACCTTGTTTGTGACACGGGTAATTCCCAAAGGGAAACCCAACCAGCTAAACATAGAACTCTCACTGATGGAATGATACGCTAATTTTCGGGTATCAATGACTCGTTAGAGTTACTTCCCAGGAGGAATACATCTATCTTCTATTCAGGAGATATTATACATCAATATTTACTAGTATGGATTCCCACTTGGGAAAAATAGAAAACTAAGTTAGATGAGATTAGTACACCCTATCGGGTAGAAAATCTTCGAATAAATTAAAAGAAATGAGTTGTAATGTTCGTTAGAATTCAAGATAGTTTTCTATTGAATGTTATGACTACATTATACAAGG
>Ga0334887_1004869_pt1 | contig 11664 bp, 9 predicted proteins | sample GraSluR1_MG_10_FD_207217 | JGI IMG/M metagenome (GOLD analysis project Ga0334887, IMG submission 207217) | Sludge microbial communities from methane-producing bioreactor in Wageningen University, Netherlands - Granular Sludge_18_07-R1 | ecosystem: Engineered > Bioreactor > Anaerobic >...
GGCCGCTGTGCCAGGGGGGCGGACGGGGCGGGCGCGGGGGCCGGGTGGCGGGCCCCCGGGCGGCCACCTATGCTGTCGGGACGTGACCTCCCCCGTACCTTCCGAGCCCTCCGCCGGTACGGCCCCGGGTCGGATCGGCAGGCCGGTCCGGCGGGTCGTGCTGGCGTCGGCTTCCCCGGCCCGGCTGGCCACCCTGCGCGCGGCCGGGCTCGATCCCGAGCCGATCGTCTCCGGTGTCGACGAGAGTCAGGTCGGCGATGTCGCCCCCGCTGAGCTGGCCGGACGACTCGCCGCCCTCAAGGCAGAGGCCGTCGCCGGGCGCCTGGCCGGCGCCACCCCGACGGGCCCCACCCCGACCGACCCCGCCCGGCCCGAGACCGTCGTGATCGGCTGTGATTCGGTGCTGGAGCTGGACGGCGAGGCGTACGGCAAGCCCGGCACCGCCGACGTCGCCAGGGCCCGCTGGCGACGGATGAGCGGGCGGATCGGGGTGCTGCACACCGGCCACTGCGTCATCCGGCTGGGCGGTGGGCGGACCGACGCCGACCTCTCCGCGCGGGCGGAGGAGGTGGCCGACACCCGGGTCCGGTTCGGCACCCCGACCGAGCGCGAACTGGAGGCGTACCTGGCCACCGGCGAGCCGTTGCAGGTTGCGGGCGCCTTCACCATCGACGGCCTCGGCGGGGCCTTCGTCGAGTCCGTGGCGGGAGATCCGCACAACGTGGTCGGGATCAGCCTGCCGCTGCTGCGCCGTCTGACGGCACGGCTGGGCATCTGCTGGACCGATCTGTGGCAGGTAGGCTGACAGCATCATGACCACTCCCCCCGACGCCGGGTCGTTGACCCGCGAGTCCGACCCGACAGCACCTCGGATGGCCGACAGCCCCACCCCCCGGCACCGCCTCCCCGCCTGGCTGCGGGCGATCCGTCCCAAGCAGTGGACGAAGAACGTCCTGGTGCTGACGGCTCCGCTGGCCGCCGGGCGGATCCACGAGGTGAACGTCCTCGTCGACACGCTGCTCGCGATGGTCTGCTTCATCATGGTGTCCGCGGCGGTGTACCTGCTCAACGACGTACACGACATCGAGGCCGACCGGGCCCACCCGAAGAAGCGGTTCCGGCCGATCGCCGCGGGCGAACTGCCCGTCCCCGTCGCATGGGTGATGGCGATCGTGCTCGGACTCGGCGGGGTCGGCCTGGGCCTGTGGGTGTCGGGTCCGCTGGCCGTCACGCTGGGCTGCTACATGGTCATCCAGTTCCTCTACTCGGGGTTCCTCAAGGACCTCCCGGTCATCGACCTGGCCGTCGTCGCCTCCGGCTTCCTGCTGCGGGCGGTGGCCGGCGGTGTCGCCACCGGCATCCCACTGAGCCAGTGGTTCCTGCTGGTCGCCTCGTTCGGGTCACTGTTCATGGTGGCCGGCAAGCGCTACGCCGAGATGCGTGCCCTGGGCCCCGCCGCCGGCACTCGCAAGTCGCTGGCCGGCTACACCGAGTCGTACCTGAAGTTCGTCTGGGAACTCGCCGCCGTCGCCGTCGTCATGTGCTACAGCCTGTGGGCCTTCGAGCAGCGGGCGCTGGGCGAGATGAAGGTGCTGTGGTCGGCGTTGTCGATCTTCCCCTTCGCGATGGCGATGCTGCAATACGCCTACCGGATCGACCGCGGCGAGGGCGGCGCCCCCGAGGAGGTCGTCCTCCACGACCGGGTCCTGATCGCCCTCGGTGCGCTGTGGCTGATCTTCATCTTCCTCGCCGTATTCGTCTGATCCCCACCACCACGTCGTCTGGAGAGAACATGATGGACGCCACCGCCAACCCGCGGACCCTGCTGCTGCTCGGCGGCACCTCCGACATCGCCCAGGCGATCGCCGAGGCGTACGCCGCCGAGAGCCCGGAGCTGACCGTGATCCTCGCCGCCCGGCCCACCGAGCGGCGCGAGCAGGCCGCGGCCCGACTCTCGGCGGTCGGCGCGACGGTCCGCCAGGTCGACTTCGACGCCACCGACGCCGCGGGACACGCCGCCACGATCGAGGCGGCCTTCGGCGACGGCGATGTCGACCTGGCCGTGGTCGCGTTCGGACTGCTCGGCGACCCCGAGGCCGCCTGGCAGGACGCCGAGGAGGCCCGCGCGCTGGCCGAGGTCAACTACGCCGCGCCGGTGCACGTCGGGGTCATGCTCGCCGACCGGATGCGCACCCAGGGTCACGGTGAGATCGTCGTCCTGTCCAGCGTCGCCGGCGAGCGGATCCGCCGGTCCAACTTCGTCTACGGCTCGACGAAGGCCGGTCTCGACGGGTTCTACCGCGGGCTCGGCGAGGCCCTGCGGGGTTCGGGGGTGCGGGTGCTCGTCGTCCGCCCCGGCTTCGTCAGGTCGAAGATGACCGCCGGGCTCAAGGCCGCGCCGCTCGCGGTGTCCCCGGCCCAGGTCGCCGCCGCGGTCGTCGACGGCGTCCGTACCGGCCGGTCGGTGATCTGGGTGCCCAGGCAGTTCCGTCTGGTGATGGGCGTCCTCAAGCTCGTGCCGCAGCCGATCTTCCGCAAGCTGCCGTTCTGATCGGGGCCGGCGCGGTGCCGGCCGGCGGGGGGACGGCCCGCCGCGCCGATGCCCGCCGGCTGCCGGTAGGGTGTGGTGATGGTTCCGCAGGAGGGATGTCGGAGTGCAGGTAGATCTCAACGCCGATCTCGGTGAATCGACTCGCCCGGAGAGCGTCCGGGCCGATGACTCCGTCCTCACCTTCGTGTCCAGCGCCAACCTCGCCGCGGGCATGCACGCCGGCACCCCGCGCAGCATCCGCGAGGCGTGCCGCAAGACGGTCCACCGCGGTCTGCGGGTCGGCGCGCTGGTCGGCTATCGGGACCTGCTCGGCGGCGGCGACCGCTACATCGACGTGGACTACTCCGACCTCAGCGCCGAGCTCATCTACCAGGTCGGCGCCGTCGAGGCACTCGCCTTCAGCGAGCGCGGCCGGCTGTCGTACGTACGCCCCCACGGTGCGCTGGCGCGGATGGCCGGACGTCGGCGTGACCACGGTGAGGCGATCCTGGCGGCCGTCTCGTCGTACGACGGAGGCCTGCCCCTGGTCGTCCAGCACGACTCGCCGCTCCTGGCGATGGCCCACGACGCCGGTCTGCGGGTCATCGTCGAATACCCGGCGACGTCCGTGGACCGGATGCGTACCTCAGTGGGTCTGATCGCCGCGGACGGGCACCCGGAGGGTTCCGTATCGCTGCACCTGGACCCCGTCACCGCGCCTGTCGTGGTAAAAACACTACGCGAGCTCGGTCACACCGCGGGGGTTCCGACAGCTGCCCGACGCAGCATCTGACCGGCGGGTCCGGCCGGCTCGACAGGCGGGGGAACAGGGCGTTCCGTCGGTTCCCGAAGCCGCCCCGCCGTACGTCCGCAGGCCCTAGACTCCACGGTGAGCCACCGGCGCCCAGCCAGCGCGCCGTCGGGACACATCACCGTCCTGACCGGGTGCCGTCGGGCGGTTCAGAGTCGAACCCAGGAGGAATAGTGCCCATCACCAAGGTGCTCATCGCGAACCGTGGCGAGATCGCCGTCCGGGTGATCCGTGCCGCGCGCGACGAGGGAATCGGGAGTGTCGCGGTCTTCGCCGACCCCGATGCCGACGGATTGTTCGTCCAGTTGGCCGACGAGGCGTACGCGCTGAGCGGCGCCACACCCGCCGAGACCTACCTGGACATGGACAAGATCATCGACATCGCGCGGCGCAGCGGCGCCGATGCCGTCCACCCCGGGTACGGGTTCCTGGCCGAGAATGCCGATTTCGCCCAGCGGGTCATCGACGCCGGCCTCACCTGGATCGGTCCCCCGCCGCACGCGATCCGCGATCTGGGCGACAAGGTCGCCGCGCGACACATCGCGCTGAAGGTCGGGGCGCCGCTGGTGCCCGGCACACCCGACCCGGTGGCCGATGCCCACGAGGTGGTGGCCTTCGCCCGCGAGCACGGGCTGCCGATCGCCATCAAGGCCGCGTTCGGTGGCGGCGGGCGGGGTCTCAAGGTCGCCCGTACCCTCGAGGAGGTGCCCGAGCTCTTCGAGTCCGCCACCCGAGAGGCGGTCACCGCGTTCGGGCGCGGCGAGTGCTTCGTCGAGCGCTACCTGGACAAGCCACGGCACGTGGAGACCCAGTGTCTCGCGGACCGGCACGGCAATGTCGTCGTCGTCTCCACCCGCGACTGTTCCCTCCAGCGCCGCCACCAGAAGCTCGTCGAGGAGGCCCCGGCGCCGTTCCTGTCCGACGACCAGATCGGCCGGCTGTACGAGGCGTCGAAGGCCATCCTGCGCGAGGCCGGCTACGTCGGCGCCGGGACCTGCGAGTTCCTCGTCGGTCAGGACGGGATGATCTCCTTCCTCGAGGTCAACACCCGGCTGCAGGTCGAGCACCCGGTCTCGGAGGAGGTCACCGGCCTGGACCTGGTCCGGCAGATGTTCCGGATCGCCGACGGTGCCGAGCTCGGCTTCGACGACCCCGAGATCCGCGGCCATGCCTTCGAGTTCCGGATCAACGCCGAGGACCCGGGCCGGAACTTCATGCCGGCCCCCGGCACGGTCACGGAATGGGTTCCGCCGCTCGGACCGGGGATCCGCGTCGACGACGGCTACCGCAAGGGGATGACGGTGCCCGGCTCGTTCGACTCGCTGGTCGGCAAGCTCATCGTCACCGGTGATTCGCGCGAGCAGGCTCTGCAGCGCGCCCGGCGGGCCCTCGGCGAGATCGTGCTCGACGGCATGCCGACCGCGATCCCGTTCCACCGCGCGGTGGTCGACGACCCGGCGTTCACCGCGGAGGACGGCCATTTCGGCGTGCACACCCGCTGGATCGAGACCGAGTTCGACAACACCATCCCGCCGTACGAAGGGGTGCCCGGCGAGGCCTCCGAGACATCCGGCACCCAGACGGTCGTGGTGACCGTCAACGGCAAGCGGCTGGAGGTCAGCCTGCCCGCCGGGCTGGGTTCGCTCGCCTCGCGGCCGAACCACGCCACCAAGCCCAAGCGCAAGAAGTCGAGGACTGCCGTCAGGGAGGCCTCCGGCAACTCGGTCACCGCGCCGATGCAGGGCACGGTCGTCAAGGTCGCCGTCCGCGAGGGCCAGGAGGTCCACGAGGGCGACCTCGTCGTGGTGCTGGAGGCGATGAAGATGGAGCAGCCGATCAACGCACACCGCTCCGGCGTCGTCACCGGGCTGGCCGTCGAGGCCGGGCAGTCCGTGCAGTCCGGCGAGGTGCTCACCGAGATCGTGGACGCCGCCTGAGGGCGATCCCGGCCCGGTCCCGCACTAGTGTTGCCGTCATGGATCGCCCCATCGCGCTCATCACCGGCGGCACCCGCGGGATCGGCCGGGCCATCGCCGACAGCCTCGGCGTCGACCACCACATTCTCGTCGGCGGCACCCACGCCGACCTGGCTGCCCGGGTCGCCGCGGACCTGCCCTCGGCCGAGCCGTGGCCGATCGACCTCACCGATCCCGACGCCGTGGCGGCTGCCTGCGAGCAGATCGACCGGCTCGACGTGCTCATCCACTCCGCCGGCCTCGGCGCCCGCGGCACCGTCGCCGATCTGCCCCGCACCGAGTGGCGGCGGGTCTTCGAGCTGAACGTGTTCGCCGTCGCCGACCTCACCCGAGCCCTCTTGCCCGCCCTGCGGGCCGCCCACGGCCAGGTCGTCATGATCAACTCCGGAGCCGGGTTCGTCTCCTCCCCCGGCGGCTCGCTGTATGCGGCGAGCAAGTTCGCCCTGCGCGCGCTGGCCGACGGGCTGCGCGAGGAGGAGCGCGGCCGGGTCCGGGTCACGTCGATCCACCCGGGTCGGGTCGACACCGACATGCAGCGAGAACTCCAGGCGTCGGGCGAACGGCCGTACGACCCGGCCGATCACCTCACGCCCCACTCCGTTGCCGCCACGGTGCGGGCCGCGATCGACGCGAGTCCCGAGGCGATGGTGGAGACGCTGTCGATCCGGCCGGTGGTGGGCCCGCTCCGCTAGCTGCGAGCGCTCAGTTCGTCAGTTGCACGGCCTCTTCGCGCCCGTGGTTGTGCAGCCGCCGGGCCGCCTCGGCGAGCGACCCCGACAGCGACGGATAGACCGTGAAGGTCTGCGCGAAGTCGTCGACGCTGATCCGCTGGGTGACCGCCAGCGACACGGCGTGGATGAGTTCGCTGGCGTTCGGGGCGACGACGACGCCGCCGACGACGATTCCGGTCAGCGGCAGGCAGAACAGCTTGACGAACCCGTCGGAGAAACCCTGCATCTTCGCCCGTGCGTTCGACTTCAGCGGCATTGTCAGACCTTGCGCGGTCGACCGCCCCTCGGCGATGTCGCGTTCGGACACCCCGACGGTGGCGATCTCGGGGGCGGTGAAGATGTTCGCCGCCACGGTGTTGAGCTTGAGCTGGGGCACCGCGTCGCCGAGCGCATGCCACATGGCGATCCGCCCCTGCATGGCCGCGACGGAGGCGAGGGCGAAGACACCCGTGCAGTCCCCCGCCGCGTACACCCCGCGGGCCGACGTCCGTGACACCTGGTCGACGGTGATGTAGCCACGCCCGTCGACCGCGACCCCCGCCTCGGCGAGGCCGAGGCCGGTGGTGTTGGGAATCGACCCGACCGCCATCAGGACGTGCGAGCCGCACACCTCCCGGCCGTCCTCCAGCCCGACGACCACCCCGTCGCCGTCGCGGCGGGCCGACTTCGCCCGAGCCCGGTTGATGATCTCGATCCCGCGCCGTTCGAACACGTCCTGCAGCACCCGCGCGGCATCGGCGTCCTCACCGGGAAGCACCATGTCGCGGGAGGAGACCAGGGTGACCGGCACGCCGAGCGCATCGTACGCGTTGGCGAACTCGGCACCGGTCACGCCGGAGCCGACCACGATGAGGCGTTCGGGCAGATCCGTCAGGTTGTACAACTGGGTCCAGTCGAGGATCCGCTCCCCGTCGGGCACCGCATCGGGCAGCACCCGCGGATGCGCACCGGTGGCCACCAGGATCACGTCGGCGTCGAACCGCTGAGCGCCGAACTCCGTCTCGGCGACCACCGCGTGCCGCCCGTCGAGACGCCCGCGTCCACGAACGATCCGCACCCCCTCCGCGACGAGCCGGGTCGCGATGTCGCCGGACTGGGCCGCCGCCAGGTCGAGGACGCGCGTGTTCACCGCACCGAGGTCCACGATGATCTGTGCGGTCAGGTCCTCCCCGCCGCCGGCGGGCTGCAGTCCCATCCCGCAGGCCTCCCCGATCGTCGACAGCACCGTGGAGGTCGCGATCAGGGTCTTCGACGGGACGCAGTCGGTGAGCACGGCCGATCCGCCGATGCCGTCACTGTCGATGAGGGTCACCTCCCCACCGAGTTGGGCTCCCACCAGAGCCGCCTCGTACCCACCCGGTCCGCCGCCGACGATCACAACCTTGGTCACGGCTGCATTGTGCCATGGGAGGCGCCCCCGGAGGGCCCGCTCGACGATCCGCCCGGTCGCGTTCGTGGCAGACTCTGGTCATGCACTCAGACACTCCCGAAGCCGCCGGAGGCCGTGATCCGCACGCCTCCGCGCCGGAGGACCCGACCGGGGATCCGCTGGCCGAGGCGCACCGGTCGGCGGCCCACGCGGCGGATCGGCTGACCACCCGGCTCGGCATCGGCCGCGCGGATCTGGCCGTCGTGTTGGGGTCGGGATGGTCCGGGGGGCGGAACTCGCTCGGAGAGGTGATCGGCCGCTGCCCGATGGCCGAGTTGCCCGGATTCAGCGAGCCGGTGGTGGCGGGGCACGGCGGGGAGGCCCTGGCCGTCCGGACAGCCGCCGGCCGGACCGCACTGCTGTTCACCGGCCGGACCCACCTGTACGAGGGCCGCGGCGTCGACCCCGTCGTGCACGCGGTCCGCACGGCTGCCGCGGCCGGAGCCGGGGTCCTCGTCCTGACCAATGGGTGCGGATCCCTCCAGCCGGGCTGGGGGCCGGGCACCCCCGTGATGTTGCGCGACCACATCAACCTCACGGGGGTCTCACCGCTGCGCGGGCCGTTGTTCGTCGACATGACCGAGGCGTACTCCGCCCGTCTGCGCACGGCGGTGCGCACCATCCGTCCGGCGATCCCCGAGGGTGTGTACGTCCAGTTCCGCGGCCCCCAGTACGAGACCCCGGCCGAAGTGGAGATGGCCCGTCGCGCCGGGGGGGACCTGGTCGGCATGTCGACCGCGGTCGAGACGATCGCTGCCCGCGAGGCCGGGATGGAGGTGCTCGGCCTGTCGCTGGTCACCAACCTGGCCGCCGGGGTCGCTCACCACCCGCTCGATCACGCCGAGGTACTGGCCGCCGGGCGGGCCGCCGAACCCGTCCTGCAATCCCTGCTGGCCGACCTGATGGAGGTGCTGTGACCGATCCGAACCTCCCCGAGGCCGACCGGGCCCGCCTCTTCGCGGCCGCCGAGCGCTGGCTGGCCGAGGACCCCGACGCCGACACCACCATCGAACTCGACCTGCTCCTCGACCGCGCCCAGGCCGGCGAGCCGGGGGCCCTCGCGGAGTTGGCGTCCGCGTTCGCCGGGCCTCTGACGTTCGGCACGGCCGGCCTGCGCGGCGCGCTCGGCCCGGGACCGGCCCGGATGAACCGGACCGTCGTCGTCCACGCCTCGGCCGGACTCGCCCGCTACCTGCTCGACCGCGGCCACGCCGGCCGCACCGTCCTGGTAGGCCACGACGCGCGACACCACTCGTCGATCTTCGCCCGCGACACCGCCGAGATCCTCGCCGGCGCCGGGCTCCGCGCGGTCCTCGTCGAGGGCCCGATCCCCACGCCCGTGATCGCCTACGGCATCCGGCACCTCGATGCGGTCGCCGCGGTCGTGGTGACCGCGTCCCACAATCCGGCCACCGACAACGGCTACAAGGTCTATCTCGGCGACGGCTCGCAGATCGTGCCGCCTGCCGACGCGCTCATCGCCGAACGGATCACGGAGGTCTCCCGCCTGCCGCTGTCCGAGCTGCCCCGTTCGCCGGGCTTCGACCGTGCCGGCGCCGACCTCGTCGAGGCGTACGTCACCCGGGCCGCCTCCCTGCTCGCCGCCCGGCCCGACCGGTCGCTGCGCTGGGTGTACACGCCGATGCACGGCGTCGGGCTGCCCGACCCCGTCGTCGTCCCGGCGCAGGCCGAGCCCGACCCGGATTTCCCGACCGTGGCCTACCCCAATCCCGAGGAGCCGGGGGCACTCGATCTCGCCGTCGAACTGGCCCGCGACTGCGAGGCCGACCTGGTCATCGCCAATGATCCGGACGCGGACCGGTGCGCCGTCGCGGTCCCCGATCCGGTGAGCGGCTGGCGGATGCTCACCGGAGACGAACTCGGCGCGCTGCTCGGGGCCGACGCACTGGACCGCCGGGTCCGCGGCACGTACGCGTCCTCGATCGTGTCCTCCACCCTGCTGGCGACGATGGCCCAGGCGGCCGGGGAGCCGTTCGTGGCGACACCGACCGGCTTCAAGTGGATCGGTCGGGTGCCGGGCCTGGCGTACGGGTACGAGGAGGCGCTCGGCTATTGCACCGACCCGGCCGGGGTCGCCGACAAGGACGGGATCACCGCGCTGGTCCGGGTGCTCGACCTCGCCGGCCGGCTGGCCGCTCAGGGTCGGACCCTGCTCGGGATGCTCGACAGCCTGATGCGCCGGCACGGACTCCACCAGACCGGCCAACTCGCCGTCCGGACCGACGATCCCGGCATCATCGCCGGGGCGATGGCGCGGCTGCGTACGTCCGCCCCCGACGTTCTGGGTGGGGAGCCTGTCGCCGTCACCGACCTCTCCCGGCCCGACGGGGACCTCCCCCCGATCGACGCGGTGTTGCTGGAGGGCCCGTCCGTACGGGTGGTGGTGCGTCCCTCGGGCACCGAGCCGAAGCTCAAGTGCTACCTGCAGGTGCGGCTCACGCCTACGGAGTCGCAGGATCTGACCGCGGCGCGCGTGACGGCCGAGCGGCGGGTGGCCCGGATCCGCGAGGAGCTGACGGCGGTGCTGGGGTTGGGCTGAGGCCGCACCCCCGGGGGTCTCGGGCGGGAGGTGGCCCGGTCCGCGTGCGATGATCAGCCGGTGACCTCCGTGTCCCTCCCCGACCCCCGACCTCACCGGGTCGGTTTCCTCCGCGGCCCGCGCCCCACCGGCCTGGCGACCGATGCGCCGTCCGGTCCCTTCTTCGCCCCGCCGCTGCGTGCCGACGGGTTGGCCGTCGACTCCCCCACCGGCAACCGGCCGATCCTGCACAACCCGGTGATCCGGGCGCTCATTCTCGTCGCCGCGCTCGTGCTGGGCCTCGGGGGCGGATCCGCCCTCTCGACCCTGCTGCACGCGCCTGCCTCCGTGGTCATGGTCAGCGCGACCGTCGGGACCGTGGTCCTCTATCTTCTCGTGGTCATCCTGATCGAGGGCCGTCGGCCGTTCGAGCTCGCCCCGCGCCGCTGGCCCGGCCTGCTCATCGGGCTCGGGCTCGGCGCCGCGCTGTTCACGCTCTCTTTCGGGATCCTGCTGGCCGCTGGCGCCTACCGGATCGCGGGCATCCACACCGACCTGCCGTGGGCTCTCGGCCTGCTGTCGCTGGGCCTGCGGGCCGGAGTGACCGAGGAGATCATCCTGCGAGCCGGACTGCACCGGCTCGTCGAACAGGGCCTGGGGACGTGGGGGGCCACCGCCGTGTCGGCCGTCGTCTTCGGCGCGGCACATCTGACGAACCCCGACGCCACCCTGTGGGGCGCCATCGCGATCGCCATCGAGGCGGGCATCTCCTTCGGTCTGCTCTATTCGTTGACGCGGTCGCTGTGGGTCGTGATGGGTCTGCACGCCGCATGGAACGTCACCCAGGGCATGATCTTCGGCGCCGCCGTGTCGGGCACCGGCGAGACGATCGGCCTGTTCGACTCCGTCCCGATCGGCCCCGACCTCCTCACCGGCGGCGACTTCGGCCCCGAGGCCAGCATCGTGTCCGTGCTGGTGCTGGTCGCCTTCAGCGCCGTGCTGGCGTACGCGCTCGTCAGGCGGGGCCTGGTCGTGGCCCCCCTGCGGCAGCGGTGGCGGACCCTCGGGCATCCGCGCCGGCCGGACGCCACACCCCGTTTCATCGGCCACGCGTCGACGCGAGGCTGATGAAACGGGGTGTGGCGGCTGCGCATCCGGGGGCACGGGCCGCCGGGGTCAGTGCACGATCGCCTCGCCGGCCCCCAGCCCGGTCATCGACCGGATCTCCATCTCCGCCTGCAGCTTCGGGTCGGCCCGGACCCGACCGGTGAGTGTTCCGAGCCACCCCATCAGGAAGGCCGCAGGCAGCGCCACGATGGTCGGATTGGTCAGCGGGAAGACCGCGAAGTCGACCCCGGGGAAGAACGCGGTCGGCGACCCGGAGATCGCCGGGGAGAACGCGATCCCCACCACCGACACGATCAAGCCGGTGTAGATCGACCACACCGACCCACGCGTGTTGAACCTCCGCCAGTACAGCGTGTAGAGGATCGCCGGCAGGTTGGCCGACGCCGCCACCCCGAAGGCCAGCGAGATGAGGAAGGCGATGTTCTGCCCGTTGGCGAAGATGCCGCCGATGACCGCCAGGATGCCGATCGCCACCGACGTCAGGCGAGCAACCCGCACCTCGGCGCCGGCGTCGACCTTG
>Ga0334887_1004870_pt1 | contig 11660 bp, 7 predicted proteins | sample GraSluR1_MG_10_FD_207217 | JGI IMG/M metagenome (GOLD analysis project Ga0334887, IMG submission 207217) | Sludge microbial communities from methane-producing bioreactor in Wageningen University, Netherlands - Granular Sludge_18_07-R1 | ecosystem: Engineered > Bioreactor > Anaerobic >...
TGTGCACAGGCTCTTGCGGCGATAGGCCGTCCGGGTCGTTGACCTCTAGGCCGGGCGGCGCGGGGACAGGCCCTTGCAGTAGAGGATCATGTGTGCGCTGCATCCATGCCGAGAGACGCTCGCGCAGGTCGTCGCGCACATCGGCCATGCCCGGCTCTGCAATCAGATTGTGGCGTTCGAGCGGATCGAAGACGAGGTCGAAGAGTTGTTCTTCGTCGACGGTTTTCGTGCGCCAGCCGTGTTGCAGCCAGACATTCTTGCTGGGGCTGTCGTCACAGTTGGGCAGGACCGGCGTGGTGCGGCCCCCGAAACGCCGGATGTACTTGTGGCGCGGCGTGCGCACGCTGCGCTGCGGCTCATAGGCCGCATGGTAGGTCACTTCGGCGTAGATAGCGTCGTTGATCTCCGCTGCGTCGCCGGTCAGCACGGGCAGAAAGGACTTGCCTTGCAGCCAGGGCGGCGCGTCGATGCCCAGGTAGGCGCAGAGGGTGGGCAGCACGTCGACGTGGGAGATAAGAGCGTCGCAAACCTGTCCGCCGCCGAAAGGCTCCGGCCCGGCCATGATCAGAGAAACGCCGATGCCGTGGTCGGTGAGTGTGCATTTCATGCCCGGAAAGGCGGGACCGTGGTCGGCGGTGTAGAGGATGAGCGTGTTCTGTGCAAGGCCGGCTTCGTGTAGGGCGTGCAGCACCGCGCCGATGCCGTCGTCCAGTTGGCGTGCGCTGGCCTTGAAGGCGGCGACGTCGCGGCGCACCTCCGGCGTGTCCGGCAGCGCGGCGAAGGGCAGCGTGTAGCGCGGGTCCTCCTGCGCAGAGGGTTCGGGGAACTCGCGGTGCGTCTCGTTGAAGCCCACATCCAGGAAGAAGGGCTGCTGCGGCGCGGAGGCAAGAAACGCCGCCGCGGCCGGGCCGACATCCTGTGCGTGGGTAGAGCGCAGCGGCACGATTTCGTCATAGCCGATGACGGTTGCGTCTTTGGCGACGTGCTGCTCGCCGAGCAGCGTGCTGCGGTAGCCGGCGGCGCGCAGCGTGTGGACGATGTGTTGGCCGTAGTCATGCAGCCGGAAGCCGCGATGCGCCAGGCCGAGCATGCCCGCACTGTGCGGCGCTTGGCCGGTCAGGAGCGCGGCGCGCGAGGGCGAACAAGTCGGGGCCATGGAACAAGCCCGTCGAAAGAGCACGCCGCGCCGGGCAAGGTCCATCAGGTTCGGCGTCGGGATGGCATGGCCGTAGGGTTCGATGTAGCGGCCGGTGTCGTGCGAATGCAGATATAGGATGTTGGGCTGAGACATGCGCATGCTTCCTGGCGATAAGGTTCGGTCTTGTTGTTAGTGTCTATCCTGGGTGCGGGATTGTCAAATTATCCGGCCGTAGGGCTTGTGTGGGGCTCGCGTCAATCGGTAGGCAGTCGATCGGAAGGCAGGCCACTTGGCTGCACGGTTGGCGTGAGCGTATAATGCGCTCTGCGCTGAAGGCCGCGTCCGGCGCTGCGCGGGTATGGGCCGGATTCGCTTTCACAGATTCCGAGGAGGCAGCCGTTGATGCAACAAAATAACGGACGCAGCCGGCGATCAGGGCTGCGCAACTTGGGGCGTGCCCTGCGTTTCCTGTTCCATCACCGGCGCATCGCCCTGATTGCGACAGTGAGTCTGTTCCTGAGCATCGGCGCACAACTGGCCGTGCCACAGATGGTGCAGAACATCCTCGACGCGGTGGCGAACGGCTTGACGCTTCAGCAGACGGGCGGCGCGGACGCAACTGTGCAGGCTGCGGTTGTGCAGGCGATGATTTGGTCGTTCGTGCTGATTCTGGCCTTTGCCGTGGCGCGTGGGGCGTTTGCGTTTACGCAGGCGTTTATGGCCGAGACGCTGAGCCAGAACGTCGCCTTCGACTTTCGTAATGAGTTGTTCGCCAAGATTCAGCGGTTGTCGTTCAGCTACCACGACCGCAACCGTACAGGTCAGTTGATGGTGCGCGCCACCGACGACGTGGAGAAGCTTCGGCTTTTTCTGGGGCAGGGCCTGCTGTTGGCGCTGCAAGCCTTCGTGCTGCTGACCGGCGCGCTGGTCATGTTGCTGCTGACGAACGTGCGGCTGACGATGGTCGTGCTGCCCATTCTGCCCATCGCGCTGGTGTTGTTCATGATCTTCGGCGCCGTCACCCAGCCGCTCTTCGGCGCGATCCAGGCCAAGCTCTCTGCCATGAATACGGTTCTGCAGGAGAGCGTGGCCGGCATCCGCGTGATCAAGGCGTTTGCGCAGGAACCGAAGCAGTCGGCCAAGTTCCGGGCGCGCGCCGACGACCTGATGCGCCAGCAGATCATGGTGTCGGGCGTCTTCAGCTTTCTCTTTCCCGTGATCTTCCTGATCGCCAATTTGGGACAGGCAGCGGTGCTTTATTACGGCGGGCGGCAGATCATTGCCGAGACGCTGACCGTGGGCGAATGGCAGAAGTTCAGCCTCTATCTGATCTTTGTCTTTTTTCCCATCGGCCAGCTTGGCTTCATCATCAGCCAGATGAGCCAAGCCAGCGCCAGCGCCGACCGCATCTTCGAGATTCTGGATGCGCACAACGAGGTGGTCGACAAGCCGGGTGCGCCGCCAATCCCGCCGTTACAGGGGCGCGTCGAGTTTCGCAACGTGACCTTTCGCTATTTTCACAGCGGCGAGCCGGTGTTGAGCGACATCTCTTTCGCAGCGGAACCGGGGCAGATGGTGGCGCTGCTCGGCGCTACAGGCAGCGGCAAGAGCACGGTGATCAACCTGTTGCCGCGTTTCTACGACGTCAGCGAAGGGCAGGTGCTGATCGACGGCCATGACGTGCGCGATGTGCAGCTTGAGTCGCTGCGCCGCCAGATCGGCATCGTGCTGCAAGAGACGAACCTCTTCTCCGGCACGATCCGCGACAACATCGCCTATGGCCGGCCGGACGCGAGCGAGGAAGAAATCATCTCGGCGGCGAAGGCGGCCGCGGCGCACGACTTCATCATGAGCTTCCCCGCAGGCTACGATACGCCGGTGGGCGAGCGCGGGACGACGCTGAGCGGCGGGCAGAAGCAGCGCATCGCCATTGCGCGGGCGCTGTTGCTTAATCCGCGCATCCTCATTCTGGACGACTCGACCAGCAGCGTCGACGTGACGACCGAGGCGTTGATCCAAGAGGCGCTGGACCGGCTCATGCTGGGGCGCACGAGCGTGGTCATCGCCCAACGCATCAGCACGGTGCTGCACGCCGACCAGATATTGGTCCTCGACGGGGGGCGCGTGGCGGCGCGGGGCAAGCATCGCGAACTGCTGGAGAGCAGCCCGATCTACGCCGAGATCTACCGCAGCCAGCTTGTGGAAGACGCAGCCGAACACCTGGGCGACGCGGCGCACGCCGTGATCGCGGAGAACTGAGCCATGCAGGCGAATTTTGTGACCGGCGAGGCGGGTGTGCGATGATCGGCGGCCCGCGACATCTACTGGAACAAGAGGCGCTGAAGCCCAAGAGCTTGGGCGCCACGCTGGGCCGCCTGGGCAGGTATTTCGGGCGGCATTGGATCGTGCTGCTCATCGTGCTGGCGCTGATGATCGCCAACGTGTGGGTGCAGGTGATCTCGCCGGAGTTGTTCGGCCAGGCCGTGGACTGCTATCTGACGCCGGCGGCGATAGAGACCGTCACGGAAGCGGACGAGGCAACGTCCGTCACTGCGGGCGGCGCGGCGGCTGCAAACTGCTGGTATGCCGACGTTGCGCCCGACGCCAGCCGCGCCGAACTGGTGCGCGGGCTGGGGAGCATTACCCTGACGCTGGCGCTGCTTTTCGCAGCCGGCGCGGCGTTCGGCGGGTTGATGTTTTACCTGATGGCCTGGTCAGGCCAACACATTTTACGCCAGTTGCAGGTGGAAGTATTCGACCAACTGCAACGACTTTCGCTCGGCTTCTACACGCGGCACGACAGCGGCGACCTGATGAGCCGCATCACCAACGACACCAGCACCATCCAGCAGGCGATCGGCTTTGCGCTGGTGCAGGTGCTTAGCGGGGGGCTGCTGTTGGTGTGGCTGGCCTACCGCATGCTGACGCTCAACCCGGCTTTCGGCCTGTTGAGCCTGGCGATCCTGCCGGTGATGGCGCTGGTGACCATGTGGTTCAGCAACCGGGCGCGGGTCGCGTTCCGCAAGACGCGCAAAGAGATGGGCAACGTCAACACCGAGTTGGAGGAGAGCATCTCCGGCGTGCGCGAGGCGCAGGCTTTCAGCCGTGAGGAGGCCAACATCGAGAGTTTCCGCCAGAGCAACGCGGCCAATCGCGATGCCAACATCCGCGCCGTGGCCTATACAGCCGCGCTGGCGCCGACGTTGGAGGGGCTGGGCTACGTGGCGATGGCGATTGTGATCGGCGTGGGCGGCCTATTTGCGCTGCGCGGCATGAACTTGGGCGGCGCAGCGGTTTCGTTGGGCTTGATCATCACCTATTTCGGCTTTGTGCAGCGCTTCACCCAGCCCATCCAGCAGATCAGCGTGCTGTGGACGAACTTGCAGAGCGCCATCGCCGGCGCCGAGCGCATTTTCGAGCTGCTGGACGAAGAGCCCGACATCGTGGAGGCGCCTGACGCCAAGCCCCTGGCGGAGATCCGCGGCCATGTCGTGTACGATGGGGTCTGGGCCGAATATAACCCCGGCGAACCAGTGCTGCGCGGCGTGAGCCTGGAAGCCCAACCCGGCGAGACTATCGCCATCGTCGGGCCGACCGGCGCGGGCAAGACCACGCTGGTCAACCTGCTGCCGCGCTTCTGGGAGGCGGCGAAAGGTCGCGTTGCCATCGACGGCGCCGACATCAAGCAGGTCACGCTCGACTCGCTGCGCAGCCAGATCGGTATCGTACTGCAAGACTCGTTCTTGTTCAGCGACACGGTGATGGACAATATCCGCTTTGGCCGGCCAGACGCGGCTGACGAGGAGGTGATGGCGGCGGCCAAGTTAGCGCGCGCCCATGACTTCATCGAGCGGCTGCCGGAAGGCTACCAGACAGTGCTGGGCGAACGGGGCGGCGGGCTGAGCCAGGGCCAGCGCCAACTGCTGTCGATCGCACGCGCCGCGCTGACTGACCCGCGCATCCTCATCCTCGACGAGGCCACCAGCAGCGTAGACACGCGCACCGAACGCCAGATCCAGGCGGCGCTGCAGCAACTGCTGGCGGGCAGAACCAGCTTTGTGATCGCCCACCGCCTGAGCACGATCCGCAGCGCGGACCAGGTGTTGGTGCTGGCGGACGGCGAGATCGTGGAGCGAGGCAGGCACGAGGAATTGCTGGCGAGGAGAGGCGCGTATTACGATCTGTATATGAGCCAGTTCAGCCGCCAGGAGCGGGCGGAGTTCGGCAGCGACGGCGCGCCCGAAAGACAAGCGGTCGAGTTGGCGGGTGACGACTGAGCAGGTTTAGCCGGCCTGTTCGGCTTGGGGCGCGGCCTGGTGGTCCGGCAAGAGCGTCTCTACATCGCGGATAAGCTGGAACGAATAGCCGGCAAAGCCGGTCAGGACGACCATCAGGCCCATTAAGACGGTGAGCAGGCCCATGCCTGCGCCTGGGCCGGTTCCCGCCAGCCAGCCGAAGGCGTCCGCTAGAGCGCCGCCAGGCTGCATAGCCGGCTCGAACACACGGTCGGCGAGCGGGCCGGCGAGAAGCATGGCAACCGGCGCGGAGATCTGGGCGAGCAGGCGGCTTGCCGCAAAGACGCGCCCCTGCACATCAGGCGCGACTTTCGCCTGCCAGATGGCCCGGTTCGAGCCGTTGATGAAGGGCAGGAAGAAGGCAAGGAAGAAGGCGGCTATCGCCCAGATGACGATATCCCGTCCGATCCCCAATAGACATTGCCCCAACAGTCCGACGCCGATGAAGCCCAAGAGAACGCCGTGGATACGTCGTTGCGGGCCGCCCCACGCCGCCAGCAATAGTCCGCCTGCTACGCCGCCGACGCCCAGCGCCGATTGGACTGTCGCCAGCGCCAGTTCGTTGTTGCCGCTGCGCGCCAGAATCATCGGGGCGATGAGCGTGACGGCCAAGGTGCCGGTCAGGTTCACAAAGAGAAACGTGGATTGTAGCCAGAACAGGCTCGGACGCCGCCAGATGTAGCGGAAGCCATAGATCGACTCGGACCACAACGTTCCGGCGGCCTCGACTCCTTCGCTGCTCCTGTCGGGTTGGGGAATGAACACCAACGCCAGGAGCGACACGGCGATAAGAAAGGTGACGATGTCGATCACCAGGATGCCGGCGATGCCGATGGCGGCGAGCAGGATGCCGGCAAAGATCGGCGCGGCAATGCTGGAGGCGTACTCCGCCAGCGACATCATGCCGTTGGCACGCGTGTACTGTGAGGGCCGTAGCATGCCGGAGATGGCGGCGGAGAGCGCCGGGAACTGAAACGCCTCGAACGCGCCGGCGATCGCGCCGGTGACGTAGAGATGCCAGATCTCGAGGCGGCCCGTCGTAAAGAGAACCAAGACGATCACGGTGGACAGGCCGGCGCCTAGGTCGCTGATCGCCATGACGGCTTTGCGATTCCAGCGGTCGACGAGCGCACCGGCGATCGGACTCATGGCGACGACCGGGGCATACGAGAAGAAGCCGACCAGCGCCAGAGCGGTCGCCTCGCCGGTGATCTGCCAGACCCAGATGGTGATGGCGAAGCGCGTCATGCCCGTGCCGAGCAACGAGACGAGTTGCCCGACCCATACGACGGAAAGACCACGCATGCCGGCAAGCTGATGTCTGCTATGTTCCCCCGCTGGTTGCATTGCCGCATTACCCTTGTGCGTGGCGTGGATGACCGGAACAAACGGGATCATACACCGGTGCAAGTGATTTTTGCGAATGCGGATGCTGGGCCATAATCAGGCTGTGTTCCAAGTTCACGAGAAACGTTCATCGAATCCCGGGCGCGTGTTTCGTTCGTTCGAGTCTCGCGCCCATCACCGAACCGAAAGGATGAGAGATGCCCAAGCTGACTGTAGAGGGATTCGGCACATTCGATGTGCCGGAAGGCAAACGGCTGGTCTTGGCGCTGGAAGATGAAGCGGGCGTGGATCAACTGCACGCCTGCGGCGGCAACTGCCGCTGCACCACCTGTCGCGTCGAGTTCGTAGAGGGCGAGCCTGAGCAGATGACGATCGCCGAGAAGGAGAAGCTGGCAGAGCGCGAGCTAAGCGGCGTGCGCCTATCGTGCCAGATCTTGGTAGATCACGACATGACCGTACGCGCCATCAGCCGCCTGGAAGGCAGTGGCCGGCCTGATGTTGGCCCGCGGCCCGAACCGGACATCCACCCGGAACCGGAGTGGACGAAGAAATAGGGGCTGCAATCCTGTCGCGCGGTTGTCGGCGGCGAAGGAAATGTGAGCAGATCAAAAACCGGCGGGGCCGCAATCGGCTCCGCCGGTGATTTTTGCTGGAGCGCTAGGCGGGCGTGTCCGCTTGGGCGGGCGCGGCGGGTAGCGCGTCCAGCTCTTGGCCGAACTGCGTCTCGTATAGCTCGGCGTAGAGGCCGTCGCGCGCCAACAACTCGGAGTGGGCGCCCGCCTCCACCAGCTTGCCCTGATCGAAGACGAGAATCTTGTCCGCGGCGAGGATGGTGGACAGGCGGTGCGCGATGACCACGCTGGTGCGCCCTTCGCGCAGCGGTTCCAGCGCGGCCTGGATGAGGGCTTCGTTCTGCGAATCGAGGTGCGCCGTCGCCTCGTCGAGGACCAGGATGCGCGGGTCCTTGAGGATGACGCGAGCGATGGCGAGGCGCTGCTTTTCGCCGCCGCTGAGCCGGTAGCCGCGCTCGCCCACCACCGTGTCGTAGCCTTCCGGCAGGGTGGCGATCATGTCGTGGATGCTGGCGGCGCGGCAGGCGGCTTCCAGTTCTGCCTGGCTTGCATCCGGCCGCGCGTAGAGCAGGTTGGCGCGAATGGTATCGTGGAAGAGGTAGGATTCCTGCGTCACCATGCCGATCTGGTCGGCGAGCGATTCCAGCGCGGCGTCGCGCAGGTCGATGCCGTCCAGCGTAATGCGGCCGCGCGTGGGGTCATATAGGCGGGGCAGCAAGTAGGTGACCGTGGTCTTGCCCGCGCCGCTGGGACCGACCAGCGCCACCAGCTCGCCCGGCAATATCTCGAACGAGACGTCTTCCAGCGCCCAGCGCCGCGTGGGGATGACGGACGGCGACGGTTCGGCGCCGTCCTCGTCCTCGTCCTCGTTCAGGTCCGGGTCGAAGCCGTCCCCGTGGATGTCTTCGCCTGCCGCCGGTTCAGGGCCGATGTCGCGGTATTGGAACCAGACGTTCTCGAAGCGGATGTGTCCGACCACGCGGTCGAAGCGGGCTGCGTCCGGCTTGTCGTCGATTTCGACGGGCAGGTCTAGGTACTCGAAGACGCGTTCGAAGCTGACCATCGACTGTGCGAACTCGACTTGTACGTTGGTGAGCGAGGAGATCGGGCCATAGAGCCGGCCCAGGTAGGCGGCGAAGGCGACGACGGTGCCGATGCTGATGGCGTCGCCGAGCACCAGATGGCCGCCCGCCCAGTAGATCAGGGCGGAGCCGATCGCCCCGGCCATGCCCAGGCTCATGAAAAAGAGTTGGCCGACCTGGGCGCGGCGTACGCCGATATCGCGCACAGCGGCGTTGATCGTGTTGAAACGCTGCAATTCGCGGCCTTGGCTGCCGAACGTCTTGACCAGAAGCGCGCCGTTCACTGCCAGCGTTTCGTTGACGATGTTGCTCATCTCGGCGTTGTTTTCCATCGCCGCGCGACGGATGCGGCGCAAGGTGCGCGCCACGCGCCGCGCCGGCAGCAGGAAGAGCGGCAAGACGATGACCGACAGCAACGCCAGCCGCCATTCGATGGTGATCATCACGGCGAGCGTCGAAATCAGCGTGACCACGTTGGTGACGATGCTGGGCACTGTGCCGGTGATGGCGCTTTGCGCGCCGACTACGTCGCTGTTGAAGCGGGAGACGATTTCGCCCGACTTGGTGTCGGTGAAGAAGCGCAGCGACATGCGCTGAAGGTGCCTGTACATCTCTTGGCGCAGGTCGAAGATAATGCCTTCGCCGGCGCGTGCGCTGAAGTAACGCTGCACCACGTTGATCGCGCCAGTGAGCAAAGGAATGCCCAGCATGGCCGCGGCGAGCAGGTTGAGCCGGCGCGCATCGCGGCCGGGAAGCACGTTGTCGATGAGGTCGCGGTAGAGCAGCGGCGGGATGAGTTCGATGAGCGAGACGGCGATGATGGTGACGAGCACCATCGAGACTGCGCGCCAATAAGGCCGACCGTAGGCGAAGACGCGGCGCAACAGGGCGCGGTCCAACGGCGCTCCCGTCTTGCTATCTTCCGCCCTGATTACGGCACGCCACCCGCCTGAATGCATCGCTCTCCCCTATCCGCGAACTGCGGCATCCGTTTGCACTCCGTCCTTGCTAACCGGATACTACATCATATCGGCGAGATGCGCACCTTAGGGCGGCGGCGAACAGACAAGCGCATTCGTTGCGGATCGGGCGCGTCCGGCATATAATTGGGGCAGTTCTCCACGGGGTCGCCTGCGGCCCGCGCGTCTATTTATAATCGAGCCAAAGAGAGCCGCATTTACCCTGCCTAGCCCCGCTCAATAAAAGGAAAGAGAATCGCGATGCGCATCAAACAGTCGTTCTGCTATCCGATGTATCTGCCGGCCAGCGGAAGTCTGGAAGAATTGGTCAAGGCGGCGGCGGAGATCGGGTACGCCGCGATTGAGCTATGGGCGCGGCCGCCGGAGTTCGAGCAGTTGATGGCGCTGGCGAAACGCTACGGGTTGGCGGTGGCGAGCATGATCGGCCATCAGTCGATCGCCGACGGGCTGAACAAGCGCAGCAATCACGACCGCATCGAAGCGGAACTGCGCGAGTCTATCGACTTGGCCGTGCAGTACGGCATTCCCGGCTTGATCTGTTTCAGCGGCAACCGCCAGCCGCACCAGACCGAGATCGAGGCGATCGAAGCCGCGGCGGATGGCTTGCGCCGCATTGCTCCGTATGCCGAAGAGAAGGGCGTCAACCTCAATATTGAACTGCTCAACTCGAAGGTCGACCACCCCGGCTACCAGTGCGACCATACGGCGTGGGGCGTTGCCGTGTGCGAGCGGGTCAACAGCCCCCGCGTTAAGTTGCTGTATGACATCTACCACATGCAGATCATGGAAGGGGATGTGATCCGTACGATCCGCGATAACATCAAGTGGATCGGTCACTTCCATACGGCAGGAAACCCGGGCCGGCATGACATGGACGACACGCAGGAACTCAACTACCGCGGCATCTGCCGCGCCATTGCCGCCACGGGCTGCGACCTGTACGTGGGGCACGAATTCCGGACGAAGGGCGAACCGATCGAGGCTTTGCGCACGGCGTTCGACCTTTGCGATGTGGAGGCGTAACACGGCGCTGAATGCGCCGGGCAGATATCTTCGCTGTGCCGAGCAGTTCCGGCGCAGTCAATCAACAACGCGTAGTAATTAAGCGCAGTACTAGCAACAAAGGTGAAGACAATGAAGAAGGCATTGATGGTATGGGGCGGCTGGGACGGCCATGAGCCGAAACAGTGCGTGGACATCTTCGCACCGATCCTGCGCGAGAAGGGGTTTGACGTCGAGGTGTCGGACACGCTTGACAGCTACCTGAACAGAGAGAAGATGTTGGGGTTGAGCCTGGTCGTCCCGATGTGGACGATGGGCACGATCACCAAAGAGCAGGAAGCGGGGCTGCTGGAAGCCGTCAAGAGCGGCGTCGGCATTGCCGGCTGGCACGGCGGCATGGCCGACTCGTTCCGTAACAACACCGAATACCAGTGGATGGTCGGCGGGCAGTGGGTGGCTCATCCCGGCAACGTGATCGACTACGAGGTCAACATCATCAACCACGATGATCCGATTACGGCCGGCCTGAAGGACTTCAAGATGCATTCCGAGCAATACTACATGCACGTCGACCCCAGCAACGAGGTGTTGGCGACCACTACCTTCAACGGCGAGATCGCGCCGTGGATCGCCGGCACGGTGATGCCGGTGGTGTGGAAGCGAATGTATGGCAAGGGACGCGTGTCCTATTGCTCGCTGGGGCATGTGGCGAAGGATTTCGATGTGCCTGAGGCCAAGGAGATGGTGGTGCGCGGCATGATGTGGGCCGCTCGCGACTAAGCTGATAGAGAGGTGCAACGGACGCGGAACAGGCCGCCGTTCGCAACGACGCCCTGTTCCGCGTCCTGTTATTGTCGCAGAAAGTACGCAGCGTATTCGAAGGAGGGGGGCGCCATGTCTGAACTTGCTGTTTTGGGCGGGAAGCCGATTCGCAGCGAACCGTGGCCGCGCTGGCCTGTGTGGGGTAATGCAGAATGGCTGCGGCTGGAGCAAGTGCTGGTTTCGGGCGAGTGGGGCGGCTTCAACCAATTGGTCCACGAGTTCGAGCAGGCTTTCGGCGCGCGGCACGCGGCGCGCCATTGTATAGCCGCGGCCAACGGTACGCTGACGCTGGAAGCCGCGCTGCGCGTGTTGGGCGTCGGCCCCGGCGACGAGGTGATCGTGCCGCCCTATACGTTCATCGCCACAGCCAACGCCGTGCGCCTCGTCGGGGCGACGCCCGTCTTCGTGGATGTGGAGCCGGA
>Ga0334887_1004871_pt1 | contig 11659 bp, 7 predicted proteins | sample GraSluR1_MG_10_FD_207217 | JGI IMG/M metagenome (GOLD analysis project Ga0334887, IMG submission 207217) | Sludge microbial communities from methane-producing bioreactor in Wageningen University, Netherlands - Granular Sludge_18_07-R1 | ecosystem: Engineered > Bioreactor > Anaerobic >...
AAAGCTGCCGGAAGACCGCCGGCGGGAATCAGTTGCAAATCAATGGGGAAGCTGCCAGGGAGGAACTTCTGGCGGGAATCATTAGGTAACCAATTGCAAATCGGTAGTTAATGTCTGAGAATAGTATCCACAGTCTCTTAGGCAAGGGTTTTAGCTCGTGCCGATTGTTTTGACTTTGTAAATGCAAAACTTAGAATTAAAACCTGTAGATCCAGGCTCATGCACATACCGGGACTACGGAGAGAGACCATGTTATCAGGGACTAAACAACTGATTTGCAACAGACTCCCAACCGATTACCAATCGACTCCCGTTTTTCGTATCGCTTGCCAGTCTTTACCAACTGATTTGCAATCGATTACCAATCGACTCCCGCAGGACTTTAGTCCTGCTCATTCTCCATATATAATAATAAGATAGTGTTGATTTACAGAAAGACGAAGGGGGTCATGAAATGAGCGATCGAATGAGACCTGTTTCCTTTGGAAAACTGATGGAGTGGATACTCTCTGAAAAAAAACGCACAGGGAGCATCTTTGGTGTCAGTTCCATTTACAGGCATAAAGGCGAAGCTTTTACCTTTTTGGGAGAAAAACTTGAAACCCCCTTCGGACCTGCTGCCGGACCCCATACACAGCTGGCGCAGAATATCATTTCCGCCTACGCCGCGGGGGCACGTTTCTTTGAACTGAAGACAGTCCAGATTTTGGACGGAGAGGATCTTCCTGTATCAAAGCCATGCATAGATGCCAGAGACGAATGTTACAACGTCGAATGGTCTACAGAACTGACAGTCCCCCAAGCCTTTGACGAGTATGTAAAGGCCTGGTTCGCCCTGAAGCTGATCTCAGAGGAGTTCGATCTGGGTGCTCCTGATGGCTTTGTCTTCAACATGAGCGTCGGCTATGACCTTCAGGGCATAAAGTCTGAAAAAATAGACAGGTTCATCGAGGGGCTGAAAGATGCCTCGGGGTCGCCGATATGGGATGAATGCAGCAAATGGGCTCTTTCAAACATCACTGATTTTTCAAATATCGACAGAAAATATATTGATAGAATATCACCAAACATCTGCAGTTCCATAACATTATCGACACTGCACGGGTGTCCGCCCGAAGAGATAGAACGGATAGCGTCATGCCTGATAAAAGAAAAACATCTGAATACCTATGTCAAGATCAATCCGACCATACTCGGGTACAAGCTTGCAAGGGAGACCATGGACTCAATAGGTTTCGGATATGTTTCCTTCGGTGAGCTCCACTTCAAAGAAGACCTACAGCTCAAAGATGCAGTCCCGATGATAAAACGCCTTCAGGCTGCGGCAGAAAGAGCAGGGCTTTCATTTGGGGTAAAGCTGACAAACACCCTGCCGGTAGACAATCCCGGTGACTTTATGTCCGGCGATGAGATGTATATGTCCGGCAGGTCCCTTTTCCCTCTGACTGCCAAAACCGCCCGTCTTTTGACAAAGGAATTTGACGGGGATCTGCGTATATCCTGGTCCGGAGGGGCAGATAACACGAATGTTTCAGACCTTTTCAACGCCGGTATCTGGCCCATAACAATGGCTACTACACTTTTGAAGCCCGGCGGCTACAACAGGTTCAGGCAGATAGCCGAAACTTTTGCCGGAAAGGAAAAGAAGGGAGACAAAGGCGTCGATCCTGATCTTCTTGACGCCCTTATCCAAAAGTCTGAAGCGGACGAATGCTACAGCAAGCCTATCAAACATCGGGACATTTTTGCCAAAGAAGATAAATTGCCCCTGACTGACTGCTTTGTCGCGCCTTGTACAGAAGGATGCCCTATACATCAGGACGTGCCGGAATATATCACCCTTGTGGGAGAGAAAAAGTACGGCGAAGCTCTGGAAGTGATACTGGACAAAAACCCGCTTCCTTTCATTACAGGAACGATCTGCACGCACAGGTGCATGGCATCCTGCACGAGAAACCACTATGAAGAGTCAGTGGCGATCAGGGATGTGAAGCTTAAGGCAGCCGAAGAAGGCTTTAATACAATCATGGACAAAGTCATACTGCCCAGACTCATGACAGAAGCAAAGGCTGCGGTGGTAGGGGGAGGTCCGGCAGGTCTTGCTGCAGCATATTTCCTTCAGAGGTATGGTATCGGCACCACAATATTTGAACAGGAAAAAGAGCCGGGAGGAGTAGTGCGGCATGTGATCCCAGACTTCAGGATAGGGAGAAGTGCAATCGAACGGGATATTGAGATCGTAAAGAATACCGGTGCTGAATTCATCATGGGAACAAAGGTCTCCTCTGTAGACGAACTAAAGGAAAAGGGCTACAAATATATTGTAATTGCCGCAGGAGCATGGAAGCATGGGGAGCTTGACATAAAATGCGAGAAAAAGGTCAACGCACTTGATTTCCTTGCTTCGTATAAAAAAGATGAGAAAAAAATACATTTAGGCAGGAATGTGGCCGTTATCGGCGGAGGCAATACGGCAATGGATGCCGCCCGCGCAGCAAAAAGACTCAGGGGCGTCAAAAAGGTAAGCATAATATACCGGCGGACAGCTATGTTCATGCCGGCAGAAGAAGAGGAACTCAGGCTGGCAATGGAAGACGGTGTGATATTCAGGGAGCTGCTTCAGCCGATCTCGCACAAAGAGGGAAAACTCCTCTGTTCCGTGATGACCCTGGGTGAGCGGGACGCCTCAGGACGCAGGTCACCGATACCTACCGAAAAGACAGTTATGATAACGGCTGATACTATTATAGAGGCTGTGGGAGAAAACGTTGATTCGGATCTCTTTACTAACAACAATATATTTGTGGATCACAAGGGCCGGGCAGTAACGTGCAGAAAAAGTTATGAGACAAACATCAAGGGCGTTTACGTTGCAGGCGACGCAAGATGCGGCCCAAAAACAGTGGTCGAAGCCATAGCCGATGCAAGGCGCGTTGCAGATCATATCGCATTTAGGGAAGGGCTGTGTAAAAGCAATGACCTTGAAAAGAATATGCGCGACACTGATCGTCTTCGCTTAAAAAAGGGTAATATTATATTTTGTGAGTCTCCTGAAAAAGAATCTGAACGATGCCTTGAATGTGGGGTCCTATGCGAAAACTGTGTAGACGTCTGTCCGAACAGAGCCAACATCTCAGTTCATGTTGAGGGGGCATCATCACCTCAGATAATCCACATAGATGACCTTTGCAATGAGTGCGGCAACTGCTCCACGTTCTGTCCGTGGACAGGGTCGCCATACAAAGACAAGTTCACATATTTCTCAAGGGAAAAGGATCTGAACGAAAGCAAAAACAGCGGTTTTTTTGACATGGGAAATGGCAGATTCAAGGTCAGGCTTGAAGGGAAAGTGTTTACATCTTCTCTTGATCCTGCAGAGAAAAAAATGCCGAAGGAAATTGCAGCACTGATAAAAGCAACTCGGAACAGTATTCCGATCTGAGGGGGCTTGCCTATGTATCAATTTATTGTTAACGGAAATATACAAATATCTGAAACAAACAAAAAGCTTATAGATTTTTTAAGAGAAGACCTTGGTCTGACCTCTGTAAAGAACGGGTGCAAAGAGGGAGCCTGCGGGACATGCATGGTCCTGATCGACGGAAGGGCATGCAAAGCCTGTGTGCAGGAGCTGAAAAATCTCAACGGAAAAAACATTCTCACTGTTGAAGGGCTTAGTCAAAGGCAAAAAGATGTCTACTCCTATGCTTTTTCGGTCTCAGGAGCCGTGCAGTGCGGATTTTGCATCCCCGGAATGGTGATAAGCGCCAAGGCCCTTATCGACAAAGTACCGGATCCGAGCCTTAAAGAGGTAAAAGAGTCTATAAAAAATAACATATGCCGCTGTACGGGCTACAGGAAGATCGAAGAGGCGATATTGCTGGCCGCTAAAATGTTCAGGGAGAATACCCAGGTACCCAGCGAACACTATACTGGGGCAGTTGGAGAGAATATTCCACGTACAGATGCAGTATCAAAAGTATTGGGAACTGCCCAATATGCTGCTGATATCAAAATTGAAGGAATGATATACGGTTCAGCGGTAAGGACAGAACACCCGAGAGCGGTCATCAGATCGATAGATATCTCTGAAGCCCTAAAACTTGACGGAGTTGTTGGGATATTTACGGCAGAGGACGTTCCGGGCAAGAAAAAGATAGGGCATCTTGTGAAGGACTGGGATGTGATGATCCCGGTCGGAGGCTGTACCAGATATGTCGGCGACGCTCTCGCACTTGTTGCTGCGCAGACGCCTGAGGTGCTGGAAGAGGCAAAAAAACTGATAAGGGTAGAATATGAGGTCTTGAAGCCGGTAACGTCACCGACTGAAGCGCTTGCAGAGGGAGCTCCACTAATACACGAAAACGGAAACATCATGTCGCATGTTGACCTTAAAAGGGGCAATGCTGACGAGGCCATCAAAAATTCAAAGCACGTCGTTACAAACCGTTATTCACTGCCCTTTACAGAACATGCATTTCTTGAACCTGAAACAGCGGTGGCTCTGATGGATGACGGCGGAGTGGTAAGGATATATTCTGCTGATCAGGGTGTCTACCAGACCATGAAGGAGTGCGCAGAGGCTCTGGGTCTGCCTCATGAAAAGGTGAGAGTCACTGCAGCGATAATAGGCGGGGGCTTTGGCGGCAAGGAAGACATGAGTGTCCAGCATCACGCGGCACTGTTGACATACCTGACCGGACGCCCGGTAAAAGTTTCCCTTACAAGGGCAGAGAGCATAAAGGTCCATCCCAAAAGGCATGCGATGGAGATCAAGATGACTACATCCTGCGATGAGAATGGAAGGCTCACTGCGATGAAAGCCGAGATAGTCTCAGACACAGGGGCATACGCATCCCTTGGGGGACCTGTCCTTCAGAGGGCCTGTACCCATGCAGCCGGGCCATACAATTATCAGAACATCGACATAACAGGAACAGCCGTATATACGAATAACCCGCCTGCCGGTGCATTCCGGGGGTTCGGCGTGACTCAGAGCTGCTTTGCCACAGAGTGCAACATAAACCTTCTTGCTGAAAAAGCCGGACTCTCTCCCTGGGAGTTCCGCTTCAAAAATGCGATCAGGCCCGGAGACGAGCTTCCAAACGGACAGATCGCAGATGATACTACAGCGCTTGAAGAGACGTTGCTGGCCGTCAAAGATGAATACGACCAAAATCCCGGTGCAGGGATATCTTGTGCTATGAAAAACGCAGGTCTGGGAGTGGGTGTTCCGGATTTTGGAAGATGCAGGCTCCGTATAAGGGAGGGCAGGGTCCATATAGCTACAAGCGCCTCGTGCATAGGGCAGGGGCTGGGCACGGTAGTTACACAGATGGTCTGTGACGTAACGGGACTCTCTCCCGAACTTGTCGTCCATGACCCCGCAGACACTTTCTTTACCCCGGATTCCGGCAACACCACTGCATCACGGCAGACGGTCATTACAGGTGAGGCTACGAGAAAAGCTTCCGAACAGCTTAAAAAAGATCTGGAAACGACCGCTTTTGCTGAGCTGGAAGGACGCGAGTATTATGCGGAATTTGAGAGCGTAACAGACAAAATGGGATCAGACAAGCCACATCCTGTAAGCCACATATCATACGGATATGCGACTCACCTGGTCATTCTGGATGAAGACGGGAAGATCAAAAAAATAACAGCCGTCCATGATGTTGGAAAAGCCATCAACCCCAAAAGCGTTGAGGGACAGATAGAGGGCGGGGTCGTCATGAGCATGGGATATGCCCTCACGGAGGATTATCCCCTCAAGGATTGTGTGCCTCAGGCAAAGTTTGGGACGCTCGGGCTTTTCAGGGCAGACATGGTGCCTGAGATCGAAAGCATAGTGATCGGGAAGGCAAAAGATGGTTTTGCAGGAGGTGCAAAGGGGATAGGAGAGATAGCGGCGATCCCCGGTGCTCCTGCCATACAGCTGGCATACTACAACAGGGACGGCATCTTCAGGACCTCCCTGCCGCTTAAGGATACACCTTACAGCAAAAATACAAAAGTAAAATAAGATCAGATCAGGTACTAAAAAAAGGCGGCCCTTAGAGGACCGCCCCGTTCTTTTGGTTTAAAAAGGCTCGCCGAGCCTAAGTTTAGATCCTATCAGCCACCGCCTCCGCCGCCACCGCTTCCACCAGAGGAGGCACTGCTCTGTGCCGATTTGACACGGTTTACCCCATCCATACCCGGATTATTAGGGTCTTCTGTCTCTCTCAGAATTCTGGGGATCCAGGCATCCTTTGTGGCATCTGCCATATCTACGATGACTTTTATGGTTCTGACAGAAGCAGGAATACTCGCTGCGACATTTATAACGTTGATCGTGACGGATACTTCCTTGGCATGCCTCAAGTCGGTTTCACCTTCTGTAAGAGCGTCAATGAACCCAATTACTGAAGTGGCGGTCTCAAGGCCTCCTCCAACGATCGAACCGACCATCATCGCCCCTCCAAGAAAAGCCCCTCCTGTGGTAACTGCGCCCATAGTAAGGGCAGCCCCGCCTACGACTGCCGCTCCGGAGAGTATAGTCGTTGACACCATAGACGTGGCTGCAGCAATTATTTCGCCGGCCTTTGCCAGATTGGCCTGAGACATAGCAGCTCTTGCGTAATCAGCCTCTGAAGAAAAACCAACATCCGACGAGGCATTTGCTACACTGTTAAAGCCTGCACTGATGCCGCTAAGCGATGAGGCATCAAAAGCATAAGCAGGAGTGACAAAGAACCCACTTAAAGTTTTTGCAAAAAGTGTTTTTTGATCGCCATCCATGTTCTGCATAACTAACTGAGCCATTCTGATGTTGCTGGCATACCTTTTTGCACTTGATCCAAGGTCCTTCATCAGCAGGCTCAGCTCAAAGCGCATAGCTTTTAATTCTTCATCTGACGGGGCTCTCCTCCCACTGTGTATAGCATCGTACTGAGTCTTGTAAAAATAACGCAGTCCCATCTCAGCGTCCACGAAGGCTTTGCAAAAAGTCTCGTGTTCTTTTTTGAAGAGCTCTGTCTGTTTTGCATTAAATGTCTTTTCTGAGACGAAAGCCACTCTTTCGGTTGTCTCTTGATTTGTTGATGGCTGGGGGGGGCGTACTGTGGGTTCATTTTTAGCCTGGGCGGGCGGAGCAGGTTTTTCCATAGATGCTTCTGCAGGTTTTGCTGCTGCTGCGTTGCCGGAAGCAGCGGGTGAAGCATATTTTGAAGAGAGAGCCGCTTCTGATCCAGGAGGTGAGCAGATAAGCACTAAAAATACAGAAGCAAGCATCAAAATTATTTTAAGTTTGATTTTCATATTGATTTCCCTTTCCACGTTTTATTATTTTTCTTCAAGATATCCCTTAACTTGATTTATCAGCACGGCAGCAATTGTGCCCTCTTTGGGTTCCTCCCATTTTTTGCTGCCCTCTCTGTATATCTCTTTATCGTTCGCATGCACGGAGGAAAGTTTGATGTTGTATTTGCCTTTGTTTGTGTCATAAACGAAATAATCCATCCCATATTCGATAGGGGCCTTCCTGTGTTTCTTGGGCAACTCCTTTCTGACCAGTGCCTTTCCTTCTGCAGAATAGACACATTTGATCCAGAAGGAGATGACCCCCTGGTTTTGGATAATATTCACCCGGTTTACATACATGTCATAGTTGCTGTCCCTGTAGGCTCTTACGAATTTGGTGCTAGCCGCCATTGCAGGAGGGCTTAGAAATACGGTCAACATTGACAAGACTACGAAAATAAAATATCTCCTCTTCATGTCCAGTCCTCCTTTATAAAATATTTTAATGCGTTAGATTATCCCATAGAATTCGTGTTAAAGTAAAGTTTAGATTTAAATCAAAAGTTTAAATAATAGGCCATACAATATAATTATACTTAAAAATAAGAATAATTATTGTTTTTTGTTATTATATTTATATCTATGTGTTACTATTTTATCAAAATATAAATGTTTTCTATTCATGTTATAAGCAGTGTTATTTGATTTGGATCTCATTAAGCGTGAAGTAAATAAAGTATTTTCGCAAAGTCATTGGCTACTTGTTCAGCTTGGCTGAAAGATACTAGTACTGCTTGACTGTGTATCAATGAAGTTAATAGGTCCTAAAATATGCAAGAAAAAAATTAAAATTGGTCATGACCAGGCACTAAAAAGGGCGGTCCTCTAAGGGCCGCCCCGTTCTTTTGGTTTATGCAGGCTCGCCGAGCCTAAGTTTAGATCCTATCAGCCACCGCCTCCGCCGCCACCGCCGGAACCTGACGAGGCATTCTTTTTGGCATTTTTGACTTTGTTGACCCCGTCTTTTCCGGGGCAGTCTTCTTTTTCTGTTTCCTCAAATATTTTGGGGATCCAGATATCTTTAGTTCCGTCAATACCGTCAATAACAACTTTTATCATTTGGCCCTTTTGAGCTCCTGATGTTACGTTAATGACATTTATCGTGGTTTTTATTTTTTTGAGGGTCTTAGTATCGTGTGTTTGTGATGTGAGTGCGTCAATGAAGCCTATGACGCCATCGACAGTTTCAAGTCCTCCTCCGACGATGCCCCCTACCAGGATCGCACCTCCAACGACAGCTGCACCTGTCGTTACTGCGCCCATCGTCAATGCAGCTCCTCCGACGATCGCTGCTCCTGAAAGCACGACCGTTGACGCCAAAGATACAGCAGAAGCAGCTATTTCACCGGCTTGTGCCGCATTGGCTTCAGCTGTGGCATAATCCGCTTCCGTTGAAAGGCCGACATTTGCAGTGGCGTTCGCTACGCTGTTCAGACCTGCTTCGACACCGCTGAGGGATCCTGCATCTACTGCATAGGCAGGAGTGCCTATAATCTGACCCAGCATTTTTGCAAAGACGGATCTTTCTTCCTCTTCCATATCGAGCATGGCCATCTTTGCCATCCTGATGTTGCTGGAATATCTTTTTGCACTTGATCCAAGATCCTTCATCAGCAGGCTGAGTTCAAAACGCATTGCTTTCAGTTCTTCCTCTGTCGGAGCCTTTGCGCCTCTGTATTTCGCATCATACTGTGTTTTGTAGAAATAGCGCAGGCCCATTTCGGCATCCATAAATGCCTTGCGATAAACAAGATGCTCTTTCTTGATAAGTTCCAGCTGCTTTGCTTTCAGATCTTTTATTTCGACTACTGTAGCCTGTCCCGAAGGTGATGAAGCAACATTCGGGGTGAGAGCGACCTGTTCTGTTTTTACAGTAACAGCAGGAACTGTTTTAGCTGCCGGAGCCGGTTTTGCCGGAGCGGCTGCAGCAGCAGGTGCCGGAGCAGCAGGTTTGACTGCAGCGGATCCTTCAGCTGAAGATGCCGGAGAGTCGTATTTGGAGGAAAGTGCAGCCTCTACAGGAAGCGACAATGAAATCAACGCAAGAGAGAGAATAAACAAAAATAAAATGCTTTTGTATTTGATCCTCATGTAGGTCCCACCTCTCCTTCTCTAATTATTTTTTTCAGCAAGGAAGTTGTTGACTTCGTTTATCAAAACAGTTGCGATCGTTCCATCTTTTATCGGCAGCCACTTCTTGCTGCCTTCGCGGTAGATCTCCTTTTCGTTCGCATATACAGAGGCAAGTTTTATATTGTACTTGCCTTTTTTGGTGTCGAAGACAAAGTAATCCAGACCATACTGTATGGGTGCTTTCCGGTGTTTCTTGGGAAGCTCTTTTCTGACAAGAGCTTTTCCCTGATCGGAATAGACGCTTTTGACCCAGAAAGATACAACCCCTTGATTCTGAATAATGTTGACCCGGTTAACATACATGTCGTAGTTGCTGTCCCTGTAGGCCCTTACGAACTTATCGCCTGCAGCCATGGCAGGGGAGCATAAAAATAGAATAAATATCGACAAAAGCATAAAAACGAAGTATTTTCTTTTCATATTCTATCCTCCTTTGTAAAATGATTTAACTGATTAAATTATCTCATAAGCAACTATCTCTTGTATATATTTTTTGAGGATCATTTTGATTATCTTTTTGTACTTTTTATTCAGAAATAATTATTTGAACTTTCCAATTTGTTGTCAATAATGAATTTTAAGTCCCTCTTTTCAGTCTTATCATCATGATGCAGAGAGGTGGACCGAAATCTTCAAATCGTTAAGTCACTGGTTTCCCGCTTACGGCCAGAGAGCCAACGAGTTACGAGTTGCGCCAATCGGCTGTTAGTTACACCAAAATCATGCGGGAAAAACGGTGGGAAAGTTAAGTTAGTTTATAAAATAAGGGACAAAAAAAACAAAAATCAGCACAGGAGATTCAAACTTTATGGAGGTGTTCTAATGTCTGTTCGTACAGGGGAAGAAAAATTTATTACAACTGAGAGGGGAAAGATCTGGACTGAAACGTATGGCCCTGAAAAGAGTGGAGTACCTTTATTAGTTCTTCACGGTGGACCGGGATTTATGAGTATGCCTCAGACGATCTCAGAGCTGGCATCAGAAAGACCTGTAATATTTTATGACCAGCATGGATGCGGACGTTCAGAAAGCAGTCTCATCAGTGAAGAATATACTGTTTCTAATTATGTTAAAGAGCTTGGGGAAATAATTGAAAAACTTGGTTTGAATTGCTTAAACCTCATGGGGCACTCATGGGGGGCAATGCTGGCCGCCGAGTATTTTCTGAGGGATAAGCCAAAAAATGTCCGAAGTATAATTTTTTCAGGGCCGCTGCTTAGCGTGCCGATGTGGGAGGCAGACCAAAGAAAATATATAAAGGAACTTCCAGAAAGGGATCAAAAGATCATAGAGGAAGCGGAGCTCAGGAATGGTTTTGAAGATGCCAGCTACCAGGAAGTTATGATGAAATATTATTGCAGGCATGTCTGCAGACTGGATCCATGGCCGGAAGAACTTGTAAATGCTCTTGGAGAGATGAACCGGGAGATATACCTTTCAATGTGGGGTCCAAGTGAATTTACGACCACAGGGAGCCTTAAGGGAGCAAACCTTCTTCCTCGCCTTCATGAGATAACAGTTCCTGCTCTCCTCATATGCGGGAAGCATGACGAAGCGTCGCCGGAAACGATTCTCAAATACAGGGATGCCCTTGACAGGGGAGAGGCGGCAGTTATTCCTGATGCTTCGCATTGTCACCACATCGAAAAGCCGGAGATATTTCTGGCAGTTGTCCGTGATTTTTTAAAAAGGTGCGGATAGTACAACTAAGATAAGCAAATATTCTTTATGTAGCAGAAAAGGCTCAAAGTCAACACATTTGTATCTGATTTTTACCTTTGCTCTTTGAAAGGTACATTGCGTTATCAGCCGCTTTGATAATTTGATCTGCTGTCATTTGTTCAGCCCACTCGCATATTCCTATACTCAGGGTCGGGAGGCAGGTATCTTCGCTCAATCGTCCGTTGTCAGCAATGCTGTTTTGTATACTGCTGCAGAGCTGCAGAGCATCTTCTTTGCTTGTGTCCGGCAATATCAATGCGAACTCATCCCCTCCGTATCTGAAGGAAAGATCTGAATGCCTTGTGTTCTGCTTGATTATATGAGCGATAATTTTGAGGACCTCGTCTCCGTAAGGATGTCCGCAGCTGTCGTTGATATCCTTGAAATTGTCGATGTCAAGGATTATAAGGGTGAATGCACCACCATATTTTTTCGCATCACTTATCGCATTATGTACTGCTTC
>Ga0334887_1004872_pt1 | contig 11657 bp, 10 predicted proteins | sample GraSluR1_MG_10_FD_207217 | JGI IMG/M metagenome (GOLD analysis project Ga0334887, IMG submission 207217) | Sludge microbial communities from methane-producing bioreactor in Wageningen University, Netherlands - Granular Sludge_18_07-R1 | ecosystem: Engineered > Bioreactor > Anaerobic >...
ACCACGACAACTACAGGGCTGTGTTCGCCCCCAACCTTGTTGTTCAAGAGGTTCCGGCCCCAACGGGGCCGCGGGGTGTAGCCACGGGTGGAGTTCGCCGGGGGCGAACGGAACCCGTGGACACAGGTGGGTTTCCCCTTTTTTCCGCCCCAACGGGGCGGAGGAAGACGACGGGCGGGCAGTCGCGCCCCGTGCTCTCCAGGCCCCGCCGCCCCTCCGGGGCGGATATCTTGCGGACCACAACGCGTCCACGGGTTGCGCTTCGCTTCACCCGTGGCTACAGTCCATCGCCCCGCCGGGGCGAGAGGCAGTCCAGCGCTGTAATGTTAGCAACCCCAATGCAACATTTTTCACTTGGAACGTCCGGTTCATTGTGTCAAACAAGTTCTCCACTGAGGACGTGTACGTCAGATTCTCGGCCGTCGATATCAAGCCATGACGCCGAACTCCGGGCGACGCCATCGTTTGCCCGAGGCGTCGTTGTAGCCCGAGCTGTTGCGGGCGGCCATGTTGTACGGGCCTGGTGGCACTGATGCCACTGCTCTTGGTCTGATTGCCGGGGACGCCCCATCCCACTCTTGTTGCACGCCGCGCCGCAGCAGCGAAGTAGCCGCCGCTCGCGGCGTCGGTGACGATCGGCGGGATGTTCTCCGATATCGCACCGCTCGGTCCGCGGCCGACGCCCGGCGATGAGCTGTTGATGTCGGGCGTCAGCCTGCCTGCGGAGCGGCAGACAGGGGCTGGCGACCTGGCGGCATTTGAGCAACTCGTCGTGCGCTTCGCGCTCGACCCCGGAGGGGTCAGGGGCTGTAGCCACGGGTGGAGCGAGGTCGCTGCAGGCGAACGGGCGGAACCCGTGGGCGCGGTTGCGGTCCTTGTGCCATTTCGCCCCGAGGGGGCGAAGGACGAGGCCGATGCCGGGCACGTACTCGCAAATCCTGCTGCACGTCGTGTTCTCCACGAAGGGACACACGGCCTTCATCGAGTCCGAGCTGCAGGAACGACTCTATGGCTATATCGGCGGCATCGTTCGCGCTGAGAAGGGCACGCTCTACGCCATCGGGGGAATGCCCGACCACATTCACCTGCTGTTATGTTGGCGGACCGATGGAACGATTGCCGATCTGATGCGGACGGTGAAGTCCCGATCTTCGCTCTGGGTGCATCAGACCTTCTCCGCATCCGGTTCGTTCGCGTGGCAGGAGAGATACGCGGCCTTCTCCGTCAGCAAGTCAGCGGAGGCGCACGTGAAGGCGTATATTGAGAAGCAGGCCGTGCACCACCGGAAGCGGGATTTTGAGCAGGAGCTTCTCGCCTTACTGCGTGCCCATGGTGTGAGCTTCCATCCGCAGTACGTCTTCTATTGACGTGACGGCCTCCTCTGCCCCGCCGGGGCAGAGTATTTTTCGTTCCCCTCACCACGGGTTCCGTCCCGATTGGCATCGGGACTCCACCCGTGGCTACATGTCCTGGCCCCGCCGCCCCTCCGGGGCGGATATCTTGCGGAGCACAACGCGTCCACGGGTTGCGCTTCGCTTCACCCGTGGCTACAGTCCATCGCCCCGCCGGGGCGAGAGGCAATCGAGCATTGAAGTACTGTGGACAGACCCGTTCTGCGCCGGCGGGGCTGACGGTGCCACTTCACTTGAGCAGTGCTGATTCGCAACGTGGCTGGCAGGCGCACTGCTTTAAAGAAGCACCTGCACTCCAGCAGAAGCTGGCGGGGATGGACGTCCGGTGCTTCGTTTTCCCCCGTGGTGCCGCTGGGGGTGGGGCCGGACAGGGCGTGAAAAGGTCGATGGTGTACCGAAGGAACGGTCCCGCATGTCCAACCGCGAGCGGGGATTTCCTCCCCTCCCTCGGGCACGGGGGCTTGTGGGAAAAAAACCCGGGGTCTGGGGCCAAGCCCCGGTCCACCCACAGATTCTGCCGAAGGATTTCGTTTGGGGGAGAATTGGGAAGCCGTTTTGGGTATAATGCGGCCTGGGTTTGGGCAGGCGACGCGGACGGGTGCGGCGTGACGGTCACCCGGGGAGAAGCGAAAGATGCGGTGTACGATTCGGTCCGCCCGGCGGTTCGGGCGACGGACCTTGTGGGTTGTGGTGGTTGTGGCGCTGGTTCGGGCCGCCGCCTTGTCGGCTGCGGAGCCGGCCTGCGGACAGGCTGCGAAAGACGAACCCCCCATTGCGGCCAAGCCGCCGGAGCCCGGCGCGGCGGTCCCCAAGATGAAGATCGAGAAGAGCGTCCTGGAGCTGGACCCGCTCTGGGCGGGCAAGCCGATTCAGCCGGAATGGGTGATCCGGAATACCGGCGATGCGCCGCTGTCCATCCGCGTCAAGGGGGGGTGAGGGACTCGCGTGGACGGTCAGTCTGACCGTGAGATCGCGCCGGGTGGGTCCGAAACCGTGAAGGTGACCATCGCCTCGACCAACCTGGCGGGCCCGTATACCAAGGTGGTGACGGTGACCGGAAACGACCCCGCTCAACCCAAGGCCACGCTGACGGTCCGCGGCAAGGTGCTTGTGCCGATTCAGGTGACGCCTCGGTTGGCGAATTTCGGGAAATTGCCGGATGCGGCCAGTCCGGCGCCGGTGGTGGTCACCATCCGTCGCGGAGACGGCGGTCCGATTGACCCGAAGATCACCGACGCCGCCCGGCCGGGAATCCAGGGCGAACTGCGCGTGGTGAAACCGGGCGAGCACTATGAGTTGACGGTCTGGCTGGAGCCACCGCAGAAGCCGGGCCGGCTGCGAGGCTGGGTGCCGCTCAGTACGGGTGTGCCGGAGGTGCCGGCGCGGACCGTGCCCGTGTATGCCGACGTCCCGCCGAGTTGGGCCGACGTGGCGGCGACTGAGTAGACCTGTTGGAGCGATCCGACCCCATATACCTGGACTACAACGCCACCACGCCGCTGCATCCGGCGGTGCGGGAGGCGATGCGCCCGTTCCTGGAATCTCACTTCGGCAACCCGTCCAGCAGTCACGTGTACGGTGGCCGGGCGCGGGAGGCGGTGGAGCGTGCGCGGGAGCAGGTGGCGTTGCTGCTGGGGGCCCGGCCGGGCGAGGTCGTTTTCACCAGCGGCGGCTCCGAGTCGAACAATCACGCGATCCAGGGCGTGGCGCGGGCCCGGCGCCGCCAGGGCAACCACATCATCGCGTCGGCGGTGGAGCACCCGGCCGTCGGAGAGGTGTGCCGGTACCTTCAGACGCAGGGCTATCGGGTCACCACGATCGGCGTCGATGGCGCGGGGCGGGTGGATCCCGCTGCGGTTGAACATGCCATCACGCCGGAAACGATCCTGATTACGATCATGCACGCCAACAACGAGGTGGGGACGCTTCAGCCGATCCGCGAGATTGCGGCCATCGCGAGAAGTCACGGCGTGCCGGTTCACACGGATGCCGCGCAGAGCGTGGGGAAGATTCCCGTGCGGGTGGAGGAGCTTGGCGTCGATGTATTGAGCGTCGCGGGCCACAAGCTCTACGCGCCCAAGGGCGTTGGGGCACTGTACGTGCGGGAGGGGCTCGCACTGGAGACACTCATCCACGGCGCCGGCCACGAGGCCGGTCGACGCGCCGGCACGGAGAACGTGGCGGGCATCGTGGGACTGGGCGAGGCCTGCGCCTGTGCCGCGGACGAGCTGCCGCATAGGCAGACGCACATGCGGGCCTTACGCGAGCGCTTGCACGAGGGGATCGCATCGTATGTGCCCGACGTGCGTCTGAACGGACATCCGGAGCATCGCCTGCCCAACACGCTGAGTCTGGGATTTCCCGGCGTTCGGGCGAGTGACTTGTTGTCGGCCATGCCGGCAGTGGCAGCCTCGGCCGGGGCGGCGTGTCATGCCGACGGCGTTCACATCTCGGAGACGCTGGCGGCCATGCGCGTTCCGGAGGACTATGCGGGCGGCACGGTTCGGTTCTCAACCGGCATGTTTCTCACCGAGTCGGACGTGGACGAGGCGATTGCGGCGGTGCGGGACGCCCGGCGTTCGCTCGGGGCCACCCGCGGAGGCTGCGCGTAACCTCGGCTTCTCCCATCTCAACGGGTAACGGATGGCACGCGGCCGCAGCCGTTCGCGTTGGCAGGGGCATAGAGCGAACGGGCATGGAGCCCGGCGCGTTCGAATAACTCGGCGTGGCGGGTGAGAATCTCGGCCTCGTGCAACCACGAACTGATCACCACGGTGCGGGCGCCGGTCTCGGCGGCGCGGTCGGGCGTGACGATGGGCCAGCCCCAGAGGGTGTGGCCGGAGAGGCGGTCGTTTTCGTCGACAACGGCCACGATGGGGACTGGCGAGTCGGCGAGCGCAGCGGCAAGCGCGCGGGTGTGCTTGCCGGCGCCGAAGACGGCCACCGGGCCTTGGCCGGCGTCGGCAATTTCATCCAGGACGTGGCGCAGCCGGTCGGAGGCGTCGGCGGGGACGGTGGCGCTGCCTCCTGCGTCGTCGCCGTCCATGAGCACTCGGCGGGCGGCGGGCCAGGGGCGGTCGGGTGCAGCCTGCACGTCGTCGAGCATTTGGACCACCGTGCGAAGGTAGCCGGGGTAGCCGCAGGCGGCTTCGACGGCGCGGCGAGCTTCTGCGGACATGGCCCGCAGCGCGGCGTCCGTCTGCTGCGTCAGCCACTGGATGCGGTCGGCCAGGGCCGGGATGTCGCCCACGGGGAACGTCAGGCCGTTTTGCGGTTCACGGATGATGTCGCCCACACCGCTCGGAACACGGCTGACGATGGGGATGCAGCCGCAGGCCATGGCCTCGATCATGGCCACGCTGAACCCCTCTCGCGTGGAGTTCAGCAGGTACGCGTCGGCCCAGCACCACGCGGCACGGATGCCGTCGGCCGGGGGCAGCGGGGGCTCCAACCGCATGCGTGCGCCGGGCGTGCGGAGCCCGGGCGCGGTTCGGTCGATTCGATTCGCCAGCTCCGCCGCCTGGGGGCCGTCCCCGATGATCCGCAGATCAAACGCGACTCCCCGTCGATCCAGCTCGCAGGCCAGATCGACGTAGTCGAGCACTCGCTTCCCCGACTGCTCCAGCCGGCCGACGTAGGCCAGACGCACGGGGCGGCCCTGGATCGGAGGCCGCGGAGAGTCTTCGACGACAGGCACGCCGTAGGGCAGGTGACGCACGTGATCCGTACGGTGCGGCACACGACGGCTCAACTCGTCGGCGCAGCGGCGACTGACGCCGAGATACCGGTGTACGATCGGTTCGTAGTACGACAGGCAGGCGTAATCGTACGGATTGTCCGAATGGTTCCACCCGACCACGCGCAGGGCGTCCGGGTGAACGGACGCCAGGGTCGCGGCAATGGCGTAACTTTCCGCGATCAGATTCGGCGACAGAATCGTCGGCAGCAGGTCCCGGTAGATGCGGACACACTGGGGCCATTCAGCGAGGTCGGTGATACGGGGCGCGCGGATCACCCGCAGGTTGCGTCGGCCGGGTCCGGGCCCCAGGGGAAGCTCCTCGTAGTCATTGTGGGGGACGTGGAACAGCAGGCGGACCTCCCGCCCGGTATTCGCGAGGGCATCGGCCAGTGTCACGGCCCAGGTAGTGACGCCGCTGACCGTGTAGCCCTGCGGAAGCGAGATGGTGAGCGGCCAGGGATTCACAGGCGTTGACTCCTCTCAGGTTCCTGCCTCTACCGCGACCGCGGCACGGGCGAGGACCATGTAGTCATTGTTCTCCCGGCCGCCGGCGCGGTCCAGACATGCCTTCATCTCGTCGCACCGGTTCGGCGTCACAACCGTCACGGTCTGCTCCGGCCATCGCTCCCAATGCCGCGGGTCGGAACGGGGCAGGCCGAGCGTCTCGAACATCAACGGCCCCGCACGGTCGTCTGCGACGAACAGGACGAAGTGCCGAAGCGTCGGATCGCTGCGCAACTGCTCCAGCAGAGTCAGCCCGTTCGTGCCGAGTCCGTAGACCAGGATCGATTTCACCGCCGGTTGCCCACGGAGGAATTCCCGCACCGCCTCGAAGCGCCTGGCCGGGTCCGGACAGATGGCATCCAGGCAGGCCAGGGTCGGCCCGGCGAAACGGGCGAGCGGGCCGCTGCGCAGCCAGGACTCGATCTGCGGCCGCCACGCCTCGGCGTGCGACGACCACGTCTGCCTGACGGTGCCGTGGACGAACCGGAACGCATGGTGCAAGGCCGCGGCAAGGGCGTGGACGAATCCATCCGTCTGCTCCGGGGGGGCCAGGCCTTCCACGTATCGGACAATCGCGTGCGGATCGCCGGACGCCAGCGCGAGGGCCCCGCACGCGCAAGCCCAGCGGTAGGGAACGTCGTCCAACTCGTCCGGCCGGCCGGCGTGGGGCAGCCACTTGGCACACATGCGCCGCCCCGCGGCAAAGAGGATCTCGGTGCGGTGGCTGAGGCTGTCACGGCGAAGCCGGCATCCGAACAACACACGAGGCACCGTGACGCAACGGAAACCCTCATGGGCCAGGCGGCACCACAGGTCCCAATCGATGCATGCCTGCTGGTCTTCATCCAGTGGCTGTGGGGCGAGGCCGTCGGACGGGATGAGCGTCATCATCGGAATGCGGTTGCCGCGCAACAGCACGTCCAGCGTGAAGTCCGGCACGGAGGGAAAGTGATACCAGTTCAGGGGGCGGGCGTCTCGATCCAGGAACTCGTAGCCGGCGGCAACCAGCGTGCGCGGGCCGGCAAGAGACGCCGCGCGCACAAGCACGTTCAGTGCGTCCGACCGCATCGTGTCGTCGGCGTCGAGGAAGAGAATGTAATGGCCGCGGGCCTGACGCCGGGCGGCGTTGCGGGCTGCGGCGGCGCCGCGGGCGTGTGCGCTGTGTACTCGGACGCGTGAATCGGCGGCCGCGAGCCGGTCCAGCAGGCTTCGAGTCTCATCGGTCGATCCGTCGTCGACGCAGAGCCATTCCCAGTCGGTGAGGGTCTGGGCCTGAACGCCGGCCGCGGTGGCCGGCAGGGTGTCCGCGGCGTTTCGGCAGGGCGTGAGGATGGAAACCTGCGGCGTCTGGGCCATTTCGTCGCTCCGTTCAGCAGGTGGCCGGTTCGTGCCGGCAGGCGGCTGTCGCCACGTCGATGAAATCGTGATCCGGTCGTCCATCTGCCTGCAGCAGACGATCCACCATTGCCCTTGAATCGTTCGGCGTCACCAGCACCAGGGTGTTCGCCGGCCACTGACGCCATTGGCGAGGGTCTTCCCGAGGAAGCCCGAGCAGATCGAAGGTCAGTTCGCTTGCATGATCGTCCGCCACTGCGAGGTTGGGCACACCAGGTCGCAACGTGCGTCGTAGGTGTTCCAGCAGAGTGCGACCGTTGGTGCCCAGGCCATAGATGACGACTCGCCTTGCGTCGGGACGCTGTGCGAACAGGGCGTCCACGCGTCGCACCGGCTCGTGGTCGGCGTCGACGGCGTCCTCGAGCGCCGCGAGGACCCGGGCGGCGTGCTCCTCCAGGGGGCCGGCTTCCAACCACGTCTCGATGTCCGCGGTCCACGACCGGGCGTGTGTTTGCCACGTGTGGCCGTCGGTACCGTACGTGAACAGGAAAGCCCAGAGCAGGCTTCCCGCCGCCGCCGCATTGAAATCGGCCCGGAGTTCGGCGGGCGGAATGGCGGAGAGGTACGTGTCCAGCGCTTCGGGTCGGCCGCCGGCAAAGGCTAATGCCCCGCAGAAGAAGGCAAAACGATGCATGCGGTCGCTGAACGCGTCGCGATCGCGGACCTTCGGCAGCCATTGGGCGTACAAGCGGCAGCCGGCTGCGAAGCGGTTGTCGGCGTGGTGGGCGATGCTGCCGCAACGCAACCGACGACCGAAGATCACGCGGGGCAGGACGCAACAGTCCGTATTGCGACTCGCCAGATCCAGCCAGAGGCCTTCGTCGATGCAGGCGCGCAGTGACGTGTCGAACGGGTCCGGGCCAAGGTAGTCCTTGCGAAACAGGGCGACCACCGTGGTGGTGTTGCCGCGGAGTTGGTCGTCCAGGGACATGCGCCCGCCGCGCGGGAAACGGAAAAGGCTCAGCGGGCGCCCGCGGCGGTCCAGCAATTCATAGCCGCCGGTGACCATGCATTGGGGGGCGCGGGTGTCTGCCATCCGCATCAGCATTTCGATCGCGAACGAGTGAAGCAGATCGTCCGAATCGAAGAACAGGACACGTTCGGCTTTTGCATGCCGCACGCCCAGGTTTCGGGCCGCCCCGGCGCCCGCATGCGCGGTATGTACGGGGCGTATGCGAGGATCGGATGCGGCGGCTTGGCCCAGAAGGTCTGCCGTCCCGTCCGTCGAGCCGTCATCCACGCAAACAGCCTCCCAATCGACAAAGGTCTGCGCCTGAATGCTTCGCAATGTTTCGGTGAGGAAGTCGGCCGCGTCATGGCACGGGACGATGATCGATACGCCCGGTCGAGTCGTCACCTTAACCTCCTCTCTGACCCGGCGTCGGCCGTCTGCGGCTGCCGTACCAGGCACAGAAAATCCTCATCCGGCCGGCCGCCGGCGCGGAGCAGCGTCCGGCACATGGCGTCCGCTTCGTTGGGCGTGACCAGCACGATCGTTCCCTTCGGCCAGGATGGCCAGCGGCGCGGATCGTCGCGGCCAAGATCGAGCGGGTTGAAGACCTGCTGATCGGCATGGTCATCCGCTCCGGCCAGTTCGAGGCCGGTCAGGTCTGCCGCAGACCGAAGCAACTCAAGGAGTTCGGCGGCATTGCGTCCGAGTCCGTAGACGACCACGCGGCGGACATCGGAGCGGCGCGACAAGGCCGTCCGAATTCGCTGCCAGCGTTCGTCTAATCGTTCGATCAACTTCTCGAGGGCGGCAAGAGCGGGCACGGCGTGGTTCGCCAGCGGCCCCGTGGACAGCCAGCGACGCACCGAGGGCAGCCAGTGCATCGCGTGGCGGCGCCAGGTCAGGCCCTCGGCCCCGCGAACGACAGCCGTTCCCCAGTACAGGGTGTGGGCGACAGCGTGCGTGAACGGATCGGGCGGCTCGGGAATGGTCAGGCCGTCGAAGAACCGCCAGGCGTCGTCCGCCTCTCCGGCCGCAAGGGCCATGACGCTGCAGTTGCACGCGAGGCGGCGAAACACGTCGTCTCGGTCGGCTGGATCGGGCAGACGTGGCAGCCAGCGCTCCAGGATCTGCCGGGCAGAGGCGAATCGCTGATCCAGCCGGCGTCCCAGGCTGGCGCTACGCAACCGGCGGCCGAATATGACGCGCGGCACCGTAACGCATTCGACGCCGCGATCGGCGAGACGGAGCCAGAAGTCCGTGTCTTCGCAAACCGGGATCGAGACATCGAGCGGCATTTCGCCAAGCAGATGGCGCGGAATCAGTGTCGTGACGGTCAGTCCGCAGCCACGCAGAACGGCCTGGACGGTGAACCGCGGCACGTACGGAAAGCGGTAGATGCCCAGCGGGCGGGCGTGGCGGTCCAGCCACTCCGATCCGCCGGCGACGATGGGGTCCGGCCCGACCTCGCGGGCCGCCCGCAGCAACAACTCCAACCCGTTCGGCCGCAGTACGTCGTCCGCATCCAGGAAAACCACGCGATCGGCCCGCGCGTGCGGCATCGCGTGGTTTCGGGCGGACGCCAGCCCGCCGTGCGGCGCCCGCACGACGTGAATTCTGCCGTCCTCGGCGGCGGCGAAATCCAGCAGATCGCACGTCTGGTCGGTGGATCCGTCATCGACGCAGATCGCCTCCCAGTCTGGGTGGGTCTGTGTGCGCAGGCTCGCCAGGGTGTCGTGGACGGTGTCCGCCGCGTTGTAGCAGGGCACGATGATCGAGACATCCGGGCGTTTGCTCATCGCACGCCACATCCTTCCCGGTGGGGCACGGACGCGGTCCATCGCGACGGCCCCAGGACCAGAAAGTCACGATTCTCCCGACCACCCGCGGACGCCAGCACGCGACACAGGGCACGGTTGTCGTTCGGCGTGACAAGTGCAAGCGTGTTCCTTGGCCAGGACGACCAGCCGCGCGGGTCATCCCGAGGCAGGCCGTGGATGGCGAAAATCGTCTCATCTGCGAAATCATCCGCAGTGAGGAACTCGAAACCTTTCCAGCGAGAATCTCGCCGAAGCTGGTCGAGCAGGCGGGCACCGTTGCGGCCCAGGCCGTAGATGACCAGCCGCCGACACTCGGGCCGGCGCCGAAGCAGTGTGTCCAGCGGGGCCAGGTCCAGATCGGCATGCAGATCACGCGGAATCGCCCGCAGGGCGTCCAGAATGTCATCCGCGGCGTTCGACCAGGGCCCCTCGCGCAGCCACGGCTCAACACAATACAGCCATTCGTCTCGGTGGTGACGCCAGGTTTCGCCCATCGCGCCGCGGACGAACTGAAGCGAACCGCAGATTCCAGCCGCTAACGCCGGGGCCTCGTCCGCGGAAACGATTTCGGCGCCCGGCAGGGCGGCCACATAACGCCAGACGGCTTCCTCGTCGCCCGATGCCATCGCGATCGCACCGTATCGACAGGCCAGCCGGGCGGGCACGTCGGACAAACGCTCCGGGCGCCGGGCGTGGGGCGTCCAGCGATCCAGCACGCGCCGAACGCACTCGATCATCCGGTCGGCGTTGTGACTGAGGCTTGCCCTGTGCAGGCGGTACCCGAAGAGGCTGCGGGGGACCGTGATGCACGCGGCCCCTTCGCGAGCCAGCCGGAGCCAGACGTTCCAGTCGATGCAGCGGGGCAGTGTTTCGTCAAACGGATCAGGCCCCAGCACCGCAGTGGGCACAAGCGCCATCGGGGAGAGCCGGTTGCCGGGAAGCAGGGCGTCCACCGTGAACTCCGGCACCTCGGGATACCGTCGGACGCCCAGCGGCCGACCATTGGCCGTCAGAAACTCGTAGCCCGGCGCCACAACTGCCCGATGGCCTGCTACGGTGGAGACCCGCACCAGCGTTTCCAGTGCGTCGGGATACGCGACGTCATCCGCGTCGAGAATCATGGCCAGCGGGGCGTGGCCTTGCCGCAGGCCGGCGTTTTTGGCGGCGGGCTGGCCCGCGTGCGCCAGGCGAACCACGTGGAATCGGGAATCGCAGGCGGCGAACCGCTGAAGGATTTCGGCGGTGCCGTCGGTTGAGCCGTCGTCCACGCAGACGGCTTCCCAGTTCTGAAACGTCTGGCCCAGCAGGCTGTCCAGCGTCTCGCCCACCGTGTCCGCCGCGTTGTGGCAGGCGATGACTACGGAAACATCGGGGCGATCGGCTTCACGCCGGGCGACGGAAGGGGTTGAGAGGCCGTCTGGGTTTCGGCGATCTGGCATGTGGAGGGCTTCCTGACCGCCCGGCCGAACCGCCGCGCAAAAACTGCGCGACGGGCCGGACTGAGAGTGAGTGTGTTATCGGCACCCGGCTCAAAACGCCTTTAGCCCCCTGGAAAAGCCTGCCGATACGTCCGAGAAGCATTCCATTATCAGGACGGTGGTTATGACGCAGTCCCTCACCCTCGACGGCCTCCTGCAGATGGGTCGGTCGGGGGATGTCGTGCGGTTCATCGACGTGGCCAGTACGGCCGCGGTTCGCGGAATCCCCCATGATGAGCTTCGGGTGATGCTGATCCGGCGGTTGGCTGAGCTGGGCCTGCTGCACCGGGCGGCCGACGTGGCGGAAGGGCTGTCTGAGCCCGTGAAGGCCGGCCCGGACTTCGTAACGCTGCGACAGAG
>Ga0334887_1004873_pt1 | contig 11653 bp, 9 predicted proteins | sample GraSluR1_MG_10_FD_207217 | JGI IMG/M metagenome (GOLD analysis project Ga0334887, IMG submission 207217) | Sludge microbial communities from methane-producing bioreactor in Wageningen University, Netherlands - Granular Sludge_18_07-R1 | ecosystem: Engineered > Bioreactor > Anaerobic >...
ATGTGGCCTTTGGACTGGTCTATCAGGGAATGCCCCCTGATGAGATCCGCTTGCGTGTGACCGAAACGCTGGAATTGGTGGGGATGGCTGGTTGTGAAGAGCGTATGCCCTATCATTTGAGCGGCGGTGAAAAAAAGCGAGTGGCACTGGCTACGGTGTTGTGCATGTGTCCAGAACTGCTGGTGCTGGATGAGCCGACCGCCGGGCTGGACCCGCGCGGGCGTCGTGAATTGATCTGTCTGCTGCGTTCCCTTCCGCAGACGATGTTAATCGCTACCCATGATCTGGAGATGGCCCGTCAGGTGGCGTCGCGTCTGGTGGTGCTGGATGGGGGGCAGATAGTGGCGGACGGGGCGATTGAAGCGTTACTGAGCGATCCTGATTTGCTTTTGGCACATGGACTGGCCTGAAAGGAAAGAAAATGTCCTGCGAGAAATTTTATTATCAAGCGCTTAAAGAACATGGGTTTCGATTGACCTCCCAACGGGAAATTATGCTGGATGTGATGCATCAATTCCGAAAACCAGTCAGCGTTGAAGAGATCCATGAATGTGTGAAAAAGCGCAGCTTGAGCCTGGATATTGCTACGGTCTACCGCAATCTGGATCTGATGCAGCAGTTTGGTTTGATTTCCTCGATTGAGACCAGCGGCCGCCAGCGTTTATATGAATATGTGGGCAGTGAGGAACCGCATTTGCATTTGATTTGCCGGGCTTGCGGCAGGATCATCCCGGCGGATGTGGAGATTGCCGAGGAACTTTTCGCTGCGCTTTGTCAGCGATACCATTTCCATGCCGAGGTGAACGAAATCAGCATCCCCGGCTTGTGCCTGGAATGTCAGCAACAGGGGCGGCTGCCGCATATTCCCCGGGTATGCGAAAAAGAAGGAGCCTGATCAAGATTCGCTGGGAGCGTCGTTCTTTAGCCCGGAGATTTCCAGTAAAAAAAACTTCCCGCAGTTGCGAAAACTGCGGGAAGCGGTATATCAGAGTACGACGTGTTTCTAGCGGCGGAAGGTCAGGGCATCCCAGCCAGCGTACACGGCGGTTTCGGCCAGTTCGGCTTCGATGCGCAGCAGCTGGTTGTACTTGGCAACGCGGTCCGAGCGGGCGGGGGCGCCGGTCTTGATCTGGCCAGTGTTGAGGGCCACGGCCAGGTCGGCGATGGTAGTGTCTTCGGTCTCACCGGAGCGGTGGGAGGTGACGGCGGTCCAGCCAGCGCGCTGGCACATATCAACCGCTTCGATGGTTTCGGTCAGGGAACCGATCTGGTTCAGCTTGACCAGCAGGGAGTTGGCTGCTTTTTCCTTGATGCCGCGGGCAACACGCTCGGTGTTGGTCACCAGCAGGTCATCACCGACGATCTGAACCTTGTCGCCCATGACTTCCATCATCTTTTTAAAGCCGTACCAGTCATCTTCGTCCAGGCCGTCTTCAATTGAGACGATCGGGTACTGGTCAACCCAGCTCTTCCAGAACTCAACCATCTGGTCGCTGTTCAGTTTCTTGCCTTCCACACGCAGGTTGTAGATCTTTTCTTCTTTGTCATAGAACTCGGAGGCGGCGGGATCCAGGGCGATGGCAACGTCGTCACCAGGTTTGAGGCCGGCTTTGGTGATCGCTTCCAGGATCATTTCGACGGCTTTGGCGTTGGAACCCAATGCCGGGGCGTACCCGCCTTCATCCCCGATCAGGGTGGTGAAGCCGTAGCCCTTGAGGACCGCGCCCAAGGCGTGATAGATCTCGGTACCCCAGCGCAGGGCTTCGGCGAAGCTGGACGCGCCGAAAGGCATGACCATGAATTCCTGGGCGTCGGTGGACTGCCAGTCAGTGTGTTTGCCGCCGTTGAGGATGTTCATCATCGGAACGGGCAGCACATGGGCATGCACGCCGCCGATGTAGCGGTACAGGGGCAGCCCAACGGAGGCGGCGCCGGCTTTGGCAACGGCCAGGCTGGTGCCGAGGATGGCATTGGCGCCCAGTTTGGCTTTGTTGGGGGTGCCGTCCAGTTCGAGCAGGGCCATGTCGATGGCGCGCTGTTCGGTGGCGTCCCAGCCGACCAACAGGTTGCAGATGTCGTTGTTGACGTTCTCAACAGCCTTCAGAGTGCCTTTGCCCAGATAGCGGCTCTTGTCGCCATCACGCAGTTCAAGGGCTTCGTGGACACCGGTAGATGCGCCGGAGGGTACAGCCGCGCGGCCCCAGTTGCCATCAGCCAGGATGACTTCAACTTCTACAGTCGGGTTGCCGCGGGAGTCCAGGATTTCTTGAGCGGATATCGATTCAATTTCAGCGTACATGTGGTTTTACCTCTTATCAAAAATTTTCGTGATCTCGGCGGGCACTTCGCCCGCTGAATTGGATTGTTTACACAACTTATTAAGTATAACCGATTTTCAGGGCTACTTTGGCTTCTCCTCAGGAAAAATATCCTGCACCTGGCACTCAATGCCCGCGTGCTGGCAGGCTGCGCGCACGAAGGCCATGAAAAGGGGATGGGGGCGGTTGGGACGGGAGAGAAATTCCGGATGGAATTGTGTGCCGAGCATGAAAGGGTGATCCTTTAACTCAACGATCTCGACCAGCCGCCCGTCAGGAGAAAGTCCTGAGAAACGCATTCCTTTTGCTTCCAGCACTTGTCTGTATTCATTGTTGAATTCAAAACGGTGGCGGTGGCGTTCGTGTACGATATCTCTTTTGTAGGCCTCGGCGGCAATTGTGCCAGGCTGCAGTTTGCAGGGGTACAGCCCCAGGCGCATGGTGCCGCCCATATCCACGATTTCACGCTGGTCAGGCATCAGATCGATCACCGGGTGTTGTGCAGCAGGGTCAAATTCGGTGGAGTTGATCCTTTCATCCTCGAGGACAAAGCGGGCGAATTCGACCACCTGCATTTGCATGCCCAGGCAAAGACCAAAATAGGGTAATTGTTCGGTGCGGGCGTAGCGGGCGACCTGAACTTTGCCTTCAATGCCGCGCTCGCCAAAGCCGCCGGGGACGATGACACCGTCCATTTCGGCAATTTCATCCCAGGCTCCATTCTTTTCCAGTTCGCCGGATTGGATCCAGCGCAGGTCAAGTTCAACGCCCAGGTGCAGGGCAGCGTGGCTCAATGATTCGCGCACGCTCATGTAGGCATCATGCAATTCGACGTATTTGCCCACCAGGGCGATCTTGATTTCGGGTTTTTGTTTGTAAATTTCGTCTACCAGGCGCTGCCAGGGCTGCCAATTCGGTTTTTGGCGCGGGGTGAGCTGCATGCGTTTTACCAGGTAATCGCCTACCCCCGCTTCTTCCAGCAGGAGAGGGATTTCATATAGATTATTGGCCGTAACCATCGGGATGACAGCACTGCGGTCCACATCGCAGTGCAGGGCGATCTTGTCCCGCAGGGCTTCGCCCACCGGCGTGTCGGAGCGCGCCATGATCATATCCGGCGAGATGCCGATGGAGCGCAATTCCCGTACCGAGTGCTGGGTGGGCTTGGTCTTTAATTCGCCAGTCGCGCCGATCATCGGCAGCCAGGTGACGTGGATGTAGAGGGTGTTTTCTCGGCCCAGGTCGCCGCGTAGTTGGCGCAGGGCTTCCAGAAAGGGCAGGCTTTCGATATCACCGACCGTACCGCCGACTTCAACCAGGATGATCTCGGCGCCGGTCGTTTTGGCGACCATGCCGATGCGGCGTTTCAGCTCGTTGGTGATATGGGGCACGACCTGGATGGTGCCGCCCAGGTAGTCGCCATGGCGTTCTTTGGAGATGACCGCCGCATATACCTGGCCGGTAGTGGTGTTGCATTCGCGGTTGAGGTGGATATCAATGAAGCGCTCATAATGGCCCAGGTCCAGGTCGGTCTCGGCGCCGTCATCCAGGACGAAGACTTCGCCGTGCTGATAGGGGCTCATCGTACCCGGGTCCACGTTGATGTAGGGGTCAAGTTTCTGGACGGCGACCGAAAAGCCGCGCTCCTTGAGCAGCCGCCCGACAGCCGCGCTGGTGACGCCTTTGCCAACTGAGCTGACCACCCCGCCGGTGAAGAAGATATATTTGGTTTCCATGCAGTTCCCTTTCCTGGTGCGCTGCCGGGCAGCGATGTGTGAAAAAAAAAGAATAATAAAAGAAGCAGGGAGGGCCGTTTATCGGCGCCTCCCTGAAGCGATTTTGTTAGCGATATGCAAATGTGTGCTGCCTTATTCTAACCATACCGTTGCCTTTGTGTCGTGGAATAATGTTTTGAGTTTACCACAAATAACCGGTGCATCTGGGATGCGTTTCGCCCGGCTCCTATTTTTTTTTGCGATCATGGTTAATTCTGTTAATCTAAAACCACCGCCTTGCTGGTGCAAAGCGGTGGTTCTAATCTGGCGCAGAAATCGAGGCAAGCTTCTATCGCAAGGGCTTCAATCTTCTGAAGTTTCCTTGCTTTCCAGTGTTCTGGTCAAAATATCATCCTGAACTTGAGAAACGGTTTTTTGCTTCTTGCTTTTCTTGTCGGCTTTCTCCTCGGCAGATTCGCGTTCCTTGGCCTGATCCATGGCGCTGCGCAGGGCAAGCTCCATCGCGGTCGGCTGCGGTTCGTTGGAGTCGCTGATCGTGTAGACCTGGGCTTCGCCGCCGCGGCGCTTGTCGCCACGTTTCCCGCCGCTGCGCTTTTTTCCTTTGGTTTTGACGAAATCCCCATCGGCAATCTGTTCCGGTTCGGGTGCGGGCTGCGTGGCCTTCATGCTCAATTTGATCTGTTTTTTGCGGCGCTGAACGTCCAGCACCTGGGCTTCGACTTCGTCACCAACCTTGACCATATCGCCAGGGGTTTTGACGTAGCCGTGAGCCATTTCACTGATGTGAACCAGACCGGGGCGCTCGGCGCCGATTTCAACGAAGGCACCAAACTTTTCGAGGCGCACCACGGTGCCCTTGACGGTCATGCCTTTTTTGATCTCGCGCCATTCCAGAGCGAGAGGCTCATTCATGGTCAGTTCAATATGGTCTTCCTTGACGCGGCGCACCCATACGTTGACTTCCTGCCCAACGGCCAGAACGTCTTCTACGCGTTTGGATGCGCTATCATCGCTGCTTTCGCCAAGGTTTACCTGGGAAACGTGCAGCACGGCGGGCTGTTCGGTGCCAATGTCCACTACTGCACCGGCCAGGCTGGTCTTGATGACTTTACCGGTAAATTGCATTTTTGATTGGACTTCAGCGGCGGCGCCGCTTTCAGTCTGAATATTCGATTCCATACGCCACTCTCCATTTTGTGTATTTTCGCAAGGCTGAATTATACCGCCGCCGCATGGAACTGTCAATTACAGACTCACCCGTTTGAACACATTTTAAGGAAACTGGATGTATTTAAGAGGAAATGCTGATCTTTTGCGATGATAACTGGTTGCGCTGAGTATCGCAGGCCGGGAAATTTATCATTTATAATTTGTAAATCACAAATTTTGTATTTGGAGGAAATCATGTCATCACCACATAATTATGCCGAACGGGTATATGCCGGCGTTTTAGGGAAGGCGATCGGGGTATTTTTAGGCCATCCTTTTGAATTATGGACGTATCAGCAGGTGATGGAAGAATTGGGCGAAATCACCGGTTATGTCAGCCATCGATTCGATAGCCCGGTGGTGGTGACCGATGATGACCTGGCCGGCACGTTTACTTTTTTAAGGGCGCTGCCGGATTATGGGTGTTGTCTGGATTTGACCCCTGCACAAATCGGCCAGACCTGGCTCAACTATCTGGTGGAGGGGCGCACCCTCATCTGGTGGGGCGGACTGGGCAATTCCACCGAGCATACCGCCTATTTGAATCTCAAGCGTGGCATTCCTGCCCCGCGCAGCGGCTCCATTGCCCAGAACGGGCGTATTGTTGCCGAACAGCTGGGCTCGCAGATCTTCATCGATGGCTTTGCGATGGTGGCAGGTGGTGACCCTGCGCTGGCCGCTGATCTGGCGCGGCGCGCGGCCAGTGTGAGCCATGACGGCGAGGCCATCTATGCCGCACAGGTGATGGCGGCGATGGAAGCCCAGGCGTTTGTGGAACCTGACCTGACGCGCTGTGTGGATACTGCGCTGGACTTTATTCCCTGCGATTCAGATATCTACCGCTTGATCCAGAATCTGCGCGAATGGCACGCGGTCGAGCCGGACTGGCGGGTGACGCGCGAGAAACTGGAAGCGGGTTATGGTTATGACAGCTATCCCGGGGTGTGCCATGTGGTGCCCAATCATGGGTTGATCCACCTGAGCCTGTTGTATGGCGGTGATGATTTTCAGGAAGCGATGAAGATCGTCAATACCTCCGGCTGGGATACGGACTGTAACGCCGGCAATGTGGGCTGCTTTCTGGGGATCAAGAATGGGTTGGCGGCTTTTGACGGTCCGGTGGACTGGCGCGGCCCGATCGCTGACCGTTTCTACATGCCTTCTGCCGACGGTGGGCGGGCAATCACCGACGCGGTACGCGAGAGCATTGAGGTGATCAATCTGCGCCGCCGCCTGGATGGCGAGCCGCTGTTGCAACCCAAGCAGGGCGCGCGTTTTCATTTTGAATTCCCCGGCGCGGTGCAGGGCTTTGAGACAACGGATGAAACCCTGCACGTGGAGAATGTGTTCGGGAACAGCGGACTGGGGAAACGCAGCCTGGCCCTGCGCTATGACCTGCGGCAGCCCGGTGTGCCCCTGCGGGCCGCCACGCCAACCTTCATCCCGGAGGAGTTCAAGACAGCCACCCAGCTTACCAGCGAGGAGTTGACCGCCAGCCCGACCCTGTATCCTGGTCAACGCATCCGCGCCAGCCTGAAGGCGGACGCCGGTAATGTCGGCGCAGTGGGGGTCAGTCTGTTCATATCCTTCTACGGGAAGGATGATGTGGTACAGCAGGCGGTGGGCGAACTGCACTGGGTCTCGCCAGGTGTCACCGCCGAGGTGGCATGGACGGTGCCGGATCTGCACGGTCGTCCGGTGGTGGCGGTGGGGATGCAGGTGGAATGTGACCAGGTGCAGCAGGGATCGGTCTATCTGGACTGGCTGACCTGGGACGGTGCGCCGCGTGCCTGGCTGGGCGACCCGGGGGACGGGGGCAGCATGTGGCGGCGGGCCTGGGTGAATGCCTGCTCGGCCGCAGAGCGCGACCAGCATCCCGACCCCAAGCAGCGCCATGCCACCTTCCTGGTGCAAAACGAAGGGCGCGGACTGTACTTGCAGGGTACGCAGGAATGGACGAACTATGCGGTGCATGCCGGGATCAACGTGACCACGGCACGCGCGCACGGCGTTGCCGTCTGCGTGCAGGGCCTGCGGCGCTATTATGCTCTCTTGCGGGACAGGGAAGGGCAAGCGCGGCTGGTGAAGATGTTCGACGGACAGGAGACGGTGCTTGCACAAGGAGATTTTGCCTGGAAAACGGGAGCGAATGTGGCCTTCCGGCTGGAAACCTGCGGCGGGAAGCTGGAGGCGGCCCTGAATGGGCAGGTGTTGTTTGAGGTAGAGGATGGGGAGCGCCCCTTCACCCACGGTTCGGTGGCCTATGTGATCGAGGAGGGCTGCCTGCGCAGTCAGGCGATGCGCATCGAACCCATCGTGTGCGGGGAGTGACTTTTTACCCTCCCGCAAGTTGGGTTAGAAAACATCCTCCTCTGTCTGGTTTGTTTTCGCGCTGCGGCCTGCGCTCAACAAGCTTCCCTGTGGGAGGTTTCTTGCTGGCGGGGTGGGAACCTCCCGCAGGAAGCCAGGCTGTGCGCGGGCATAGGGGAGTGAAGCACGGCAAGCATGGGGGCGGTGAATTAAGTCCAACCTGCGGGAGGGGCATAAATGGAGTTTCAAACAAGATTTCTGGGTGCAGACCATTTGTCCTTACATCTTCCACTCCTCCGGCGCGCGGCTGACGAGGAAGACCAACCACAGCACGGCGGGGTAGATGTGCAGATAGAGGCGCTCGACGGAATGGGTGACATGCCATTCCAGCGGGTGGGGGGTGATCAGGTAGGTGACGAAGTAGCCTGCCAGCAAGAGGATGAAAGCCGTGACCCAGAAGCGCAGCACCTGGCGGTGGCTGTCTTCCAACGGGCGGCGGCCAGCCAGCAGCAGGTACGCCAGCGGCAGCAGCCACACGGTGAAGAAGGAATGACCGAAACTGCCCGCTTCGGCGGCCATTAACCTGAAGGTGAGTCGCCAGCGTTGGGGGTCAAACAACAGGGCGCTCAGTTCGGCGGGGCTGCGGCTGCCGATCAGGTCATTGGCGGGGGCAAAGGCCAGCTTTAAGATCAGCAGAGCGGCCAGCGGCAGGAGCAGGCCCAACCCGTAGGAAAGCAGTTCCTTTAACCCCTGGCGTTTGTCTTCCCGGCCGCGCAGGCTGAAAACGAGCAGCAGGAGGGAGATCAGTGCCAGGAAGAGCAGGCCTTCATTCTTGGTCCAGGCAGCCAGCCCGGCAGTGAGACCGGCCAGGGTGAGGAAACCGCGTTTTTCGTCCGGGTGCAGGAAATGCAGGCTGATCAGGATGCAGGTAGCGAGGACCATTGTTGCGAGGGGCACATCCGCCAATTGCCACACGCCGACCAGCATGAAGAGCGGGGTGCTGAGCAGGGCCAGCGCGGCCAGGGCTGCCTGTGACCAGCCGCGCAGTGCTTGCAGGGCAGACCATAATAACCCTGCACAGGCGAGGGTGAACAGGGCCGCCTGCACGGCCGGCACGTAGGGCGTTTCGCTCCCCACCTGGAACCAGCCCAGGGCCGTGTTCAGCGACAGGAGGATGGGGTAGTCGGGGTGGAATTCCCAGCTCAGCAGGGGGGAGAAAGCGGCCTGCCAGTTGGCGGGGTCGCGGAAGATGAAACGCGCCTTGAGGTTCCAGAAGGCGTAGGCGTCAAAGCTGCCGTTGGGGGCGTAGCGGGTGTAGATCAGGAAATATGCTCCGGCTGTGGCAGCAAGGAGGACGAGGAGGGCGGTCAATGCCCAGGATAGTTTGGTGGGTTTGGGGGGCACTGCGGCGTGGGTCCCCACGAGGACATGTGCAAGCTCAGCCCGCGCTGCGTCTGAAGCCGAGGCAGTGGGGTGTTGCGCGCTTGTACCCTTCGGCCCCAAAGGGGCAAGTGCAAAGCTCAGGGTACGGCTTGAATTGCGATGAATTTTCCAGCAGAAAACGCCTCCGGTAGCGATCAGAACCAGCTCGAGGATGAGGAAGCCCGGGCGGGCGGGACCGGCCAGCAGACACCAGAAAAAATAGAGCAGGGAGGATAGCCCCAGACCAACGGGGATGCTGACGGAGAGGATCAGCGGCCAGGCGCGGCGCCAGTTGGCGGGCCAGAAGTGCCACACAGTGATCAATCCCAGAGCCAGCGAAGGCAGGAAGACGAGCAGGCTTTTCAGGAGGGTCATCGGCCGCCGCCGGTATAGAGATAGATGCGCTGGCCGAGGTCTTCTTTCAGGGTCAGGCCGAGTTCAGCGGCGTCTTCCTCGTTGAGGGGGGCGGTAAGGTTGCCGATAACCAGGTCTTCATCCAGGCTGCGGGTGAGGATGTGCGGGGCGAGGGCGTACTGCGTCCAGATGAATTCAAGGGTTTCCTGGAAGGCGTCGAAGTCGGAGATGCCGGCCAGGTCACGGTCGGAGAAATAGCCCACCAGTCCGGAACCAGGCAGCACTTCGGGCAGGCGGCCGAGGCGCTCCGCCCACAGGGCGGGGTCGTCCTGGCCGGGCTGTTTGCTGGCGCGCAGGTCGAGCATTTCGGTGGTAAAGAGGCCAGCGGCGTACAGGCTGTGAGCGGCAATGAGCAGCACGCCGATGAGGGATAACCAACGGGGGCGGGTGGGGTTTTGAGAGGAGGGGGTGAAGGAAGACATTTCTTTGTTTTTAATCCGGGTTAATTGAATGGTATTTGAACAGTTGCAGTTTTGATCTGGTGGGATTTTAAGTTATTGAAAAATAGCAAGAATAACGGAATTACTACAGGAAAGATGATTCCTAATACTCTCGTAATTCGACTGGAAAGAAGAATGGCTGCCAGAATAACAAAGGGGATGATGATTGAGAATTTCATTAAAGTTTTGTTTTTCCTGATATTCAGCAATCCAAGCCAAAGAAATGAAAATGACAAAAATGTTTTTATCGTGATACTGAAAAGGCCAGAGAAATTAAATAACCTGGCTCCATAATTTTGCGGAAATTCCCCTTTTAGAAGGTTGTAGCCATAATTTACTTCAAGGGGATTTCCCCCCATAATGCTTCTTATGAGCATAAAGGTGATGACAGGAATGCTGCTGATAAGGGTGTTCAATAGAAGTGCTTTCTTATCTTTGAGTTGGAAGGTCATCACGAACCATAACAAACTGCTGATAGCCAGTACTTCTTTGGTTGCCACGCCTGAAATCGCAAATAACAAAAACAGAAAAACGTTTTTGTTGATAACCGCATAAAAAATCAGCATGCTGAAAAATAACGAGACAGGTTCCATACTTGGAAATGCAATCGTACTTGTGCTGGGAAACATGGTGATAAAGAGAATTCCTCCAAGCATAGCGATCTGTTTTGTGAAATCGAAATAGCGAATCAAGTAGATGGTAAATATCAGTGCCGTTAGCAATGTTAAGCTGATATTCATTAGAATAAAAGCCTTCACTGTGGACAAACCAGTTATTGTCTGAACCAGACGAACAATAAGAATGGGAAGGAATCTGTATTTATATGGTGCAATGGACAAATCAAATGATTCTGTTTGCAAAATGTAATAGGCTGCATCTGAATAAACAGAAGATGTTTTCCAGAAATTTTCTGATAGCAAGTCTATTTCTTGCTCGTGTAACATTCCGAAATCGGGATTTCGTTCCTGAAATTCAGGGGATATGCTTGCGGGAGGAGAAAAAAATATTCCATTGTGATGACAGCTTCCGGGCCATACGCATAGAATAACCCGGTTGAAAAGATCAGGGAGATATAAATTGCTATACAAAATATCCAATATTTAGCAGGAGATTCTTTGTGAAGCAAATTCTTGAAAATATTATTCTTCGATACCATAATTGACCTTATATATTTTTAATGGATGCAGTAGACCAGATATGTAGCGATTTCATGTTTTCAGTAAAGGCGCGCACAGGATCGTGTGCGTCTTTAGTACGGGCAGCCGTCGGGGTAGGGCGGGAACCAGCCCCACCAGGCATTTTCGGGATGCGATTCGGGCAGGTTCGGGCAGCGGCAGGTGACCGGGTCGGGCCATTCGCCGTAGAAGCACTTCCGGGGCACCCAGCCGCGGCGGAAGCTGACCGGGGAAGTCCACAGCACTTCACCGCTGGCGTTGACCACTTGCAGGTCGTAGGTGATTTGCCAGAAGGGCGGGTTGACGATATATTCGTGCGTCTCGGCACTGTAGGCCATGTTGGGGGCGGCTTCCAGGGTGGTCAGCGGGGAGGTTTGGAAGGCGAAACCATTATTGTCGAGAAACCGAAGTGCCGCTGCTTCGTTGACCGGGGCATTGAAGCTGAATGCGAAGGTGCAGCTTGATACCTGGGTGGTGATCTCAGGGACGCCTTCGACGATGGCATACGCTTTGGCGGTTTCAGGCATGCTGCCGTCGACGTTGATGCGCTCGACCAGGGAGCTGGTATTGCGCGGCAGGCACCAGGCATTGAAGCCGTCTGCCGCCAGGGTGAGTACCTCCGGGGTGGC
>Ga0334887_1004877_pt1 | contig 11646 bp, 7 predicted proteins | sample GraSluR1_MG_10_FD_207217 | JGI IMG/M metagenome (GOLD analysis project Ga0334887, IMG submission 207217) | Sludge microbial communities from methane-producing bioreactor in Wageningen University, Netherlands - Granular Sludge_18_07-R1 | ecosystem: Engineered > Bioreactor > Anaerobic >...
ATAATCCCCTTCTTCCATTCCCTGCAGCGAGATTTGATCCGCTTCGAGTCGCTCCATCCGCGACAAAAGCGCGTTCATCTCTTGATCGACTTCCTGAAGGATGCCTTGCAATTCTTGCGCCTTTTGATAATCGGTCGTTGCATACAACCGATCCGTAATCTCCTTTTGTCTTTGCTCGTATTCTGAAAATTTGGTTTCGATCCGCTCAACTTCTTGATGAATTGCTTTCAATCGATTCTTAAGATTCTTTTGCTGCTGGAATGTTACTTGATTTCTGCTCTTCTTTCTTGAACCTTCTTTGAAGCGGAAGCTATTGTTCATACGCTCGAGATACCGATCCAATGATGGGATTTCCTCTATTCCCTTCCGGTGAAGAAGGAATAGCCTGTTTGATACCTTTCGCAGCAATCTTCGATCATGGGTTACCATTAACAGGGCCCCTTGATACTCTTCAAGGACGGACTGAAGACGATCAATGGATGGAAGATCCAGATGGTTGGTCGGCTCATCTAAAACAAGAAAATTAAAGGACTTTAAAAAGAGGGTGGCTAAAGATAGTTTGAGCTTCTCGCCACCGCTGAGCACAGAAATGGGTTTAAACACATCTTCGCCTATGAATCCGAATCTCCCGGCATACTTTCTGATCTCGTAATCGGGCCAATCCCTACGAAGGGACCATATTTGTTCCAATACCTCTTTCGATTCATCCAACTCCTCCAAGTTTTGAGACAGATATCCCACCCGAGTTTTCGGGCCCAAAGCAATATGGCCGGTGTCCGGACGTTCTTGACCTGTTATGATCTTGAGTAGGGTTGTTTTTCCAATCCCGTTTTTCCCGAGCAATACTGCCTTTTCATCCCGATGCAAATCAAAACAAACATGCTCAAACACCTTATTGCTTCCATAGCGTTTTCCTAATCCTTCAGCGTGAATCAACAGATAATCGGATCGATCTACCGAAGGAATCTGCCCCAATCGGGAAGTCTCTTCATCCATAATTTGAATCTGGTCTGCTTCTTCGATCAAGCGATCGACCACTTTCTCTCTACTACGGGCTTGTTTAATGAATTTCTCATTTCTGTGGCCCCACGTTTTAAACTGTTCCACCAACCGTTGTTGTCGATCGATTTCTTTGCTCAAGTTTTTCTGACGGCGGGCTAAAGTCTCATTCATGCGCTCCCGTTGAAGAAGATAATCCTGGTAACTTGTATTAAAGACATACACTTGCCTTTGGTTGATTTCGTACACACGGTTTGCGACTCGATCCACAAGATCACGATCGTGGCTAACCATCAGAATTGAACCGTGATAATTGCTCAATATGCCTTCCAACCAAATGACCGAAGGAATATCGAGATGATTGGTCGGTTCATCAAGAATGAGGAAATCGTATTCTTTCAAGAACACCTTACCAAGAGAGATTCGAGTGAGCTCTCCACCACTGAAAGTCTTCAAAGATCGGGCCCAGTCGTCTTCATCAAAGCCGAGCCCTTTCAGGATGGAACGGATGCGTTTTTCATAGGAAAGCATTTCATGATCGATTTCTGAAGCGAGATCCCAGATCTTTGCTCCATCCTCCTGAGTGTCAACTGTTATCTGACGGTGAATATCCTCAAATTCCCGCTCGTATTCGGCCCAAAGGCTCCGATGGGGATCGTCCGTCCGAAATTGTCGTTGGTATCCGATCTGAAGTCGATTTCGGACAATCAGTTGCCCATTTACTGGCATCTGTTGCCCCAAAATCACTTTGAGCAATGTGGTTTTCCCGCTTCCGTTCGGACCAATGAGCGCGATCCTGTTCCCTTCATCAATTTGGAAACTGGCTCCTTGAATGAGTTCTTCGGCCCCAAATCCGATATCCAAATCAATTGCCTTTAAAATCATGTTCTTTGTTTCCTCCAAAAGTATACAAAAAGGCTCACTAAGATCACCATAGTAGCTACGTAATAGATGAAAATGGATTGATATCCTGTCTGAACGCCGGCTGTGCCGCTAATCAGACCAATGGCCAAAGCGCTCAAAGAGCTTCCAACTGATCCGATTGCAGAAAAAACAGCTAACGCATAACCGATTCCTTTCCGAATCCGCTGAACGATCAGCGATTGCATAGTTGGATACATTGTCGCGTGGATTAATCCAGACAAAACGACAAATCCAGCCAATCCACCCCAACCACCAACAGGATTGAGTGTGAAAAAGACGACCGGAATACCGATGATCGAGATCATGGCCAACCATTTGCTTGGGCCCAATCGATCAACCAGCGACGAAAAAACGACTCTTCCTACAAATAATCCAACCCAGAAAAGAGAAGGAAGCAGACTGCTTCGCTCTGGACTTTCTCCCAAGAAATCGCTGGAATAAATTGCTGTCCACGAACTCGTGCCAATTTCGGAGGACACGTACATTGCGATTCCAACTGTAATCATCCAAAAAGTCAAGCTTCGAGCAAATCCAAATCTTCGTTCTTGCGCTGGGATGACCGACGCGGGTTTCGGGAGGATTTGGAATCCCTTGAGACTGAAGAGAACCAGGATGCATCCAACGGCAAAAGAAACAAACAACCCAAAAAACACCCTCCAGGAAAGACCCATCCCGAGGAACCCCGCAATCAACAAAGGACCGATTATCGCGCCTAAAGCAAAGAAAGAATGGATAAGGTTAAGGAGTTTCCCTAACCCAACAGGGTTCTTATGATTGGTTTTGGAAGTTCGAACCGCTTCAGCCCTTCTTTGATACTCTCCTGCCATAATCGGAATACCCGCTTCAAGCATACTCGCGCCTAGCATCATAATCAGATGGGCGATAGCAACGGTTATCGCGGAAGCGGAAACAGTGAGAGCGATAGCCCCGGAAGACAAAATGGCCAATCCAAGAACCAATGGCCAAAACACACCAAAAAAATCGATAAGAAGACTCATCACAGCCGCTCCTGCAATGAATCCCCAGCTGCCCATGGAAAAGATCAACCCTGTCATCTCATAGCCTAAGTCAAGTTCGACACGGATCGATGGCATGGCCGCTGAGAAACCGACCATGAAAGAACCGAAAACGAAATAGGCCGTATAGGCAAAGAGTCGAAATCGCTTTATTTCATTCATACATAGCGGTTCCAATATTTACGAAAGACCGTGATCACTGTATCGATATCTTGAGAACGGATACCGTTGTGTGTAACAAACCGATATTCTGTTTCTGTTCCAATTAGCATGGGTCCATTGATTTTGATTCCATGCTCAAAAAGATACTGAACAAAAGCATTAGGACTAAACCCTGGGATATTGATCCGACAAAAAACCATGTTGATATCCAGACGTCCATTTTGAACATGGACTCCGTTCAATTGATTCAATTCATGCGCAAGGTCAAAGGCGTTCTGATGATCTTCTTTCAAACGATCGATCATCTTTTTAAGGCCGATAAGTCCAGCCGCTGCAAGCACTCCAACCTGGCGAAGAGCTCCCCCCATCATTTTTCTGTTTCTTCGGGCCCGCTGAATAAACTGTTCGCTTCCCACAATCATAGACCCAATTGGTGCACAAAGACCTTTGGATAAGCAAAACATCGTTGTATCACTAAATCGAGAAATCTCTGATGCGGAAATTCCCATGGCAACAGCGGCGTTGAAGATCCGTGCCCCATCGAGATGAACGGGAATTCTGTGCTTTTGAGCGATGTTCCAAATCTCCTCCATATGATCCAAAGGTACAACTGCTCCACTAGAATGCGCATTCTCCATGCAGATCAATCCGGTGGGCGGATTGTGAATGTCATCATCACGAATGCATTGTTGAAGGCGTTTTGGATTGATTGTTCCTCGATCATCGGGAATAGTGCGGGTTTGAACCCCTGAAATCACTGCTACCGCGCCCGTTTCGTGGAAAAAGAGATGGTTGGATTCTGGAATTAGGATTTCTTGCCCTCTTTGAGTATGAGTACAAACACAGAGTTGGTTTCCAAAAACCCCAGAAGGGACGAACAAACCCGCTTCTTTCGCCAAAATCCGAGCCGACAAGTTTTCCAATTCTTTTACTGTAGGGTCATCTTCATAAACATCATCACCCACCCGAGCAGAAGCCATTGCATGTCGCATCTCATCTGTAGGTTCAGTAACTGTATCGCTTCGCAAGTCGATCCACTCGCGTCCATCATTCATTATGGGTCCTTCCTTTCAAAGAAAAATCGTTCGATTGCGCTTGCCACACCCGTATCCTCGTTACTAGGCGCAATCCATCTGCATAAAGCCTGCACTTCCCCTGGCGCATTCGCTACAGCGATAGGCATTCCGACTCGTTTCATCAATTCAACATCATTCAAGTTATCTCCGATGAAAACTGTTTCTTCTGGCGTAACATGGTAATACTTCAACAGCTCATCCAATGCGTGTCCTTTGGATATGTTCGGACCAAATATTTCCAAAAAACCAATTCCATCAAGGATTGTGGAGATGATCGGGCTGATTTGCCCGGAAAACTGCTTTTCCAAATCGAAAGCAAACTGATTGAGCAATTGGATTTCTCCGATGACACAGACCTGAGGAATCCCGTCTTTCTCCATCTGGATTGAAGGATGCCCATCCAAAACGGAGTGATATAAGTCATCAACTTGAAGAATTCGAGGTTGGTTGGCAGCCAAATAGGATTGAAAGGGAAAGGAGTCGCTCGAATAACCAGGAAAGGGATTCTTTGGATCTACTTCGACCAGCATATCAGGAATCTTAAGAAAAGAGACATACGCAATCAAAAGAAAACTCTGTTTTCGCCCCCTCATGATAATCTCTGCAGCCATTTTCCGGTGCATACCTTGCTGAAATATGATTTCTTTGCTTGAGGGGTTCATGATCATCGCCCCATTTTGAAAGACAACAGGGATTTGGATCCCAAGTTCGCGGACGATATCCACGCCTGAATGATAGCTTCGACCCGTGAAAACCGTACAATGGATCTTATGATCAACCAGTTTTTGAATCGCCTGCCGGTTTCTGACCGGTATATTCTTTTGATCGTCAAGTAACGTTCCGTCAAGATCGGTAATAAAGAGCTTGTAGTTTTTCTCACTGTGAACAGTCATCTCACGAACCTTCTTTTTTCTCCATAATCGCCTGAAGCAAATCCTCTGGACGGACCGGCACTCTCCGAAGACGGACGCCAGTCGCATGATCAATCGCATTCAATACGGCTATGGTGGGTGTGTCTATCCCTATTTCCGAAACGCTTTTTGCACCAAAGGGGCCAGAAGGTTCATAACTGTCAACGATCTTGGCTGTAATCTTCCCATAACTGGTACGATCGGGTATCTTATAGCGGAACAGCGAAGCGTTGATTGGTTTGCCTTTTTGATCAAACCTCATTTCCTCATGAAAAGCCGTTCCAATTCCTTGCATCGTCGCTCCATAGATTTGCCCCAAAGCCAATTGAGGATTGATCGGGGTCCCACAATCCACAACACTCACCGTTTCAATGGGATGCACAATCCCGGTTTTTAGATCTACCTCAACTTCCATAAAAGAAGCCATAAACGGAATGGGTGACTCTTGTCCGACATAGGATTCTGTTGCTGCGATTTGCCGTTGATGGGCTGTATAAAATAACTGGGTGCAAAGATCTCCATAATGAATTGCCTTCCCGCTTTTAGAAGAACGCACGTGTCCTGAATGAACCTCCAATTGATCAAGAGGTTCACCCATAATTTTCGATGCGGATTGAAGGATTTGCTCTTTTACCTTTTTTGCCGCCTTCAATACAGCATTTCCTGAAACATAGGTCGTACTCGATGCATATGCCCCTGTATCAAAGGGAGTATAATCTGTATCAGAAGAATGGACGATTATTGATGTCAATGGAACACTTAAAACCTCTGCAGCAATCTGAGAAAGAATCGTATCACTACCAGTTCCCAAATCAGTAGCCCCAATGTGCAGATTGAAACTCCCATCATCATTCATTTTCAAAGAAGCAGCACCCATATCGATTTTGGCTATTCCACTTCCTTGCATTGCAAGGGCACAACCAATCCCTCGTACGATAGACCCTTCCTTTTTTGGATACAAAAGGCGCTTTCGATCCCAGTCAAAAATCCTTCTTCCTTCTTCGATGCACAGGTCAAGTTTGCAGCTGGCAGCTACCTGCTCCACCCCTTCTCGCCCTTCACCCATGATTTTGAATATCGGAGATCCCTCGCCCTCTTGAATAGCATTCATCGCTTTCAAATCCAATGGATCCATATTCAATTCCAATGCAAGTTCATCCAACACTCCGTCAATCCCCATAATCCCTTGGGGCGCGCCATACCCTCGATAAGCTCCTGCGCACGGAAGATTGGTATAAACGGCATCCCCTACAAAACGGACAGCATCGACTTTGTTATACAAAGGAAGGGTTTTCGATCCGCAAACCATGATCACTGTAAGAGCATGGTCTCCGTAAGCGCCTGTATTGGATAACGCATGCAAATCAAGGGAGCGAATTCTGCCGTCTCGATTTGCCCCGACGCGAACCTTCAGGCGCATATCATGCCGGGTGTACGTATTAAGAAAGCTTTCTTCACGACTTAAAACCAGATAAGCGGGTCTTGATGTTCGCAAGGTCACTGCTCCGACATACCCTTCGATAATTACCCCTTGTTTGGCTCCAAAACCCCCACCAATTCTCGGTTTAACTACTCTGATCCGAGAAAGGGGAAGAGAAAGGATTCGGGACAAAATTCTTCGTGCATGAAAAGGAACCTGAGTAGAAGAAACAACCACCAGACGATTCTTTTCATCGAAATAGCTGAATGCGGCATGGGGTTCCATGGGAACCTGTTGAGATTTCGGATAATAGTAGGTTCGTTCCATTTTTACTTCACTTTGCTCAAAGATGAGATCCACATCCCCCAACATCATTTCGTAATGCGCAGCTAGATTCTGTTGGGGATCATACGCGCCGGAAAGATCTGTTTCATCATGAATAACCGGCGCATCCGAATCCATGGCCTTCTCAAAATCCAACACAGGAGGGAGCTCCTCATATCCCACTTGGATCGCCTGAATTGCTCGTTCCGCTGTTTTTTCATCGACTGCGGCGACAATCGCCACCACATCTCCAACAAAGCGGACCTTTGAATCCAGAAGAACCGTGTCATAGGGCGAAGGTTCCGGATGCCCTTGGCCTGCTCGCGTGTATGGAATACGGGGAAGGTCCTTATGCGTGAGGACGCAAGAAACTCCTTCAATCTCTAATGCTTTGGAGAGATCAAAAGAGAGGATACGCGCATGAGCATAAGGGCTGTGTAAAAGCCGAACGCAAAGGGCGTCTTTCGGGATCAGATCTCCGGTGAAAACGGGGTTCCCCCGAAGCAATCCGTGGTAATCGACTTTTTGTTCATTCTTTTGCACGGTAGAAAAAATCTTGTTCATCCGAGCTCCCCCCTTTTCTTCTTCTGGAATAGGTTCTGAACAGCCTGGATTTGTTGCTCATAACCAGTGCACCGGCATAAGTTTCCCGACAGATGGAACCGGATTTCTTCGGCGTTTAACTCTTCATACCTAGATAGCAATTCATGTGTCGACATAATCAGTCCAGGCGCGCAATATCCACATTGAAAGGCATTTTCATCCGCAAAAGCTTTCTGCTCGGGACTGTACAAACGTTCCTGTTGTGACTCATCGGGTTTAGGGGATAAACCTTCGATGGTCGTAACCGTACACCCTTGTACGGATGGCGCCAGTAATAAACAAGAAAGTACAGCTTTTCCATTGACAAGCACCGTACAGCTCCCGCAGTCAGCCGTATCGCAGCCCTTTTTTGCTCCATGGTACCCTTTGGTTCGAAGGACGTTCAAAAGGCTCTGATTCGGTTCAACCTCCATCTCCACTGGTAGATGGTTCAACGTAAAGCTGATTTTCATGGGTACCACTCCTTTCAAGGATAGACCATCATCTGAAACACTCGATCAGCGATAATCAAAGAAATATAGATCCCAATCGCCAAAAAAGGACCAAAAGGGATCGCATCTTTCATTTTCTTTTTTTGGAGCGCAGCAAAAACCAATCCTGCTATACTGGCCACCAGGATTGTCATGGTGATGCCCACCATCCCTAAGCCCAAAGAAGCCGCCGCAATTAGGAGAACGTCACCCATTCCAAACCGTCCTCGATAAAACCAATAAACCAACAAAAACAAACCGAAGACCACAGTAGCAACGATGGCATTATATACCAACGCATTTCGGCTCAACGCGACGATGAAAGAGCCAACGCCTACAAAAATCCAATTCCAATCCGATATGGTCGATGTTTGCAGATCAATAAAGAAAACAACAAGGAGCGATACGGTGATCAAAGAAACACCCACCCATTCCCAACCAAACTGAAAAACGCAAAAATTGAGCCAAATCAATGCGGGTGTCAAAATTTCAATGAAAAGATAACGAGGGGAAATCCGGTCGTGGCATGTGCGACAACGACCCTTCAACAGGAGAAAGCTGATGATCGGTATATTTTCATACCATACCAACGTGCGATTGCACGAGGGGCAAAAAGACCTGGATGGCTTAAGGACACTCATTCCTTCATGATCATATCGGAAAATAATCACGTTCAAAAAACTGCCGATTATGGCCCCCACGATCCATATCCATACCGTATTTAGCCAAAAAGAGAACTCCACAATATTCCCCTTCTTTCTTAAAGATGCGGTTGAATCATCTTCTTGGTTCTGTTTCCTTCTGAATCGATTGCCTCAACTTCAATAGGGAAAAGCTCCTCGCCTTGAATCAATAGATCCATTTCAAAAAACAAGCTTTCCCGAACCGGATACCCCAAGACCTCAAATGAAACAGGGGCAACTCGCGAGACTCGAACCCCAGACACCCATATTTCCTTGATCTTCAAATCATCATAAGCAATTCCTCGGACCCGAATCCGATCATCGACGATAGTAGCTCTCAATTCAGCAATTCCAGGAGGATGCATATCTGGCGGATCCATTCCCAATCGATCTTTTTCAACATACCCTCCCTTGTGTTTGTCGGCAGGGGCAATCCGATATGTTCGATTGGTTTGGCCATTTACAAGAACTTCCGACCCCTTGAACAATATGCCGATTACTGTTCCCGATTCATCAGTGATCGCTGTTGTTTCTTGTTGAACATACATTCTTCGCAACCCTTGAATCGTAATCCACACTTCTGCGGTATTTTGAAAAGGATCGACTACTTCAATCCGAAACCGATTGCTTCCGGGGTGGATTTGTAAAGAAATCGGAATGACTGCCTCTTGTTTTTGAACGGGATATATTTGGTTTTGAGCGCGTACATAGTCCACTAGGTAATTGTCCGAAACCCGTAAAGAAAGGGTGTATGATTCCGAATAAACCTCGGATGGAATTACGGGCAAAAGATACTGAGGGGCTTCTCTCTCCCACCGGATGATTTGAATCGAAGATTTCGAGCTTTTCTGCTCCACATTGGTCGCTTGAATCGTGATCGGTGTAGTTCCAAAAGGCAAATTCAGGTTGTAAATAAACTCCATTTTTTTCGCTGGGTTTTCGATCACAGAATGGTGAATGGTGGAAAGAGCAAGTTCTTTCACACCCAGTACGTCTTCCACTTGAACTCGAATATCCACCTTTTCTTCTTCTGTTTTCCATTGCGGTCCAATTTCTAACCCATCTACGGATACTGAAATCCTTGGGGCCAACGGGCTTAGCCCAAGGATGGTCTTCGGCACGAGGTATTCTCGATCCCCCATTTCTACTAGAAAAGAATCGCTCTCAATCGCTTTTAATGTTACGATGGAATTCTCTTTCAGCTCTTCATAATCTTCTTTGACAAAAAATCGAAACCCAGAAAGATCAACAGAAAAGGTTTCTCGGGTAATATTTCCAAAAAAATCGTCTGCAATGATCGTTACTATGGATTCTTGCCGTTCAAAAATATCGAAATCGATATTCCATTCAGCTCTCGGCCTCTGAATTACTGCGATCTGATCTCCTTCACTGACTGTCTCCACCAAGGTTTCATCCTCAATCCGAAATCGGAGTACAGAGTCTGAAGGTGTCACCATCAGATTGACCGGGATGATTGTTGGACCGTCTACATCTCCAATAGGCAACCGATTTACTCGATCCAGAAATCCAAAGTATTGATCTACCGGGTATTCATGGCGGTTCTCCCTGACAAAAAAATCTCCCCGGACCAAGGCATTCACGGAGGAGAGATATTGACCCGTTGGCATATAGCTTATCCACTCTCCATTTCTCGCGAGCAGAAAAGTAGCAATCAGGTTTAGGTTTTCCGATGACCACATCCGGACAGATCCATCATTCGAGCTTGTGTATAGATACTTCGTGTACGGGGAAAATATGGCATTGCGAATTAACCCATTGTGGGCTTCTTCAATGCTACGTATCTCTCTTGCAGTCTCCATATTCCATATAGAAAGCCTTCCACTGGCTTCTCCCACTACAATCCTTCGATTCTCAAACCAACCCCCGCTCCATACTTCACTTTGAAACGGCCCCAATTCTCGAAGTAAATACCCTTGGGGTATGGACCATACATATACGGTCTGATCAGCGGAGGCAGACACCAAAAACCTTCCATCACCAGTGAAAGATAGGCTTGTAACCCAATCCTTGTGCCCACTGAGTTCTTGAATCATCTCTCCAGAAGGGACATCCCAAAGAAGGATGGAATGATCTGACGATCCGGTTGCAAGAAAAGAGCCGTCGGGAGAAAAAATGCCTGAATTGATCAACCTCCTATGCCTTGTAAAGACAGCTTCAAGAAATTTCGTGTCAACATTCCACATCCGGAGTCTTCCATCGGCATTCCCTGTGAAGAGATATTGATCGTCTTGAGAAAAGAGAAGAGCCCAAGGGGGATTGTCTTCTTTGATCAAGGTACCGTATTGTTGAAAAGAATCCAAATCCCAAATCACAAGGGTTCCGTTTTCGTGGGCAGAGGCAAGGTACTTCCTGTGATGAGTAATCGTCAAGGATACGATGGAGCTCCCTTCTTCCCGATTGAAGACCAAGCGTTCTAGTTGGCCGGAAGCAACATTCCATACCCCAATCCTCCCGTTGGAATAACCCACATACAATAGATTTCGCTCTTCGTGTAACGCGATAGCATTCGGAATAATCCGGCTGCCCTCCAATACCATTATCTGAGGGACTGCAATTCCCAAGAAACCAATGAATACCATAATGAACCCAATTGCTAAATCTTTCTTACGCAAAGCAACCCGCCTCATTCAAGGCAGATGATACTGCAAAGATCCCGTATGGAAGCAAACCATCCCCTCCTTATGAACCAGGAAAGCGTCTGAAAGTAGATCGGTTAATGAGGTGGGGTGTGACAAACGTCCATATGGATGGATATACCTGCCTTGGCTCGTATCATCCACGTAGTTTTTCAAACTCCCGCTGGAATCCCGTTCCATATCTGATTGACGGATCGAGTATCGCTCAATACTTCGGACGCGATTTTCCTCGCCGATAGTGAAATGATATACGGTATACTTGAACTCCTGGTCCAAACGGGTCCAAAATGAAATGAGATGACGAGTTCCATCACGGGAACTCGCTCGAACCAGAGGGGAGACTCTCCGAAAAAAAAGATCCCCTTCCCAAAGCATTTGAATCTGGCTGGACGCAGCAGATG
>Ga0334887_1004878_pt1 | contig 11643 bp, 23 predicted proteins | sample GraSluR1_MG_10_FD_207217 | JGI IMG/M metagenome (GOLD analysis project Ga0334887, IMG submission 207217) | Sludge microbial communities from methane-producing bioreactor in Wageningen University, Netherlands - Granular Sludge_18_07-R1 | ecosystem: Engineered > Bioreactor > Anaerobic >...
CTCCATTCTTCTGGAGTCATCGGGCGCAGGGCGGCTTGAATGTCCGGATCGGTTTTAAGTTCCCGTCTCATCGTTGCTCCCTCGCAACAACATTTTCCCGATGTCTTTCCAAGACACCTGAGATATCGTCCATTTACCAGATTTATCCAACATGAACCTCAGGATTTCAGCATCGTCGGAGCTGGATAATTTCAGTTCATCTACGGCTTCGCGAACCGTACCAAAGATGTCCAGATCATTGCCGCTACTCAATACATAGAATTCGTTGCTATCGAGTTTCAATCAGATTCACCGCCTAAGTTCATCAAAATCTCATCCATCGCGTCATCCTGGCGCTTGATCTTGCGCTGCCTCTGGTAGTCCAACAGTGCCTCTTTGGCCTCGTCGGATACCGTGACGTTTATCCTCTGCATAGTAAGTAGTAGTTATCTTTATAACATAAATAGTTTACGACACAAAAATGAGGCGTTGCCTGGAGAGACATTTTATCTCCTCATCTCAAACTTAATCGAGTTCATCTCTCTAAACTCCGCCTGGTACATCCTCAGGATTCCCACCGCCTCGTCGCGTGTCACTGGCTGGCGGCTGGTATGGTGAGTACAGGATACCGTGATCAGCATATCGGGCCGCAACCCGTATCGATAGATCCGACGGGTATGGACGTGGCAATCAAACTTCTCCATCACTTCAGCTTTCATCCTCTTCTGGCGTTCCATGTAGTCGCATTTTCCAGGAGGGTAACGAGGTTTTGGATAGTGGCGATCACGCCCGGACTTCTGGCGGCTTTTGCGGCTCATCTTCATCTCCTCCCATTTTATGAGATCTAGGAATATCAAAACTGTGAACATGAAGCCCTGGATGAGGACCATCCGATCCCTGTTGACGGTGACACCCGCCCATACCATGGCACAGCTTCTTAGCCAGATTCGCGGCGATCTCCTCGTCGGTCATGGGCTCGAAGTATTGGTCGTAATCTCCCTGAAGCTCTTCTGGAACTGGAACCGCCTTCGCTGGAACGCATACCGAACATGCCCCGTCGAAGCATGGCATCAGGTCGTCAAGCCCACAACCACATTCACCAGGGCAACATAGCCCGTCTGCCCCCATCTCTTTGAGGGCCGCGATCACAATCTCTTTAACTGTCATCATTTCAGATACCAACGTTCGTGGCATTTTCGATTGCCATTTTTAAGTCAGTTCCGATGACTGTAACCGTTTTTTCACCTATCACTATATCAACTCGGTCTCTGTGACACCAATGAGATCGAATTTCAATAGTTTCCGACTTCAATCCTGTAGTTGCATCTTTTCCATCGATCTCATATACTTTTACCAAATTCACAGATGTTATTTTGCTCATCTCGGCCACCTCAACGCATCATAGACTTTTTTCGCCTTCTTTTCACCGAACCGACGTGGCCCTTTCGCACTGTCGGTCGTCACTTCAGATAGTAGGGGCGCGTCTATCCGGTGAGGTCTCAGCTCCAGCCGGTAATAATCCAGGATGGGGGCGCTCGTCTTTGGCCCGACACCCGGTAGCATGGACACTAGAGCCTGCTGGAGGATCTCGGGTCTAGGTAGATGTGTGCAGATATCGCCGCCTAGTAGCGTATTCTTCGTGTACGATAGTATCCAGCGCATCGAGGATTCGTAGTTGCGGCTCAGGAAGTGGACCCTCACGCCGTCACCATGAAGGTCTGCACAGAGGCCCCGGAGCCGGTTCCGTTCCATCTCGATGATCTCTTCGGTTCGGCCCTCGCCTTCTGGAACCTCATCTCTCACTTCATCCAGCGAGCCGAATATCGCCAAATTGAGATGGCAATGTTCCGCTATCGCCGGGATCATCTGTTCCGCCAGGTGGTGGTTATCCATCGAGGCGTACAGGTCTTCGATGGTCTTCCACTCCCAGAGATCGACGACGTTCCCGTATGCAGCGGCAAAATCCAGAGGCAGGTTCGCGGCTTTCACCGGCTCATAGATATCGGGATACTGGGAGGCGACGTACTGGAGGGCTTCTGGTCTGACCGATGAGAACTCGTTACCATCGACGAAGAGTTTTATTTTTCCCGTATTATTCCCTCCTAAAAATTGATTGCGAGGAGATCAAGCTTTGTTATACATCGCTTGTTTGGCCTCTTCGCGCTCCCACTTGATTTTAGTGAGCATCACGCCAGTTATCGTGTGAATCTCACTTATCTCCTTTTCAAACTTATCGAGATCCCTATCGTCTACCGCTTTTTTTGCGTTATTGCGGAGGTTATGAAGATCGCTTAGGGTGTTTCTTTTCTCTCCAATATTTTTCATGACTCTTCCTCCAGCCACTTCAGCAACATCTCGCCTGTCTCGATGGTCGGCTTGAACTTCAGCCCGTCGAATAGGTTGGTCCTGTCTTTGGTGGCTATCGCTACGTGCTGTTGCGACAACTCAAAGACGACTCCAAACTCATAGTCGGTCCCTGCCCTCTGGATGGGGGCGAGCCCTACCTTGTGAGGGGTGTTCTTTTCTCCGAGGACGTACTCGGTCTTCGTCCTCATCGTGGCGATGACATGGATCTTGGAGTGCAGGATCTTGTCTATCAGGGCTTTGTGCTGAGGAGTCACATCCCGCCACGCGAAATAAGAGTTCTGGCTTTTGGAGGCCATTGTAGCCAGGTCGTGCATCTCCAGGACTCCGCCCTCGCCTTCCCAGGCATGGCTCAGGGAGTCGATGATTAGCACATCCAAGCCTGCTTCCTCCGCCAGCTTGATAGCCTCGATGTATCTGGATGGAGTGTAGGGAGCTTCCAGGGGGAGGACGTTGTAAGATCCGATTTTGGTGTCGCCCATCATAGAGCCGACGTAAAGCTCTCCACTCCCGGCCTCAGTGTCAACCATCCCGATCTTTTCCCATGAATCGGTGAGCCCTCTGGCTATGAGGAGGGCCGACGCAGTCTTTCCAGATCCAGCCGGACCTGTCAGGGCAAGCCTCAACTTTGCTTTGGATCTCTTCGCTGGCCTGAATCCCTTCATAGGCGATGATTGGGTGGAAGGCGATGATCTAGTGGCAGGTTTGGGTGGTGTATATGGTTCATCTTCGATCTCTTCGGATGGTGGCGGCGCGTCCATCCTCTTGCGGAGCGTCGCGATCCAGGGGCGATCAAGCTTCGTCATGATCTCGCCGGTCTGGAGATCGACATAAACGTGGCCTTTTCCAGTCTCCAGGATGCTAATGCAGTCTGGCGACCCATCCTCTTTCGTCGATCCTGTCCATTTATCGGGCATGATCTTATCAGGCTTCAGGATCTCGTCGCCGAACTCTGCGTTAGCCTCCTCGATGAAGGCTTTGATTTTTTCTTCTATCTCACTCATTTTCGATCACCTTCTCGTAACATGATTCACAGTACAACATCCCATAATAGGAGGCCATATCCTCCAACGGAAACTCGCCGCCGCATTTGGCGCAAGTGTAGATATTAGCCATCGAGCGCCTTCCTCAAATCGGTAGCTATCTGGGCTTGCGGCCCGCCTCACAGACCGTTCGGCGGCTTTTTCGCGCCTAGAACGCCTCCTGGACATCTTTCCAGCACCCATTCATCTCACTCTCCGTAGCGTCCCGCCTGGTTTGTCCGGATATGGGATATGCTCGGGGCATCCAGCGTTTAGCCGGTCCACGACCCCGACGAATTCGCCACGGGCAACCCTCGCCCGGACCTCATCACGCTCTTTTGGGGTCATCCGCTTTCCTCCGATAGGTCCGTATTGACCGTTACTCGCACCATCTGGCTCGTCTTGGTTTCGAGCCGCTCCTTTACGTCGGATGGGATAATGACCCTCTGGCTTTTGAGGCCGGGGCCATATCCTGTGATCTTAGCCAAGAAGGTCTCTTTGGGCATAGATCTATCTTAGCTTTTCGTCTATTTATACTTTATGGTTCCTTTCATCAAAGGATGCGCAAAGGATAAGCCTTATATACCTTAAGCTCCTGTAATGATCTGAGGTGGATTAAGATGGTGACAGAAAACGAGCTGAGAGAGAAGTACCAGAATGAGCACATCGGGAACCCCTATATCGACGAGGAGCTTAGTTTCCCCACCTGGAAGAGACTCTACATCAGGCTGGATAGAATTGAGGCAACGCTTCGAGCGAGTCCCCGTCATCCGAGATATGACGAGTTGGACCGCGAATCGAGCCGACTTTGCGGCCTGTTGGGGTATTGAGATGGAAGTAAAAGGAGACACCATTATTTTTAAGAGTCTTCCGCTTTTGTGGCTGACGGAAAAGGATGGGTCGAAAAGCAACACGCTCCGAGAGATCAGTGATCCAAAAGAGCGGGAAGCTTACATCGCCTGGAAGTGTCGTGATGGATCGATCTTTGTCACCATCATAAATACGGAAACAGGCGAGGCATTCACGCGAAAAGTTTCATCGATAGTAGACAAGACCGTCTATAAGCCGATGAAAAATCAAGTCTTGATATCCTGGAGGCATCCAGAATGACCATACCGAAAGAGGGCGATCTTAGGGTCTGGCATATCCCCCAGGTTCCCATGAAACCGTTTTTCGTGGCGGTTTCCAGTATTGACGAGGGAAAGCGAATCTGCGAAGTTCTGGCGGATTACGATTTATTCCAGTATCAGAATAAAATCAAACCTGACTATGCAAACGCCCAAGGGATCTCAGTATATCGCGAAGATCTCGACTGCGAGTTGGGTGAGCCAGGATGGATCGACGTAGAGGAGGATGAAGAGGATGAATGAAAAGCCAAAAATCGAGTTCCGTTACGTGTTGGAGTTCGAGTCTTACTCGCCGGAACCGGAATGTTACGAGATGGAGAAGCCATTGGAGGAGATGACGAACGATGAGCTGGCAACTATGGCTTCGATGGATGCTGAAGACGCCATTGACAAGATAGAATTTTTCGATCCAAAGAACATTTACGTCGAAGTGATCATCGACGGAACCGTGTTTAGGCGGGTGAAATCATGAAAGTCATTCTATACAAAACACCGGATTGCCCCAGGTGCCGTCTCGTCACGGCTCACTTGGAACGGCTACGGATCGACTTCGAGACCCGCGATATGTCAGATCCGGCCATCCTCACTGACCTCCGATGCGAGGGTGTCTTCACGTTGGCGGCCCCGGTCCTCCAGGTTGAGGGTCACTATTTCACCGAGGATCAGCTTTTCCAGGACGGGGGGATGCAGACAGCGTTTATCGAAGAGGCCGTAAAACACTAAGAGAAGATGGCCCGCCCGGCGGTGACAGGAGGAAAGCTCGTGAGGAAGAGGGAGTCGAGACCTCACGTTTCCGGGCGGGTAGAGTTGTCGGATCTGACGATTGGTCTGAAGGGTCGATGCCACGGCTTGTAGGTGCCGGATGGATGAGACAGAGTAGTATCTTAGCGTGATGATATTTATACCTTTTGAGGAGGCCGAAAATTGAAACGAAAAACACTGGATGAGATTGACGAGGAGTTGGCGGAGATCGCCGCCAGATTGGATGAGCCGGATACCGGAATCCAGTGGGGTTGGAAGAAATGAAAACCATTATGCAGGATTTAGCCGAAAATATGGAGAACGGAGAAATTCAGTGCCTAACCGTTGCACTAATGATGGCGGCCCGCAATGGCTCCAGAGCTGGAAAACGGCTACGAGATCAGCTCACAGATGAGGCCCGTAAATGAACTTCGAGCCAACACCGTTCATCATGGGCCGGACCATAGCCGAGATCTGGCCGCGAGCCCTCTCTTGCATCGTCGCGACGGCTCACTGGAGGCAGCTTTGCGGCGAGCCTCATATCGTCACAGATCAGAGAGGAGATGAGACTTACGAGGTCGAAGGGCTCCAGGTCGTCATCACCGACCCGCCGAAGGGGATGATTCCGAAGTTGCCGAAAGCTCCAGGGGTTACGGCGTGGGGCAGGAAGTCGGAACTTGATGAGTATTTCGAGACCGAGATCCTGGGATCGAGACCTAAGCCCAAAGGCTTCTCCTACGTCTACGCCGACTGGATCAGGCCAATGATAGGCGGGATTATCACTGCCCTCCAGGCAGACCCGGAAACCCGGCGGGCCATCATCCAGATAGGCGGCGAGTACGATCACCTAAAAGACGATCCGCCATGCCTCCGTTCGGTCCAGTTCCTCATCCGGGCCGGTAAGCTCGATATGATCACCACTTGGCGCAGCCGGGACTATGCCGGGGCCGCAGCCACCAACATGTACGGCACGGTGAGGCTCCAGGAGCACGTCGCCAAGAGGCTGGAGATCCCCGCCGGGCGCTATATCGACTTCTCGGGATCGGCTCATATCCGGGTCGGATCGATGCGCTCCGAGAACGATCGGGGAGATCTGTTTTGGGTCGAGAAGGTGATCGCTTGAAGTGCGCTCATCCAGGATGCAGGGGTCACAGAATGGCATGGTCTCGATATTGTAGCGGCCATGCAAAAAAGTACGGCGAGACCCAAGAGGATCGTGATCGCCGCAAGAGGCTGGAGATAGGGGGCCAACGATGAGCCAAGATGACGTGATCGCCGCATTCGAGTCGCCAGATGAAGAGCTGACATGGCCTGAGATTATCAGGCGATGCGAAAAGACAGGATGCCACAAAAAGACCATCGGACAATCCATATCCGCCGCGCGAAAAGCAAACCGGATTCGAGTCTCAGGAGTGGAGAAGTCAGGGAGAAGAGGGAGATCGATCTTGAAGTATGCTCTGGTGGTAGAATGATAGAGCCCTCGTCTCATTTTTTGCACGGCATCGAAAAGGACGGCGTGACTCCAGAACAGAGGATGCTGATCCTCCAGCATCAGATCGGCGAGGCTGGATACTGCATCATGAAGTCGCGGCGGTTCCCGGACGACGAGGCCGGATACCTGGCGGCTACGAAGCTTGGAATAGCTGACGCGATGGTCCAGATAGAAATGCTCTGCCTGGATCTCGGATGGAACCCTGCAGAGATCAAGAGGATGGGGCTTCAGCATACCTGGGAACGGTTCAGGGACTTCGAGGAGAGGGGATGGAAATGACATCATTCGAAGATATTTTGGCTGCAGTTTATCCGAACGGCATTCCTCGGAGCCAGTACGCTCAGTTGCCGAGAGTCATAGGGAAAATTCACGATCTGGCGGTCCTGACTGCACCACCAAACGAAACCAAAGATCCACCAAAGAAGAAAAAACAAGCGACCAAACCCCAAACTCCGAGCGAAAAAGAACTGATATCGAAGATCATGGAGATGCACGATACCGGCATGTCGAATCTGAAGATATCAGAAACGTTACGAAGCGAAGGAATCAAGATATCTCACCCCACGGTAGGGAAACGGATTAAGACCGAGGAGCTGCGGCGACTGGCAAAAGAGAACGGTGCGACCAAAGCCGTTGAACCACAGGCACCGAACCGAGGCCGAATAGTCCATTCAGACGACGACATATCTGAAAGTCACAAGATCGAAATTTCAAAATGTCCCTCGATTAGGGGGAGGGCCATAAGCTATTTATATCATCGTTATCAATGTTATCATCATGGCAACGACCATGATTAGAGTACAAGAGGAAGACAAAACAAGGCTGGCAAAGTTCGGAGACGCCAGCGATTCGATCGGAGATTGCTTAACCCGCGTCCTGGATATAGCAGAAAAGAAGTGCGCTTGTGCTTGCGAAGGCGAGCCGCTAGACTTCGCGTGAGGGAGACGAGGGAGGGAGAGGAATGACCACATTGTATGAAACCGATTCATTAGATGATGCTATTAAAGACGGTTACGTCATAATACGTCATCCGAATTATGATATTTCGAATCAGTATTGGCAATGGTGCGGAGATAATGGTAAACCATTTGTGGCTATATCGATTGCAGGAAAACGACCCAAATATGTTACCGTTAAATATGATCTGCTTTTGACATCCCGCAAAGGATTTTCGTGTGTCGCATTGAAGGAGATAAAAGGATTTATTTGTGGCCTAAATCTTAAAAGAGGGGCTTTACTACATATAAGTCCGATATTAACAATTGCTACGGTGGAGACCGAGTTAGCCATTCCAGCTGCGAAGTACTTCTATCAGTCTGCGATTGATGAACGGGTTTGCGAGTGATCTGTATGTCAGGGAAAGAGAAGCTGATCGCAAAGGCAGTGGGCCGTGTCCCTTCACAACTGAGACGAGAGAGGGGATACCTTTTTATATTATGCTACCTAATAGCATTTTATGGCAAACGCGAATATCAGCCTTGACGAGATCATTCTAAAAGAGATAGATGATATCGTCGATTCAACATCGAAGTACCGCAACCGAAGCCATTTCTTTCAAGTGGCAGCAGAGAACCTGATAGCCGAAGAGGCTAAGACTGGAAGCACGTGAATATGGGAGGGAGGAACGTTCATGACTCCGAATCGCGAAGAATATACTATCGATGTGACAGTGCATAAGGATGATTTGGTGCGGTGCCTGAATGCCATAATCACAATTCATGGAAATGACACTATTGCGCGGTGCACTGTCGAAACAGACGCCATACATTTCGAGGCGGAAACATCTCTTACTCACAATTGTCCTAAAGATTGCACAATGAAGGACTGTGATAGATGCCAAGAAGGGATGAGAGATATAAAAACAAATCACCGCATAAAAACAACACACGGGAATGCGCCTAAAGGATATAACGCAATGCTAATCCCATGTGGTATTTTGCTGGTTGCCGTTCAATCAATGGTCATGGGTGATATGGTGGATATCACTTGTGAAGGATCACGATCTAGTCCATCAGATGAACCCGGATGGTGTTTCACAAACAGGTCAGAAGAAATATGGATCGGCGAAAGTGGAGAACTAAGTCCATCGATTGAGATTTCGAATTGCATCCCGCTTAAGTAGAGTGGGAACATGATCCAACTCCCAACACAATTAGATGCATGCGGGTTCTGTCTCATCCGGCCAAAAGACAAGCGGCCCTTTGAACCTTCATGGCAATCAACGCCGTACAGTATAGGAGACAAGAAATTTAATTCCCATCTTGAAAGCGGCGGGAACTATGGAGTTATCAGCGGCATAAACGGGATAGTCGTTCTGGACGTTGACGAGGTGGAGCGGTTTAAATCCAAAGTGGATTATAAAAAGTTTCCTAATACGTTTCGAGTGAGAACTGGGGGCGGTGGATATCATTTATATTTCACGTCACCAGATATTAAAGATAAGATCGTTCTGAAGGCAGCCGACGGAACCCATATAGGAGAACTTCAGGCGGGCGGTGCTCAGGTAGTGGGGCCGGGATGCATTCATCCATCGGGGAACACTTACGATATCACAAACGACGTGCCTATCGCAGTCATCCCCTCCAGCACGTTACTTGATTTGTTGTCGCCGTTCATTCAGAAAAAGAGCGGGCGGGAACGGCTGGAAGAGATCGAAACCGAATCCAAGAAGGCCAAATCAAAAACGGCGAGATCCGATGATCCGTTTTCGGGTGTGTCGATTTTAGATGTGATCAACACCACTGGATTCGAGAAGTCCGGTGATCAGCTATTAGGACCGCATCCAGTTCATGGATCTGAGACGGGCCACAACCTGGTCATCAATCCATCGAAAAATTCTTGGTGGTGTGGAAGGTGCGAGACAGGCGGCGGGCCTGCCTTGTGGCTGGCGGTAGAAGCGGGCATCGTCCACTGCGATGAGGCCAAATCTGGGGCGATATCCGGCTCAAAGTTTATCGAAGTCTTGGACTATGCGAAGTCGAAGGGGATCATCCCAGACGACCGGCCAACAGATCCAGCACCGCCTCAAGTTGAAGAGTCAAAGTCAACATCGGATGAATTATTATCGTTCACAAGAGATGATTTTGGGTATTACGATAAGACGATGGTTTACCACTTCAGCCCAACTAAAGCCATCGATGCAGTTCTCGGAAAAATACCTATGTGCGCAACGGGATTCAGCCGCCAGGATAAAGACATCTATCGATTCGACGGCGAGATATATAAGCTAGACGCCGATTCTCTGATATCCGTAAAACTTCGAGACACTTGCGGGGACTATGCACAAACCCGCCAAATAAACGAGGTGTTGAACGGTGTTCTGGCGGCACTGAAACGGCATCCGGTGTCTTTAGTACCTGATCCGTTTTTGATGCCTCTCCAGAACGGGGTGGTTGATCTCAGAACGGGCCAACTGAGAAGCTACAGGCCCGACGATTATTTTACATTTAAATATTGCGCTCATTATGATCCTTCTGGGGGCGACTGGAAACGGGTTCTATGGCAATTGTGCTCTACACTTCGAGACCCGCGCGACGTTCTCCAGGCTATAGACATCATGACCTCGATGGTTCTGAGGGTGCCGTTCAATTCGTGGTGCCTTCTCTTCGGCGGAGGTTCCAACGGGAAAGGCAACTTCGAGGATATGATGGCTGCATTCGTCGGTCCTGACCGAGTTTCGGGGATGACTTTGGATGAGTTGAAAGCGTCGCGATTCGGTCCTGGAACCCTCTTGGATGTGGACCTCTTGATCGTCTCCGAGGTCGAAGGCGTGAAGGGGGCCACCAACGCTATTAAAAAGATAGCAACTGGAGAATTTTTAGATTCTGATGTTAAGTTTGGTGGCCGAAAAAAAGGCAGGCCCCACCTTCTAACCGTACTGGATGCTAACCAGGCTTTCGATTATGGAGATGATAGTTTTGGGCGACGCCGCCGAACCATCAAGATGGACTTCCCTTATCAGTTTGGTTACGGCCCAAGCGAAAGACCGATGGACCCCCACATGAAAGAAAAGATCACGTCTCCAGGGGCGCTGAGCGGGATCGCAAGCATAGTCATGGCCCGTGCGCCTTACTTGATCGAATCCCGGCGAATATATCGGTACAAGTCCATATCCGAAAGCGAAGCCGAGTACGAAATTCAGAGATACCCCAAAAAATACTTCGTTGAACATTGCATTTCAGCAGTGGATTATGACGACGATGAATGGAGATCGTTGAAGGGTGAAGGCACTGATAGGTTAGATATGCCCACGGTGGTCTCTGAATACCGTGACTTCTGCGCGCGGTTTAACGTTCCCATTTCTGACGAAGATAAGAACGTGTCTCAGGAACTCGGAGGCTACATAGCAAAAGTTTTTGATGTTAAGTCCGTAAGCACATCAAAAAGCGAAGGCGGAAAGGTTACTAGGTATAGATACTATCCTGGTATTTGGCTTAAGAAGTCGGCTGCTGCTGTTCATGCTGATCACCTACTATCTTACTCCACATCTACTACACCTACTACACTATTACTACAGAGAGATAAGATAGAAATAGATATCAGTGAGTACATTACTACGGCTACTACGGCTACTACAGCAAAACTGGGAATTTTGTCTATGGAGGAGATCGTTGGAGAAATATGTAAAATGTTTTTATATATTTCGTCTTGTAAAAACCCTCAAGAAATGTCCTGGGAAAAGTTTTGCGAAAACCCCGTAGTAAGTGTAGTAGCTGTAGTAAGAGACCGCCGCGTGTCGGTTTGTCTTCCGGAAAGTGTAGTAAGAGGTGTAGTAGAAAAGCCTCTAGCTGTAGTAGAGACCCAAATCCCGTCTCAATTGATCCAGCTTCTATCCGAGCTGGAACGGAAAGAAGAGATCGCGAAACCCGCCAACCTGGCGGAAGAGTACCACATCCCAGAGAAGGATGTATGCGAAATG